>Ga0210409_10001401_pt1 | contig 31901 bp, 21 predicted proteins | sample IncBWH17MmetaG_FD_161649 | JGI IMG/M metagenome (GOLD analysis project Ga0210409, IMG submission 161649) | Forest soil microbial communities from Barre Woods Harvard Forest LTER site, Petersham, Massachusetts, United States - Inc-BW-H-17-M | ecosystem: Environmental > Terrestrial > Soil >...
GACCCCGCCTCACAACGGCGCCCTTGCGCTTCTCTAGCTCTTCACCTCCATCCGGTTGAGCAGGGGACTTCCACCCCCAAGCTGTCGAACATGTTCGGCACACAAGCGAAACGCGGAATCTGATGCGATTCCGCGCGTCCGTAATCTGTTCAGTTTTCGTATGTCTACGGATCTTTGGGGCTGACCGGATCGTCGTCGTCACCAAAAAGCACCCAAGCGGTGACGCCCCCGATTGCCGCAGCACCGATTCCGATCGCAATCGGAGAATCCAGAATGCCACCGGCAGCGCCCGGAACCGCTCCCGCACCCCGTTTGCGATCTTTCCGGGACTCTTCGTCACGAGTGGTTTCCTGTCCTTGGGCAAGGGTCGTTGAGTTCTTTCCATCGTCGAGTGTCAGGTCACCTTTGCGGGCGACGATCCTTGCTGTGCCGTCCGTATCAGCCACATCGAATTCAGTAGAGGCCGAATCAGACGCGGGGACAACTTTCAAGTTGCCCACATGTACCGCAAGACCGCGAGTCGTCACTACGTTCACACGTCCGTGTTCGAGTTTGACGGCAGACGGATCGAACTGTACCAGCGAATCGGACAGCACCAGAACGTTGACACCTTTCGCTTTGATATTCGCCAGCGAATCAGATTTGGTCTGCACCAAGTCGCCGGAAAAAAGCGCCATCGTCTTGGGTACGTTGTTCCCGTTGATCCACGCCGTGCCATTCGTGTAAAGCATTGCCACGCCCGAATCGGCCGCCATCGTTGATTCGATGAGCGCCACAATCAGCAAGCAACTCAGCAGCCCCCTCGATATCGCGGTGGACATGGAATTTCTCCAAACCCGTGGGTAAGTTGAAACGTAGTCTATCCCCTAACTGCTAGGGAGTCAATGGCGTTGCGGGAATTTGACCGACACATGCCGGTGGCTCCGCGACCGTGCCAGCCTAAGGCTTCGACTCGGTCTCGACATCAACAGCATAGAGAGCGGACGCGTGCGGTGCTAACGTGACGAACAGCGCATCAGCGTCTCCCAAATCATTGTGCTCCCATAGATTGCGCACGTTGTACGTATGTGGTGCAATGCGCAAATCGTCCCAGGAAAAATTGTATATCTGCGGGCCCTCGCTGCGATTGAACACCGCAATGTAGTGCCTGCTCGTGCTGCCTTCAGCGTCCGCAACCAGCACCATCGCTTGCGGATTCGACAAGACCGTATGATTTCCGGTGGAGTGCTGGTCCACATCGAGAACTCCGCGATTGGTGAGGAGAGATGTCGTCCACGAGTCCGCCTTGGGCAAATCACCACCCAGCATCAGCGGAGACGGGAAGATGCACCACAGCGTCATCAGCGTTCGCTGTTCATCACGCGTAAGGCGAGTCTGACGCGGCTTCCCCCAACCCGGCGAGGGTCCCAGGAATCCGAGCGGCAACATGTCGGCATCGGGCCACGCTCTGGGCCGTCCCACCCCAACCCATTTCTCGATGTTGGCAAATTGATCTCCCAAGCCTTGGGGATAGGCGACATCACTGTGCCAGAGATCCCAAATGTCGTCGGAAATTCGCCACATCTGCGCGTAGCCGCTCATCTCCTCAGATTTCTCTCGAGGCGCCGGCCCGGGAGACAAACTCAGAACCATCGGACGACCGGTCTTGCGCAACGCCTCACTGAGCATGCGAATTTCTTCGCCCTTATACGGATGGCTGGCGATGCAATCGACCTTAATCAAGTCCACTTCCCACTGTGCATAGAGCCGCGCGATGGAATCGTAATAGGCCTGCGCTGCAGGCTTGCTGGGATCGAGCCCATAGTTGTCGAAATTCCACGGACAGGTATCCGAGGTCTGCGCTGCATCCCGGGCAGAGTACGTCGAACCCTCGATTGGCATATTCTTATCTACGGCCGCTTTTGGAATCCCACGCAGGATGTGAATGCCGAACTTCAGGCCCAGAGAGTGAACGTAATCAGCGAGAGGCTTGAACCCGGCACCTTGCACGGTGGAAGGAAATCGATTCGGCGCGGGCGCGTAACGGCCCTTATCGTCAAGAGTGTATTGAAAACTCTTTGAGTTCCCTTCCGGAATGGGATTCGTCACGAACCATTCCATGTCGACGACCACATACTGCCATCCATACTCCTTCAAGTGAGTGGCCAGCCATTGAGCGTTCGCTTTGACATCGGCTTCGCTCACGGTAGTGCCGTAACCATCCCAGCTGTTCCAGCCCATAAGCGGTGTGGACGCGCGTGTTCCTCCGTTTGGGCTGCTGTTCTGCGCCCACGCAACTGGACGAGCCGCGCTTGCGATGAGCAGCGCGATCAGTAAACCGCCACAAAGCGTCGGAGATCGTCTGATCATGGTAGCCACCCTACTTGCTAGCGCCCCACTGATAAACGGAATACGACTTGGCCGGAACTTCCACCCGGGTACGCGCAGCATTGGTCGACGGTTTCTCGGCTGCGCGCGGCTTTACGCGTTCTGGAGCGTCGAATCCATTCACCGCTTTCAGATCGTCCCCAGTCAACACCCACGCTTGTTCCAGAGAACCAGGGCTATTCCCTTCCCAGGCGATCTCCACTTGCCGAGTGTTTTGCAGGTCACGATTGAGGATAAACAGAGCCATGGTGCCGTTCGTCGGGTCAACCGTACCCGTGACGTCCAGATGCGGCACCTGTCCCATACCCGGAACTTCATAGGTCAATGGCGTGTCCAGCAAGATCTCTAACACGGCTCCACGCGCGTAATGCAATCCCCAGGCGTACGGATAATAAATTGTCTGCCGGTAGAGAGCTTTGGAGTTGGTCATAATCGGCGCGATTACGTTCACAAGCTGTGCAAGACAGCCAATCTTGACGCGATCCGCATGACGCACGAGAGTATTCATTAGCCCGCCAACCACCAGCGCGTCTTCCAGGTTGTAGATTTCTTCCAAAAGATGTGGCGCTTCTTTCTGATGTCCGTTCACCGCATCACCACGGCGCTCGCGATACCAGACGTTCCACTCGTCGAACGAAAGCCAGAGCTGCTTGGGAGAACGTTTGTGACCGCGCACGTAATCGCAAACGGCCAGAGTCTCCTCGATCTGGTGGTCCATGGTCAGATTAATGGCGAGATATTTCGCGCTATCGCCACCGGTCTCCTGCGGCGTATTGCCAACATAACGGTGCAGTGACAATGCGTCGACGTATTCGTAGCACTGCTCCAGAACTTCGCGATCCCAGTCGAGGTAGGTCGGCATCGCCGGACCACTGGAACCGCAAGCGATCAGCGTAAGTGACGGATCGACCCCGCGCATCTGTCGAGCGGCGTCAGCCGCTTTGTACCCGTATTCCGCAGCGGTGATATGGCCGATCTGCCAAGGACCGTCCATCTCGTTGCCAAGACACCAGTGCTTCACCCGGTAGGGTTCGGCGACGCCATGTTTGCGCCGCAGCTCACTCCAGCGCGTTCCGCTGTCGACGTTACAGTATTCAACTAGAGCAGCGGCTTCTTCCGGTGTCCCGGTTCCGAGATTGAGCCCCATTAACGGCAGCGTCCCTGCCGCTCGACACCAGGCCATGAATTCGTTTGTTCCGAACTGGTTCGAGTTGAGCGAATTCCAGGCCTTATCCAGCACGCGTGGCCGGTCCTGCTTCGGTCCGACCCCGTCCAGCCAGTTGTAACCAGAAACGAAATTGCCCCCCGGATAGCGAATGATGGGCACACCAAGCTCGCGTACTTCGGCAAGAACATCTTTCCGGAAGCCATTCGAGTCCGACAGACCGGACCCAGGATCGTAAATACCTTCATAGATTGCGCGTCCCAGATGCTCGAGAAACGATCCAAACAGATTTCTGTCGAGAACACCGATCCGTCGCCTCGTATCGATATACACCTTGGTGGCCGCCGCATTGCCGCCCGTCTGTCTGGCGAAGCCGGTTCGCGCAACAAGCGGACTTGCGAAGGAGGCCAGCGCCGCCGTGCCTGCCTGCTTTAGAAATCCACGTCGTGATGAAGACATCCACTGCCTCCGATATTCAACTGGTGGACTTGTATCGAGAAATTCCCCTCGGTCGCCGCAACAATCTACGCCACACGAGCCCTCGTAGCAAACGTTTACTGGGCCACCGTTCATGATGGACTGTTCCTACAATTGGCACAGGAACTCCATCCGACCGGAACGCGCTGCAACTTACGGGAATCGAAAGCCCGGCTTTAACTCACAGCGGTAGACTTTTGTGTGATCGGGGTTTGTGCGGGCATTGCAAGCCGCCCAGCCCAAAGAAAGACTGGGCCCAACCGGGAAAATAATCGTTTCACGATTAAGATCTGCCTCGATGCAAATCCCTTCTGCGTCTGCCGGAAGAGTGAAATTCAGAGTCGGTCCAAAAATCACCGGGTACGACTGGTGCACAATCTGGCTGGCCATGGGATGAAACACCTCAGCCTCCATCAAGAACGTCGCGGTATCCGACCAATTCCGCGCCGACACCGTAATGACCTGGCCACCTCTGGAAAAACCATCTTGCTCGATTCTGGTGAAAGGACACGGTCCAGCGATGCACGACACGCGCCCATTTCTAAATTCATTTCCTGGGCCTGCATCGAGGGTGGCCGAACTGATCCCTGCTTTCCACATACCGTCAGGAGAACACGGTCCTTGTCCTTTGCACGGAACGTTGCCGACATTTTCCACATCGAACGTTTTCACGGCGCTTCCGACGCTGATGACCGTGAAGTTTTTCACTGAATATCGCACTTTGATGTTGGCTACAGCCATTTCGGGCCCGGTACGAGCTGTTACCGGGGGACGCGGCCGCGGAGCAAGATGGACGACGTAAAGCCGATCGCTCACGTAGTCTGGCTGGTCCATCGGCATGTAATCCGGATGCCGGAACTTCAGCGTGATCGTGTGACCTCTGCGAACCCGCAGAGGAAGCTTGATCGCGAAATACCCAGAGGAATCCGATTTCACCGAGCCCAGCGCAACATCGTCGGCAACCGAGATCTCAACGTCAGCGATGGGAACTTCTTTGCGAGTGTCGCCACTGGCAACTGTGACTGCACCTTTCAGAACGAGCGGCGTTCGATGACGAAGCCAACTCACAACACCGATCACGATCCCCACAATCAGAAGGGCAATAAACCACGGCAGGGATATTTTGACCCACGCTTTCATTTCTCTCTGAACGATATCGTAACCCCCCGATTTCGATCTACCCTTTCGTACATGTCGCGGCCCTCGTGTATCAATAACCGCCCTGATTTTGTGGGTTCTGCCGCAAGGCAGATCGTTTAAGATGTTTTTGTCGACATAGGATGCATCGTGATCTCACTCATCGCCGAGTGCGCCGAGAGGTACTAAAGGGCTTGGTGCGTGGGGGGCTGTGCATTCCTTTGGCCGGAATGTGGCCCGCTTTTGCAAGGATCGACGAACAGCACCAGCAACCCACGCCCGCCCCTACGTCGACGACTCTTTCGCAACCAGACCACGATTTCTTGTATGAACTCGAGTGTCTGACGTTCCGCTACTTTTGGGAGCAGGCCAGCCCGGCCACCGGCTTAGTAAAAGACCGCTGCAACCTGCGAGTGACTAGTGATAACGGTGTCGTTGCCAGCATTGCCGCTACGGGATTCGGGCTCACCGCTTTGTGCGTTGCGGACCAGGAAGGGTTCGTCCTGCGCGATCAGGCGGTGGAACGCGTCACGACGACGCTGCGCTCGCTTTGGAAGAAGCTTCCCAACCACCGCGGATTTTTCTATCACTGGGCGAACATCAATACTGGCGAACGCATTTGGGATTCTGAAATCTCTTCCGTCGACACCGCCATCTTGTTATGTGGTGTTTTATCGTGCCGCGAACATTTCAACGTCAAAGAGATCACGCAACTGGCCAATGACATCTTCAGTCGGGTCGATTGGACTTGGCTTTCGGAGGACACGACTCTACTTGCCCATGGCTGGACTCCGGAGTTCGGCTTTCTGCCAGTTCGATGGGATTATTACAGCGAACTGATGATGATGTACCTGCTGGGCCTGGGCTCGGAAGCCCATCCGCTTCGTCCCGACGCATGGAATGCCTGGAAGCGTCTGATTTTTGAGTACGACGGCATGCGCTATATCGGCTCGTTCGCGCCGTTGTTTGTTCACCAGTATTCCCAAGCATGGTTTGATTTTCGGGGTAAGCGCGACCGCTACACCGATTATTTCCAGAACTCGGTCATTGCCACAGACGCTCACCGAAAATTTTGTATTGAGCTTGGGAGTCAATTTCCAAGTTACAGCGAGGATCTCTGGGGAATCACCGCCTCCGATTCGGAACGCGGTTATGTCATCTGGGGAGGGCCTCCCGCCACCGGGCCGATTGACGGGTCGGTTGTGCCCAGCGCCGCTGCCGGATCTTTGCCTTTTCTGCCAGATCCAACTTTGCGAGTCCTTCGCAACATCCGCGAGCGCTACGACAGGGCGTGGAGCCGATACGGCTTCGTCAACGCTTTCAATCCGCTCAAGAACTGGTACGACACCGACGCAGTCGGCATCGACACTGGAATTACAATGTTAATGGCAGAAAACCTGAGAACTGGGTTCATTTGGAAGACTTTCATGAAGACGCCCGAAGCCATCCGCGGGATGGAGCGCGCGGGGTTCGTTCCCCACACTTGATTTCGAGCCGAGGATCGGTAAGCGCAACGAGCGCGTAAACTTAGCGCCCAACCCGAGAACGCAATTCGTCCATCCAATTAGCTTCGTCAAAGTATTCCCAAGTTCAATGTCGAACTGCAACACTGGCGCCTAAATTAATGCACGGCTTATCCTTGGGCGGTCGTAGACTATTGGGCAACGCGGCTCGGGTAGCCGTTCGTCGTATCAGGGTCCCGAAAATTTGCGGTAAGCAAGAACTGAGATCGACAGGAGCAGTTTAGAGCATGAGTCAGGGCAAGAACTTCTTCGCGAGTTGGCAAGAACGGCTCGTTGCCCTCAGAAATATCCCCCCGGTTCTCGGGATCGTCTGGCGCTCTGGCCCCCTGGTGGTCACGTCGGGCCTCGTGATACGCCTGCTTACGTCCCTCATGCCCATCGCCCTCCTCTGGGTCGCGAAGCTCATCATCGACACCATCATCCAGACGCTCAGAGTCCATGCAGCCATCCCTACACGGCTGTGGTGGTTGGTGGGAATCGAATTTGGCCTCGCCGTCATTGGCGGCACGCTCGCGCGGCTCATGGACTACTTCGACTCGCTGCTCGCTGACAAGTACACCCACTACGTGAGCATTGAGGTCATGAGGCATGCCTCGCAACTGGATCTGATTGCCTACGAAGACCCAGTCTTCTACGACCGCCTTGAACGAGCGCGCGTCCAGGCGACCGACCGCTTGGGGATGATCCAGTCCATCGGCCGGCTGGTGCAACTCGTCATCACGACCATTTCTCTTTCGATTTCAATTTTCGTCTTCTCGCCTTGGTTGCTGCTCCTTCTCGTCGCCGGAGTGATTCCGGCCTTCCTGGGTGAGAGCCACTTCGCCTTCCTTGGCTACGCGAAAAATTTCCGCCAGACCCCGATCCGCCGGCAGTTGGATTACCTGCGGGTTCTCGGTGGAAGTCGCGAAGCGGCCAAGGAACTCAAGCTTTTCGGATTGCAGAAATTCTTGCTCGACCGTTTCACCGGCTTGTCGGACAAGATCTATGAGGAGAACGTCGCTTTATCGAAGCGCCGTCTGTTTGCAGGGGCCGCTCTCTCACTGATCGGAACCGCTGGCTACTATTCAGCCTACGTTTTGGTGGTGTGGCGCACGGTCACGGGCTCTCTTACGATCGGCAGCCTGACCTTCCTGTCCGGCGCCATCTTGCAGGCCAGCACAAATATTCAGCAGATCTTCTCCACCTTGTCCGGGATCGCCGACCAGGCTCTCTTCCTCACTGATCTGCTGGCATTTTTCGCCATGACACCGACCATCCGCTCGAAACCCAACGCCTTGCCGGCGCCGCGACCGATTCAAAAGGGATTTGAGTTCCGCAACGTGTCGTTTCACTATCCCGGCAACTCTCGGTTGGTGCTCGAAAACCTGAATCTGGAGCTGCATCCTAGCCAGAGGGTTGCCCTGATCGGGGAGAACGGGCAAGGTAAAACCACGATTGTAAAGCTGATGACTCGCCTGTACGATCCTGTGGACGGGCAAATTCTGCTGGACGGAATCGACCTCCGCGAGTACGACCTGGACGACCTGTATCGCGAGATTGGCGTTATTTTTCAAGACTTTATGCGGTATGAGATGACGGCTCGCGAGAACATCGCGGTCGGCCGTATTGATGCCGCATCCGACACGCAGCTGTTGCAAATGGCCGCTGAGAAATCCATGGCCGCCGATGTCATCGGCAGGCTGCCGGGTGCCTACGACCAGATGCTCGGACGTCGTTTCGACGGCGGAGTCGACCTGTCCGGCGGGGAGTGGCAGAAGATCGCCTTGGCAAGGGCATATCTGCGGGACGCGCAGGTCTTGATCCTCGACGAGCCCACCGCCGCTCTCGACGCCCGAAGCGAGTATGAGGTCTTCCGCCGTTTTGCGGAGCTGACCACTGGAAAGATGGCTCTCTTCATCTCTCATCGCTTCTCGACGGTGCGCATGGCAGACCGCATCATCGTGCTGGACGACGGAAAAGTGGTAGAGGATGGCAGCCACAGTGAATTAATCCGTCTGGGAGGACGGTACTCGGAAATGTTTGAGTTGCAGGCTGCCAGTTATCGTTAGGACCCCTCATGCCTGAGAACGTACCTTTGGAAATCATTCGCGCGAACGGAAACGGGGACGTCGAGGATAGACCTGTCCTCACGGAAACGGTCGATCCCAACATGATCGAACTACAGGAGAAGGCCCGCTCTCTGGCTGCGCGCCTCAATTGGCTGCCCAATACTCCTTCATCGAAAGTCTTCCTCCATCGTGCGAGAACTCTCCGTCGTTCGCTGCGTTCCGTATTCGCCTTGGCCTCCGCTGGTCCCAGACCCTCTGCATCCGAGGACTATCAATGGCTGGCCGATCATGTGCGTCTGTATCACGTGGAATCTCGGGGTTTGGAAACTGCTCCCCGCTTGCGAAAGCTTCCTCACGTTCGCAACGCAAAGGGAGAAATCGTGCCGCGGGCAATCGAGATCGCGCAGAACTACCTCGAAGCCGTTTCCTTCAAGTTCAATTTGCGCACTTTCTCAGTCTTTGTCGAAGCAGTTCAAGAAAAAGACGTTCTGAACCTGCACGAACTCTCCGCCCTCATAGCGGGACTGAAGCTAATCCTTCTCGAGACCATCGCCCGAGAAGCGCCCGAGCTTCTCGCCGACCCATCGAAGCCGAATCCACGTTTAGGTGCCTGCGTTCGCAGCCTGCAGTCTGTCGGACATACCCCGTGGAGAAATGCGCTCGAGCCTCTGATCGTGTTTGATCGCACGCTGCGCCAGGATCCGGCGGGTGCATACCAACGGATGGATTTCGAAAGCCGCGCCCTCTATCGGCTTCGCCTCTCGAAGATGGCTGAGACCGCGGAGTTCACCGAAATCGAAATTGCCTGTACGGTGGTCGCGCTGGCGCAAGAGTCGCGTCAAAAGACATATCGAGACGAGCGCCTCGCATTGCGGGAATCGCATGTCGGGTATTACTTGATCGAAGGGGGCCGCAAAGTTTTATACGAGCGAATCGGCTACCGGCACACAATAAGTTCAAAAGTTCAAAGCTGGATCCGCGATCATGCCGACGAATTCTTCTTCCCCGGGGTCGAGATTCTCACCTTCCTGATTTTCTCGGTTACTGCGCTGCTGTTGACTCCGCCATCGTTTCAGCCCGGCCTGTTGCTGCTTTCATTCCTCGTTTTGCTTCTTCCCTGTTCGCAAAGTGCCGTTCAGCTGATGAACTACCTGATCACCTCGCTGCTGACGCCGTCGATCTTGCCGAAGCTCGATTTCGCGGACGCGGTTCCTGGTGAGTGCGTGACACTAGTTGCCGTCCCGACCCTGTTGCTCAACGAGACTCAAGTACATACGTTAGTGGAGGATCTCGAAGTCCGTTTTCTCGGGAATCACGATCCCAATATTCACTTTGCATTGCTGACGGATCTTCCTGACTCGCCGGAGCTCGCGCGCGAAGACAGTCCTCTGATCGACCTCTGCTCCAAGCTCATCAATAACCTGAATGAAAAATATGGAGCTATGAGCTCGGGCACATTCTTCCATTTCCATCGTCACCGCATTTACAACCCGCGCGAGAGAGCGTGGATGGGATGGGAGCGCAAACGCGGCAAATTGATGGACCTGAATCGCTTGCTGCGGGGACAGTACGACAGTTTCCCAGTAAAGGTTGGCGACCTGAGTCTTCTGCCCAAAGTTCGCTATGTGATCACGCTGGATTCCGATACAGAGCTTCCGCGCGGCACTGCAAGCCGTATGGTGGGCGCGATGGCCCACCCTTTAAACCAGGCGATCATCGAACCTGGCAAGAACATCGTCACATCTGGATACGGCATCCTGCAGCCACGCGTGGGAGTGAGCGTGCTTAGCACAGCGCGCTCTCGCTTGGCGGCCCTGTACGCCGGGGAAACAGGCTTCGATATCTATACGCGCGCGGTGTCCGATGCCTACCAGGATCTTTTCGGCGAAGGCAGCTTCACCGGCAAAGGTATTTACGAAGTCGGGACGGTTCATCAGGTTTTGGATCGACGTTTTCCCCGAAATGCGCTTCTCAGCCACGACTTGATCGAGGGAGCCTATGCGCGCGCCGGGCTGGTAAGCGACATCGAAATCATCGAAGACTATCCCTCGCATTACAGTGCCTACAACAGGCGCAGACACCGCTGGCTGCGCGGCGACTGGCAGATTACGAGCTGGCTGTTCTCGCGAGTGCCCGATGAATCCGGAGCCAGTGTTCCGAACCCGATATCTTTGATCTCACGCTGGAAGATTCTGGACAATCTGCGCCGGAGCCTGGTCGAACCCGCCACGTTCTTGTTGCTGGTCTTCGGTTGGTTGTTGGGAGAGTCCCCGGCTTTGTGGACTCTTGCCACAATCGGCATCCTGCTGCTGCCACCCGTCTCCGAATTCTTGTTCACGTTGGTGCGCGCCGCGGTCACGCGCGATGCTCCTTTGGCGCGTAAGGCGCCTGAAGCGCTTTACGGTTCCACCGCGAACATCTTTCTGCAGCTGACCTTCCTTGCTCACCAGACGTTAGTTTCGCTCGATGCCGTGATTCGTGCATACGTCAGGCGCACGATCACGCGGCGTGGGCTACTCGAATGGGAAACCGCAGCGGAGGCGGAGCACAAAACCAAGGCCCGCAGAACTCCTGTAGATATCTATCTGAATTGGGTGCCGCTTCTGGCGCTCGCGATTGGTGTGCTGGTGTGGTTCGCGCGAAGCGATGCGTTCTGGTCTGCGCTCCCCATCTTGGTCTTATGGGCCAGCAGCAAACTGGTCGCGGTCTGGTTGAATCAGCCCTCAGTACCCCCAGCAACAGAAGCTTCGCGCAAAGACAAACTCTTTTTGCGTCAGGCGACTTTACGGACTTGGCGGTATTTCGAAGAATTCGACACTGCCGAGCATCACTGGCTGATTCCAGACAACGTTCAGGAAGAACCGTACTCGGTCGCCTCTCGCCTTTCCCCGACGAACCTCGGCCTGCAGTTGAACGCCCGGCAGGTCGCCTGCGAGTTCGGCTATTTAACTGTCCCCGAGTTCGCGGAAAAGACGCTGCAGACTTTCGGCACCATGCGCAAGTTGCAGCGTCGCGACGGCCACTTTCTGAACTGGTACGACACCGTCACTCTTGAGCCGCTCAAGCCGCGCTTCGTTTCCTCCGTAGACAACGGCAACCTGGTCGCGTCCTTGTGGACGTTGCATCAGGGATGTGTCGACCGATTGCGTCAACCGTTGATGCAACCCGTGCTGGTCGATGGCTTGCTTGATTGTCTTCGCATCCTAGCAGAGGCGCGACTGTTCCCCCGGAAACAGATTGCCGTTTGCGAGCGGGAACGCAAGACGGGTTCCTGGCTCGAAGCAATTACGAGCATTCCCGATGCAGCGTTTGAGAACGCCCGAACAAAGGCCGCAGCCTCACACCCGGAGTTGAACTGGTTCGTCGATCAAGCCCGACTGCGCGTGACTAAGGTAGCCGAGACCCTTCAAAACTACTCCCCATGGTCCCTTCCTGAGTTCGCTGAGCTTCGCGACGATCCCGTTTTAAATTTGCGGGTGCTCGACAATCTTGCGCTCGAGCAGCTCCCACAGTTCCTGGAAGCGCTTGCTCGCCGCTTACGCGAACTGGAAAATTCTTCGTCGACGAATCCCTTGTACGCTTCTCTCTTGAACTTGCTTCCCGCGGCCCAGATTAACGTCGCCAGGCTCGTCCAGGATCTCTCAACCATTGCGAAGCAGGCGACGAAATTCGCCGACGAAATGGATTTCTCCACCCTTCTGGACGAAAGCCGGAATCTCTTGTCTGTGGGCCTGGATGTCGAAGCGGACAAACTGAGCGGCGCCTGTTACGACTTGCTGGCGACCGAGTCCCGGACTGCAGTGTTTGTGGCCATCGCCAAGGAAGACATTACGCAGGAAAGCTGGTTCCTGATGGGCCGCCCTCACACTCTCGATGATGGACGCCCGGTCCTGCTCTCTTGGACAGGAACGATGTTTGAGTACCTGATGCCTAGCTTGTGGATGCGCTCCCATCCAAACACTCTGCTGGAACGATCGCAGGCTGGAGCGGTCAAATCTCAGCAGGCCTACGCCCACGAGTTAGGTGTACCGTGGGGAATCTCTGAATCGGCTTATGGCGAGATGAATGAAACGCATCACTACAAATACCACGCTTTCGGATTGCCTGACCTCGCGCTTCATAAGCCGGAGTTTGATGCTCTCGTGATCTCGCCTTATTCGACGTTTCTCGCGTTGAACATCGATCCTCTGGCGAGTCTGGAGAATCTTCGTCGCATGGTCGACTTGGGTTGGTTGGGTGCCTACGGCTTCTTCGAAGCGGCGGACTATACCACGGTCCAACGAAGAGTTTTCCGTCGACGTCCGACAAAAGTGCGCTGCTGGATGGCCCACCATCAGGGCATGACGCTACTCGCGCTGGCCAATTTCCTTCGCGACAACGTGGTGCAGCGCTGGTTTCATAAGGAAGGCAGAGTGCAAGCTACCGAGCTGTTGTTGCACGAGAAACCCGTGGCGCATGTGAGGAGAACAGATCTACCTCGCCGTCGCCGCCATACACTGGCTGCCTGATATCACGCACCGTCTATCTAAAGAAAACGGTCCGCCCGGACCCGGAGTCAGGTCTATGCCCGTAAAGAAATTGCCGCTCCGCACTCACGCAATGACAGGCACGTCCGCGACTCCCGCCATCCCGAAGACCTTTCGATAGCGCTCAATTTCTTTAGGAGGCCCGAGCGCCTTCTGAAAATTGTCCGAGAGCTTCACGGCTGGCTTGCCTTCGGCGTCGTTGAGTTTGCAGACCAGGCTGAGCGGGTCGAAACCGCCCGTCCCCTGCGGATTGCAGTTCCGGAAGTCGTTGGTGAGCAGAGTGCCCCATCCCGCGCTGAAACGGATACGACGTTCCGGGATCCATTTCTTCTTTTCGAAGAAATCACTCGCCTGTCGGAAATCGGATGGGGAGAAACCCGCTTGTGGCGTTCCAGAGAAGTAGGCATGCAGGCCTAGAATTGTGTCCACGTCCAGCGAGTCCGACGCGATAAAGAGTTTTTGCTGGGGATCACGTCCCCGGCCCTCGAGCCAATTGATGTACTCGTCTCCGGCGGTGTAGGGATCTTTACTGTCGGCTCGCTGTCCGGTCCAGGAGGCCACCCAGTCGGGCGCATCGCGCAAGAACTGCGTGGTTCCAAATGTGTCGGGCAGCAAGATCAGCAGCTCGCCCTGATACGTCTGCTGCCATAGTTCAAGAAGCTGATATTGCGATGCGATCAATTCGTCATCGTCTTTCGCCATCGCGGCCAAAGCCATCGGCAACTCATGAGCGTTGGTTCCGATCGCTTCCAGGTCGTGCTTATAAGCGAGGTATGTGTTCGATGTACCTTTGAAATTCGAACCGAGCACGTCACTCATGGCCTTGACGACGTATTCCTGCCAAAGAAAGCTGTGTCGCCGTCGGGTACCAAAATCGCTGACGCTCAGCCCCGGCACTCCACGCAGCCTGGCCATCTTCTCCCAGAGTCTCGTCTTGGCCCGTGCATAGAGGATATCCAGTTCAAACTCACTCAAGCCTTTCAGGCTGGCGCGCGTCTTCAGTTCGCTGACAGTCGAGAGCGCGTAAATCTCCCACATTGTCGTCTCTGTCCACAGTCCACGAAACACCAGCGAGAACTGACCCTCCCTGACCGAGACCTCATAATCCGAAAGACGGAAATCGCGCTCGAGCCATTCCAGGAACGCTGGCTCGAAGATTCCACGATGCCCGTAGAACGTATTGCCTGCGAGCCAGATCAGTTCAGACTTGTGGAAGCGCAGCTTTCGAATTTGCTCTAGCTGTTCACAAAGTTCGTCGACGTCGATCTTTTCGGCGAGGCGTACCTCCGCTGACCGATTGATGAGTGAGAATGAAGCTGCTGTCGTTGCAAAGCGTTTCCAGATGAACTGGAGCATCAACAGCTTGTAGAAGTCCGTGTCGAGCAGGGACCGGGTAATTGGATCCAGTTCCCAGTTGTGGTTGTGCGCCCGCCGCGCCAGGTTAATGATCACGATTGAGATACTCTACTGCACGAACCAGGCTTCCGAAAAGCGAGCGCCAGATCGGCAGATCACCTCCACTTGCCCGTGCCCTCGACGATGGTTACATAGCGATCAATCGGAAGATCGGTGAAACGTTCCACCGATGTGCTGGGCGACGGCCATTTGATCTCCAGCCAATCGATCTTTGTTTTGCGCCCCAACCCCAACACGATCCGGGGATCGTGCGAGGAGAGAAAGCTTCCGCCGCCAACCTTCATTCGGCTTCTTTTCAAATCCCCGGCCTGATAGGTCACCCGTGCGCCAACCGCGTCCCGATTCGCTTTCGTGCCGACCAGACTTATCCCCAGCCAGTGGTTCTCGCGTCCTGCCTGATTGCGAAGCAGGACCGGCGCATCGTCGTTTACCGAAACAAGAACATCGACGGCGCCATCATTGTCGAAATCCCCGATAGCCAGACCGCGTGCCGAAAAAAACTTCGAGAACGGTGGCCCACTCAAGCTGCTGACGTTTTCCCAACCCTTGCCGCTGTTGTGAAAGAGCATCATCGGCTCGCGATATCGCACCTGCTTCTGCGTCAGTTCCTCGATCAAATCGTCGGGATTTCCATTTGCCAGAAAAAGGTCGAGATTACCATCGTTGTCGTAGTCGAAGAACTTCAGCCCCCATCCACTCATGAGCTTGGTGGCCGCACCGATCCCGGTAGGATTCGCTAGATCGTCGAAGGTCTCATCATGGTTATTACGGTACAGCGAAAACATTTCATGATCGATGTTGGCCACGAAAAGGTCCATCCAGCCGTCCTGATCGATGTCCGCCGAATCTAGGCCCATGCCCGACCGCGGCCGACCCTCCGTGCTGTACGCAACCCCTGCCTGTGTGCCGATCTCCTCGAAACGCCCGTTGCCACGATTCACAAACAAAAAGTTCGCCGTCGTGTCATTTGCAACAAACAGATCCACCCGACCATCGTTGTTGATGTCCGTCGCCACAACGCCCCAGGCTTTGCCCAGAATATTGCCGATCCCCGACGATTTGCTGACGTCCGTGAACGTTCCGTCGCCATTGTTGTGGAAAAGCCAGCTCGCCATCGGCTTATACAAGTGCGGAATGCAGTAGCCTCGCTTGGCATCTTCCCCGGCGTGGCAGTCCTTGCTCTTCGCTTTATCGAAGTCCACAAATCGGCAGACGAAAAGGTCCAACCGCCCGTCGTTGTCATAGTCGAACCATACGGCGCTGGAAGCCCACCCTGAGACGCCGAGGCCCGCCCTTTCGGTTACGTCGGAAAAGGTTCCATCCCCGTTGTTGTGGTAGAGAATGCTGCGACCATATTGTGTAACGTACAAATCGGGGAAGCCGTCGCCATCGTAGTCTCCGACCGCAACACCCTGACCGTAACCGCCCCCTTCCACCCCAGCCTTCGTGGTCACGTCGGTGAATGTCCCGTCTCGATTATTTCGATAAAGCGCGTTACGCAGCGGCTGGGCAGGCGTGAAAAAATCGCACTTACCGCTATTGACGAGGTAAATGTCCATCCAGCCGTCACTGTCATAATCGAGGAACGCGCAGCCGGCGCCTGTGGTTTCCGGCAGATATTTTTCCGCAGACTTCCCGGCCACATGTTTCCAGGAGATTCCGCTTACTGAAGACGGGACCTCCTCGAATGGAACGTTTACTGCAGGCCCCGCGTAGGCTAGCCGCGGAATGGCTCCGAGCGCCGCCGTACTGGCAATGCCCCGAACAAACTCTCGACGAGTGAATGGAAATGGGCTATTTGGAAAGGTCACAGTTAAGTTCTGGTTGCTTTTCAGCGGCGACGATCGAGAAGAGATTCATGAAATGTACGTTTCTAATTGGGGCTCTGCGATTGTCCGTTTTGCGGCGAGGAACTTGCGCCCCCGTTACTCTGCTCGGTCATCTGTCGATGGACCGCGAATTCCTTGTCAGCATCGGCCTTGCGACCAGCACGACTGTAGGCAGTTGCCAGATTGTAGTGGGTCGCCGGATTTGCGGCCTCGAGTTTCACCGCTCTTTCAAGCGGCGGGATCGCCTGCTCGAACTTTTTGGTCGCAATCAGCGCTTCGCCCAGGCCCAGAAATGCATCTCCAAAACCGGCGTCCAGAGAGCTGGCCCGCGAGAAATGTTCAATCGCTTCGTCCCACTTCTGGTCTTGGTGCGCCAGTTCGCCCAGAACGTACTCCGCACCCGCATTGGAAGGATCGAGTTTCAACTCCGCGAGCATTTCGCGACGCGCTCGCTCCACCACGTCGGCATCAGGGTTCGGCTTCGATAGCAGAAGACGACCGATCCGAAAGTGGATACCCGGTGCCTCCGGGTGTTGTACAAGAACGGCCTCATATTCCTTGGCTGCAAGGTCCCACTTGCCCTGCTGTTCGAACGCTTCCGCCTGCAGTTCGTGAGCCTCGGCAGAGGAGGGTGCCGACCGCGCTAATTGCTCCGCGGCCTGCGTAGAAAGATCGGAATATGCATGCACCATCAGGTATAGCGCCTCAGGGTCGCCCGCAAAGTCACGGCTCAGGATTCCAAGAAACTCCATCGCATCCGACGGTTGATTCAGGCTCATCGCACACCGGACGCCGTCGACGCCCACTTGCCGCTTCAATTCCCTGCTCTCGACCTTGCGAACATCTCTCTTCAGCGCAGGCAGCGCTTCTGTGCAATGCCCGTGTTCGGCTTGAGAGATGTCATGCTTGACTCCCACGGCCGCCTCCGATGTCGGAGTCTTTTGCGCAGTTTGGGCGCCAGCCCCTGCGGCCGCCAGGAAAGCGACAGAACAGATTACCGAGAGCACAGCGTCCTTGCGCATAAACAGATGTTAAACGAAAAATGCCAGGCATCAACCGCAGATGCCTGGCATGCGTGGGTGGACTACATCTTCAGAAGTAAAGCTTGAGCGCGAACTGAATTTGCCGGGCGTCCTGGGAAGTATTGATGATCCCATTTCCACCCGGTTTCCCGAAGTTCGGATGATTGAACAAATTCAGGAAGTCACTGCGGAATTGAACTCTGATGGTTTCAGTAATCGGAAAATTCTTCTGCAGTCCCAGGTCAACATCAGCATAGCCCGGTCCGGTGACTGGACCCTGCGTGGGGCAATTCCCGAATGTGAAGACGGACGGCGCTGACTCAAAGCTCGGGTCATACCACTGCAATCCTGCTTCGGTCACTGTCTTTGGGTAATGCACTGCGCCGCTGCAGTTGGGACGCGCGCCCGGAGACCCCGTCCCTGAGTAGTCGGTTCCGTACAGAGCCAGCGGGAAGCCGGACTTCCAGGTGACGATTGGATTCGCCGACCAGTTTCCAACCACTGCGTTTGCCAGGGCCGGCATGTTCTTGGCGAATTGCCTCCCGCGGCCGAAAGGCAGTTCGTACACTGCGTAAGCGCTGAGCACGTGCTTGCTATCCCAGTAGCACTGCGCCCAGTCAGCACGCGGATTGTAGAGGTTTTGGAAGTAAGGACTTGCGGGTGTGGTTTGAGTGGTGCTGCTCCACGTTCCGAAATATCCGCTGTTGTCGGTCATGCATTTCGAGTACGTATACGAAACCTGTGTCTCAAGCCCCTTGCTGTAACGCTTCTGCAGGACAGCCTGGAGCGAGTTGTACTTCATATTTCCATTCGAATTCGTCAATTTGACGTTCCCGAGATGGTTCGGACCAAAGGTTCCGTCGGAATTGTGCCCGCCGAGATACGGGTACGTGCAAGGAGTAGTGTGAGTCACCTTGTTCGTATCCACCGCGGTGCAGGTTGATGTTCCCGACGACGTCAGCTCGGCTTGGCTCATCCATTCAGGAACCATCAAATGCGTTCCGTGTTGTCCAACATAGCCAATCTGGAAGGTCGTGTTATTGGCGAGTTCGTGCTGAACCGTCAAGTTGTATTGCTGCGACATAGCGGGCTGCACCGTGTTGTTCCATGCCAGCAGCGTTGCATTGAGAAAAGGACTTCCACCCGGCAGGGTTCCCGCTACGGGCCCGGCTTCGGTCGTGAACGGCGCGCCAGCCGCGGCGTTCGTAGCTTGCGACTGAGGCGGAGTGTTGGGCGGATTCTGCGTCAAGCGCAGGTTGGTTCCCGTCCCTTCAAGATAAGAAGAAACGGTATAGGCACCTCGAATGACAGTCTTTGGACCTAGAGGGCTCCACGCAAAACCGATGCGTGGTTGAAATGCCGGCAGTCCATACGTCGAGTTATACAGGCCGCGGCTAAAGCCATTACTGCCTACACCGACGACAGCGGTGTGTCCCGGATATTCGAGCATTCCGGTCATGATGTTGACGTTCACTTGCCGGTTGTCTTTCTCAACCCAGGGAGTCCGTGCTTCGTAGCGCAGTCCCAAATTAAGTGTCAGATTGTGCGTGGCCCGCCAGTCGTCCTGGACGTACCCGGCAATGAGCGAATCCAGTTGGTGCCACGCGCCCCCACCACCGATCACGCCGTGTCCTACCAGTTGAGGCAGTCCCAGTGCGAAGTCCGCGGCTGCCGCTGCGTTGGCGTACGCGCCGGTGCTGCCCGGAGCGGTGTATTGTCCCTGGTACGACAGCAGGCCCAGCTCGCCGCCGTTCCCTGCGTAGAAAACGTTGATGCGGTACTTGTTGAGTTGGAATCCCGTCTTGATGACGTGCTTTCCACGACTGTAGACGACGTTATCGTCGAACTGAATCACCGTAGAGGCGAAGTTTTCCAGCGGAATTGCCTGGCCGATACATTGCACAGTGCCGCAACCCGGCTGCGTAATCGAGCCGCCTTGTGAGAACGCAAACAAAGGCAGGCCTTGGCTGCCGACGCCCGCAATGCCGAGCCCGGCTGCGAGAGTCCCCACCGATTTGTCGAAAGTGTAATTATTGTTTACAAACGAGACCCAGTTGAACCCGACGCGCGCCTCATTTAGCAAGTTGGGTTTGAACGTGTGAGTCCAGCTCAGCAAGCTGTTTTTCAGGTGGGCAACCGCAATCTGATTTCCAAGCAGCAGGAACGAGTTGGTATTCGGATCGTTTTGCTTGCCGTGAGAATACCTTCCCGACAAACGATCTTTATCCGACGCGTTGAAATCAACCTTAATGTCGTACTGGTCAGAGTTGTACTGCTGACCGATTACGTTTGGAGCTACGCCGAAGCCGTTCGATACGGCGCTGGATACCTGCGGGTAGAGAGAAGATGTCAGCAACTTCGTAAACGCCGGGTCGAGCATGTTCGCCGGGATCACATTTCCCAAAAATGCAGTCGGCGCCCCGGTCACCTGGCAGGGTGACCCCGATATCCCGGTGCCCGCCGCGCATGGGTTGTAGATCTGGTTGATCACCTTGTTGTTTTTGTCTCGATCGTTACAAATTCCTGTCGTGAAACCGCCGCTGCAGAGCGATGCGAAATTGCCTCCAATTTCTGTTGTAGTCAACACTGCTACGTTCGTCGTACTGGCCGGATGATCTAAACGTCCTCCCTGGTAGTCGCCAAAGAAGAACAGCTTGTTCTTGATGATCGGTCCGCCGATGGTGCCTCCGAACATATTCCAACGCAGCTTAGGCGTCGGGAGCACTCCGACTTTCGGATCGCCCTTCCCAAGACCGTTCTCCCACTGATTTGCGTTGAAGATGTCATTGCGAAAATACTCAAACGCGTCTCCATGAAAGGAGTTCGTGCCAGATTTAATCGTCGTGTTAACGATGCCGCCCTGATAGTTACCAAATTCAGCCGATGCATTCTGGGTAATCAGGTTGAATTCCTGAATGGCATCCGGCGACGGCGTCAGCCCCAGCCGGTTTTCGGAAACCTGGTTGTTGTCCATTCCATCGAGCAGGAAGTTGTTGGCTTGCTCCCGGTTTCCGTTGATGTACGGGCGCCCTCCACCCTCGGCGGTGTTGGAACCGAGATTCAGGCTCTTCGTGTCGACCGTAACGGCGCCCGGGGAGAGCAGCGTCAACTGCACCGGGTTGCGCGTGGCGAGTGGCAGGTTGTCATTCGTTCTCGCGTCAATGATGGTGCTGACCTGCGTGCTCTCGGTTTGCAAGACCGGCGCTGCACCCGACACTTCCACGGTCTCATTCACGGCCCCGACCTTCATCTGGACATCCACGCGCGCGCTCTGATTCAGCACCAGCGTGAATGGAGGCCACACCGCCTTTTGGAAGCCTTGCGCAACGATTTCAAGGCGATAACTCCCCGCCGGCACACGCGGCAAGTTGTAGGCGCCCGTATCGTTGGTTTTCGCCGTCCACACGGTTCCGCGTTCTGTATCAACCGCGGAAATGCTCGCGGCATTGATGGGAGCGCCCGATGGATCGGTAACCGTACCGACGATTGCGGCCGTGACTTCCTGGCCGATGGCGGGCAGCGCAACAAAGAATAACCCCGCAATTGCGAGGCAAACCACTACCAAACAGAAAGCGCGTTTCATCACAGAACCTCCCACGGGGCTCAAATTGCATCCACAGGACCCACATCCCGAGTGGCCCTATGCTATATAGCACTCGCCGTGACAGGTCAAGAAAAAAATGATGATACGCGAAAACAATATGCTGAATGCACCGGGTGCACTGCTGCATAGCACTTCCATCCGATCGCCGGCCTCCTCCCTGGAGCGCGAGATTTACAGGAAACGGGAGAATTCCGCGTTTTGCCTATGTTTTTACGGAAGCATTGCCGATCGTTGCGGTTGGTCTGGACTTTCCCCTTTCACTGCTCCACCGCGCCCGATTCTTATTTCGCTGGCACTTGGCCTATAGCACTCCAAATGCTATATAGCTATATCGTTGCAGTGGAGTTCTTGTTTTTGGGATTCTTAAAAACTTCCCTTTACTACAATAACGATTCTCTGCTATATAGCAGGCTGCAACACGGCGATGACCATCGGATGTCACTGCGAAGCCTCCGGTGCGGGTGGTAGATTAATCATGCCCATACATACGAAAATGCGACCAAGCCGCAACGGGACACCCGCCTATAAGAAGATCCAGAATGTAATCCGCAAACGCATTGAGGGCGGACAATTGAAGATCGGGGCCGCCGTCGACTCGGAACGGGAGTTGGCGCGGATTCACGGTGTCAGCCTCATGACGGCTCGCCACGCTTTGGCCGGCCTGGAACGCGAAGGCATCGTGGAACGGCGACGCGGTTCCGGTACCTTTGTCGCTCCGCCCAAGATCCACTTCAACAAGCTCATGAGCTACACCGAGCACATGGGTAGCCGGGGGCTGGCCCCGCGTTCGCGAGTCCTGTTCGCCCGAGTCATCGATCAACAACTGGAGATTGCGGCGCGCTTGGGGCGGCCCGCGACGAGCCAGCTTGTCAAAATCGACCGGCTGCGGCTGACCGGCGACGACCCATTCGCGTTGGAAACGTGCTACCTCCCGGCACCGGAGTTCTCCGGGCTCGTTTCTGCGCAATTGGGCAAGAATTCCCTGTTCTCCACCCTTAAGCACGACTATGACGTCGAGCTGGCTTATGCCGATGAAGAAGTCGACGCGACCGCCGCCGATGCGCACATCGCTGAGTTGCTTGGTGTGGCCCGTGGGGCGCCCCTTCTCAGAATTCGCCAGGTCATCTATTCCACCAAAGGCGAAGCCGTCATTTACGGAGTTGGCTTTTACCGTTCCGAACGACACACCTTGTTCATCCGAAGATTCCGTTAACTCGCTCGCACTCGCTCGGCAGACCAAAAAGAACCCCACAGCTTCCTATGGCTGTGGGGTCGACTTTGTTTGCAAGGCTAAGACCCGTTCTTACTGTGCCTGCGCCGTCTCCTTGGCGTTCTCGACTGCCTTTACAAACGCTCGGGCTTGCTCGCTTGGAATCTGAACATTGCCCTGCAGGATTTCCTTGAAAGGAACATCTCGTCCGTACCAGTCTCCCGTAGCACGCCCGTCTTGTTGGATCTCCGCGCCATTCAAAGACGCACCGATAAACGCTCCCTTACTGCTCGAGTACGTCAGAATGCCAGCTTTCCATCCGCCTTCGACCGACGCTTGACGCCCCGCCGGGCCGGCCGCAGCCGATACATCCGCGCCCACCTTGAAATGACCCGAGATCAGGTCGTTCATGCCCTGGTCATTCATGATGAACATCAGCAAGTCGGTGCTCTTGCCGCCAATTTGCGGACCCCAGCTGATGCCCGATACGGAAAACGGAGCGGGAGCGCTCCACCTTCCTCCGTTTACGCGGCACGTCGCCACGCCGGTTCCGTGCTCACCGCCAACAATGAAGGCGCCTTTAACCAGTTTCGGGATCACGGAGACGCATTTCGCCCCTTCGAGAACTTGCTTGGGAATACCCTTGTCAGGAGCGGTCGCGCTCATATGTTCCACTGTTTCGGTTGCCCTCTGTAATTCAGATTGGCCACCCTTGCTGTGCTCGTCCGAATCGGAATTCTTGTCGCTCTGTGCCCAGACCAGACTGCCCAGGCACACAACCAATGATTGCTGAAAGCAAGTGCCGTTTCATCAGTAACCCTCCTGCCGCTTCGATGTCACATGTCCTGGGGCAGGTTTGCCCCGAAGTCATCTCAGGTGCCACCTAGGGAACACTACGTATGGGAGTTTGCCTGATTCCGCTGGTCGCCGTAAGAGGTTACTGCAAAAGCCGCGGTCCTTCGTTAACCTCGGCTTGCACCCCAAATCACTCCGAGCGAGTGCAGTACCAACCGATCCCATTCAGTGAGCTTCGTGGGATCGAGAACAATCTGGTATGCATAGCGAGTGGCGGGGTTCACCGTGAAGCACCACGGTTCGTGATTCATGCCATTCTCACAGCATTCGCACACGGTAGAGAGGAAGAAAGGATTGCCGTCACCCAGAGTCGTTTGATTACCCTTTGCCATGGGAGGATCTCCTTCTCGCTCAGCAGCCATAAAACTTGCCACGAGCGGAACGCACTCACTTTCACCATTGATCAGATGCTGCTTCGCTTTTTGGGCATTGCGGAAAAGACCCTAGACGCAGGAATTGAAACTCGCAGATAGAGCTCAGTACGAAATGGTAGAAAGGCCTGGGTTTTTTGAGGGGTTGTGCGTGCGTCAACCGCGACTGTCTTGACGATGCCTCAGCGGAGTTCAACAAACAATGATTTCTGATGGCCGCGGAAACTTATTTGAAGGGTTCTGGTTTCTCCACGCTCCATATCCACCGAGAGCGTTTTGAGTTGATCATATCCGTCCGCTTTAGATTCCACATGGACACTTAATTGATGCGCTCCTACGGGCAGATGCACCGACCCCGTTTCGTGTCCTTGCACTTTTTGAAAAAGCCCCAACCGCTTCGATGTCTCACCCTTCAAAGGATGCGTGAACAGTACTCGCGTATCGCTCGATACCGATACGTTGCCGTCGGTAAATGGATACGTGATCCCGATCACCAGCGTTGAACCCGGCAGCGACGCGGATGAGTTGTTCGTGCTTACTCCTTTGGGAACTGCTACCGGCGCTGAGTCCGGCACCGCATCAGACGAGTTGTTTGCGCTTAGAGTTTTAGGAACTGCTCTTTGTTTCCGCGTGCCTGACTTTGGAACCTTCGCGGTTCTAGTTGGAGTTGTTGGACTGTCAACCGCGCTGGAGCTTGCTGTCATGTCATGGGAGGCTGCCGACGTTACCGTTGCAGCCGGAGACGATCCCGCTTGCGCCCGCGTAGGCTCATAGATTTGCCGGTGCCACGAAAACGCAAAACCCACGGTGGCGATAGCGATCATGATGGCGGCAGCAATCCGGCTGCGCTTGACACGTCCGAACCTGACAGTGAACTCTACGAATTTTCGCCAGGAGGAACTCAGCTGCTCCATCCCTGGTTGGCTAGGGTTGTTGCGGGATACAGTCTGACTCTGCTTCACTGCGCGAGTGCCCGTCTTGACTTCGAAACTGGCGGTACGTTTGCTCGCCGCGAGCCGATCCTTCAGTTCGCGGACATCCAATGCAAATTCCAGGCCTCGTTGATAGCGTTCCGCAGGGTCCTTCGCCATGGCACGAAGAATAATGGCGTCCACTCCATGCGGTAGTTCCGGGTCGAGGGCGCTGGGCGGAAGCGGGTCGTGATTGGCAAGCTTGAAACAGACGGTCGTGACGCTGTTTCCCTGAAATGGCCTGTAACCGGAAACCATGCTGTACAGAATCACGCCCAACGAAAACAGGTCCGACCGTCCATCCAGTGGCTCCCCATTTAATTGCTCGGGCGACATGTACGCCGGTGTTCCCAGAACGTGTCCTGGCAGCGTCAGGTGAGCGAGATTCAGCTTGGCGATTCCGAAGTCGGTGATCTTGGCGTGGCCCGCACTCGTAACCAATATGTTGGCCGGCTTGATATCGCGATGAACAACTCCTTGACCATGCGCACAATCGAGAGCTTCCGCTAATTCCTCAGTAAGCTGAAGCGCTCTTTCCAGGGGTAGCTTTCCCGCGTTATTCGAAAGGAGCGTGTTCAGCGACTGTCCGTCGATGTACTCCATCACGATGTAGGGTGTGCGGGTTTCGGGCTCTTCGCCGGCGTCGAACACCGTAACGATGCCGGGATGGACCAGCCTTCCCACGGCCTGGGCCTCCTGAAAAAATCGATCGCGATATTCCAGGGCTTCTTCCGCGCTGGCGCCGAGGAGCGAAACGGTCTTCACAGCGACAAACCGGTCGATTCTGGGGTCGCGCGCTTTGTAAACCACACCCATCGCGCCTCGCCCCAACTCGGCGACTAGTTCGTACCGCCCCAGGCACTTGCCCCAACGTGCTTCCACGAGCATTAACTCCAAGTCGATTCGCGATCAGGGTCAAAATGGGGGATTAAGAGGTCTTTACATCTTAATGCGGTACCACGCAGATGCCCTTAAAACCAGCAACATCCGGCGTTACGGCAGTAACCAAAAGTGACCTTCTTGGCTTGAAATTCCTTCTAGGCTACAGTGTTCCCTGTACTCCTTCGGAACGTGATACTCACTAGTTCTCTGCTGACCACCATCAGGTAAATGGAATGTGGCCCAATGAAACGCAAATTCCTCGGCCCTTTCCGAAACTTCTCTCCCTTGCCGGTGTTCGGGCTCAACAGACCCTGACAGCCCGTGCCAAAAAATTCGTACGCCCGCGGCATCGAGGCTGAGTCTTAAGGAGAATTCGATGTCCTCCCGTCTGTGGATTGCGCTACTCGCAGTGCTCGTCCTTCCCGGATGTAATAACACCCTCAACCCGTTCTGCGGCAGTGCCAGGCCTGTTCCTGTAATCGGTTCCCTCTCTCCCAGCAACGTCACTTTTGCTCAGATAGAGCAGGGCACTGCCTCGCTTACCGTGAACGGCAGTAATTTCGTCGCTTCTTCAGAGATCGTGATTAACGGTAGAACCTTGGCCGCAAATGTCCTCAACAGCCAGCAGTTGAAAATCACCCTGACTAGCAGTGTGATTTCGGGCCCAGGTGCAGTGAATATCAGCGTAATGACGCCCAGCGGAAACTCAAGTGACCTGGGATGCTCGAGCGGCGGCAAAAGTAGCGTGCTCGTCCTTACCGTTAACTAGGGAAATCTGTTAGCTGCTCGGTCGACGCCACTGCGGCAGGGATTCTTGCCTCTCTGCCTTTTCTTTTCTGCACGCCGCTCGTCCTTGTCTTTTTCACGGATGGAATCTCGTCGCGGGACAACGATCATGAGAAGAAATTGGCCACTCAGCGCCGCCAGCAATCAATGATTTCGCGTATTTCAGCGCTGTAGAGATCCACTTCGGCTTTAATATCTTCGTCTCGCGGACACCGTTACCTGGGCTGCCCTCGTACTGGGGACTTTTGTTTTTGACCACCATGGTGTGGACCATCGCGGCTGAGGAAGCCGGCCTTTGGAACGTGGAACAACTCTACGCACCCGGACAGAAGACTCGTCGTCTCCTGGAGGTGCTTGCTTTTACCTATGTCGTGGTAATAGCGGCTGGTTTTTTGTATCGCGGCGCGAGCTATTCGCGTGTAGTCATCGTTCTCAGCGCGTGTACGCTCTTCGTGCTTGCGACCGCCACCCGCATCGGGTTCCGCGTTTATATCGAAATGCTGCGCAAGCAGGACCACAAGACTGTAAGAGTTCTTCTGGTAGGAACGGACCGCTTCGCCCGCCGGGTGGCGACATCGCTGGAGCACGGCGAAGTGCTTCCCTGCAAAATCGTTGGGTTCGTGAGACTGCCGGATCAGGGTGTCGCCGTGGAAGGTCCCATCTATGAACTGGATCAAATCCCCGTCTTTTCGAATGGACACTCCATCGACGACATCATTATCGCTTTACCCTCCACTCGAATCAGCGAGGTCCGCACCATCACTCCGTGCCTTGAGAAATTGCGCGTTCCCACGCGAGTGGTGATTGACCTGGGGGATACCGTCGGTGTTCGCAACCGCCTCGTCGATCTTGGTGGCATCCGGATGCTCGATCTGCAGCCGACTCTCGCCGAAAGCGGATCCTATCTCGTTCAAAAACGTATTTTCGACATCGTTTTCTCTGTCCTGTTCCTGTTGATCACTCTGCCCCTCACCATCCCGATCGCTCTCGCCATCAAACTCAGCAGCCGTGGCCCAATCTTCTTTGTTCAAGAACGTGTTGGGCTCAATGGACGTGTCTTTCGCATGTTCAAGTTCCGCACCATGCGGCTGGGGAGCCGGGAGGAGTGTGATACGAAGTGGACGTCTGCAAACGATCCGCGCCGAACATCGGTGGGTGCTTTTCTACGAAGGATGAACTTCGACGAATTACCCCGGTTCCTGAATGTGCTCATGGGTGATATGAGCATCGTGGGCCCGCGCCCCGAACGGCCCCATTTCGTGGAGGAGTTTCTGAACCAATTCGACCGTTACAACTCCCGTCATACCTTCAAGGTCGGGATCACGGGATGGGCGCAGGTGAACGGCTGGCGTGGCGATACGTCAATCGCAAAGCGCGTGGAGTACGACCTTTACTACCTTCGCAACTGGAGTCTCACATTCGACCTCCAGATTATGATCATGACGCTGCTGCACGTCTTCAACAGCAAGAATGCCTATTAAACAGAATCCCCGGTCAAGATGTCCGGAAAATCAGTCTTCGCGCTTCAGCAGCTCGTTCGCAATCACAGCCTGCCCCAAAGAGATGCCTCCATCGTTCGGCGGAACTGAGATGTGAAGGAAGACCTCTAACCCGTTTTCCCGCAGGCTGCGGACACTACGCTCGAGTAGCCGATGATTCTGAAATGCTCCTCCACTGAGACACACACGCGTGAGACCTTCCCTGTCACGGATCCGGAGAACAACATCCACGATGATCTGAGCCAAAGTATTGTGAAACACTGCCGCGATTTCGCCGGCCGCTCGTGACTGGCGGAGGTCTTCAACGATGGCAGCAATCATCGGTCGTAAATCAATTCGCGCCGGAAGTCTCCCCTCGATCGCATATGGATACCGCCCGGCCACATTCGCGGAGGCCGCGTTTTCCAAGGCGATTGCTGCCTGGCCTTCAAACGTTACCTCATGTTGTATGCCGATCAACGAGGCAACGGCATCGAATAGACGTCCAGATGAAGACGTTTGGACAATATTGATGCCGCGCTTGAGCATCAACTGAACTGTCGAGATTTGCTCGGATGAAACATGTTCAGCGAAACCCGGCACCGCCGGCCAATTCTCTGCCGGGAACGTATCCAATAGATAGCTCAATGCCATGCGCCAGGGCTGCCGTACTGCCGCATCACCTCCGGCCATCGATACATACCGCAGATGAGCATGACGCTCAAAGCCGGCCAGATCCGCCACCAGGAATTCCCCTCCCCAAACCTGACCATCCGCTCCGTAACCAGTGCCATCGAAGGCAACGCCAATCACCTTACCGCTCAAGTGGTTCTCGGCCATGCAGCTCGCGATATGCGCGTGATGATGTTGGACAGCAATTTTGTGCCCGACGTCCAGCCCAAGCGCGAAGCGCGAGCTCATATATTGTGGATGTAGGTCGTATGCCACCGCCGTAGGCGCAACGCGATACAGTTTTTTCAGGTTCTGCAGAGTCTCCTTAAAGAAGCGCAGCGTCTCGTAATTTTTCAGGTCGCCAATATGCTGGCTGAGAACTGTGTAATGACCTTTCGTCAGACAGAACGTATTCTTCAGCTCCGCACCACAGGCGAGAACTTCTCGAACCTCTCCTCCAAGATCGATGACTTCGGGCACAAAACCGCGGGAACGGCGCAGGGCGCGCTCCTCTCCCTCGAAGCACCGCACAACCGAATCATCGACCCGCATGTAGATGTCACGATCGTGAAACAGAGACCAATCGGCGATCGGTTGGAGATGCTCCGCCGCTTCTTCGTTCGAAATGACAGTCGGCTCCTCGCTGAAGTTGCCGCTCGTCATCACCAACGCAGAGAATTCCGCTTGCTCATCCAGCGAACCTCCAAACAAGAGATAGTGCAACGGGGTATACGGCAGCATGACTCCAAGGGTGTTATTCCCGGGGGCGACTTCCGGAGTAATTCCCGATCCCGCTTTGCGAGACATGACTACAATCGGCCGGCGAGAACTGGCGAGAGCCTTTCGATCTCCTTCCGACACGAGGCAGAATTTCTCGACTTCTGTCAGGTCGCGCGCCATGAGCGCGAAGGGCTTCTCGCTGCGACGCTTCCGTTTGCGAAGCTCACGAACGGCTCCTTCATTTGTGGCATCGCACGCCAGCAGAAATCCGCCGAGACCTTTCACGGCGACAATGAGGCCCTCTCGCAACAGATTCCTTACCACCCTTAAATCAGGAATTCGTTCCGCGGCTGCTGCTCCGGACTTTGCAAGAACAAGCTGCGGGCCACAAACAGGACAAGCGTTCGGCTGGGCATGAAGCGGCGGTTCCGAGGATCCTCGTACTCTGCCTGGCACTCCGGGCAGATCCGAAACGAAGACATCGTCGTGGCTGGGCGATCGTACGGAACATCCTGCACAATCGTGTAGCGCGGTCCGCAGTTGGTGCAGTTCGTGAACGCGTATCCAAAACGTCGGTTATTGGGATCGGTGAAATCTCGCCAGCAGTCTTCGCACGTGCCAACGTCCGCCGGAATCAACGAAAACTCACCCTCCACTGAGAGGCTTTTTCGAATAGAAAACTGGAGCTCTCCATTCGGCTCGATCTCAGAAACAACAATTCTTGCGATCCGCGCCAATGGGGGAGGCTGATGCTCGAGCGTATGTAAAAACGTTTGAATCTCAGCTTGATCTCCTTCCAGCTCGATGGTTACGCCGGCGGAGGAGTTCAGGGCGTAGCCGGCGAGTCCAAGATCCTGCGCCAGGTTGTAAACGAAGGGTCGAAAGCCAACCCCTCGCACAACTCCGGCGACCTGAATCCGTTTGCGCGTCACAAGCGACGGTGGCTTAGCGGTCATAGGAAAGCGGTGCTGTTCGCCCGAGATGATAAGTGTTTCGGACAGAACGTACGGTCGTTGCCACGGCGGAAATCACAACCAAACCCTTCGGCCGGCCACGCATCCGACAACTGCCAGCGAACCTCACTGGATAGGCTGGAGGAAGGCTGAACGGCAGGCTGTGAGCCCCGTCACAAGGGTCGGTGACGAATGACGTCCAGCATGTCGTCTGCGAAGTTCTTTCGAGAACTGCCGCAAGAGGTACATCTGGAGTCAAACAAGGAGGTTCAATCAACCGCGTGGTTGCTCGACGGGCCCTACAATACAATCCAGGTTGCAGTCAGCCTGACCATATTGTAGAATCGCGCCGCTAAACCGATTTAGTGCATATCAGGAGTGCTTTCTCTTATGAGAAACAGCTGGAGTCGCCGAGCAACCGTACTCGCTGTCTTCTTGCTTTGTTCATTCGCCACTCTTCCCGCTCCGGCGCAGACGTCCGAGGCGATCGTGATTGATGCCTCGGCTCCCACTCATCCATTCCCACATTTCTGGGAGCAGATGTTTGGCTCCGGCCGCGCCGTGCTCTCCTTGCGTGACAGCTACCGCCGGGACCTTCGCGAAGTGAAGAGCATTACGGATTTTCGCTACGTGCGTTTTCACGCTCTCTTTCATGACGAAATGGGCGTTTACGACGAAGACGACAAGGGCCATCCGGTCTACAACTTCTCCTATGTCGACCAGAGTTATGACGCTTTACTGGCAAATGGGGTGCGCCCGTTCGTTGAACTCAGCTTCATGCCGAAAAAGCTGGCGGCGAAAGAAATGTTGCACGCATTCTGGTACAAGCAGAACATTGCTCCGCCGAAAGACTACGGCAAGTGGGACGATCTGATCACCGCGTTGGCCACACATCTGATCGAGCGATACGGCATCGACGAAGTCAGCCAATGGTATTTCGAAGTGTGGAACGAGCCCAACCTTGATTTTTGGGGTGGCGAACCCCGACAGTCGTCGTATTGGGAGTTGTACGACCATACCGCCCGCGCCCTCAAAGCTGTGAACGCGAGAATCCGCGTGGGCGGACCGGCAACCGCGCAGGCCGCGTGGGCAGATGCCTTCATTCGACATTGCGCTGAGAACCATATCCCCGCCGATTTCGTATCGACTCACGTATACGGGAACGACAAGGCCGAGGACGTGTTTGGCACATCCGAACGGATTCCTCGCGATCGCATGGTATGCCGTGCCGTAAAAAAGGTTCACGAGCAGATTCAGGCTTCCACCATGCCGAAGCTGCCGCTGATCTGGAGCGAATTCAACGCGAGCTACATGAACGAACCCGCCGTCACGGACTCTTCTTATATGGGGCCCTGGATGGCGGACACGATTCGCCAATGTGACGGACTCGTTGACCTCATGTCGTACTGGACTTTTTCAGACGTCTTCGAAGAACAGGGCGTGGTCAAGAACCCGTTTTATGGTGGGTTTGGACTGATCGCCGCAGGCGGAATTCCCAAGCCTGCCTTCAATGCGTTCAAGCTTCTTCACCAACTGGGAGATAGGCGCATCGAGGTGGACTCCGAATCAGCCTTGGCGACTCGAGCCGAGGACGGTTCCATCGTCGTGGCCGTATGGAACTATGCCCCGCAAGAGCAAGCGGGAACTGAAAAGAAAATTACGTTGAGGTTCAAGGGCTTATCCGCGAAAGAGGCTTGGACATCGGTCGCCGACCCGAACCATGGCGACGTTCATCCGGCGTACGAGAAAATGGGTTCGCCCCGCTATCCCACACAAGCGCAGATCGGACAACTCAGAAAAGCGGCAGAGCTTGGGGCGCCGGTAAAACAGCCGTTGATCAATGGCGAGTTGAAACTGACCCTTCCGACTTATGGGCTCGCGATCATTCG
>Ga0210409_10001402_pt1 | contig 31892 bp, 27 predicted proteins | sample IncBWH17MmetaG_FD_161649 | JGI IMG/M metagenome (GOLD analysis project Ga0210409, IMG submission 161649) | Forest soil microbial communities from Barre Woods Harvard Forest LTER site, Petersham, Massachusetts, United States - Inc-BW-H-17-M | ecosystem: Environmental > Terrestrial > Soil >...
CGATCCCTTCAACTCACCAATTGACGGAAAGCTGATGAAGAAACTGATCGCTGTGACGGTCGCCGGTCTGTTCGCGCTCGCCGGTGCGTATGCCGACGAAACGAAGAAGGACGAGAAGAAGACGGACGCCAAGCCGTCGACCGAGATGAAGAAGGAAGCGACCAAGGCCGACACGAAGAAGACGGACACGACCAAGGCCGACACGAAGAAAGCGGACGCGACCAAGACCGACGCCAAAAAAGCCGACGCCAAGAAGGCCGACACGAAGAAAGCCGACGCCAAGAAGGACGAGCCCAAGAAGGACGAAGCCAAGAAGTAACACTCATTCAAACGGATGGCCCTCGGTCGAAATGATGACCGCCGGTGCGTCCGCTGGCTGCCTCGACAGGGCGCGTCCGACCGGGCGCGCCCTGATTTTTTGCGGCCTGCCGCTGGCGCGACAAGGTCGCCTGGCCCGGGTTGTCAACCGCCGGTTCGGTCTGCCCGTTTATTTTGCGCAATCGTCGGATGCCGCCGCTGGGCGTAGGAACACGGCGGGGACACAGCTTCAATTCCCTACACCTCAAAAAGGAACTACTCGATGAAACGGTTCGCAGCTCTGATGGTCAGTGGCCTTCTGGCCAGTACCGCCGCGTTCGCACAGGACAAGATGGCCGCTCCGGCCCCGGCTCCGGCCACGCCGGCCGCCACCTCGCCTTCGGGCATGGCGCCGGCGGGCGATACGACCAAGAAGAAGTCGTCGCATCACAGCACCAAGAAAAAGACCCACAAGACCACGACGGCCTCGACAGGCGATACGAAGAAGTCCGCGGACGCCCCGGCGGCCGCGCCGATGGCTCCTTCGCCCGACGCGAAGAAGTAAGCCCCTGCACCCTGTCCCACGCGCTCGCGTGGGACAGGGACGAGCTCAGCGACTGAGCCCTCCGAGCAGCCGCTGCGCGATCTGCGCGGCCTGTGACGGGTCGCATTCGATCAGTACCGCCTTGTCGCGCGAACCGACGCCCGCCACCAGGCGCAGCGAGCCGGCGCGCAGATCCAGGCACTGCGCCAGATAGCGCAGCAGCGCTTCATTGGCGCGCCCGTCCACCGGGGGCGTCTGCACCGCGACTTTAAAACGCTCGCCGTGCGGTCCGATCAGCGCGCAGCGGCGCGCGCCGGGCTGCACGCGCAAGGCCAGGCGCACTCCGGCCGCTTCACTGCGGATCCAGGACGGCAGCGTCTGCATGCGAGAATCGGCCGCGGCAGCTGCCGCAAGGGCCCCCGTCAGACCACACCCAGGTGAAACCCGCCAACGATACTTTGCTGCGCGCGCTGCGCCGGCAACCGACCGAATACACGCCGATCTGGCTGATGCGCCAGGCCGGACGATATCTTCAAGAGTACAACGAGACCCGGGGCCGGGCTGGAGACTTTCTGACGCTGGCCAAGACGCCGCAGCTCGCCACCGAAGTGACGCTGCAGCCGGTCGACCGTTTCGCGCTGGATGCGGCGATCCTGTTTTCCGACATATTGACGGTCCCCGACGCCATGGGCTTGGGGCTGCGCTTCACCGAGGGCGAAGGGCCGAGGTTCGAGCGCCCGGTACGCACCGAAGCCGACGTGAGGGCACTGGCCGTGCCGGACCCGGAACTGGAACTGGGCTACGTGCTGGACGCGGTGCGCTCGGTGCGCGCTGCGCTGAAAGGTCGGGTGCCGCTGATCGGATTTTCCGGCAGCCCATGGACGCTCGCCTGCTACATGATCGAGGGCGGCGCCTCGGACGATTTCCGCACGGTCAAGACGATGCTGTATGCGCGGCCCGATCTGATGCATCGCGTGCTCGAGGTGAACGCGCGCGCAGTGACCGATTACCTGAACGCTCAGATCCGGGCCGGAGCGCAGGCCGTGATGGTGTTCGACACCTGGGGCGGCGTGCTGACCGACCCGGCGTTTCGAGAGTTCTCGCTGGGTTACATCGCGCAGGTCATCCGGCAACTGGACCGCGAGCACGAAGGCGAACCGGTTCCCTCGATCGTGTTCACCAAGGGGGGCGGCGCCTGGCTGGAGGCCATCGCCGAGTGCGGCTGCGATGCGGTCGGGCTCGATTGGACCGTGGATATCGGCCGCGCCCGCGCGCGCATCGACGACCGCTGCGCGCTGCAGGGCAACCTCGATCCGGCCGTGCTGCTGGCTCCCGAGGCCGTGGTGCGCTCGGAGGCGCGGCGCGTGCTCGAAGCCTTCGGCCCGCCGCGTCGAGCGGACGGCGCCTGGGGGGGCCACGTCTTCAATCTTGGACACGGCATTTCCCGCTTCACCCCGGTCGATGCGGTGGGCGCGCTGGTCGATGCAGTCCACCAGGAAAGTCGCAAGATCAGGCGTTAAGCTCGTTTTCGCCGTAGTCGGCACTCACGTTACCGAGTGGCAGCCGGCGGGCCGAACAGCGTCGATCCGCTTGACTTATGCACAAAGTCGCGCGGCGGCCGGATCCACGCGGTTCCCCGCCCGATGCAGGCTCGCAGAGCTCGATTTTTTCTCTCAAGTCTTTGAAATACAAAAAGAATATGGATTTATCTAGTGGAATGTTTCCCATTGAAAATAAGGCCCGCCGGGCACTTAGCTCATCTTCGCAATGTTTGTCCACAAAGTTGTCCACAGCCTGATCGGACCGCTTCAGGCCTTGACAAACGGTGCAAATGAGCGCACCTCGCGCGCCGGATCAGCCTTGAAGCCGGCGGGGCAATGACCTTCGCCAGCGTTCTGCTCGACCTGCCGGTGCCGCACCCGCTGCAGTACCGGTTGACGCCCGAGCAGCAGGCCATCGCCCGCGTGGGAATGCGCTGCGTCGCGCCGGTCGGCCCCGGTCGCGTGATGCTGGGCGTGCTGGTCGAGCTGTCGGCGCAGTGCTCGATCGAAGAACGGCGCGTGCGCCCGCTGCGCGCGCTGCTCGATGACCCGCTGCTGGCGTCCGACTGGATGCAGTTCTGCCGCTTCGCCGCCGGCTACTACCACCAGAGCCTGGCGCAGGTCGTACTGGGCGCGTTGCCGCCGTCGCTTCGGCGCGTCCCGGGCCCCCGGGCGGGGTTGCAGATGGACCGCTTGCGGCGAGGGCCGCCGGCCCCGGTGCAGGCCGCTCCGGGCCAGGCCCCCACCTTGCGAGAAGAGCAGCGCGCGGCGATCGCCTCGATCGGGCGAGCCAGCGGCTTTGCGCCATTTTTGCTGCACGGAGTCACCGGCAGCGGCAAGACCGAGGTGTACCTGGGGGCGATCGCCGCCGTGCTCGAAGCCGATGCGCACGCGCAGGCCCTGTGGCTGGTGCCGGAAATCAACCTGACTCCCCAGTTCGAATCCCGGCTGCAGCGGCGATTCGCGCATCTGCAGGTGGTCAACCTGCACAGCGGCCTGGGCGCGACCGAGCGCACCGCGGCCTGGCTGGCGGCGCACGAAGGCCGCGCGCGGATCGTGCTGGGCACGCGACTGGCGGTGTTCGCGTCGCTGCCTCGCCTGCGCATCGTGATCGTCGATGAGGAACACGACGCATCGTTCAAGGCGTCCGACGGCGTGCGCTACTCGGCGCGCGACCTGGCGGTGAAGCGTGCCCATCTCGCGCGCAGCGCGGTCGTGCTCGGATCGGCCACGCCCTCGCTGGAATCGTGGCAGCAGGTTGCCGGCGGACGCTACACGCTGCTGCGGCTGATCGAGCGTCCGTCGCTCAATGGCGGCACCGCCAGCACCGCAGGGCAGCGCACGCGCGTGCAGACGGTCGACCTGCGCAGCTTTCCGCCTCAACAAGGCCTGAGCGCGCCGCTGCGCGGCGCGCTGGGCGAGGCGCTGGCCCGTCACGAGCAGGCGCTGGTGTTCATCAATCGCCGCGGCTACGCGCCCGTGCTGGCGTGCGAGGCCTGCGGGTGGCTGTCGGACTGCCCCAACTGCAGCGCCCACGCGGCCTTTCACCGCAATGAGGACGGCGCCAGGGCGCTCCTGCGCTGCCACCATTGCGGCTGGAGCCGCGCGGTGCCGCGCGCCTGTCCCACCTGCGGCAACCAGGACTTGAAACCCGTCGGCCAGGGCACGCAGCGGGTGGAGGAGACGCTGCGCCAGAGCTGGCCGGCCGCGCGGATCGGACGCCTGGACCGCGACAGCACGCGCCAGCCGCACGCCGCCGAGAAGACGCTGCTGCAGGTTCACGCCGGCGAGCTGGATGTGCTGGTCGGCACCCAGATGATCGCCAAGGGGCACGATTTCCGAGGGGTTTCACTGGTGGCGGTGCTGAACGCGGACGCGCAGCTGATCGCAGCCGATTTCAGGGCACCGGAGCGCCTGTTCGCGCTGCTGATGCAGGTGGCCGGGCGCGCCGGCCGCTCCGGACAGGCCGCGCAGGTTCTGGTGCAAACGCGCTTTCCCGACCACCCGTTGTACCGGGCCCTGGCCCAGGGCGACTACGCGCAATTCGCGCGCGAGCAGCTGGCCGAACGGCGCGCCGCCCGCATGCCGCCGTTCACGCACCACGCGCTGCTCACGGCCACGGCCGGTGCGCTGCCCGATGCGCTGCAGTTTCTTGCGACCTGCCGCCGGCTCGGCCTGGCGCTCGCCCGCAGCGAAGCCGTCGTACTGTACGACCCGGTTCCGATGCCGCTGGCGCGCCTGGCCTCCGAGCTGCGCGCGCAGCTGCTGGTCGAATCGGCGCGGCGCGCGCCGCTGCATCGGTTCCTCGATGCGTGGCTGAGCGAGGTGCGAGCGCTGAAGGTGCCGCGCAAACTGCGCTGGCAGATCGATGTGGATCCGCTCGCGATCTGACCCCTGGCAAAGTAACGTAAAGCCGCGATGCCGTATCCCCTGAGGTCTTCAGCCGTTCGCGGTATGCCGTCGCGAGGCGTTCCCGTCCGTCGCCTTGTGGCGACCGAACGGGGTTTCCACCCTAGGACCCTTTGAACCTCGCGGTCACAATCCGCGCCATGGGTTCGGGGGAGCCAATCCAGATCATTCTGCGCGGCCGCAAGCGGGACGGCTTCACGCTGGTCGAGCTGCTGGTCGTGGTGCTGATCGCGGCGATTCTGATGGGGATCGCGGTGCCGGCGATGCAGACGATGGTTGCAGACAATCAATTGAACGCGGTCTCGGACGATCTTGCCGGCGCGCTGAATCTGGCGCGCAGCGAGGCGGGCAGACTCAACGCCACGGTTACCCTCGCGCCGACGCCACCAACAGCGGCGTGGGGATCCGCGTGGGCTGTCGCGCCCGCTGGGGGCGGGGCGACGCTGCGCACCGGGGCGGCCGTTCCGAACGGGTACAGCCTGAGCAGCACCTTCTCCACGGCTGGCGTTTCCTTCGACGGGACCGGCCGCAGTTCCAGCGGCGTCGGTCAATTCGTGATCTGCCAGGGCGGCGGTCCGTTTGCTGGGGGATCAGGCTCCGCGCGCTTGATCACGGTGACAGCCTCAGGCCGCATCCGGGTTGCCCAGAACTCGTCCGGCGTGCCAGTCCAGGACAACGGTCAGCCGCTTACGGGGTGCTAACGATGATTCATGCCGACTCTCGAGGGGCCGAATCGATGACCACAGCATGCTTGCCCGGCTATATGGTCCAGCGCGGAATGACTTTGATCGAGATCCTGGTGGCGATCGTCGTGCTGTCGATCGGACTGTTGGGGCTGGCGGGGCTGCAGCTCAAAGGCCTGCAGGTCGGCCAGGGTTCGACCTACCGCTGGCAGGCCGCGATGCTGGCCGAGGACATCGTGGACCGGATGCGAGCAGACCGCGCCAGCGCTTTGTTGGGCAACTACTCGAGCGGAACGCCAACTGGAGCCACCGCGGCGACCATCACGGACTGGCAGGCTCGCGTGGCAGCGGCCCTTCCGGGGGCGACCACGCCGACGATAACGTTTCCGAACGGCGTAGGTACCAACCAGGTGATCGTGGAGATCGACTGGGCCGACACCCGGGCCAACTCCGGGGCGGGGGGGACAGGCACAGCGCAAGGTGTCTTCAAAATGCAGACGGAGCTCTGAAGTGCATGCTGGTTCCGCCCGCGGCGCTCAGCTCGGTCTGACCCTGATCGAGCTGATGGTCAGCATCACGATTGGCCTGCTGGTGGTCGGCGCGGTGACGTATTTGTATATCGGGTCAAAGGGTGCCTATCGCGGCAACGAAGCGCTGGCGCGTATTCAGGACGCCGGCCGCTTTGCTCTCGATTCGATCACCCGTGACATCCGGCGTGCCGGGGCCCTCGGGTGCAGCTCGGCCGTTTCCGTAGCAGGCCAAGGGGCGCCGATCACCGTCAACGTGATCGCAACAGGGCTTGGCGGGCAGCCGGTTCCGATACAGGGCTTCGAGCCGTCGCAGTATCAGCCGCTACCCCTGCCGACGTCGGCGTGGCCCTCCGGCTGGACCCCGCCGACCGGGTCCGGCACCCCGACTTACTGGGGCGGAGACGTGCTGCAGTTGCAGATCGCCACCGGCGTGCCCGTGCGGGTGACGGCCGAGGACACGACCGCGGGGACGATCACGATTGCCAACAACACCGTGCCGAATGGAAGCGGAGCCTACTTCAAGGCGAACAACTATGCCGTTCTCGGCAACTGCTCGGCGGCCGCGATATTTCAGGTGTTTGGGTCGCCGTCGGCGGGAGCATCGGCGGTGGTGTCGTACGCAAGCGCGCCCGTTCCACTGACCACGTCCGGGCAATTCAGTCTGGCCGCCGACACCTATCCGACCGTGCAGCACTACGACCAGGTCACGTACTACATCGGCCAGGCGTATGCGAACGCACCTCCGGCGCTGTACCGCTACTCGCTCAGCAGCGGCCAGGCCGAGGAACTGGTCGGAAACGTCGAGGACATGGACGTGGTGTACGGCATCGGCGCGAATGGCGCGATCACCACGTACAAGAAACCCGGCACCCCAATGAATGCAGCGGACTTTGCTAACGTGATCAGCGTGCGGGTGTCCTTGATCGCGGTCGGCGATCAACAAGGGGTGGCGCCCGTTGCCCAGACGCTGCTCTTCCATGGAACCGACGGCACTCCTCTGACGCCGGTCGCACAGGCGGCGCCGGACACCAAGTTGCGCCAGGTTTTCAACGCGACCGCCGCGCTGCGCGACCGACTCCAATGAATCCGCGCTTACACAGGACAATCAAGATGCCACGTCGAGTGATGCTTCAGCACGGCGCAGCCTTGGAACGAGGCGTTGCGCTGATCATCGGCCTGATCATTCTGGCCGTACTGAGCCTGATCGGCGTGGCGGCCTTTTCGGTCTCGACGCAGGAAGAGCGGATGGCGGGCAACTCACGCGACCGGATCCGCGCCTTCGAAGCGGCCGAGGCCGCGCTGCGCGACTGCGAGAATTTCGCCACCACCAATGCGCTGTTTGACGGAACGGACGGAAGCTACACCGCGCCGCTGCCGCCGTTGCAGCCATTTACCGAACAGATCCAACAGATCACCGACTGGACCAGCCCCGGGGGCTTCACGATTCGTTCGGTGCCGACGGGCACGATCCAGAACCCTGAGTGGTCGCAGCAGCCGATGTGCGTGGTCGAGCAGTTCCAGGTTCAGAGCAAGCCGATCCAGCTGGGCAGCGCGGTACAGACGACCGCCATCGCCCATGTGACGGCGCAAGGTTACGGAACCAACAAGAAGACCGTGGTGCAACTTGAAACGTATTACGCGATGTAGCGCCTAGCGCCACGAACGGAGAACCTCGATGCACCGACCTTCGCTGTCCCAGGCCGTCGCCGCAGCCGCGGCGAGCGCGCTGATGCTGCTGGCGAGCAACGCCGTAGCCCAGTACGCGGTCTCCCAACTGCCCGTGCTGACCCCCTCGCCGCCGACCAATGTCGTCATGATGCTCGACGACTCGGGCAGTATGGCGTGGGCGTTCGTACCCGACGCCTACGGCGCATGCACCGGGTGGCGCCGCTTCAATGCGGGGACGTTCAACGCGCTCGCCTACAACCCGGGCCTTGTTTATCAGTCGCCTAAGATCATCACCAACAGCGGGGCGCAGGTCCTGAAAACCTCCTTCGGCGCGGCCTGGATCGACGGATTCAACCAGACAGGCTCCAATGCGGTCGCGATCAACCTCGCGAGCGGCTATCAGCCGACCGCCGGCTCCGCGCCGGGACAGTCGGGCCAGTCCTACTCGCCGCATCCGAGCCAGGACCTGGCCGCGATCTTCTCTCCCAACACGCCGCCGGCCGGTGCCAGCGCCGGCGGCACCGGTACCAACTGCGGAGGCACCTACGCCGGAAACGGGGGCGGTGGTGGCGGAGGCAACCAGTTTGGACCGCAAACCTCAACGAATACCTTGGTGCCGGCGCCGGCCTACTACTACGTCTACAACGCCTCCTGCACGAGCTCGGTCAGCCCGCCGACCAACGACGACAACTGCTACGTGTACACGCGGGTGAGCGCTTCGTCGGCGCCCGCCGGCGCCAAAGACGTCGACGGGAGCGCGATCGACGGATTCCAGAATTTCGCCAACTGGTATTCCTTCTATCGCACGCGACACCTGATGATCGCCACTGCGGCCGCGACCTCGATGGCCGATCCGGTGCTGACTCAGGCACGCGTGACGTGGCGCGCCTTGAACAGCTGCACGGACATGGTCAGCGGCAACAACTGCTCCGGCTGGGACGGAGTCACGGTCGACAACCGGATCCGCACGTTCAGCGACATCCCGGTGACCAGCGGCGGCCTGAGCCAGCGGGCCGCCTTCTACCAGTGGCTGACCCGCGTGCCGGCCTCCTCGCCGACGCCGACTCGCACGACCTGGAGTTACATCGGGGAGTATTTCCGCAGCAAGAAGGCCGATGGCAACGGGCCGTACGGGATCAATCCGAACCCGCCGGGCGGAAACGCTCCCACCGGCGAGATCGCATGCGTACAGAACTACAACATCACGCTGACCGATGGGCAGTGGAACAGCGACAGCGATAGCCCGTCGTTTTTCGGGGCGGCCGATGCGAGTCCGACCACGTTTCCCGACGGCGTAGCTTATACGCCCTCGAACAAGCCCATGACCGCGATCTACAGCAACGACACCAACAGCTACGTTCTGGCCGACATGGCCTTTCATTACTGGGCCACGAATCTTCGGCCCGACCTGGCCGGCAGCGCGACGGCGGTGTCGCCGTACTACCAGGTCACGACAGGGGTGGGCGGTGTGCCGACGACCGCCGACTACTGGAACCCGCAGAACGATCCGGCGACCTGGCCGCATCTGGTGCAGTTCACGATCGGGGTCGGGATGACCAACACGATGAACCTGACCGGCCTGCCGTGGTGGGGCAACAACGTTAGCACCCAGTACTCGTCTACCGGGTACATGAACCTGTGGAACGGGACCACCGCCTGGCCGATGATCAACAACGGCGCGTCGCAGGGCGACACGGGCAAGGCCTACGACCTGTGGCACGCGGCGATCAACAGCCGAGGACTCGCCTTCAGCGCCGAGTCGGCCGCCGACCTGGTCGGAGCCATGAAGACCAGCATGAACCGAATCAAGGCGACGCTGGGAGCGCAGTCCGCGGTGGCGGTCAGCGCGAGCAGGCTCGCCACCAACACCGACGTGTATATCGCCAGTTACTCGTCGCAGGGGTGGTACGGCACGCTGGGCGCGTATGGGATCACCAGCACCGGGATCAGCACGACGCCGGTCTGGAAGACCAGCAATTCGAGCTTCGCGACCGCATCGACCCGCAGCGTCCTTTCGGCCAACACGGCGGCAACGGCCGCAACGGCCTCGACCACCGGGGTCGAGTTTGCGGCATCAGACTCGACGTTCAACGCGATGTGGCAGACCGTGGCCGGCGCCACCGCCAACAATCTCGCCTGGCTGCGCGGCGATACCACGCAGGAGCTGCAAAACGGCGGCACCTACCGTAACCGCACCTCGGTTCTGGGCGACATCATCGACTCGACCCCGATTTTCCAATGGCACGAGAACTTCGGCTACGCCGCGCTGCCCGAGGGGATGACCGCGAGCCCCAACTACACGACCTTCCTTGCGAGCAAGGGCAATGGAACCGGTGGCGGATACCAGGGCAAAGGCATGGTCTACGTCGGCGCCAACGACGGGATGCTGCACGGATTCGATGCCAACAGCGGAACCGAAGTGTTCGGTTACGTGCCGCACAACGTGATCCCGAATCTGCCGGCGCTGGCGGACCCGGGTTACGCGCACCGCTTCTACGTCGACCAGACTCCGTACGTCGGGGATGCTTGCGTCGGGAGCAGCCCGACCAGCTGCTCCTGGAAGACCGTGCTGGTCGGCACCACGGGCGCCGGCGGCCAGGGCGTGTTCGCCCTCGACGTCACCCATCCAGAATCGATGGGGCCCAGCAGCAGCGCGACCGGCACCGTGCTATGGGACCTGGACGGCCTGGGAGCCACCGGCACCAATCCGACCAACCCTAACGGCGATCCGGACCTGGGCTATCCGATCGGTAAGCCTGTGGTCGCGCGGTTGAACAACGGCGACTGGGTCGCCGTATTCGGCAACGGATACTTGAGCAAAAACGGCTGTGCCGTGCTGTTCATCGTGCGGCTATTCGACGGGAACATCACAAGGATCGGGACGACCGGCTCGCCGGGTACCGGCACCTCGAGCTCTTGCACGACCAGCAACATCAACAACAGCAACGGTCTGGGACCGGTCGCGCTGGCCGACGTGGACGGCAACATGACGACCGACTACGTGTACGCCGGCGATCTGCAGGGCAACCTGTGGAAGTTCGATTTGCACACCGCCTCGTCGGTGCCAACCGGTAACGTGCAAGGCGGCTTAAAGCTCTTCGCGGCCTCGCCCGGCTGCGTGCCGGCGTCCGGGTCGACCGCGGCGAACACCTGCCAGCCGATCACCAGCGCGCCGGTGCTCGGTCAGCCGTTGCCGGGCATGACCGGTACGATGGTGTACTTCGGCACTGGGCGGCTGTTCGCGATTGGCGACCTGAGCACGACGACGACCCAGAGCTTCTACGGCATCTTGGACTCGGGCGGTTCGACCACGATCGCGAAAAGCTCGCTGGTGCAGCAGACGATCACCGACAACGGAAGCACCCGCACCGTCAGCGGCAACACTGTGACGTCGCCCGGCTGGTTCATGGATCTGCCGGACACGGGCGAGCGTGTGACCTTCTCGCCGCTGCTGCTGGACGGGTTCGTGGTGTTCGCCACCGAGATACCGAGCTCGAATACGTGTACAGCCGCCGGGACGGGCTGGATCATGGCGATCCCCGCCGCCAGCCAGACACTGGGCGCGAACGACAACTTCTTCTACGGCAATTCGGGCGTTGCCGGCATCCAGACGACCAACGGCATGCCGGAAGGAATGTCCTCCGTGTACGACCCGACGACCAAGACGGATCAGCTGATCGTAGGCGAAACGGGCGGAACGCAGATCGCGAAGACGAACTCAAAACATGTAACGGGCCGCATCACGTGGCACGAACTAACCCAATGAACGTGGAATCTGCGAGTAAAGTCCCCCCAGCGCGGGGACGCGCAGCTTGCGGTTTTACGTTGCTCGAGCTGCTGATCACGGTGGTGCTGTTGGGCATTCTGGCCGCGATTGCGATCCCGTCTTATTCGGCCTACATCACGCGCGGCCAGCGCGCAGCGGCCAAGGCCGCGCTGATGCAATCGGCCCAGGGGCTCGAGCGCTATTACACGGTGAACGGCTCCTACACCGCCGGGGCCTCGGCTGTGATCCCTTTCGCACCGAACGATGGTGGTCAGATCACTTACGCGCTAGCTCCGACCTTGGCGTCGCAAACCTATTCGCTGACGGCGACGCCGTGTGGGACGGCTGGCACCTGCCCCTCCGCCAGCACCTTCAATGATGCGGAGTGCGGCGCGCTGACGCTAACGAACACCGGTCTGAAAACCGTCAGCGGCGGGACCAATACCGATCCGGCCTACTGCTGGGGCCACTAAGGCTCCTTGAAACTCGCCCCGGCCTGATCGGCCATCCACGCCACCGCCCGCGCGACCTCCTGCGGATCCAGGTCCGCGCTGCCGCCTTTCGGCGGCATCGCCTTGTAGCCCTCGGTCGCGTGCTTGACCAGCGTGTCGAAGCCCTGCGCGATGCGCGGGCCCCAGGCCTTCTTGTCGCCCACCTTGGGCGCGCCCGCGATGCCAGCGCCGTGGCAGACCACGCACACCCCGGTGAAGACTTCCTGGCCGGCGCGCAGCGCGTGGGCGCCGCCACCGCTGGCCGGTTCGAATTCGACGCGGGACACGGGCGCCAGCCGCGCCGTGACCGCCTGCGGGCTCATCGTGGCCTGCGAGGCCGCGTGCAGCGGCGGGTACGCGTAGCTTCCCGCCACGCCGATCAGCGCGGCAACCGCGACGAAGCCCAGCAGGTACGGCGGACACATGCGCGTGGACGGCGGCGGCGCGGACATTGCCTGCTCCGGAGTCGGTTGAGCGCGCAGTATATCGAGCCGCGAGGGGCGGTTGGACGGTGTGCGCCGCAGTCGGTAAGCTCCTCGCAACGCGCCTGTAGCTCAGTGGATAGAGCGACGGCCTCCGAAGCCGTAGGTCGCAGGTTCGACTCCTGTCAGGCGCGCCAGGATCGGCTGCAAGGGGGCTGGGCTGGCCCCCTCGCGCTCCCCCAGCCAATGTGAGTACGACCGTTGCGTAGATCGACCATCCACCCATGACCGGACTTCATCGCGCCTCGCCCCGGCCGACCGAGATCACGCTGCACTCGGAGTCGCGCGTGCTGGAGATCGCCTTCAGCGACGGCCGCACCTTCCGGCTGCCGTTCGAATTCCTGCGCGTGAATTCGCCCTCGGCCGAAGTGCGCGGGCACGGTCCCGGGCAGGAAGTGCTGCAGGTCGGAAAGCGCAACGTGACCATCGTCTCGGCCGAGCCGGTCGGGCACTATGGCCTGCAGCCGACCTTCTCGGACGGCCACACCACCGGGATCTTTTCGTGGGACCTTTTGTACCAGCTGGGCCTGAACCAGGACAGCCTGTGGGCGCAGTACCTGGAACGGCTGCAGGCGGCGGGGGCCAGCCGCGACGCGCCCACGGTCGCCGCCCAGTCGGGGCCGGCCGGGCCCCACGGGTGCGGCAGCGGCCACTGAGAGACGCGCAGCATGAGCGAGGATCGCACCACGCACTTCGGGTTCCAGCGCGTTGCCGAAGACGAGAAGGCCGCGCACGTGGAGCGCGTGTTCAGCTCGGTTGCGCCGCGCTACGACCTGATGAACGACGTGCTGTCGGGGGGTCTGCACCGGCTGTGGAAGGCCTTCACGATCCGGCAGGCCGGCGTGCGGCCCGGGATGCGGGTGCTGGACGTGGCGGCCGGAACGGGTGATCTGGCGCGCGCCTTCGCGCGTGCCGCCGGCCCCGCGGGCCTGGTCGTGCTGACCGACATCAACGCGCAGATGCTGACGGCCGGCCGGGACCGGTTGCTCGATGAAGGGCGGATCGCGCCGGCGGTGCGCTGCGACGCCGAGCGCCTTCCATTCCCGGATCGCACGTTCGATGTGGTCAGCGTCGGCTTCGGGCTGCGCAACATGACGCACAAGGAACTGGCCCTGGCGCAGATGCGGCGGGTGCTCAAGCCCGGGGGCCGCCTGCTGGTGCTGGAATTCTCGAAGATCTGGCAGCCGCTGGCGCCGCTGTACGACGCCTACTCGATGCGGGTGATGCCCTGGCTCGGTGAGCGGATCGCCGGCGATGCGGCGAGCTACCGGTACCTGGCCGAATCGATCCGGATGCATCCATCCCAGCCGGAATTGGCCCGGATGATGGAGCAGGCCGGTCTGGAACGCGTGCAATGGTTCAACTTCTCCGCGGGCATCTGCGCCTTGCATGTGGGTTATGCGTTGTGACGCGCGCAGCGGAACGGCGATGAGCGTGCTGTGTCGGCGCTGGCTGCTGGGCGCGTGGGTGGTCGCGATGGCCACGGGCGCCGCTGCCCAGAACGACGGGCAACGCCGTCCCGCGCCGCCCGGGTTGCAGCGCCAGGGTGCCGAGCAGCTGCCGCCGGCCGCGGCCGCCACCGCGGCCAACCCGGCGCGTGCGTACGGCTGGTGGTTTGCGGCCCTGGGCGGCCTGGCCGCCGCTTTCGGCCTGGTGGCGCTGGCGACCCGGCGCAACCGGCTGACCTCGACCACGGCAGCGCCGTACGTCGAAGGGTGGCAGGGGATCGGCGGGCCTTCGTACGCGCCGCAGCCGACGACGGTACGGACGGAGCCGCGCACCGCCAGCCGGCCGCCCGAGGGGTCGCGGATCAACGGACAGCCCGAGACCGCGGCGCGGCACGAGAGCTTCAGGCGCCCGTTCGGAGTACCGGCCGACTTCGATGCACCCGCCTTCCTGAAGGGCGCCAAGCAGTCCTTCGTCAGGCTCCAGTCGGCCTGGGACCGTTCGGACCTGCACGAGCTGGACGAGTGCACGACCGACGAGATGTTCAGCGCGCTCACGCACGAGCTGCGCGTGCGGGCGGGGCCGAGCCGCACCGAGGTGATCGAATTGACGGCGAGCCTGCTGGGTATCGAGACCGCCGCGGGCGAATATCGGGCCAGCGTCCGCTTCAGCGGCAACTTGAAGGTCAACGGCGAGGATGAGCGCCTGGACGAGGTGTGGAATCTCTCCAGCGCGGTCGACGGCTCCAGCGGCTGGCTGCTGGCCGGCATCCAGCAGCTCAATTGAGCCGGTCGGCCCGGGGCCCGTGCTGCAGCGATTCGCATCCGACGCGGCCCTGGAAGGTCTGAACCACCTGCTTCGGGGGCAGCGCCAGGCGCGCGAGCTGCTGCGCCCGCTCGCGGGCCGCACTGCGCGGATCCAGGCAGGCCCGGTCGCGCTGCAGTTCGCCATTGGCCCGGACGGTCTGCTGCAGTCGTCGCAGGCCGATCCCCACGTTCGGATCGACATCGAGGCGGGCTCGCTCGCCGCCGGGCTGTCCGATCCGGCCGCCGTGCTGCGGGACGCGCACATCGGCGGCGATGCCGAGCTCGCCCAGGTGTTGTCGCGCGTGGTAGAGCAGTTGCGGCCCGACCTGGAGGAAGACCTGTCGCATCTGGTGGGCGATGCGGCCGCGGTGCGGATCGTGGCGGCGCTGCGCGCCGCGCGGCACGAGGTGGCCGACGCCGGGGAGCGCGCCGCGCGCCAGCTCGCCGACTATCTGGCCGGCGAGCGCGCCTGGCTGGCCTCGCGCGGGCCATTCGAGCGGTTTGTTGCAGAGGTGAACGAACTGGCCCAGGCCGCCGAGCGCCTGGCCGAGCGGACCAGCCGGCTGCGCTGAGCCGATGCTGCGCCTGCTGCGCCTGCTGCGGATCGTCACGGTCTCGTTCCGCTACGGCCTGGACCAGATCGCGCTGGGCAACCTGAGCCATCCGCTGCTGGTGCGCCTGGTGCGGCTGACCGCGATCGGTCGGCCCCTGACCCGCCCGCGCGGCGAGCGGCTGCGGCTTGCGCTGGAAAGCCTGGGACCGTTGTTCGTCAAATTCGGCCAGCTGCTGTCGACGCGCCGGGATCTGTTGCCGGCCGACATCGCCGACGAGCTGGCCCGCCTCCAGGACCGGGTGCCGCCCTTCGACTCGGCAGCGGCGATGCGCGAGATCGAACGTGGGCTGGGACGGCGCATCTCGGACATTTTTTCATCGTTCGACGCCACGCCCGTGGCCAGTGCATCGATCGCCCAGGTACACCTGGGCGTGCTGGCGCACGGCCCCCAGGCGGGCCGCGAAGTCGCGATCAAGGTGCTGCGGCCCGGAATGCGGTCGGTGATCGACCGCGACCTGCAGCTGATGGACGCGGCCGCCGTGCTGGTCGAGTACCTGTGGCGCGACGGCCGGCGGCTGCGCCCGCGCGACGTGGTCGACGAGTTCCGCAAGACGCTGCACGATGAGCTCGACCTGACGCGCGAGGCGGCCAACGCCTCGCAGCTTCGCCGCAACTTTGCCGATTCCAGGCTGCTGCGGATTCCCGAGATGCTGTGGGATTACTGCAGCGAAAGCGTGCTGGTGATGGAGCGGATGCGCGGCGTGCCGATCGGCCAGATCGATCGGCTGCGCGAGGCCGGCGTCGACCTGAAGCGCCTGTCGCACGACGGAGTCGAGATCTTCTTCACCCAGGTGTTCCGCGACGGTTTTTTCCACGCCGACATGCATCCGGGCAACATCTACGTCAGCATCGATCCGTCCGACCACGGGCGCTACATCGCGCTCGACTTCGGCATCGTGGGCACGTTGACCGACACCGACCGCGACTACCTGGCCCGCAATTTCCTGGCATTTTTCCAGCGCGACTACCGCCGCGTGGCCGCGACCCACCTGGAGTCGGGCTGGGTGCCGCGCGGCACCCGCGTCGATGAGCTGGAAAGCGCGATTCGCGCCGTGTGCGAGCCGATTTTCGACCGCCCGTTGAAGGACATCTCGTTCGCGCAGGTGCTGGTGCGGCTGTTTTCGACCTCACGCCGCTTCAACGTCGAGATCCAGCCCCAGCTGCTGTTGCTGCAGAAGACGCTGTTGAACGTCGAGGGGTTGGGCCGGCAGCTCGACCCGGAGCTGGATCTGTGGAAGACCGCCAAGCCGTTCCTGGAAGCCTGGATGAAGCGCCAGGTCGGCTTCGCCGGCTTGATGGAGCGGCTTCGCACCGAGGCGCCACAGTGGAGCCGACTGCTGCCGCAGGTGCCGCGCCTGGCGGCCCAGGCGCTGATGGCGGTGGAAAGCCAGGAGCGGGTGCTGGCCGAGCTGGCCGAGCTCAAGCGCGCCAACGCGCAGCGCAACCGCTGGCTGGCAGTCGCGGTCTGGCTGCTGGCCGCCGTCGTGCTGATGCTGGCGTGGGTCTTCGTGGGACTGCGGCTGCCGCGACTCTGAACGTTGCGTCTACCTATAATCGTGGCCTGATGGGCGACCAACGATGAACCTGGTGATCCTGGCGGCCGGCCAGGGCAAACGGATGCGTTCCGACCTGCCGAAGGTGCTGCACCCTCTGGCCGGCCGGCCCTTGCTCGCGCACGTGCTCGATGCGGCGCGCGCCATCGCCGGCGCGCTCGGGCGCCCGGCCAATGCGATCGTCGTGGTCGGCCACGGCGGCGCCCAGGTGACGGGCGCTTTCGCCGGCCAGTCGGACATCCGGTTCGTCACGCAGGAGCCGCAGCTGGGTACCGGCCACGCGGTCCTGCAGGCGGCCGCGCTGCTGGACGATGCCGCCCCGACGCTGGTGCTGTACGGGGACGTGCCGCTGGTGCACGCCGACACGTTGCTGGCGCTGGTGCGCGCGGCCGGCGACGGCGTCGGCCTGCTGAGCGCGCGCGTGGCGGACCCGACCGGCTATGGCCGCGTCGTGCGCGATGCCGCCGGCGCGGTGGCGCGCGTCGTGGAGGAGCGCGACGCCAGCGGCCGCGAACGGGCGATCGACGAGATCAACACCGGCATCCTGGTGGCGCCGACCCCCGGCTTGAAGTCGTGGCTCGCGCAACTGGGCAACGACAACGCGCAGCGCGAGTATTACCTGACGGATGTGATCGCGCTGGCGGTGCGTGAACAGGTCCCGGTGACCGCGTGCCTCGCGCCCGACGCGAGCCAGGCGCTCGGCGTGAACAGCAAGTCGCAGCTGGCCGAGCTGGAGCGGACCTTCCAGCGGCGCAGCGCCGAGCATCTGATGCAGTCGGGCGCGACGCTGGCCGATCCGGCCCGGATCGATGTGCGCGGGCGCCTGAGCGTCGGAGCCGACGTGTTCATCGATGTCGGCTGCGTGTTCGAAGGCGAGGTCGCGCTGGCTGACCGCGTGCGCGTCGGGCCCTACTGCGTGCTGCGCGACGCCGCGGTGGGCGCCGACACCGAGGTGGCCGCGTTTTCCTACCTGGACGGCTGCCGCATCGGCGCCTCGGCCCGGGTAGGGCCGTACGCGCGCCTGCGGCCCGGAGCGAACCTGGACGACGAGGTCCACATCGGAAATTTCGTCGAGGTCAAGGCGAGCCATGTCGGCCGGGGATCGAAGGCCAATCACCTGGCCTACATCGGTGACGCCGAGGTCGGCCCCCGAACCAACATCGGGGCCGGAACGATCGTGGCGAACTACGACGGCGTCAACAAGCACCGCAGCCGCATCGGCCAGGACGTCCAGGTCGGCAGCAACACCGTGCTGGTGGCGCCGATCCAGGTCGGCGACGGCGCAACCATCGGCGCCGGCTCGACCGTGTGCCGCGAGGTGCCGCCCGGCACCCTGACGCTGGCGCGCGCCCCGCAGGTCACGATCGCCGGATGGAAGCGGCCGGCCAAGAAGGCCGGCCGATGACACCGGCGCAAACTATGCCGGCCGCTGATTCGGCGCTGCGCGAGGAGGTCTCGCGGCTGCTCGACCGGCTCGGGGTCGATGCCGCCTCGCTGGACGGCGACCTGGTGGCCCGCACGCCGATCGACGGCGGCGTCACGGCCCGGGTGCCGGAGACTTCGCCCACGCAGGTGGGCGCCGCGGTCGCGGCGGCGCGTGAGGCTTTTGAACGCTGGCGGCTGGTTCCGGCGCCGCGCCGAGGCGAGCTGGTGCGACGCCTGGGCGAGTCGCTGCGCCTCGCCCGCGAGGACCTGGGCCGGCTGGTGTCGATCGAGACCGGCAAGATCGTCTCCGAGGGGCGGGGCGAAGTGCAGGAAATGATCGACATCTGCGACTTCGCCACCGGTCTGTCGCGCCAGCTGTACGGCCTGACGATCGCCTCGGAGCGTCCCGGCCACCGGATGATGGAGACCTGGCATCCGCTCGGCGTCACCGGCGTGATCAGTGCGTTCAACTTTCCGGTCGCCGTGTGGGCCTGGAATGCCGCGCTGGCGCTGGTCTGCGGTGACCCGGTCGTGTGGAAGCCGTCGGAAAAGACGCCGCTCACAGCGCTGGCGGTGCAGGCGATCTTCGACCGGGTCGCGCGCGAGGCTCAGCGCGAAACCGGCGCGCCCACGAGCGGCCTGCTGCACGTGCTGACTGGCGGCCGCCAGGCGGCCCAGGTGCTGGTCGATCACCCGGCCGTGCCGCTCGTGTCGGCCACCGGCTCCACCGCCATGGGGCGATCGCTCGCGCCCCGGCTGGCGCAGCGGTTCGCGCGGGCGCTGCTGGAGCTGGGCGGCAACAACGGCGCCATCGTCTGTCGCAGCGCGGATCAGGAACTGGCGCTGCGGGCGATCGCGTTCGCCTGGATGGGAACCGCGGGCCAGCGCTGCACCTCGCTGCGGCGGCTGTTCGTGCATCGCGACGTGCCCGACGCCTTCGTGCAGCGCCTGGCGCGCCTGTCCGCCTCGGTGGCCGTGGGCGATCCGCTCGATCCGGCCACTCTGGTGGGGCCGTTGATCGATCGGACCGCTTTCGAGGCGATGCAGGCCGCGTTGAAGGACGCCGCCTCCGCGGGCGGCTCGGTCGAGGGCGGCGCGCGCGCGCACGCGCAGCGCTGGCCCGATGCGTACTACGTGCGGCCGGCGGTGGTGACGATGCCCGGCCAGCAGGGCCCGGTGTTGCGCGAGACCTTCGCGCCGATTCTGTACGTGATGCGTTATGCGGATCTGCAGGAGGCGGTCGCCGCGCACAACGCGGTGGCGGCCGGGCTGTCCTCCTCGATCTTCACGGCGGACCAGCGCGAAGCAGAGCGCTTCATGGCCGCTGACGGCTCCGACTGCGGCCTGGCCAACGTGAACATCGGCCCGTCGGGTGCCGAGATCGGCGGTGCCTTCGGCGGCGAGAAGGACACCGGCGGAGGGCGCGAGTCCGGCTCCGACGTCTGGAAAACCTATATGCGCCGTGCCACCAACACGATCAACTTTTCCGGGGAACTGCCCCTGGCGCAGGGCGTGAAGTTCGATATCTGACGCGCAAGCTCAGGGGCCGCTCAGCGCCCGGTTCAGCTGGGTGGCAAGGCGGGCGCCCGCCAGTGCCAGCTGCGTCGTGATGACGCGCTCGGCGGCCCGCTGGTACGCACGCGGCAGCGCCACCGTGCCGGCCGGTGCGCTGCTGCAGGCGAAGCCCGGATAGTTGAGCGCCACCTGGCGCGCCAGCCGGTTCGATTCACTCAGCCAGCGCGCCACCGGTGCTTCGCGCAGCGCGGCGGGCAACGCGCGGGCCCGCGCGACCAGCTCCCGCATGGCCTGCCCGGACGGTTGCGTGTCATGGCCGCTGCGCAGCGCCGACGCCACCAGCCGTACATCCCAGACGAAATGCAGCGACCCGGGAGTTTGACCGGGTCGGCCGGCGAGCTGGACATGCACCTGGTTGCCGCCTTGCGCGAAATCGGCTGCGTGCAGCGGCTGGTGCAGGTCGCCGACCAGGTGCGAGATCCACTTCAGAGCCTCCCGGCGCTGCGCCGTCGGCAGGCCCGGGTCGGCCAGTTGCGCCATCAGCGCTTCGATTTGCCGGCTTGCGCACTGCTGCTGCGGGCACCAGGCGGCTTCGGGCCCGGCGTCGCCGCAGACCGGCATGTTGTCGTAATGCCAGGCCGGCCGATCCGCCGGGGTACCGCGTATCTCGTCAGCCCAGAGCGAGACTTCGGCCAGCGTGGTTCGGCCGGACCGGTTGCCGTCGCGATCGCGGTCGTCGGCAAGCAGCCGCGCCACCTCGGCCCGCGCTTCGGGGGTGAGCAGCGCGTCGGCCACCCCGCCGATCGCGCGATGACCCAATGGCCCCCAGGCCGAAGCGCAAGTCGACAGCAGAAGAAAGACAAGTCCGGCCGCCAGTCGAGACCCGTACTCATTGGCTGGGGGAGCACGAGGGGGCAGCCCAGCCCCCTCGTTCCCCATCCTCCCGCTTTTCGGTGCCGAAGCTGCCGCCGCCGGCAGGCGACACCGCTCCTCGAAGCTGTGGTTCATGGAAAGGGGCCGGGCGCGCCCTGCGTAGCCGGGCCACGCCCGGCGAAGCAGGGGGTGAGGGTGTACAACAAACGGACCATTTTTCCCCCAGAATACCGGCCCCGGGCCGCCGGTTCGATCCGGCGCTAGGCGCTGCGGACAAAGGAGGCGAAAATGACTGGGAGAAGGCAATTCCTGATGGAAACGGGAGCACTCGGTATCGGACTGGCGGCGGGCGCCGGGCTGCCGGCCGGCGCTGAAACGCCGGCGTCGGGCGCGGCCCATCGCGGCGCTGCCGCGCTGCCGCCGATCACGCTGCTGTCGATCCTGCACGCGGGCGGCGCCGAGACGCTCGGGGTGAAATTCGACGACGGCGTGTTCGACGTCGCCCTGGCCTCGGGCCTGCTGGCGCACCCGGCGCCGTTGACGCTGGAGCAGCTGCTGCGGGAAGGCAGCTGGGCCCAGGTCGACGCGCTGGTGGCAGCCACCCGCTCGGCCAACGTGACGCAGGCGCTGTTGCCCGAGTCCTCGATCACTTACGGACGGCTCTTCGCGAACCCGGGCAAGATCGTCTGCGTCGGCCTGAACTATCGCCGGCACGCGCAGGAGATCGGCATGCCGATCCCGAAGGCGCCGGTGCTGTTCAACAAGTTCAACAACAGCCTGACGGCGCACAACAGTACGATCCGGCTGCCGCCCCGCGAGATCTCCTACAAGTTCGATTACGAGACCGAGCTGCTGGTGGTGATGGGACGGCACGCGCGCAACGTCAGCGAGGCCGACGCGCTCGATTGCGTGGCGGGCTATTGCACCTCGAACGATTTTTCAGCACGCGACCTGCAGCTGGAGCTGGGTGGCCAGTGGATGATCGGCAAGACGCTCGATGCGTTCGCGCCGATCGGACCGTACTTCGTTTCGGCGGCCCGCGTTGGCGACCCGAACAAGCTCAAGCTTGAGACGCACGTGAACGGCGAGGTGCGCCAGTCGTCCAACACCAGCGACTTCATCTTCAACGTGCAGCAGGTGATCGCGTACGTCTCGCGCCACTTCGCGCTCGAGCCCGGCGACATCGTCTTTACCGGCACGCCCGAAGGCGTGATTCAGGGCATGCCGCCCGACCGGCGCGTCTGGCTGAAGGCCGGCGATCAGGTGGCCTGCATGATCGAAAAGCTCGGAACGCTCAAATTCACGCTGGCATAGCCGCCAGCCGTCGGCGCTGCAGGAGGTTGCTCTCCCTCTCCCGCGAGTTACTTCGAGTGAGACGGATCGGCCGACGCCGAAGCCGCCACGGTCTGTTCGGTGGTCTTCTGGTTCGAGTCCAGATAGTGTGCCGCAGCGACGATCAGGCCGACCGACCCCAGCATCAACCCGAATGTCAGCAGCGGACCCATCACGGGGCTGCGTCGTTTTGCTTTCATTTATTGCTCCGAAGTTGAAGACGTTTAATCAAATATTTGCGCGGGCGGCGCACCGGCACCGACCCATGAATTCTTCGACTTCATTCTTCCGCAACGCAGCGGACCCGACAAGCGATCTGGGTCAAAACCATCCGTAAAGATGATCCCTTTTTTGATGAGGTTTTGGTACGTACGGACGAGGCAGGTTCGAACCTTAGCCCTTTGGGGTCATGACGCACCGCCCAATCGCATGACTGCACGGTGAGCGTGCGCCTTTCTCCCCGTTTTTTTCAGCACCGTTTCATCAGCGTTTCATTCGGACCGTCAGGCGCGTCCGTGCATCCAGCGACGCAGCAGCGGCGCCACGGCCAGCAGCAGCACGCCGGGGCCGATGGAACTGCCGATCAGAAACTGGTACAGCGGAATTTTCGACTCGACCAGCAGGTTCTCCAGCGTGCCCGCCAGATAGTTGCCTGCGCTGAACGAGCAGAACCACACGCCCATCATCAGCCCGACCATCCGCGCGGGCGACACCCGGGTCACCATCGACAGGCCGACCGGCGATATGCACAGCTCACCGATCGTATGCAGCACGTAGACGACGGTCAGCCACAGCGGACCGATCTGGCCGAGGCGGTCCGCGCGGTCCTGTGCGATCGCCAGTACGACGAAGCCCAGGCCCAGGATGATCATCCCGATCGCCATCTTGGACGGCGTCGACAGCGCGCGCGGCGAGCGATCGATCCGCGTCCAGAACGCCGAGATGACGGGCCCGAACGCCACGATGGCGACCGGATTGATCGACTGGAAGAACGACGCCGGGATCTCCCAGCCGAACACCACGCGGTCGGTCAACTTGTCGGCGAACAGATTCATCGTGCCGCCGGCCTGCTCGAACCCCATCCAGAAAAAGACGTTGAAAAGACCCAGCACGATGATCGACAACACCCGCTCGAAGTCGTTTCTGCCGCCCGATCGTTGCGCCGACCACAGGATCCAGGCCAGTGCGGCGAACGGCAGCGCGGTCTTGATCTGCCACGGCACGACCGCCCACAGCGAGCCGGCCGCACCGATCGTCGCCAGCGCCGCATACACGAACGGGATCGCCGCCAGGCTCAGCAGCGCCACTTGCAGCCAGTCTCTCGGCAGCAGGCGGGTGCCGTCCCGCCCGGGCGGCAGTCCCGACGTGCCGAACCGCTCCTGGCCGACCACGAACTGCGCCAGCCCAAGCATCATCCCGACGGCGGCGGAGGCGAAACCGAGGTGCCAGCCGACGCGTTCGCCCAGATAGCCGGCGACGAACGGCGCAATACCCGCACCGACGTTAATGCCCATGTAGAAGTAGGTGAAACCGGCATCGCGGCGGGGATCCTTTTCCCCATACTGCTGGCCCAGCAGGGACGTGATGTTCGGCTTGAAGAAGCCGTTACCGACGACCAGAAGCCCCAACGCCGGGTGCAGCAGTGCCGGCACCGCCATCGCCGCGTGCCCGAACACCATCACGGCGCCGCCGATCAGGATCGCTTTGCGAAAACCGAGCAACCGGTCGGCCAGGTATCCGCCCACGATCGGCGAGAGGAAGACCAGACCGGTGTACACCGCGTAGACTTCGAGCGCGTCGCTGCGCGAATAGCCGACGGCCTTTACCAGGTAAAGGACCAGCAGGGCGCGCATCCCGTAGTAGCTGAAGCGCTCCCACATTTCGCTGCGGAACAGTGTCCACAGCGCGCGCGGCTGGCGCAGATCGGCGCTCGACGCTGCGCCCGGTTCGGCAATCGCGGTGGAGACCATCGGGAGCGGATCTGGTGCGGCCGGCCCGGAACCGGCGCGGCACGTACAGTAGCCCGGATCGACGACGCGGTGAAGGTCATCACGAAACGGGAGCGAAAGGAGGGATCGCAATGCACAAGTGGCTGACTCTGGTTGCGCTGATGTGGACCGTGGGTGTACCGCTTCGGGCCGCCGATGAACCGGCCGCTCCGCCCAATGCATCAAACCCGGTCGCCGAGCTCAGCGCGCTGCCCTACCGGCTGCCGCGGTTCGACGCGATCAAGGACTCGGATTTCGAACCTGCCTTCGAGGCGGGCATGGCAGAGCAGCGCGCGCAGGTCGATGCGATCGCGCGCGATCCGCAGCCGCCGGACTTCGAGAACACGCTCGTGGCACTGGAGCGGTCGGGCGGCATGCTCGATCGGGTCTCGAAAGTGTTCTTCAACCTGGACGCCTCCAACACCGATCCGCAGATCCAGGCCGTCCGGCAGAAGATGGCGCCGAAGCTGGCGGCGCACCGGGACGCGATTTTCCTGAATCCGGACCTGTTCGCCCGGGTCGAGGCGGTGTGGCGCGGGCGCGCCGACCTGGGCCTGGATCCGGAGTCGCTCCAGCTGGCGCAGCGCTATCAGACGCTGTTCGTGCGCGCCGGTGCCCGCCTGGCCGCGCCGGATCAGGCCCGATTGCGCCAGATCAATGAGCGCATCGCCGAGCTCACCACCCGCTTCCAGCAGAACGTGCGCAAAGCGACCAACGACGGCGCGGTCGTGGTCGATGAAGCCTCGGCCCTGGAGGGCCTATCGGCCGAGCAGATCGGCGCGGCCGCGCAGGCAGCGCGCGCACGCGGACTCGAGCACCAATGGGCCATTGCTCTGCAAAACACGACGATTCAGCCGGTGCTGGCGCAGCTGAAGAATCGCGCGTTGCGCGAGCGCATCTACCGGGCTTCGATCGGGCGCGCCGGTGGCGGCGATGCGGACAACACCGGCGTGATCGCCGAACTGGTGAAGCTGCGCGCGGAGCGCGCGCGCCTGCTCGGCTACCCGGATCACGCGTCCTACGTGCTGGCCGATGAGGCCGCCGGCACGTCGACGGCGGTCAACCGGATGCTGGGCGAACTGGCACCGGCCGCGGTCGGCAAGGTCCGGCGCGACGCGGGCGAGCTGCAGGCCTTGATCGACGCCCAGGCGCGCGCAGCCCGCGCACCCGGCTTCCAGCTGCAGCCCTGGGACTGGGCCTATTACGTGGAACAGGCGCGCAAGGCACGCTTCGATCTGAGCGACTCGGACGTGAAGCCGTATTTCGAGATGAACCGCGTGCTGCGGGACGGCGTTTTCTATGCGGCCCACGAGCTGTACGGGCTGACGTTCAAGGCGCGCGACGACCTGCCGCGCTATCACCCGGATGTACGCATCTACGAGGTCTTCGACGCCGATGGAAGCCGGCTTGCGCTGTTGCTGACGGATTTTTACGCGCGCGAATCCAAGCAGGGCGGCGCCTGGATGAACGAGTTCGTCGGCCAGTCGCGCCTGGAACGCACCCAGGCCGTCGTGATCATCAACCTGAATGTGGCCAAGCCCGCCGAGGGCCAACCCGCGCTGCTGACGTTCGATGAGGCGACCGGGATGTTCCACGAGTTCGGCCACGCGCTGCATGGGATGCTGTCCAGCGTGAACTATCCGCTGCTGCACGGAACGGCGACGCCGCGGGATTTCGTCGAGTACCCGTCTCAATTCAACGAGATGTGGGCGCGCGAGCCGGCCGTGCTGGCGCACTATGCGCGTCACTTCAAGACCGGCCAGCCCATGCCGCCGGACCTCCTGGACAAGGTCCTGGCGGCCCAGAAGTTCGACCAGGGCTACGCCACGACCGAATACCTGGCCGCCGCGATGCTGGACCAGTCCTGGCACCAGATCGGCCCGGAACGAGCACCGCCGCCATCGCAGGTGATGGCGTTCGAAAAGGCGGCACTGGGACGGGCGGGTGTCGACCTCTCGGCGGTGCCGCCGCGCTACCACTCCCCGTATTTCACGCATATTTTTGCCGGCGGTTACTCCGCCGGGTACTACGCCTACCTGTGGAGCGAGGTGCTGGCGCGCGACACCGAACAGTGGTTTCACCGTCATGGCGGGCTGAACCGGGCCAACGGCGACTTTTTCCGCGCCAAGGTGCTGTCGCGCGGCCGCAGCGAGGAGCCCAAACCGCTGTTCGAGGCGTTCTACGGAGGTCCGGCCGAAATAGGCCCCTTGCTGCAGCACCGCGGACTGGCTCCGACGCTGCATAATGCGGGCCCGCATGGATGATCAGGATGGGTGCCCGCGAAAATGCCAAACGATCTTTCAGACGCGCAGTTTGCGCGGGCCCGCTGTGCGTTGTCGCTGGCGCAGGTCAAGGAGGCGGTAGCGCGCTTCGGTGACGGCCGGCCGGCACTGGTGCTCGACCTGGCCCGGGTGCGCGAGAACGCGCGCCGCTTCGCACGGGCGATGCCCTCGGTGCGCCCGTACTACGCGGTCAAGGCCAATCCGGATCGGGGCGTGCTGCTCGCCTTGGCGCAGGAAGGCGCCGGCTTCGAGATCGCGTCGCCCTCCGAGCTCGACCTGGTGCGGTCGATCGGCGTGCCGGCGGCCGACATCTTCTACAGCAATCCGGTGCGCTCCCCCGAGGCGATCGAGTACGCGGCGCGCCGTGGCGTCCAGTGGTACGTGTTCGATTGCGTGCAGGAGCTCGCCAAGTTCGCCCGGCTGAAGCCGGACGCGCGGCTGTACCTGCGGATCGAGACCAGCAACGAGGGCTCGGACTGGCCGCTCACGGGCAAGTTCGGGGCGGCCCCTTCCGACATCGACCCGATTATCGAGGAAGCCACGCGCCTGAAACTGGACATCGCCGGGGTGACCTTTCACGTCGGCAGTCAATGCCGCAACCCGGAAAACTGGCGCATCGCGATCCGCTCGGCCCACGCCGTGTTCGAGCGCCTCGCCGCCGCCGGCCTGCGGCCGCGGCTGCTGGACCTGGGCGGCGGCTTTCCGGTCCAGCTGACCGAGCCGACGCCGGCGATCGAGCCGATCGGAGCACTGATCCTGCCGGAGCTGGCCCGCTTCGATCCGGACGTTCAGGTGATCGCCGAACCGGGCCGGTTCATGGTGGCCGACGCCGGCTGCTTCGTCGCGCGCGTGATCGGCACCGCCATGCGCAACGGCCAGCGCTGGATGCACTGGGACGCCGGCGTATTCGGGGGCCTGTTCGAGACCACCGACGGACTGCGCTACAACCTGCACGCCGATCGCGACGGAACCGAGGTGGCCTGGAACGTGGCGGGTCCCACCTGCGACTCGGTCGACGTGTGCCTGCGCGGCCAGATGCTGCCGGACGATGTGGTCGAAGGCGACCTGATCTACGTGCTCAATGCCGGCGCCTACACGACCGCTTACGCCAGCCAGTTCAACGGATTTCCGCCGCCCCAGGTGATCGTGATCGACAGCGCCGAAGACTGAGAGCTGTCGAACCGCGTCTTTGGCAATCCTCCGCGCAGGGTGAATCGACGATCGAATCGTCGCTTATCCCTGTCGCCATCAATCTTTTTCAATTTGTATCAACGCTCCCTCGAAGGGATTAACGGAGGAACGGGAAAGCGCGCATTGTTCGCACCGGTGGGTTGGACGATAGTTTTTTTTCGTATCACCGGAAGGGACAACTGCGATGAACAGCAAAGTCTTGATTGCGGCCGCATCGATCGGGCTGGCGGCTGCCACGATCCTGGCCGCGTGCGGCGGCGGCTCCTCGGGCGGCATGTCGAGTTCATCGAGCATGGCGCATGCCAGCGGAACCATCACCGGCTTCGGCAGCGTGTTCGTGAACGGGCACGAGTTCGCCACCGACATGCACACTCAGGTTCTGGATGGCGACAACGACGATGCCGCCTCCTCGACCTCGAGCCTGACCGTCGGCATGACGGTCGACGTGGATGCGTCCAGCGGCTCGGCCACGATGCTGCGCTTCACCAGCGCGGTGCGGGGCGAGGTCGACGCCGTCAACCAGATGAATGGCACGCTGACCGTGCTCGGCCAGACCGTGCAGACCACCGGCGGCACCTCGTTCGCCGGCAACATGGGTAACAGCTCGTCGGGGACCGCCGTCGCCAAGCTCAGCGACATCCAGGCCGGCGACTACGTGGTCGTGTTCGGTTACCTGGAGTGCCCGACCAGCTGCAGTTCCGGCGCGACCACCGTCCTCGCCACCCTGGTCAACGAGCCCGCATCGAAGGGCATGTATCGGGTGCAGGGCTATGTGACCAACTACAGCTCCAGCGCCAACAGCTTCACGATCAACGGGCTGACAGTCGACATCGCCGCCACCGGCGCCTCGCCCACCATGTGCAACACGATGAACTGCGCTTTCGCCAACGGCAATTTCGTGTCCGTGCGCTCGACATCGGCCCCGAGCGGGTCGTTCACCGCCAACTCGCTGACCCTGACGGCCAGCAACATCAAGCTGCGCTCGGAGGCGCCCACGTTTGCGGTGGGCAGCACCGTCACGATCGAAGGCCCGCTGACCCAGCTCAGCGGCAACACGTTCGTGGTGCGCGGGGTCATGGTCGATTTCTCGAGCATCGCCTCCAGCGTGACTGGTCTGGCGAACAACCAGATCGTCGAAGTGACCGGCTCGATCTCCTCGAGCAACACGCTGATGGCCACCTCGATAGAGGTCGAGCGTGCTGCGACGTTCATGATGATGGGTTCGCTCGACTCGGTATCGACCACTGGCTTTTCGGTCCTGGGCCAGGCCTTCAGCGTCAACACCAACACGCGCTTCGCCGACTGGGCCATGGACGATCGGCCGTTCAACTCGACCAATTTCTCCACCGTGCTGATGGCCGGCAACCAGGTGATCGTCAGCGGCTACACCTCCGCCGGCGGCAACGTGGCCACGCGGGTGGAGCGAATCCCGACGCCGAGCTCGCCGCAGGCGGCGGTGGAGGGCGTGGTCAGCTCCGATAACGCTCCGACCGACACCATGATGACGGTGGCTGGCATTACAGTGACGCTCACCCCGTCGACGAAGCTGTTCTACTCGGGCGCTGGTACGACGCCGACCCTGACCGGATTTTTCGCGGCGATTACGCCGAATAGAACCGTGGCGGCGGCGTTTGGAACGCCCGCAATGACATCGGGCACCATCACGGCAGCCGACGCGGCTGCTCTGAATCCGGACAGTCACTGGGAGGACTGACATTGACTGGGGGAGCACGAGGGGGCTGTCGAGCCCCCTCGTTCCCCTCCTCCTGCCTTTTCCGGCCGAAGGCCGGAAAAGGCCTCCGCTACCGGTACCCCCCATCCGGCATCAGCACCTGTCCGACCAGGTAGGGCATCGTCAGCAGGTGAGCCACGCACCGGCCCATTTCCTGCGCGGTGCCCCAACGGCCCATCCAGATCTTCGCGTTCTCGCCGGCCCGCACGTCGTCCGGCAGCGTGTCGTTCATCGCCGTCTCGATCCAGCCCGGCGCCAGCGCGTTCACGCAGATCCGCAACGAAGCGAGCTCTTGGGCGGCGTTGCGCATCAGCAGATTGGCTCCGGCCTTGGACGCGTCGTAGTGCGCCGACACCGGGCTGTAGGCATTGACGCCGTTGGATGACGTCACCAGCACGATCTTGCCTTTCCACTCGTCGACCACGGGGTTCTGGCTCAGCAGACGGGCCGCGTACTTCAGCACGAGAAAGGTCCCGGTCAGATTCGTGTTCAGCACCGTGTCCCACTCTTTCTGGGTCTGCTCGAAGAACTCGGTGTTGGGCGAAACAGCGGCGCTGTGGACCACGTAGCGGATGTTGCCGGCGCTGCGTTCGGCCCCGGAGAAAAACTCGGCGACCGATTCCTCCCGCCCCACTTCGCAGGAAAGCGACTGCGCCTGGGCGCCGGGTGCGGCCGCGCGCAAGCGGTCCAGCGCCGAGCGGGTCTTGTCCGGATTGCGGCTGGCCGAGATAACGACCGAGCCGCCGGCCCGCACAATCGTTTCGGCAATGGCCAGCCCGATACCGCTGGCGCCGCCGGTGACGACCGTGGTCGTTCCGGAGAAGTCGAACTGGGCTTGCGTCATGGCAGCTCCTCGGACCAGAGGCATTCGGTTCGATTCCCGTCATTGCGGATCGGCGCCATGATAGGCGAGTGCGCGGCGACGGCCCGGCCCCGGCGGACTCGGGGCGGGGCCCGAAGCTGTTAGATTGCGCCCGGTTCGTAACAAAGAGGACGCAGACGCCATGCGACACGCCGGAGCGTGTGCTGCGAGACGACCGGCCGCGCGCGCTGGGTGGGGGCGCTGGCTGTTCGGACTCGTGATTGGCACGTTCGCGGCCGCCAGCCCGGCGCAGTGGCAATCGGCCCTGCAGGCCTGCATTGCGGGCGCGCCGTCGCCTCAGCAGCGAATCGGCGCCTGCACCGATGCGCTGAAGTCGGAACGGCTGTCGCCGCGCGAGCGGGCGGCTGCCCTGGCCAATCGCGGTGTGGCCTGGAAGGAAGCCGGCCAGATCGCCCGGGCGATCGAAGATTACGACCGTGCGATTGCGGCCGATCCGCGCTTTGCGAACGCGTACAGCAACCGGGGCGCGGCGCTGGGCTCCGAGGGCGATCTGGACGGCGCGATGCGCGATTTCGACCGGGCCATCGAGCTGGACCCGGCGCTGGCGCTGGCGTACGAAAATCGCGGCGTCGCCTTCAAGGGGCGCGGCGACCTGGACGCTGCGATCAAGGACCTGGGCGAAGCCATCCGGCTCGGGCCCGACGAGCGAAGCTACGTCGAGAGGGCCGGGGCCTGGCGGGCCAAGGGGGACCTCCCCAAGGCGGTCGCCGACCTGGGCGAGGCGATCAAGCTCGATCCGGGCCGCGAGGAACTGTTCGTGTCGCGCGGGCTGCTGTGGGAGCGGTTGCACGACTACACCCATTCGATCGCGGATTTCGACGAGGCGATTCGCCTCAATCCGCTCTCCGCAGTGGCCTACAACGACCGCTGCAACACCTGGCTCATCAAGGCAGCCTACGCGCAGGCGGCCGCGGACTGCGAGCAGGCCGAGAAGCTCGATCCGCAGCTCGCCACGGCCCATTTCAACCGTGGCGTGCTGTGGATGGTGGCGACCGAATACGCGAGGGCGAAGGACGAATTCGATCAGGCGATCGGGCTCGATCCCGGGCTCGCGCCGGCTTACAAGAGCCGCGGCGTGCTGAACTATCGCAGCGGGCAGTTCGATGCGGCACAGGCCGATCTGTCGCAGGCCATTCGCCAGTTGCGCACGGACCCGTACGTGGCGATCTGGCTGTACCTGGCACAGGCTCGCGCCGGCCACGCGCAGGATGCTGCGCGGGACCTTGCGCAGAACGCGCCCGACCGGGGCGAGGCGGCATGGCCCTCGGCGGTGATCGGGCTGTATCTGGGAAGTGGCGATCCGGGCCTGGTGTACAAGGCCGTGCAGCAGGGCGATGCGCGCACGCAAGGCGAGCGGCAGTGCGAGGCCGCCTTCTATATCGGTGAATGGCACCTGCTGCAGGGGCACAACGGCCAGGCGATGCGCCTGCTCGAGGATGCGGCCCGCAACTGCCCGACCACTTTCAGCGAGTCGGGCGCAGCCCGCGCCGAACTCGAGCGGGTTGCCCGCTAGGTTCCCTGCGCGCGCCGGCCGGGTCGGCCAGAAAACCCATATTCCTCGCATGGAAAAAAGCGCGTTAAGAACGTAACGGTTCCGGTCATCAGGCAGGCCTCAGGCTGCGTTATGCTGCATTGCAGTAAAGACTTTCCGGAGCACCGCCGATGACCGACCTGACGATCGAGCCAGCCACGCACCCCGCCGCCACGAGACGCAGCAGCCCGTATCCAATCACGCTCCCGTACCAGCTCGCGGCCCGGGTCGCCAACGTCGCGATGACGGCGCAGGTGCAGATCGCCTACGCGGTCGCCATCGCCGCCAGTGAAAGCGCCGAGCGCGCCGCT
>Ga0210409_10001403_pt1 | contig 31871 bp, 29 predicted proteins | sample IncBWH17MmetaG_FD_161649 | JGI IMG/M metagenome (GOLD analysis project Ga0210409, IMG submission 161649) | Forest soil microbial communities from Barre Woods Harvard Forest LTER site, Petersham, Massachusetts, United States - Inc-BW-H-17-M | ecosystem: Environmental > Terrestrial > Soil >...
CAGCTTCCACGATGATTCGCTTTCCGTTGCTCCCACCTACACAACCGTTGTTGACAATGATCGGCGGTATGTTCGAGTGTCGACCGCCTTCTGTGAACTCCTCGGGTATAAGAGCGAAGAACTGATCGGCAAGAGATTTGACGAAGTTTCCGCGCCAACTATGACTGATATTCCCGATAGCTTTAGTATGTTCAAAGCGCTTGGACACATGCAGGGCTTCTGGACGCTCGTGAATCGCATGGGCGAGCAAATTTTAATTCGCTACGAAGCATGGCTCCGGCCGGACTCCTTGATTGAGTCGAACATTGAGATCGTGGAGCACGTTCGCTAATCCGCCGGGTGTTGCCAGCCAGCCCTCGCCAATAGCCTTCAAGGGCGTCTGCACAGCCATCCGGGCCCACGCCTACCCAACAGCTGCTGGCATCGACGTCCCCTCCGCTTCACACTTTCCCGGCTGTGTCCCTCCTCCTGTGCTACTATCGCCCGACGTTCGGTTTTCCGGCTCGGCCCGAGCTTCACTCCCTTCCACTTGCGGCACGACCTATGCCTCAAGGCTTCAAACGTCGCAGCGCGCGCATTCCCAAACAGATCGCTATCACTCTCGTCGGAAGCGACATCGAAGGGCGCGTCTTCTCCGAAAGTACCAAAACCGTCGTGCTCAGCCGCCACGGCGCCGGAATCATGTCGCAGTACAAGCTCTCCGCCGAACAGGAACTCGTTCTGCGCAGCGAGGAATCCCACAAAGAAATCGAGGCGCGGGTCGTCGGCCAGATCGGCTCCGACGGAGATATGCACATTTACGGCATCGCGTTCCTGGACGCCGACATCAATTTTTGGGGCCTCGATTTTCCGAGTCTCTCCGAAACCGAGAAGCAGGCCTGCCAGACGCTCCTGGAGTGCGCCAGTTGCCGCTCACGGGAAATGGCCGATCACAGCGACCTCGCCTCCGACGTCATGGCCGTCAACCAGAGTATCGTGCGCTACTGTCGCAAGTGCGGCACTTCCACGCTTTGGAAGGAAGCCGTCCCGGACAGCGCTCAATCCAGCGACGACGACGGGCCACCAGCCACGCCCGGCCGCTCGGGAAAAACCGGCTTGTCCGCACCATCGAAGGCCTGGCGCCCCCCGGACTTGTCCGACTGGCCCGAGAGGCAGCCAAACAGCGCACCCGAACGAACATTTGGGTTTTCCGAGCCGGCATGGACGCCGTCGGAAAATCGGTCTTCCGATCTTGCGGACCCGGCTACGCTGGAGCCCGACATTCCGAGCGGTTCGGCGGAGATCGCCGAGGCGAAAGCGCCGGCTGCATCAATGCCTGCTACAGGGCCTGCTACAGGGCCTGCTACCAGGCCTGCTACAACGCCCGCTGCAAGTGTGGCCACGAAAGATCGCGAGAATCGACGCAAGTACGTCCGCACGCGCGTCAGTTTTAAGGCCTGCGTGCGCCGCCCCGGCACGGCCGACGACATCGTCGCCTGCGAAGACATGTCGCGCGGCGGTCTGCGTTTCAAAAGCAGCAAAAAGTATTTCGATAAAATGTTGATCGACGTAGCCGTTCCGTACTCCCCGGGCGACCAGGCAATCTTCGTGTCCGCGCAAATTGTGTACGTGCAGGAGCTCCCGGAACAGAACCTGTATCGCTGCGGCGTAATGTATCTGCGCAGCGGAAAATGACAAGCGAGTTGAAACCCGAAGGCTGAAGGCGGAATAACTGCGAAGGAAGAGGAGCGAATACAGGATTGTGCGCTAGCCGATAATCCTTTTCCCGCTGAACCATCCGGCGCGTCCGCGAATCTAACTCCTGAGCGCCATGGGTCGTCGGCCGGAGATCGATGCAGTTCGCGGATTGATGCTGGTGTGGATGGTGCTCACGCACCTGCCCACGTTCTTGCCGGCCTATACCAATCAGCCGTTTGGTTTTGTCTCCGCGTCGGAAGGATTCATTTTCCTCTCCGCGCTGTTCACCGGACGAATTTATTTCCGCCTCGCGGAACGCGACGGCTACCCCGCGATGCGACGCAAGCTGCTGCTGCGCACGCTGCGCCTGTACGGTTACCACGCGCTGCTGCTGGCCTTCGCGTTTCTTGTAGCCGTGCCCATCGCCGCGCGCGGGAATCGCCCACAGCTTTATAATTTGCTCGATTTCTATTTTACCGCCGGCCCGAAGCAAGCGATCAGCGAAGCGTTTTTGCTGATTTACCGTCCACCCCTTCTCGACATTTTGCCTATGTACATTTTGTTTCTGCTGATCACGCCGCTCTTGCTGACTATTTCGCGCCGCGTGGGCTGGAGTTCGATTCTCGCGGGCAGCGCGACCATCTGGTTTCTGGCGCACCTGGGGGTGCGCGAAGCGGAACACGATTTTGTGAGTCGCGTGCTGCGCGCGCACATTCCCATCAATGAAATGGGATCATTTGATTTTTGGGCCTGGCAGTTTTTGTGGATTTTGGGTTTATGGTTTGGGGCGCGCTGGGGGCAACAGAATCTACCAGTGGAAAAGTGGGCGCGGCGAGTGGTGGTTCCCGCCGCGATCGTGTTCGCGATTCTTTTGCCGTTGCGCTACGCGGTGGGACGATGGGTGGAGCTAGGCGCGTTCGAACCGCTTTTTGATAAATGGCATTTCGGCGTGGTGCGCCTGATCAATTTTGCAGCCCTAGCCGCGCTGCTGATTCGTTTTCAAAGGATACTGAAGCCGCTGGCGGTGCCGCCACTAGTGCTATTGGGGCAGGCTTCCTTGCAAGTTTTTTGCGTGCATCTGCTGTTTACGTTTGCAGGGCTGACACTGCTGGGAAATGCGGCCATGTTGAGCCCGTGGAAGCAGGTGGCATTGCTGGCCGCGACTTTTGGGGCCATGCTGCTGACCGCTAAAATATTCTCGAAGTTGGAAGCGAAGACAGAGCGAAAAGACAATGGAGCAGCGGAGACTCCCGAACTCCCCCTGGCAGCGGCCCTTCCGAGGGTACCGGACTCGCGTCCCGCCGTATTGCAATATGGCGCAAATTCCGTTGGCGACACGAAATAGACGAAACTCCGGAGACTGAACTGGCCACTCTTCTGAGATGTCACATCTATCCGCAAAAACAGGCTTTTGGCACCGCTCCAGCGTTCTCCATTCGTACTGCCGCCGCGGTACCCACGCTCTATGGCTCGGTTACTGTCGTAGGGAGAAAATACGCTGCGAAATGTGGGGACCGCTACAGGTCTCGCACAGAGGCGCGCGCATACCAATGCCCGAAAACTTAAGTGTTATGGCGACGACACGGCTCGCGCTTGTTTCAGAAAAGCGAGTCGAACGAAGGCAGCTACACAGGGCCGGCATTGCGCTGCAGGCGCGGGTGCGATCCGCGGATGCAAATGACGGAAGTTTCGATGAAATTCAAATGACGCAAAACGCCTCGCGTAAGGCGATCTACTTTTTCACCGGCTTGAACCGCTACTACAAAGGCATGCGGGTGCGGGTGACATGTCCGTATGACCCGAATGCCGGCGCGGCAAATCTGGAGCAACTCGGAGAAGTAGTACGAGTACACAGGCGAACCGATGGCTACGGTGTGGCGGTGGCCATGCCGGGGAAAGGACAAGCCGCAAGTGCAGGGTCCGCGGGCGCGAGCGGAAATAGAGTATCCGAAAACGTGCAACTAACCGGGATCAGCATACCGGCGGAGCGCCGCTGCGCGACACGGATGCCGTTTGTGGCGCCGGTGGAGATGGTGGAAATGCGCACGGGATCGCGTATCAAGGCGCGCACGTCGGATTTGAGTCCGCAAGGGTGCTACATAGACACGCTGAATCCGCTGCCGGTGGGCGAGTCGGTACGGCTGCAGATTTACAGGGCCGGGTTGATTCTTGACGCGCCGGCTACGGTGAGTGCGCGGCACGCGGGTTCGGGAATGGGACTGGCGTTTAGTGAACTGACAAACGCGCAGAAGGCTGTCCTGGAAAGTTGGTTGAACGAACTGGGCACGCCGGATGTGGTCTTCGAGAATCTGTTTCCTCGTATTAAGGGAACGCAGGGTGGTACATCGACAGGTACATCGGCACACGAGCCAGACTACGCAGTGCGGCTAGTGCGGGTGCTGTTACGCAAAGGAGTGATAAGCCAGGTTGAAGCGAAGGAAGTCCTGGAGGGGAGTGCGGCGGAACGGCAGGGAGTGCGACCGCTGTCAGACGCACTCTAGCAGCTGCGCACAATCGTTTCTTAGTAACCCGGCGGCGCAATCCGCCGGGTTTCGTCTTTTAGGCTCGATCGATCTGCCGACGCCTAGAAGCGCAGAACGATGCCGGCGGAGATGCGAGGTTGGTTTTGCGTTTTCGAGTTGAAGTGTGTGAGGAGATAGTCGACCTGGATGGGACGCAACGAGATAAAAGGCAACATCTTTAAGTCGAGTCCCCCACCGAGTCCGGTGGCAAAAGCCGTTTGCGTTGGACCTGTGGTGATCAGAATGCTAGCGCCTGTGCCAATGGATTCGTGCGCGGCACCGGCCAGGAAATGCACAAATGGAGAAATGGGTCCGGGAAAACGAAGCTGCGGGCCGGCGAGATAGGTCTTCAAGCGGCTGTTGGCGCCCTGGAAGGACCCAGACGTGTCGCTAAAATCGGCAGCGAGCGCCAGGGGGCCTAAAACTTTGAACGCGCCGCCCACTTCCCAGCCGTTGAAGTTGAGAGGCTGGGTGGTGGTCGTGGTAGGGCAACCGGTGATGACACAGGTGCCCTGCGGAGCCTGGAGGTAGGTCACTGACGGACGCACGAAGGAGTAGCCACCGAAAAGTTCGATGCTTTGCGCGCGGGAAGGCGTGGCGAACAACAGTGCAGCGAAAAAAAAAGTGCCGATTGACGCGACAATACGCATGGAGGTCCCCTTTTGTTGAATTGGTGTTTGTGTATTAGGATGCCCGGATTTTCCTGGGCGGTTGTCTCAGAGGTTCCAGAAGAGAGATGCGCCTCGGTCTCGTGCGAGCTAGTGTCGACGATATTTTTTCCAGTCGCGTTCCATGGCTTTGGCCATTTCTCTTGCGGCATTGCGCAGCGAATTTGGCGGCCTGCTGCGGTGGTTGAGAGGGACGGAGTCGAAGAGAGGACCGGCTTTGAGGAGCCCAGCCTCTGATAACACCACTCGCAAGATGCCGTGCTTTCCCCTTGTCAAACTAGGAGAGCATCGGCTAGACTCCTAGCTAGACTAGGAGGCCATTACGCTGTGGCAAAAACCGCGGAACTGCTGCCGGGCACATTGGACATGCTGATCCTCAAAGCCGTGTCGTTGAAACCGCTGCACGGATACGGTGTCTTGCTGCGCATCCGGCAGATCTCAAGAGATGCGCTGGAGATTCCACAAGGATCGCTGTATCCGGCCCTCTACCGGCTGGAGCACCACGATCTCATCGCCGCCGAATGGGGTCAGAGCGAGAACAACCGTCGTGCGAAGTACTACACCTTGACCGGCGCGGGGCGTCGCCGCCTACGTGACGAGACTGCCGGCTGGAACCGGCTAGCATCCGCGATTGCCGCTGCCTTGAGCACGACGTCCGAGGAGGTGTGAACATGTTGAAGCGCTTTCGTTCTTTGCTTCGTGTGCTGACTCGGCGGCGTGAATTCGAAGAGGGTATGACCGAGGAGCTGCGTTTTCACATTGAGGAATATGCCGACGACTTGGTGCGCTCCGGGATGTCGCCCGAAAAGGCGGCCCGCCTCGCACGGAGAGAGCTAGGCAGCTCGATCAATATCAAAACGGATTGCCGCGAGGCATTTGGCGTTCACCTGTTTGATGAGCTGCGAAGGCAGCTGAGTTACGCGGCCCGATTGCTGCGAAAGACACCCGGATTCACGGCTACTGCCCTTCTGACCCTCGCCGTTTGCCTCGGAGCGAACCTGACGATTTTTGCGGTGATCGACTCGGTGCTGCTCCGCCCTCTGCCATTCCCCCAACCCGAGCGGCTCGTGACCGTATTCAATACGTATCCGAAAGCTGGGGTCGAGCGCGACGGCTCATCGGTGACCAACTACTACGAACGACGTGGTCATATTTCTGCCTTCACCTCGCTGGCGATTTATCGCTATGGCACGGAGATTATCGGTGAGCCTGGCGCAACGGAACGCGAGCAGACCATGCGAGTATCTCCGGATTTTTTCGCTACTCTTGGGCTCGGCCCTGTGATCGGACGTACTTTCACAGACGAGGAAACCACCTCTCAAACCGACCACGTTGCCATTCTTTCCGACACATTTTGGCGGCAACGATACAACGCCGATCCCAACGTGATCGGAAGGCAGATTCGTGTAAACAGTGTTCCCCGAACCGTCATCGGCGTCTTGCCTCCCGCCTTCCGCTTTCTCTCTTCCGACGCCCGGTTGTTCCTCCCCCTGGCTTCGCGCCCTGAAGATCGTACGCCCTTGCAGCGGCATTCCGGCGGGAACGTCACGCAAATGATCGCCCGGCTTAAACCGGACGCCACTATCGCGGAAGCTCAGTCTCAGATCGATGCACAGAACGCCACATTGGAAGCAGATGACCCCCAGGCCAAAATGATCGCCGATGCGGGCTTCCGTTCCATCGTGGTGTCATTGCATGCCGACCACGTCGCAACAATCCGTCCCACTCTCCTGTTGTTGCAAGCAGGCGCGATTGCCCTGCTCTTAATCGGCGGAGTCAACCTGGTGAACCTGCTTCTGGTCCGTGCGAGCGGTCGAGTTAAAGAATTAGCCGTTCGCCAGGCGCTTGGCGCAAGTCGGGGATACGTCGTGAGCGAAGTCGTAGTCGAGACTACCTTGCTCACGTTAGTCGGAGGACTACTCGGACTCGCCTTCGGCGCTGGCGGAATCCACCTTCTGCGCGTGTTGGGTGCTGACCGCCTGCCCTTAGGAGGTCGCATCGCCTTCGATGCGCGATTGGCATCGGTCGCCCTGGTCGCAGCCATCGTCATGGGTGTCGCGCTGGCAGCACCAATCGCTTGGTTCAATCTTCGACGGCATCTCGGTAATGCGCTGCAATCGGAGAGCCGGGGTGGAACGAGCGGCCGCGCCGCTCAAATCCTGCGCCATAGCTTCATCGTTTCTCAGATTGCCCTGGCATTCATGCTGTTGGCCGGAGCCGGCCTTCTCGGCCTCAGTCTTCAGCGTGCGATGGCCGTTTCTCCGGGGTTCCAGTCCGACCACATCCTCACCGGGCATATCTTGCTTCCATGGGCAGACTACCCGGACGGGACAGCCCGTCTGAAATTTGTTGAAAGCTTGATGGAAAAAACCGGCCACCTGCCGGGAGTGTTGTCGGCAGGCGTGGTTAACAATGTGCCCTTCAGTGGCAAAAGCGGCAAAAGCGCCGCCACCGTCGTGGGTCACGTTCTCCGCCCAGGCGAATCAGCGAGAGGGCACTACTCTTACGGCGTCGGGGGCGACTACTTTCGCGCCATGGGTTTCTCCCTGCGGGCAGGACGATTCCTCACGGCCGCCGATTCACATCGCTCCGAGCGCGTCTGCATTGTGGATGAAGACTTCGCGCGATACTACTGGCCGAAAGCCGGCGCTATTGGCCAACGTCTGTGGGAAGGCTCCGAAGCGGGGAAGGATACCGAAGCTTTCACTGTCGTCGGCGTTGTCCGCGGGGCGAAACAAGCGGGCCTCACCGAAGACGAAGCCCAGGGCGCGATTTATTATCCCTATATCTTCCGTTTCGATGACAGCGTCTTCGTCGCCGTCCGCACGAGCCTTCCGCCGGAATCGCTCGGGTTGGCGCTGCAACAGGTGGTTCGGCAAATCGATCCCGATATACCGGTCAATGACCTGCGGTCGATGGAAACCCGTATTGCCGATAGCCTTGTCGCGCGTCGTTCGCCGGCACTGCTGGCTGGTCTCTTCTCTGGCATAGCGCTGTTGCTCACCGCCATCGGCACCTACGGTGTGTTGAGCTACGCAGTAGCACAGCGTCGCCGCGAAATCGGCCTGCGCATGGCCTTGGGTGCGCAGCCGGGGCAAATCCGCAGCCAGTTTTTTTATCTCTCCTTACGCCTTCTCACGGGCGGAGTCGTGTTGGGGGTCATCGGAGCCTGGCTCACAGGCCAGGCCATGCAGGCGGTGCTTTTCCATGTGCCGGCTTTTAACCTGACGATACTCGCCGGTGCTGTGTTCGTGATGGGATTGGTGTCTCTGGCCGCTTGCCTGCTGCCATCGCAACGCGCCGCGCGAATATCCCCGATGGAGACTCGGTAGATCAGGCTTTATTCATAGCGCAGGGCGACGATAGGGTCGACACGCATGGCGCGACGCGCTGGTAGGTATGATGCAGCGAGGGCCACAAATGCGAACAGCGTGGCTACGCTGGCGAAATTGACAGGATCGTACGCGCCCACACCATACAGCAGACTGCCGAGGAAACGGGTGAGCGCGAAGGCAGCCGTGAGGCCAACGACTACGCCCAGGAGAGTAAGAGACAGACCTTCGCGTATGACCAGCTTAAGAACATCACTCGGCTGCGCGCCCAGGGCGATGCGCACGCCGATTTCGCGGGTGCGCTGGCTGACAAAGAAGGAAATGACGCCGTAGATTCCAACGATGCCCAGGACGAGAGCGAGGGCCGCAAAAGCGCTAAAGAGCGAGGTGACCGCGCGAGGAGCGGACACGGCATCGGCCAGAATGAGCGGCATGGGCTTTACTTCCGCAACGGGGACGTCTTCATTCAATGAGGACGCTAGCTTGCGGAGCGATTCTTCCAGTCCGCGCTGATTCTCAGCAGAACGAACGATCAGAGTCATTTCCGCGGGGACAGTACCCTCTTCGAGAGTCGCTGTCGGACCATAGGGGACGTATATAGTGCCGTCCATCCAAGATGGCTCGTTTCGCTGCAGATCGTACGCGCGAACATCGGCGGCGATGCCGATGACAGTGCACCAGTCTTTCTGGCGAAGAAGGCGGATGTGACGCCCGAGCGCGTCTTGATTGGGGAAGAAACGGCGGGCGGTCTCCGCGCTAATGATGGCTACATGTGCGTCGCCGGAAGTATCGGACTCGGCGAATTCGCGACCCCGTAGCAGTGGAATGCCCATCGCTTGGAAGTAGCCAGCAGAAACAGCGTCCATCGAAAGCAGAGGCTCGGGGTCTGAAGAAGAGGTGACATAGTTTTCGATGTTGACGGAGCGCTTCTGCACTCTGCCTCCGAGGGGAAGGGTGTTGATTAGCGCAGCATTGGTAACACCGGGAAGCGAGCGCACCTGATGGAGCAAGTCGCGATAAAAGGAGACGCAGCGGGCAGGCTTGTCACACAAAGATTCGTCGGGCATTACGCGCGCGGTTAGAACGTTCGCGGAACGAAAACCAGGATCGACGTGCGACAGGGCCCACAGACTTTTTATCAGAAGGCCCGCGGCGCAAACGAGGAGCACGGCGAGACCGAGCTCACCTATCACCAGCGCATGACGGAGATTCTGGCTGGCGGAGTGCGTCGTGCCGCGGCTGCCAGCCTTGAGCGCTTCGGTGAGTTCGGGGCGCGAAGCATGAAGCGCCGGCACGGTGCCGGAAATGATTCCGGTGACGATGGCGAGGGCGCCGGTAAAGAGAAGAACCTGCCAGTCGAGAGCTACGTCGGTGAGACGGGGTGTGTCGGAGGGAAGGCTGGATTTGAGCAGCGCCAAACCGGCGGCGGCGAGAGCCAGTCCTAGCGCGCCGCCGACAGCGGACAGGAGAACGCTTTCGGTTACGAGTTGCCGGACGATGCGGCTGCGGCCTGCGCCGAGCGAAACGCGAAGCGCGATTTCCTTGCCGCGGACGGCGGCGCGGGAAAGAGTCAGGTTGGCTACATTCGCGCAGGCGATTAGGAGAACGAGCGCGACGGCGACCAACAGGATCAGCAAACGCTCGCGAAAGTCGCGGACGAGTCCATCGCGGAGCGAAACGACGGTGACGCCGGCATTCCAGGTTGCGGGCATGGTCCACGGAAACAGCGCCATTACATGCGACTGGAACAGACGAATCTCGGCGCTGGCCTGCACGAGCGTTGCGCCGGGACGCAATCGACCGATGACGGGCATGAAATCGCCGGCCCAGTAGCCGACGGTGTTGCGGGGATCAATGTCCAGCGGAATCCAGACGTCTGTTTGCGGCGAGGGGAACCGGAATGCAGGCGGCATTACGCCGATGATCTGGCGCTGGATGCCTTCGAGCTTGATCCATTGGCCGACTGCGGAAGGATCGGAGGCGAAGCGTTGCTGCCAAAGGCGATGACTGAGAACGACGTAACTATTCTTGGCGGCTAGGTCCTCGCCCGCGCGGAAGGTTCGGCCGGCTTCTGCGGGTGTACCGAGGACAGAGAAGAATTCAGCGGAGGCTAGAGTTGCTGTTAGGCGGAGAGGGGTGCCGCGGCCGGTCAGGTTGAGCTCATGACCCTCGACGTAGCCGGCCACATCCATGCTGTGCATCTGAGAGCGCATGGCGGCGAATCCGCCCTTGGGATAGGTGCCGGTGACTTGGACCAATTGTTCGGACTGATAGTAAGGAAGCGGGCGGAGCAGAATTCCGTTTACGAGGCTGAAGATGGCGGTGTTGGCGCCGATGCCGAGGGCGAGGGTGAGGATGGCGACGAGGGTGAAGCCGGGATTCTTACGGAGCATTCTCGCGGCGTAGCGCAGATCTTGCAGGAATTGTTCGAGCCACAGGCCGCTCCACTGGTCGCGGGTGACCTGTTGCACGAGATCAACGTTTCCAAATTCGCGGCGGGCGGCTTGCCGCGCTTTTTCTACGGCTTCACCGCGGGCGGTGCGGTCGCTCGTGGCCATTTGCAGATGCGATTCGATTTCCTGCTCGAGATCCGCCTGTTGCCGGGATTTTCGCCACAATGGAAAGCTCACGATCGGGCTCCTTATTCATAACGCAGAGCGATGATGGGATCGACGCGCATCGCGCGGCGTGCGGGAATGTAGCTGGCGGCGAGCGCGACCAGGGTGAGGACTGTGGCTACACCGATGAAGGTGAGCGGGTCAGAGGGGCTTACGCCATAGAGCATTTTGTCCATCAGGCGGGTCAGAGCGAGAGACGCAACGAGGCCGACTATCACGCCGAGCGCGGCTATTTTCGCGCCGTGACCAAGGATAAGACGCAGAACGTCCAAGCGGCGCGCGCCGAGGGCTATGCGAATGCCGATTTCTTGGGTGCGCTGGCCGACGAGATAGGAGATAACCCCGTAGATCCCGACACTGGAGAGCAGCAGCGCCAGCGTAGCGAACAAGCCGAATAGGATTAAAGAAAAGCGGCGCGCCGCCAGCGAATCGGAAATGACCTCCTCCATAGTTTGCGGCCGGAAAATAACCTGCTGGTTGCTCATCTGATTGTTCGCCCGCCGAATGGCGTCAAAAACGCCCGGCGTTTTGCCAACACTACGCACAACAACATCTGTGCCATACGGCGACAGACCCAGCGGCTGATCCGGCAACTGCATGTAAGGAGTGTAAAGCTGGGCGCGCAGCTGTTCGGTATCATCGGTGTCGAGCCCCCACTGCTTCACATGCCCGACGACGCCGATGATCTCCGTTTGTTGTCCATCGAAGTTGGACAAATGAACGCGCTGGCCAAGGGGGTCAAGGTTCGGCAAGTAGGTGCGTGCAAACACTTCGTCGACTACGGCAACCGCGGGTGCATGCTCATTGTCATCGGCGGTAAAAAAGCGGCCGCGCTTGAGCGGAATTTGCATCGCCTTGAGATATTCAGGCTCGACCACGTAGCTCAGCGCCCACTTCATGTCGTTCTCGCTCGTCGGCTTAGGCTCGCCGGCAAACCAGAAGAGCGTGTCGTCCTCGCTGGCCATGGGTAGGCCGCCCCAAGAGAGCGCGAGCGAATCGACACCGGGCACAGCACCGAGCGTGGCATGGACATCACGAAGCGCAGCGCGAATGGCCGCGGGAGGCGCCTTCATCAAGGGCGGCGGCAACGAAACACCAAACGTCAAAACGTTATGTGCGTTGAAGCCGGGGTTGACATCCCAGAGCCGGGTGAGAGTCCGGATCATCAGTCCAGCACCGATGAGGAGGACCACAGTCATGGCCATTTCCATCAGTACAAGGAGGCTCTGGGCACCGTGTCGCGCGCCACTCAACCCACGCCCGCCCTCTTTCAGAGAGTTCTGTGGATTGAGATCCGAACGCTTGAGGGCCGGCGCTAGGCCGAAACAAATCCCGGCAAGCAGAGAAATGATCGTAGTGAACAGCAAAACGTGGGCGTCCACCTCTACTTCTTGCGCGCGTGGCAGCCCGCTAGGCAGCAGTCGAAGCGCTGATTGAATGCTGGCTCCGGCCAGCAATAAACCAATGGCGCCGCCGGCTATAGCAATCAAGACGCTCTCGGTCAACAGCTGTCGTACCAATCGACTGTAGCCGGCACCCAGGGCGCTGCGAATGGCGAATTCGCGCCTCCTCCCCGTCGAGCGCGCCAGCATCAAATTGGCCACGTTCACGCATGCGATCAAGAGAACAAATCCCACCGCTCCGAGCAACACCCGTAGAATCGGCTCTACCTGACCGACGATTTCCTTCCTCAGTGGAATCAATGTGGCGCCGACGCCTTTGTCTGCGTCCGGGTAAGCGGTCGCGAGGCCTTGGGTCACTCTTTGCATGTCCGCGCGAGCCTGCTCGATGGTGACACCTGGTTTGAGCCGTCCAACTCCGTGTATTCCTAAACCAGCGCCGCGCGCGGGAAGAATCGGATTCCCCCACTGGCCGATGGGCACGTACACATCGGCTAGGCCCACGTTCCTGAGAAACAAATCAAAGTTTGCGGGGAAGACCCCGATGATGGTGTAGTCCTTGCCGTCCAGGGTTAGCGTTTTGCCCAGTGCTGCAGCCGACGAACCGAACTTCCGACTCCAGAAGCCTGCGCTGATCATCACGATCGGAGCTGCCCCGATTTCATCTTCACCTGGAGCAAACGTGCGGCCAATCACCGGCTTTATGCTAAGCACCGAAAAAAAGTCCGACGATACTAACTTGGCCTGTAACCTTTCGGCTTCGCCCAGGCCGGTGAGACTGTAGCCAAAGGAACGCATGACAGCCATCGACGAGAACGTACTGTTGTTTTTCTGCCAGTCGCGAAAATTGGGGTAGGAGATCGAGCCTGTTTCGAAATTGGGCTTGCTCGCGTGCAGAGTCACGAGTTGCTCGGGGTTGCTATACGGCAAGCGATTTAACAGCACGCCGTTGACGACGGAGAAGATGGCAGTATTGACGCCAATGCCGAGAGCGAGTGTCAGGACAGCGACAAGCGTGAAGCCGAGATTTTTTCGCAGCATGCGCGCGCCGTAGCGGAGATCCTGCAGCAATTCTTCCAGCCAGCGCCAGCCCCTTTGGTCGCGAGTGACTTGCTGGACAAGGGCGACGTTACCGAAATCGCGGCGTGCCGCTTGCTGCGCGTGTTCCCCGGATTCGCCACGGCCGAAGCGATCGTTCGCATCCATTTGGAGATGCGATCGGATTTCCTGCTCGAGATCTTCTTTCTGCCGGGATCTTCGCCAGAATGGAATTTTCATGGTCGCTCTCTTATTCATAGCGGAGCGCTACGAGCGGATCGATGCGCGTAGCGCGTCTGGAAGGAAGATAGCTGGCCAGCAACGCAACAGCCGTGAGGACCAGAGACACCACGACAAACGTGATGGCGTCAGCGGAACTCACTCCATAGAGCAAGGATGAGAGCAGACGAGTGACCGCCAGTGCTCCGGCGAGCCCGAACACCAGTCCCAGGGTCGTTAGCCGCATACCGTTCCCTAGTACCTCACACATCACCTGGGTTTGGGACGCGCCTAGCGCCATGCGTATACCGATGTCGCGGGTGCGCTGCGCCACTGTGTAGGACAGCACGCCGTAAATTCCGACGGAAGATAATAGCAGCGCGGTGGCAGCAAAAATTGACAGCAAAAAGGTGTCGAAATGCGACCGTGCGAGTGTGCCGGAAATCTTCTGCTGCATGGTTGAGACCCCGTAGATCGGCACTCCTGGCGCGATGGAAGCCACGGTCGTCCGCAACGCGTTCAGCGGGATGGGCCCGCCTTGCGTGCGCACCACAACATCCATCGTGCGCCCAATCCAATCCCATGCACTTGCGGGCATCTGCGCGATGGGAAGATAAAACTGGGGTTGGACCCGGCGATCGAGGCCCCAGGCGCGCACGTCCGCCACCACGCCGACGACTTCATGCCACACCGGATCCATACGGCCTTTGGGCCCGGCCTCACAGCACGCGAAGCGCTTGCCGAGGGGGTCTCCGCCAGGCCACATGGTTCGCGCGAGGGTTTGGTTCACGATGGTGACGAGCGTTTTGTCGCGCGTGTCCTGCGGAACAAAATCTCGGCCGGCCTTCAGCGGTATCTGCACCGTCGAGATATAGGTTGGCGAGACGATTTGTAGTTGCGCGTCGAGTAAGTTGGCCAGGTCGAACGGCTTGCCTTCCGCAAGAAGACCGTTGCTGCTGCCCCCACCAGCCAGGGGCGCACGAGAGACCGCTGCAGCCGATTGCACACCGGGCAAATCGGCCGCCGCAGAGATGATGCGCTCGAACGTCTGCCGCGCGACGATCGGATCGTGATAGGCAGCGTCGGGGAGCCCCACGCGACCGACCACCAAACCGGAGGTGTTGAAGCCTGCATCGACCTGCGAGACCAGCAAGGCGCTGCGTACAAGCAATCCGGCGCCAGCCATCAAAATGAGCGCGAGCGCTACTTCCGCAACCACAAGCACATTGCGCACGCGGTCGCGGCTGCCGCTGGAACTTCCGCCTCCCTCTTTAAAGGCTTGGCTGAGTTGGCTGGAGGCGGAGCGCAGCGCTGGAGCAAGGCCGAACAACAGACTGGCCAACAGAGTAATGCCGCATGCGAAGGCCAGAGTAGTTGGATCTATGTTCGACTCCGCCAAGCGAGGCACTTCCGCGGGACCCTTTGCCACGATCCACGACACGCCCCAGAAGGCCAGCAACACACCGAGTACTCCGCCGGCGAGCCCGAGAACCACATTTTCCGTCATGAGCTGTCGCAGGATTCGCTGCGGGGAGGCTCCCAGGGCTGCGCGCAACGCAATCTCCTTTTGCCGCGCGCGTGACTTCACCAGTTGCAAATTCGCAATGTTTGCGCACGCAATCAGCAGCACGAATCCGACAGCGGCAAGCATCGTCCAAAGCGCCACTTTCTGATCGCCCAGCAGAACGGTGGTTAACGGCGTTATGACCAGGCCGCGGTCTTTGTCGTCAAGCGGATACTGCTTCTGCAGGCGCAGCGCAATTACATTTAGTTCTGATTGGGCTTGCGCGGGCGAGACTCCGGGCTTCAGCCGGCCCATTACGTTCAGATAATGATTATCGTGATCGGCCAGCTTCTGCGCAGTGAACGCTTCCGGAATCCAAATATCGCTTTCACTCAGCAATGGATCAAATGTCTTCGGCATGACGCCGACAACGGTGTATGGTTCGCCGTTGACACGAAGGGGTTGGCCAATAATCGAGGAATCGGCGCGAAGACGTGTGCGCCACAGCCGCTCGCTGACCACAACCACGTGCTCGTGCCCGGGCTGGTCCTCTTCGCTCGTAAAGACGCGACCTAGGATTGGCTGAACCCCGAAAGTAGTGAAATAATCCGCCGTGGCAAGTTCGCCCTGCACGCGCTCGGGCGCGCCCTCCGTCGCCAAGTTGAAGCTCGCATTATTCGAGGCCGAAAGGCTTGCAAACGAGGCGCTTTGGCGATGTATGTCGGCGAAGTTCCCGACCGAGACATTCCCGACATTCCCGAAAGTGTTTTGCCAGCTTTCTTGCAGGTACACAACACGGTTCGGATCTTCCATCACCAAAGGCTTCAACAGGACGGCATTGATGACGCCGAAGATCGAGGTGTTAGCGCCTATGCCGATGGCGAGCGTAAGAACAGCCACGACGCTGAAACCTAGATTCTTGCGGAGCATGCGCGCGCCGTAGCGCAGGTCTTGCAGCAGTTCTCCGAGCCAGGGCCAGCCCCATTGGTCGCGGGTGACTTGCTGGACCAGGGCAACGTTGCCGAATTCACGGCGTGCTGCTTGTTCCGCGTGTTCCCGGGATTCGCCGCGGCCGATGCGATCGTTCGCGGCCATTTGCAGATGCGACTGCAGCTCCCGCTCGAGATCCTGTCCCTTACTCTGATGCTTCCAGGGAAACTTCATACGCCCTCTCGCTTGACCGGGCTAAGGACTCCGGCGATGGCGTCCGAGAGTTGCTCCCAACGCGAGCGTTCGGAGAGGAGCTGCTTCTTCCCTGTGGCCGTAAGGCGGTAGACGCGGACACGCTGCTTGTTTTCCGAAAGCTTCCAGTCCGCGACGATCCATTTTTGGCGTTCCAGTCGATGCAATGCGGGATACAAAGAGCCGGTATCGACCTGCAAAATTTCTCCAGAACTTGCGCGGATGGCCTGGCTGATGCCATAACCGTGGTGAGGGCCCCACTGCAGCGTCTGCAAAATAAGGAGGTCGAGCGTGCCCTGCAAGATCTCGATGCGGTTTTGGTAGCGCGGGGCCATGTGCACCTCTTTGGGGGTAGGGCTTCTACACCCTAGCATGTAGGACGTCTACAGCCTCAAAAGGTCTGCACCTGGACCGCCGATTTTCGCAAGTATGGAAGCCATTGGAACAAAAGGCTTTGACTTGGCGGTACGGAATTGCGAGGACAGAAGGGTGACCGCTTTTGGGACCATTTTTGCGAAAACGGACTATGTAGACGGCCGCAGTCCATCGCCAAGGGAAATCGCGCTACTTGTTGGGCTTCAGCCAGACGATGTCGTAGGCGCGGTCGAAGGTCACGAACATCAGGCATTCTTCCTTGGCGGTGCAGGTGAACCAGTGCGGCTGCTTGCTAGGCATCATGGCGAACCCGCCGGGGCCGAGCACCGTGTCCTTCATCCCTTCCATTCCCGTGGAGACATTTCCTTTCACGATGATCAACTGCTCTTCCGCGGTGTGATAGTGCGGCGGGACGACGCAATTCGGCTTGGCCTTCATGATGGCGGTCGATGGACCGGTCTTCATGTCGCCATTTTCCAGGAAAAACTGAAGACAGTCCGGGCCTTCACCGGCCGGGAATCTCACTTCGGAGAGCTGACGCACGATGCCAGCCTTCTCGCCGGCTTTCGGAGCTTGCGCGGCGAGAGTAAGAGTCAGCAACAAACACAAACACAGCGACAACGCCCCAAATAAGTAGGCCCTGCCTGCCGGACGATCCGAGTGAAATGACACATAGAGTCTGCTCACCGGTTGCCTCCGATTCTCAAAGTTCAACAGCGACCGAGCCCGCACAAATGGGGCTCAATAGAGACAATTCTACCCGGGCACGAAAACCGGGCAAGCATCTTATCGGGGTCATGAGCGTGATCGCGTCTTGGGAAAATCATCGCCGCGGGTATAATGCCCAGCGATGATCGCCGCCGCGGCCCTCTCCAAACGCGCGCTAAGCATGTTCGGCAGGGTATTTCCCCGCTGCAGCATGATCGCGCAGGCCATCGCCTTCAACCTCTTCCTCGCGTTTTCCCCTACCCTGCTAATCGCTGTAGGTCTGGCAACCAGCCCGCTCGGCGGACGCACCGCGCTGTTCGATTTGATTTCGGACCTGACGAGTTTCCTGCCTCCCGGAAGCCAACAAATTGTTTCCGAGTTCCTGGTGAAGCGCGGACCGCAAGCCTGGAAATGGGCACTAGTAGGTTTGGGTGGAACACTGCTCGCAGGCACGCAGGTGATGAAGCTCCTAATGGAAGGAATTCACACAATTTACGGCGACCGCGAGCGGCCGGGATTTTTTGCCCGGCAGTTGCGAGCGATGGCGTTGCTGATCCTGGTGATCGCGCCGCTTTTGGTGGCGGCAATTCTGGGGGTGTTCGGCCGGCCGCTGCGAAACTGGCTTGCCTCTGAGTTTGGTAAAGACGCCTCGGTACAGGCATGGTGGGCCATTTTCTTTCACGGCGTTGCCATCTTGCTGGCCATGGCCGCGGTCACGGTCATCTATAGATGGGCGCGCCCGAAGGAACAAAGCCTGAGTAGCGTGCTGCCGGGAGCGCTGATCGCGACGCTCCTGTGGTGGGTCGCGGACGTCGGCTTCGGTTTCTACGTGCGCAAGATGCCCTATGGAATTATCTACGGAGGGCTGGCCGCGGTGATCGGACTATTGATCTGGATGGAGCTGTCCACCGTGATTATTTTTCTGGGCGCGGCGTGGAACGCGGAACTGGCCGAGAGCCGTAAAGGAGGGCGTCCGCTTGGCTGAAAAAATTGTACATGTCGAATGCTACGCCGGGTACAAGGGCGGCGAGCGTCCGGTAAAGCTGCAGATTGGCAACGACCTGGTCGAGGTCGCCGACGTCGAAGACCGCTGGTACTCGCCCGGCGCGACGTTTTTTCGCCTGCTGCTGGCGAACGGCGAGCGTTACATCTTGCGCCGCGAAGACGCGCAGGATGTCTGGACGCTGGAAGCGTTCCGTTCACCCAGGTAGCAGTCGCGCGTTCGGCATCCCGATGCGGCGCTACGCCACATATTTCTTTAGCGGTTCCCAGTAATGCGCGTGCCAACCATAGTCGAGATGCCGGAAATTCCCTTCCGGAAAACCAGTGTGATCAAGGACAATTTTGGTTTGCGACCCCTCCTCTTTGAGTTCAAACTTGACCAGCGAATAAATTCCCGGTTCCCAGGCCGCGGGACGCCACGCCTGAACGATACGTTCTTTCGGAACCATTTCGACGTTTCGTCCAACGATCAATCCTCCGAACATCGAAAAGGTGCCTCCCGGCTCCCGGTTTATCTCAGCGGGCGCGCCCGAGAAAGCGGTGAACTGCTTGGAATCCAGCAGCGCATCATAAATGCGCTGACGGTTCGCTTTGATATCGATCTCCTGGTGGAGATAAGTGAGCAGTCCTTCGACTCCGATGCTCTGCGCTTCTTTAATTTTCTCTTGATTCTCCTGCGCTTTCCCCCAAGCAGTGCCCGAGACCAGGCCACCCAACGCGACCGCCACACCAGCAATCAGCTTCCGTCGCGTGGGTGCCGCCACCAATGCATTTGAGTTCTCTCTCTCGCTCATCATCCCCTCCCAATTTGACACCATCGCCGCGGTTCGCGCGCGATGCTCGCATAGCACCACGAAAGTAAAATATGTTCAAAATAATATTTTGCTAGGCGCGTGAACCTGCTGCGAGGGATACTTCCACTCCTATCGTTCCGGAGTTCTTATGCCCTATCCCGTCGGTCACCACGCGGAAGTAAGAAAAAACATCATTCAAAGCGCGCGACGATTGTTCAATCGATACGGATTCGAAAATGTCTCGCTGCAGCAGATCATGGCCGGCGCCGGCCTCACGCACGGCGGCTTCTACAGCTATTTCAAAAGCAAGAGCGATCTCTACACGGAAGTTTTGGGATGCTTCCTCACCGACCCGGAATGGAAGAGCTGCTGGGAGGGTGTGCATGTCGATCTCTCGTCCACCGATGTGGGCCCACAAGTGGTTCGCGCCTATTTGTCCCGACAGCATTTTGAGGATGTCGAAAACTCCTGCCCGATGGTGGCCCTGCCGAGTGATGTCGCGCGCAGCGGAAAAAGCGTCAAGCAGGCATATGAGAGGGTTTTCAAGGCGATGGTCAGCATATTGGAGCGCAGCGTTGCGGAGAAGAATCGGTCCGGTCACGCCACGGCGCGAGCCATCGCCGCCCTGTGCGTGGGCGGTATGGTCGCCGCCCGGTCTTTGGCTGACCGCGTTCTTGCAGACGAGTTGCGCGATGCGTGCATGGCCATGGCCCTCAAGCTTGGAAACTGGGATACGCCAAGTCGAAAGATGAGCTCACGTAAGTCCGACAACAGTGGGCGCCGTGGAGCGAGATCCGCGTAGAACCGCGGTTCTAGGAACGTTCGTTCACGGCGATACCACCGACTTAGACTTTCTGTCCAAATACACCGACATGCGGGCATAATCACGAAGCATCGTACCGTTACGATCGCCAAATGGACCATCATACAGTCGCGGCTATCAGCATTACAGGCACTGTCTCGATGTGCTGGGCAGTCTCTATCTCGCTTATGACCTCCTGGGTGGGCAACATGGCCCCCTGCGGCTGTTGACTCGCGCGGTAACGTATTCCATCGTCTTTGGAATCGGCTACGGCCTTGGCCTCGGCCTCTTCTTTGGCCTGGCCTCCGGCATCGCCACCGGTATTACGATTGCGATCGAACTCAATCGCGCAGCTCGCGGCCTGCATCATTACTCTTTGCCCTGGGAAGGATTATTCTCCGCCATCCGCGGTGTCGCTTTCGGAGCGGGACTGTACAGAATCGTGGGGCTCGGATTCGCAATCGCATTTGCGACCCTCATCACCGTCGGCCAAGTCGTCGCTTATTCTCGCGGCATGCGTCCTGGCATGGAATACACAGCGTCTCGCCGTCCACGCTTTACGCGACGCCAATTTTGGGGAACGGTAATCCGCACGGTGGGCTACATTGCCACCGCGCTTATCTGCAGCACGTTCATCCACCACGTAGACCATACTTGGCGTTTCGCGATACGCGTGGGCCTGGTCACCGGGATCGTCACCGCCGTCGGCGCAACGATTAATCCTTACATCGAATACTACGCCGACAATCTTCCGGAGCGACGCCTTGGGATCTTCGGCATCGCGCTAATCCTGTGCGGCTTTAGCCTGCAATCCATCCAGTATTGGCTGGCGCTTTTCGATGTACCCGTGACGTAACTGGCCGCGCAGCTTTCTGCAAACTTACGCCCTACCTGCCGACGCTCCCGCGCATTCTCGAGCGCGATTCATCAGGAGCTCACGCTCACGCGCGTTTTGCGTCATCGTCGCGGCGCGCTCGAATTCCGCCTGCGCCTCAACCAACCGGCCCAGCTTGAAAAGAAAATCGCCGCGCACGCTGGGCAACAGGTGGTACGCCTTCAGAGACGGCTCCGAAGTAAGCGTGTCGATCAGCTCGAGACCCGCCGCCGGACCGAAGGCCATCGCCACCGCAACCGCACGGTTCAGTTCCACAATGGGCGAGGGCAAGAGCTGCGCAAGATCGTCGTATAGCGCCGCAATGCGCTTCCAGTCCGTTTCCGCGGCCGTGCGCGCGCGAGCGTGGCATGCGGCAATCGCGGCCTGTAGCCCGTAATGGCCAAGCGTTCCTCCGAGTTCCTCCGCGCGCTCAAGTGCCGCGAGACCGCGCCGGATCAGGAGCTGATCCCAGCGCCCGCGGTCCTGATCGAGTAGCAAGATGGGCTCTCCTTTCGGACCAACTCGCGCGTGCGCGCGTGACGCCTGAATCTCCATCAACGCCACCAAACCATGAACTTCCGGCTCATTCGGAACCAGTCCAGCCAAGATTCGCCCGAGCCGTAGTGCATCCTCACACAGCGCGGGTCGCATCCAGTCCTGACCCGACGTCGCCGCGTACCCTTCGTTGAATACGAGGTAAATCACTTCGAGCACGGACGACAGCCGCGCGGCAAGATCAGGCCCGCGCGGCACCTCGAACGGCACGCGCGCCTCGCTAAGCGTCCGCTTCGCCCGCACAATGCGTTGCGCGATGGTCGGCTCGGGAGCCAGGAAGGCCCGAGCGATCTCCTGCGTAGTCAGCCCGCCGAGCAAACGAAGCGTGAGCGCAACGCGCCCTTCGGTCGAGAGCACCGGGTGGCAGGAGATGAACACGAGACGAAGTAGGTCGTCGCCGATGTCATCGTCCTGCGCGGTTTCGAAATTCGCCACGGCCGCCTCTTGTTGACTCTTGAGCTCGCGACCCAGTTCTTCATGCTTGCGCTCGAGTAGCTTGCTCCGCCGAAAGTAATCGATGGCGCGATGCTTCGCGGTGGCCATCAACCAGGCGCCGGGATTGTCCGGAACGCCGGACTCCGGCCACCGCTCGAGGGCCACGACGAGGGCGTCCTGAGCCAGCTCCTCGGCAACGCCTACATCCCGGACAATGCGAGTCAGGCCCGCAATCAGCCGGGCCGACTCGATTCTCCAGACCGCATCGATCGTCGAATGTGTGAGGGTAGACGTCACGGCTACCCATCACACCATCTTCAAATCCTTCGCGCAAGCCGACCCATTTGCTGTGAATACTCGTTTTTTACCGGCTGTCTGAAAAGGAGAAGCCGATTGCTAGGGTTTGCAATGAGTGAAATCTTCCGGGTTGAACATCTGGCGAATCTCCGTCTCGCCCTCCCAGCCCGGCCAGTATCTCTTATGCAGTTCCATAAAACGCACCGCGCTCTCGACCGCCTCTTGCTTCGATTTCAATTCAAACTGCGCGTACCCGCCGATAATCTCCTTGGCTTCCGTGAACGGGCCGTCGATCACCGTGACCTTTCCGCCGGAAAGCCGGACACGCGCTCCCAGCGCGGTCGGCCCAAGTCCACCTCCGCCAATCATCGTGTTACCAGCCTCTTTACCGAGCTTGTCTATCTCGTCCATAAGCGCCTGAGGCGGATAACCCGATTTCTCGCTCGACTTAACGATCATCATGAATTTCATCGCCACATCTCCTTTATTTTCGGTTACGAGGCCGCTCTCCGGAGAGCCTCATCCCGGATCGGAAATCCACCTCGTTGATATAACAATGAGGCTCTGCAAGATCGTTCTGTTTCAATCAAGCACAGCGACTAATGCTTCGCCGCGTCCGCGCACTGGTCGGCTTCATAAATCTGCCGAAGCTCGCACTCACCTTCACCCACGGCATTGAGGAAATCCTTCGCCAACTGAATGGCCTCTGCTTTAGAGTTCGCCCGGAGGATGGCGAAGCCGCCAACGACCTCTTTGGACTCGGTGAAAGGTCCATCGGTCACACTCAACTTCCCGTTATTGGAGCGAACGCGCGCGCCAAGTGCGCTTGGCAGGCAGCCCTCCGTAGCAAGTAGCCAACCGGCCTTCATCCCCTCCTCGACCAGCTTGCCCATCCTCGTCATCTCCTCCTGTGATGGGGGAGCGTTTCTTTCCACCGACTTGTACATGCTTAGGAATTTCATGGCCGTCTCCTTGTTTCTTTTTTTTGAATTTAGTGCTCAGTTGCTCCAGCGTTTATGAACGGAAGTAAATCCCCGCTCCACTACACGACGAATGAACCTCTTCGAAATCGACACGTCCGAAAAAATCTTTTCGCACGGCCAATCGCGAAAAACGCACAACGCTATGGCTTTGCCGCCTTCCTCTGCAGCTCATCGCGAATCGCTTGCTCGCGCGCCGCATCCTCGGCAGGAAAGATCTCCGCCGGGAAATCGCCGACTTCGAACACTTGCCGAATCTCAATCTCGCATTCGCCCTCAAACGGCGCCGGGCTCCGCTTGATCCACTCGATAGCCTCTTCCTTGGACTTCACTTGCAGCAGCCAAAAGCCCCCGATGAGTTCCTTCGTTTCGGCAAAAGGTCCATCAATCACAGTGCGTTTCGTTCCGGAGAACCTCACGCGCGCGCCCTTGGAACTCGCCTGCAGCCCCTCGGCCGCCAGCAGTACCCCGGCCTTCGCCATCTCCTCGCTGAATTTCCCCATCGCCGCGAGCAATTCCTTGCTCGGAAGCACCCCCGCTTCTGAGTCTTTGTTCGCTTTCACGATTGCCATGAATCGCATTACGCTTTCTCCTTTGGTCTCTTGAGTTGGGGCTCGGCTTTACTTGTCTCGATCGCCGCAAGGCCGGGCTCCACTTACACGACGAAGCAGCAGCGGCAAGATCGACACGAAACTTTACCTTTTTCAGAAAAAAGAATCCGCAACGTAGATCTCGCACAAGTACCTGGTACTTGCATGCCTAGCCCACCACGGAGCAAAGCATCGGCCACGCAGACGCTACGATCTGGGGTAAATGCTGCAAAACCCTTGAATTTTCAACAAGATACCCCGCCGCCGAGTGCCACCCGACCGCGACAACCGGGTGCAAAATCTGCAACATTACCCACTCCGCCTGGTCAAGAAGCTCGCATCCGTGGCTCGCCCCGCCACCCAGCTTATAAAACAAAGCCGCGAGCGCAAGTCCGACGATCGCCGCCACCGCGGTCCGTTTCAATTTCTGAGAGTACGTATACTGCCTGTCCATGTCCGCCTCCTGCCTTATGTCTTTCCTTGCCTCTACCTAAATGTCGAACCAGGAGCGGCCAAATCGACACGTCGAGTACCCCTTTGCCGTCTTTTTCTTGCCGCAAGGCGGTTGATTCGCTAGGGTCTGGAGCAGATGTCGGCGGCCTGCGCATACGGTTAAACTGTCGTCCTGTCGTCTCTACTACAGCAGCCGCACTGTTAGACCAGGGAAGTTTGCGAACCGTGTGGTGCAATCGTCACAAGGTGAGGCCAAGATGATCGCTAGAATCTGGCACGGCATAGTTCCAGCTTCGAAGAGCGAAGCATACTTGGAGCTGATGCGCACGATCGCGCTTCCCGAGTACCTCGCGACGCAAGGAAATCGTGGCGCGTGGTGTTTGCACCGCGCCGAAGGAGACGTGACTCATTTTGAGATGCTGACCTTTTGGGACGACGTCGACGCCATCAAACGTTTTGCCGGCGACGCCTACGAGCAGGCCAAATATTACCCATTCGACCCCAGCTACCTAATGGAACTGGAGCCCAACGTTAGACACTACAATGTTTCCTCAGCTGGCTCGCCCGGTTCCTCGGATCCAATCCCTGTCCGCAGTAAGTGAAACGCGCAAGAGCGGGAAACGAAGCCGCTGCCAGCCGCCGCGGAAACAAATGCCTGGTTTGTTTGACCATCAGCTCCCGCAGGAGCACAATCGCTCGTCGCCGCCACGCGACGACTGAGGATGCATATGAAATTTCGTTTAGCTCTCGCGATCATCAACCTCGTGCTTGTTACTTCGCTCGCAGCGCAAAACCCCGCTCCGCCTGCCGCCTCGCAGAAGCGTGCCATCACCGAAAAGGATCTCTTTGATTTCATCTGGGTGGCCAACCCGCAGCTATCCCCTGACGGTACGCGGGTCGCGTTCACCCGCGTCAACGTCGACGACAAGCGCACCGGCTACGAAACTTCCATCTGGACCGTCGCCACGTCCGGCGGCGAACCTCCTCTGCGCATGACGAATGGCAAGCATGACGCGCAGCCCCGCTGGTCGCCAGATGGCAAGCGCATCGCCTTTGTTCGCGGTGGCGACAAAGACGAATCGGGTAAGCCCAAGCCTCCACAAATCGCTATTCTCTCCCTCGCGGGCGGCGAGGCCTGGATCATCACCGATCTTCCGAAAGGCGCTTCCGGCCCCGTCTGGTCGCCCGACAGCAAGCGTATCGCGTTTCAGAGCTCCACGACTTCGGAAGACATCGAGAAGGCCCGGCGCAATAAGGATTCCGCGAAGAGTACGGACACTAGAAGGCCAGAAGCCACCAAAGACGCCGCCGAACCCAAACCACCGCAGCCGGAGACGGACCACGAATCCGACGTCCACGTCATCAGCCGCGCCGTTTATCGCAGCAACGATGCCGGCTATCTCGACCCCAAACGCCACGAGCACATTTGGATACTCGACGTGCCCACAGCCTCCGATGAACTCACCAAGCCTCTGCAGCTAACCAGCGGCGATTTCACCGAACGGGAACTCATCTGGAGCCATGACAACTCGCGCATCTACTTCCTTACCGAGCGCATCGATGAGCCCTACTACGAACTCCCGACCACGGATATTTTCTCCATTCCCTCGGCAGGTGGAAGCCTCGAAAAACTTGCCACCGTTCCCATGGGAATCTACGACCTGGCCCTCAGCGCGGATGGCCGTAAGTTTGCCTTTCACGGCTCGGTCACGCAGCCGGTTCGCTCCTATTCGCAGCCCGATCTCTGGGTCATGGATGCAGCGCCCAATGCGCAACCGAAAAATTTAACCGCCGATTATGACTTCGACATGGGAAGCACCGTTGGCGGAGACAATGCCGCACCGCGCGGCGGCAATGGCCGCACGCTCCACTGGTCGCCGGACGGCCGCTGGCTGTTCGACTGCGTCGAAAAGCAAGGACGCACGCCATTGGTTCGCGTGGATTCGCAATCCGGCGCCGTATCCGAAATCACGCAGGGCGATCAGGCCGTACTCGATTTTTCCATTACTCCTGATGTCCGCACCATCGTTGCCCTGATCTCCACACCCGTTGCCATTGGCGATCTCTTCACCGTATCCACAGATGGCGTGCAAACCCGCATTACCGATTTCAACCGCAAGCTCTGGTCGCAGCTCAACTTGACCCCGCCGGAAGAGCTTAACTACACCAGCTTCGATGGCAAGCGCATTCAGGGATGGATTCAGAAGCCGCCCGACTTTGACCCCAAGAAAAAGTATCCGCTAATTCTGAACATCCACGGTGGGCCGCACGCTGCCTATGGCTGGGTCTTTGATCACGAATTTCAGTGGATGGCGGCAAGGGGATACGTCGTCCTCTACCTCAACCCGCGCGGCTCCACCAGCTATGGCCAGGACTTCGGCAACATCATTCAGTATCACTATCCGGGCGATGATTATCGCGACCTGATGATCGGCGTGGACGAACTGCTCAAGCGCGGCTACATCGACGCCAAAAAACTCGCCGTCACCGGCGGCAGTGGCGGCGGCGTTCTCACCGACTGGACGATCACCCATACCGATCGCTTCGCGGCCGCCGCATCACAGCGCGACATTTCCAACTGGGCCTCGTGGTGGTATACGGCCGACTTCACTCTCTTCCAACCTCATTGGTTTAAAGCGCCGCCTTTCGAAGACCCGCAAGACTACGTCAACCGTTCCGCCATAACCTTTGTGAAAAATATCCGCACTCCGGTCTTGTTTGTGCTCGGTGAATCCGACTACCGCACTCCCCAGGACTCAGGTGGAGAACAACTGTTCCGCGCTCTCAAGTTCCTGAAACGCCCAACCGCCATGGTCGTTTTTCCGCGCGAGACCCACGAGCTCTCGCGTTCCGGAGAGCCATGGCATCGCATCGAACGCCTCGACCACATCGTCGGCTGGTTCGATAAATGGATCATGGACGTTCCGCACCCGGAATACGATGTACGCCCTGAAAAACAAACGTCGAAATCGGCGCAGTAAAATCCGTCGAAGATGTTGGCGCAGCGTACACTGCGCAATGAAAGTCGAAAGGAACGTGCCGAAAAGGAGACACCATTGGGGTCCTCCGACGCCTTCACTCCAACACGACGCCCGAGATACCCGTTCGTGGCAACCGTCAAAGCAACGGACGTGGTCTCGGGTATGCAACTTGTTGGCCTGACGACAGATTTGAGTGAAGGCGGGTGCCGTATGTCGACGCGAAAGGGGCCTTTCTCAGAAGGCACACGGATTCTGCTGGAAATCACGAAGAAGGACGTTTCGTTAGTAACGAACGCTACGGTGATCTACAACCTGAAGGACCAATTCATGGGTATTCGTTTCGAGGAAATGCCGCCCGACCAAGCGGCTATCCTTGCAGGCTGGATAAAAGCCGCAACCGATTTGGTCAGCCCTCGCCTTACTGCTCCTTAACACCTCTCGCGGATTCTTATCCGTGATGAAGTTTTCGGTGGAAGAGGAAGTGGCGGCGTGGGTAAAGGCGCGGAGATTTTGAAGGGCAAGCGACAGAGGGCACGGCTCGCGCCGTGCCCTGGTTGCCTACCTGTTGTAGTGGTCGCGCGGCGCACCGTCGTAACGGCTGGTCCGCATGCAGCCCTTCTTGAAAGCGGCGCACGGAGCCGCAGGGACAGAGGTCGTTCCTGCCCAGTTTCTCAGATAGTTCCTTCCCACCATGGACCACGCGGTGACCGCGCTTAACCTTGGTTTCGGACGGGAACCCCTTGCGGCGTTTGCTGCTTGGCTCGTGGAAAAAAGTTGGTGTTCACGGCAGTCTCTCCTTCCAGATGGATTTGCCCGTCACATCACGGAAGTGAGCTGCCTTTTTAATATTACCCTATTCCTGCTCTCCGCGTTAAAGATCCCCGAAAGGGGAATGTTCTAGTCACTATCGGATAACCGAGAATATTGACGGGCTGCGCCGAGGGCATACAACGTTGGGATGTAAACCTACCGTAAATGTAATGGTATATACTCGCCCGCGATTCTGTGGGGGAATTCTGATGTCCACTGGCACGAGGATTGTTTTCTTTTTGAGCTTTTTTGCGGCGGTACAATGTCCGACGCAGATTCGCGCGCAACAGCGTAGCCCTTCGACCGCTGAAGAACGCGCGCGAGCGGTTCAAACCGCCAAATCCCTGCAAGCCGATCCGCTTGCTCCCAATCTCCAAGCAGATCGAGAATGGCTAGTTAAGTGGCTGATCGAGATCCCGGACGTCTCGGTAAAAATGTGCAGTACTTTTCTTGGCGATCTCGGGGATTCGAAGAGTGGCTATCCAGGTGCGGTAATCGCTACCATGCTGGCCTCCGAAGCGGCCTTCGTGATTGGCCATCCGGAGAGAGTGAAGGATGTCGAAGCCATGTATCTAGCGGGTGTCGACGGTGTCCTCAATGGTTACGAGGCTATCCACAAGAAAGACGTATCCTACCGGCTACCACACTTGGAAGATCTCATCCAGAAACGCGATCAGGGCAAGCTAGCGGAGTACGTTCATTCAGCGGCGAAAAAATGTAAGTAATTCGCAATGATTGTTATCAGCTTGTTTGTTTAGGACACTTCGAGATGTCTGCATTGGTTCGCGGTTTCTCGTTCTTCCTTATTTCCGTGCTTGGATGTGGCGCTACGATCTGGGCACTTGCTAACGCCGCAGAGAAGACTTCGGCTGCGCCGCCGGTGACTGTTATTGGGTTTATGGGCGGGAGGGTGCGGCACGATAATCTTGTGCATAGCGGGGTGCAGTTGGCGGAGCGCCTTCGCGCGGATTACCCTTCGGGCCTCTCGCGGATTCTTATCCGTGACGAGCGAACCGAAAAGGAAACAGAAGAACAGAATGTCCCACCCTTTCAGACTCCGAAAGGGTAGGCCACCCGCGAGTGAGCGTTCAAATGCGCGCGCTCAAGGGTCCCTAGCTTTACGGCTCGTAGACGAAGGACTGACGCAGTATTAGCTACCCGCAATCTCCAAGAGCTCATTGGCGTGTAATTTTGCCCATTCCCTCAGCAACAATGGCTCACGACCTAGAATTGTCTTTGTATCGTCTTTCACGCTTCCAACGTACGCCATTCTTCCGTCCTCGACGTAGCGGAAGAATTCGAGCCCTCCCTTTGCATACGCCGGTTCGAATATTGAACCGGGCTGTTCCGCCTCGCTCTGAAAAGCTTCGGCTGTACGAACTGCCGCTGTGAACTTACGACCTGTAGCCTCAGCTAGAGTTTCAGCCACCTGCTTCGCAGTGAGTACGTCCGCTGAAAACCAATAGTCCTTTCCACTGTGCTTTGTCGGTCCTTCGATCAGAATTCGGGCTGCGGATTCTGCTACATCTTCCAAAGCGGTATACCCAAGAGCTTTGGAAGTGTAATAACTGTACCGGCCACCTTTGATCGCGGCATACCCTAGTAAATTCTGCATAAACATGTTGGGGTGCAGATTCGTCCATGCGACGCCGCTGGCTTGAAGATAGATTTCGACCATCTGATGCCAAGCGAAAACCGTAGCGTAGGCGTCACGATCTGTCGTGAATGCGCCCAGGTGCACGATATGCTTTACACCGTTACGTCTGGCCGCATCGATCAGGGATTTGCTTTGCACAAGCATGTCCACGGTATAGCCACTTATTAGAAAAATCCCAGTGACGTCTTTCAACGCTTGATCGAAAGTTCGTGGATCATCGAGATCGATAAAGCGCGACGCCCCAAACTGATCTGCAAGCTCTTTCAGATTCTCTTTCCTTCGCGACCCTGCCGAAAAGTTCGCCTTACTCCTTCTTAGATATTTTGCGATAAGTTTTCCTACTTGTCCTGTTGCACCCAACACGAGCAGATTGCTTGCACTATTCATTTGAAGCTCCTTTGTACTGGCTTTCTTGTTGCCTGCTGATCTCGACATGGTTTGACTCTCTTCTAAAAAAAATAGTTCAGCGTTGAATAATTCATACATGAACCACGTGGCCAAAAAAATTTACTGGATGGCGTCCAGCGCGCGTTTCAGCTTTCGGGAATCAACTACGGCCAGCTTGTTGGCGACATCTTGGAGCACCGCGTTGACCACCGGGTGCCCGGCCGCCTGCCGCTTCCGTCCGAGCGCCGTCACTTCCGCGCGGACAGCCCTCCGGTCGGATGGATCATCGGCTCGTTTCACCAGCCCCTCCGTTTCGAGACGGTCGACTAGCTGGGTGACGTTGGACCGGACACAGACGAGCTTCGCGGCAAGCTCGCTGAGGCTTATAGGTCGGTCCCGGCTCACCAAGATAGACAGCGTCTCAAATTTCGCTATGGATAGCCCCACGCCCGCTAACGCCTCCTCCAGGCGCGCCTGGACGCGGTGTGCGGCTTGGACCAGTGCGGCAGCGACAGCATTGTTCATATATGAATGATACAGCCATGTCCAATCATTGTCAAGGGTCAATTGGTCCTGTGAGACCGAACGTGCCAAAGCAAAGATTTCAGACTCGGCGAACGTCGCTCTTGCACCTTGGCGACGCACAGTTGAATCTGCTGCTTCGTTCTCAGAGACATTGACCACCTGCACCTCAACCGTCCTTCCGACCAGTTGTCCTGGCGTACTCTCACTGCTATTGTTTATGACGCACTGCTTGTTACGGGCCCGATAGCGTCGTGAGGTAAGCCGTAAACATCGCATTCCAGCCTCGGCGCACCAGCGCCGCCGTATCACATTCCCCACCTCCAGCCCTCGGATCTCGGCCAAAAAATCGCATCTCGCTAACTACCTTTAGAATGAACACTTGCAAAAGTGTGTCAAAACAAAAGACTTTAAGTATCTTTAGAATGAACACTTATGCAAACCCGGGGGGAGGGGGCCCCCCTCCCAGGGAAGGCAGCGCGGGCAGGAATGTTATGATCTTCGCCGTTTGGAGCATTTGAAATGGCTAGGTTGATTCCCGCGCTCTTCTTTCTCTTTGCGGTGCTTGGATCTGGGGCTGCGGTCGCGGCGCTTGCTGACGCTACAGAGACGACTTCGGCTGCGCCGCCGGTGATTGTTATTGGGTTCATGGGCGGGAGGGTGCGGCACGACAATCTTGTCCATAGTGGGGTGCAGTTGGCGGCGCATCTTCGCACGGATTACGCTTCGGGGGTGCACGTGGAGGTTTTTGAGAACCGGCGCGGGAACGAGGCGCACGAGGAGATTCTGCGGCTTCTGGACACGAAGCACGACGGGCAACTTACGCAGGAAGAGAAGCGAAACGCGCGGATCGTCATTTATGGAACGAGCTGGGGCGCCTCGGAAACGGTGACGCTGGCGCGCGAGCTGGAAAAAGACGGAATCCCGGTGCTGCTTACGATTCAGGTGGACAGCGTGGCCAAAATCGGAGAGGACGATACGGTGATTCCCGGCAACGTGGTCGAAGCAGCCAATTTCTATCAGCCCAGCGGCGTGCTGCATGGCCGGCGCGAGATTCGCGCGGCGGACGCGGCGCACACGCGCATTCTGGGGAATTTCCGGTCCGATTACCAAGCGAACCCGGTCAAGTGCGAAGGGTATCCCTGGTACGCCAGCTTGCTCTGGAAAGAGCACATCGAAATTGAATGCGATCCGAAAATTTGGAGTCAGGTGGAGTCGCTGATCCGCTCGAAACTGCCTCCGGCGGCGCGGAGGGGATAAGCGCCCAAGCCTGCGGCGCGGGCGAGTCCTGCCGCTGTCGGCAGACCGAAGAAAGGCCCTGCTTCAGGGCCTGAAGCCCACGTCGACGAAGATTGTTGCGTAGGGGCCATAGGCCCCTACCCCACTAAAAAGATGGACAGAGAGACTCCTGAGCAACGACTGCAGGCGGATGGGCAGCGATCCGGGCGCCAGATGGTGGCGTTTGCCTTTGTGTGGTTGGCGGTGCCGT
>Ga0210409_10001404_pt1 | contig 31865 bp, 28 predicted proteins | sample IncBWH17MmetaG_FD_161649 | JGI IMG/M metagenome (GOLD analysis project Ga0210409, IMG submission 161649) | Forest soil microbial communities from Barre Woods Harvard Forest LTER site, Petersham, Massachusetts, United States - Inc-BW-H-17-M | ecosystem: Environmental > Terrestrial > Soil >...
TGGCGCTCGTTGGCTGCACGTCAACGGCTACGTCGAAGAAGCTGTCAACTGCATGATCCGGGCGCGGGACTGGGAACAGGCCACACAGTGGGTCGCGGAGAGCGTCGAGGAGCTCGTCTTTCGCCGCGGTTATCATCAGACCATCTTGCGCTGGATGAACGCCCTTCCGGAGGCTGATATTGATCGCTACCCCGTCATCCGCATCCAGTACGCCTTCGCGCTTGCGTTCCACCCTCGACATCGAGAATACGAGGCACAGATTCACCGTCTGCAACAGCTGGTGCAAAGCCAGGAAGCGCAGCCGCATTGCGACGCTCAAGTGATCGCCGAGGTGCGTTGCGCGGTCGAACTTCTGACGGCGATGTCAGCCGGCCTGCGGGATGCGGGAAAACGGGGCGGTGAATTGGCGGCCGCGTGGCTGGCGCGCTGGCCCGACGCATCGCTGCGCCGCAAAGGGGTGATGGGAAACGTTCTGGCTTTCGGGTACAACGCCGCAGGCCAAATCAGCCGCGGCTTGGAGGTGATCGCCGAAACCCGCCGCTGGCTCGAACAATCCGAAGGCTACTACGCGCTGGCATGGACGGGTTATCTCGAGGCGGTGTTGCGACTGAAGCGCGGCGATTATCTTGAGGCGAGGCTTGCTTGCAGCAGCGGGCTCGAACTCGTGGAGCGCGAATTGCTCGGGCACCCGGGCGAAAGGTGTATGTTGCATGCGCTGCTCGGCGCCATCGCCTACGAGTTCGACGAGATCGCCGCGGCCGTCGAGCATGTTGAGCGGGCGATGGGTAGCATCAGCGAGTGCAGCCAGGCGGACGCGGTGATCGTCGCGTATTTGACGCAGGCTCGCCTGCAGCGCCTGCGCGGCGATGACAGCAGCGCGCTCACGATCTTAAGAGAGGGTCAGGAGCTGGGCCAGCGACGGAGACTCCCGCGCGTGACCTTCTCGCTGGCGGCCGAAGAGTGTGCTGATCTCGCGCGCGTGGGGCGTTACGAAGAGGCACGGGTGGTCGCCGCCCGATTTGATTTCAGCGAGCTGCCCACCCCCGGCGGCGCCTCGGGGCTCTCTTCCGACAAGGCCTTGCGCGCAGCCTCGCGCTACTTGCTCCGGCAATCGCCGAAACACGTTATCGAGGCACTGGGTGGCGCCATCGAGTCCTCCCAGCAGCGCGGGCTCACTCACCGCTCGGTGGAGCTGCTCCTCATTCGCGCCCAGGCACACAAGCAGGGCGGCGAGGTCGCAAGCGCGCTGACCGATCTGCATCACGCACTTACCCTCGCGGCCCCGAGACAGTATGTGCGGGTGTTCCTGGATGAAGGGCCCGAGCTCGGTTCACTCATTGATGCTCTCGATTTGGAGCGGCTCGGAGACTCACCGGCGGTGCCGCTCGCACGCCGGCTGCAACAGGCACTGGGCAAGCCCGGGAATCAGGGACGCTCCACCGGGTCCGGCTTGGGCGAACAGCTCACCCGCCGCGAGGTCTCGATCCTCAAGCGCCTGGAGTCGGGCCTTAGCAACAAGGAAATTGCCGAAGCCATCTTCGTCTCGGAGGGCACGCTCAAGTGGCACCTCCACAATGTTTATAGCAAGCTGAACGTCAAGAACCGGTCCGGAGCAATGACCCGGGCGAGAACACTCGGGATTGTGTAACTCCGCTCGGATCGCCGTATCCCGAGATCAAATTGCAGTCTTCCATGCACAGAGCGACGCCTGGACTACCTGCGCGACCTCAGGCCAGCCACTCAGGCTTGCTCGAGCCGCGCGGCACCAGCACGGTTCGGAAGGCGCCCGGAGTCCGGGATAACACCACCTGGTCCGTGAAGCCTTGATACGTGCCTAGCGGAGTTTCGGCCGTGAAGAGATCAGGTGCGACGTAGGTGTGCTCGTCCGTGGAGCCGGCGGTTTCCTGCGCGTAGCCCTTATCGAATATGCCCATCGAGAGCAGCCACAGCACGGTTCTGGTCAGGGACACGACGACGCGATAACTTCCGCCTTCGACGGCACGCCGTCGCAGGGCCTCAAGAACTCCGGCGGTGCCGAGCCAGCCCACCACGTTGTCACAGATCGGAATGATGGCCGGCGACTTGGGCTGGGTGGGTGTCCCCTCGATGGTAAACAAGCCAGACACTGCCGCGCCGATTTCATCGAAGCCAACCCGGTTTGACCAAGGACCCTTCTCGCCATGGAGGACCACCTTGGCGTGAATCAATCCCGGCTTTTTCTCGCTGAGCTCTTCCGCAGTGAGGCCATATCTCTCCAAATAGCCGGGGCGACGATTCGAGAAGAACACGTCGGCATTCTTCAGGAGGCGATCGATCGTCGCGCGATCTTCTTTGGAACCATCCAGTAGCGTTGAACGCATCCCGACCTGCACGTCCCAGGCAAAGGCCTCAATCTCCGCATCGTTGGGCCTCCAGATATTAAGGACGTCGGCACCGTAGTAAGCGAGGTCTCTGCCGATACCTGCTCCAGCAATCACGTGCCCCAATCCGAGCGCGCGAATACCCTCCAATGGGCTCTTTGCGCCGCGCGGAAGCGGCTTAGGCTCGCTCTCTCCGATTTTTTCCAAAGTGATCAGCGGCATTCTGGAGAGCACTTCGGTGTACTGAGGCTCATTGCGAAACTCCTCGTTGGTGCGCACCATGGCGAAGACCAGCCCAGCCTCCGCCCCGGCCGCCTCCAAGTCCTCTGCGCGCCACTGCAGAACGGCGTTGCCAATGGATTCGGTGCTGTTACTGCATCTCAGAAAATTGAGGGCGCGCGCCTGTAGCCCGGGATAAATGTTGAGAGCAACCACGTGACGCCCATCGCGTGTCTTTCGGAAAATCGGCAACTCGAAGAATGGATTGTCTCGAGGCAACATCAGGGGGCCGCGTCCGTTGATCGTCTCCCATTTGCCTTCGAAGAAACCGCAGAAGCGCCGGAGGGCTTTGCGGACGTCGACATGAATGTCCTGTCCTTCGCCAGTTCGCAATCTCCAGAGCGCTGCCAACGCTACCGACCTGGCAGCCAGACCGACGGCAGCCATGGCACCAAACTTGAAGCCGCTGGGCACGATCGGATCCTGTCCATAAAAAGTAAGTTTGCCGCCGCTGTCCATTGCCGTCAGCCCCACATCCGCGAGCACCTGATCCACGGCACTGTGGAAGTCGAACTCGGGTGAGGTAGCGGGATTTCGCAGCTTGGTCTGAAGCAGCTCGGTCAACGACTTTGCTTGTAGAGTGTCCGGGAATCGCACGGTTGCAGAGTTCATTCACATCTCCTCAAGGCAAATTTGGCTCGCCGTTGCAGAGGTTTGATCGCGCCTTCAAGCCGCGGGTAACTCGACATAGGCGATGCCTGTCAAGTTGCCCTCGGCAATGAGCAAGGTCTTCTGGTTGGACCCGTCGAGGTTGGCGCTGTAGACCGAGCCTCCGAAATCGGTGATGAACATGCGGCCATGCTTCGGGTCCAAAGCCAGGCCGATCCCTTCCATCAAGTGAGTAAAGACGATCTCGGGCGGCGGACGTTTAGCCTGAGGCACATCCAGCGGTGCACGATTTACCGTGTTTCCGCGTGGCGGATCGCCTCGGTCAGTCCAGTAGAGCAGCCGGCTTCCGGGATCCAAATCGAGGTCGATCGGTTCGGGCAGCTTGTCGTAAAGCAGCTCGATGTCCGTGCGGTTCGACGGCGTTTGACCCCTCGGTATATCGATGTTCGCTCGCAGGAGACTGCCCTCGCCCGCGTTGTCGCCCCCTTTCTGGGTCCAGTAAAACTTGCCGGCATCTGCGTCGACGGCGATGCCCACGCACCACTTGGTTGCATCTGCGCCGGGACGAGGGTCGCCCCGGCTGGCATCGACGAGCGTCTCGATCTTCGAGCCGTCGAGATTGGCACGCATCGCGCGCATGCCTTCGCGGTCGCACCAGTAGAGCTTGCCGTTGGGCTTGTCGATCTGCAGCTGCTTCGGCGTGAAGGTGCCGCCCGGCGCAACGATGGTCGTCAGATTTCCGCCGTCGAGATCGGAGCGGAAGATGGTCCCGTCATTAGCTTTGGGATTGCCCATGTTCGTCCAGTAGAGGTGCCCGGCTGCGACATCGATCGCCAACCCGTCCGGCAGCTTTCTACCCTCGATCAGCAGCGTCTTCAGGTCCGAGCCGTCGGGGTTGGCGGAGAGGACTCTTCCTGCGCCGAGGTCGAGAAAGAAGATTCGGGCCACAACGCCATTGCCCTTGTTTCGCGATACAGATGGTTTCGAAGTACTGCTCATATCCAAGACCTCCGCGAATGGTTGCTAGCGCTCATGTGCCCACCGCCGCGCGCTGCTTCAGCAACGCGATGAGAACGGAGTTTTCCTCGCGAGCAAGCTGCTCAACGGAACGACCTCCGGCCTCCTTCAGCACGGCATCGACGACAGTCTGCTTCAGTTGCGGCGTGATCTCCGGGGTGCCGAGAGTCTTCATCATTCCTGCGAGCGGGTCCATCAGATGTTCCATGAAATGCTGGATGCCGCCCTGCCCCCCGCCGACGTGCCACTGCAGACTGGGACCCATCACGCCCCAGCGAATGCCGGGGCCGTAGCACACGGCAACATCCGCGTCCGCCACGCTTAATACCCCTTGCTGCACGAGGTAAAGCACTTCCTTGTAAAGCGCCGCCTGGAAGCGGTTGGCCACGTGGCCCGGAAGCGCCTTGTGCAGACGCACAGGCTTCTTGCCGATATCCGCGTAGAACGCCATCGCGCGCTCGATCGTGGCTTCGGAGGTCTTGGCTCCGCCCACGACCTCGACCAGGGGAACGACATGCGGCGGATTGAACGGGTGACCGATCACACAGCGCTCCGGTCGCTTGCAGCCGGACTGAATCACATCCATCGTGATCCCGGAGGAGCTCGATGCGAGGATCGAACTCGGCGGCGTTGCCTCGTCCATTTGCGCGAACAGCTTGATTTTGAAATCGGGCCGCTCCGGTGCGTTCTCCTGCACCCAGTCGGCCTCGGCGAGCGCGCGATTCATATCGGGGCTGAACGTCAGCCGATCACGCGAGGCGCCTGCAGAAAGACCGACCTGCGTCAGCAAGGGCCAGGCATCATCGACATACTTGCGCAGGTTCGCTTCCGCTTGCGGTCCGGGATCCGTCGCAACGACATCGAATCCGCGAGAGAGATAGTAAGCGGCCCAACTTGCGCCAATCACCCCGGTACCGACGATCGCGATTCGACGCACAGGTTGTTGCAAAGACATTTTGGCAGCTCTCCTTCGGTTACAGCACGCATACATCCTCTGCAATGAGGCGCCGGGCTGATATCCCCTCTACGGGGGAAGGTGGCCCCATCACAGCCGCGCACTTGAGGCCTCGTCGCCGCGCAAATGTCTGCGCTCGCGACTAAGCCGCTTGGTTCGGATGACCTCGGCCCGTTTCCCGGAGCATCGACCCCACCAGCAGTGCCGCAATCAGAATACCGATCCAGAAAAGGCCGGCTTGCTTGAAATGCGAGGCCGCGTCGATGGTTTGTGCACCCAGTGTTTTGCCGAAGCCCCCGGCAAAAACCGGCCCGATCGCCGCGGTGACGCCAAACGTCAGGAAATTGATCGCACCGGTTGCACTCCCCTTGACCTCGTCGGGATTCACCTCTTTGATGATGGTGTACGGGATCATGGCGGCGCCGGAAGCTACACCGAGGATGAACAGCGTGAGCCAGGTGGGCAGGAGTGTCGGCGCGTAAATCAGTTGCACGAAGCCGATCAGCATGATCGCTGCACCGCCTAGATACACGGGCTTGCGGCGACCGAGCCGGTCCGCAAGCCAGCCGAGAAGCGGGCAGCCGAACACCCATCCGAGCGGCACCATCGAAATGACGAAGACGGCATCTGAAAAGGAAAACAATTTATCGGTCTGGAAAAAGCGCACGCCCCAGACCATGTCCCCTACCGTGGTCGGGACAAACAGCAACCCGGCGGCAAGGCCGCATAGATAGGACTGCGGATTCGAGAAAACAATTTTATAAGTGGCGAGGATTCCGCCACTCGCTTTTCCATGGGCTGTGCTGGGTGTTTCCTTTGGCGTGACCCACCACAGGCCTACCGCCACCAAGAGCACGACAACCCCCGCCCGGCCCCAGTACTGTGGGATTGACAGACCGTCGGCGATCCAGCGGCCGACCACGAGCTGGCCGGCGGTGCCGCCGAGCATACCCACGCACTGCGTGACGCCGATTGCGGTTGCCAGACGTCGCGCGGGCAATCCGTGGGAGGCCAGATACACCGCCCCCGTGAACGCAAAGGCGGACCCCGCACCTTGTAGCAACCGCCCGAGGTATCCAGCCCCCTCTTGTGGGGCGATGAAGAAGAGGCAGCCAATCCCTAGGATTGCCATCCCCACGGAGACCACGTACTTAGCCCCCAACCGGTCGAGCAGGACCCCCGCGAGCAGACTCGCAGTAGAGTAAGTGTAGTAATACGTCCCGAGGATGCCGCTAACACCGAGCGTCGAGACACCAAAGCTCCTGGCCAATTGCGGAATCATCACCGCCGGGGAGGAACGCACGGCGTATTCGAGAAAATAGAACGCCAGTGAAAACACCCAGGCGACGATGAAAGCGTGCGCTGCTGTGTCAGTCTGGGTTCGCGGCAGATTGGTGGTTGCGTTCAAGGAGAAGCGTCCTTAGTTGGTGTCGGAAAAAACCAAATAGCGTGATTTCAAATCAGCGGATAAGTGCCGTCGTCGCCACAGTCACGATCTCGTTCGCTTGGCCATTGAGTACCGCCTTCAGCATCCATAAACTGAAGCCCTTGGCTTGCTCGAGCTTGATCTCGGGTGGCATTACGAGCTCCTGCCGATCAGTCAAGACATCGATGATTGCAGGGCCTTTGTGCGCAAAGGCTGTCGCGATCGCCGACTTCAGTTGGCCCGGATCTTCCACGCGAACGCCATAAATACCCATCGACTCGGCCATGCTCGCAAAATTCGGATTGTCGAGCCGCGTGCCCGTTGGCAGAAATCCGCCGGCCTTCATCTCGATGTCGACGAAGCCTAAGAGTCCGTTATTGAAGATGACAATCTTGATCGGCAGTTTCGACTGGCGCACGGTCAACAAATCGCCCATGAGCATCCCGAAGCCGCCATCGCCTGACATCGAAACGACCTGCCGGTCAGGCATCGCGAACTGCGCGCCGATGGCTTGCGGCATCGCGTTGGCCATTGATCCGTGCAGGAATGAGCCCAGCAGCCGGCGCTTGCCGTTCATCTTAAGATACCTGGCCGCCCACACGGTCGGCTCACCCACGTCGCACGTAAAAATCGCATCCTCGCTGGCGAGATCGCTCACCACCTTTGCGACCAGCTGCGGGTGAATGGGTTTGTGCCTGGATTGCTCGTTAGCAAGATCGTCGAGACCTTTTCGAGCTTTGGCGTAGTGGCTGAGGGCGCCACTTAGGTGTGAGTCGTCGAGCCTCGCTGACACTCGTTCGGTCACTCGCGGTAGGACTTCGCGCACGTCCCCAATCACGCCGAGATCCAGCCGGCAACGCCGACCGAGGTTCTCGCCGCGAATGTCGATCTGCGCTATTCGAGCCTTCGTCGGATAAAATTGCCGATACGGGAAATCAGTGCCGAGCATGAGCAGGGTATCGCAACCCTCCATGGCGTGGTATCCGGAGGAAAACCCGATGAGCCCCGTCATTCCCACGTCATATGGGTTGTCCCATTCGATGTGCTCCTTGCCGCGCATCGCATGCACGATGGGCGCCTTGAGTTTGGCTGCCAGGGCTACCACAGCATCGTGGGCACCGGCACAACCGGCGCCACAAAGAAGCGTCGTTCTTTCCCCCCTATCCAGAAAGTCGACCAGGTCCACGATGTCCGCCTCGGCCGCGCACACGCGCGGCAATCGCGATACCGGTTTGGCGGTGGGTGCCCGCGGTCCCGCCTCCTTCAGGGCAACATCACCCGAAATGACAATGACTGCGACGCCCTGCTTCGCGACGGCCTCGCGAATCGCCGTTTCGACGATTCGCGGCACCTGAAGCGGATCGGAGATCAGCTCGACGTAGTGGCTGCATTCCTTGAAGAGCGATTGCGGGTGGGTTTCCTGAAAATAACTGGAACCAATTTCGGTGCTGGGAATATGCGCCGCGATGGCCACCACGGGCACGCGGTTGCGATGACAATCAAAGAGCCCATTAATCAGATGCAGATTGCCGGGGCCGCAGCTTCCGGCGCATACGGCGAGATCGCCGGTCAGCTGCGCCTGCGCGCCGGCGGCAAATGCTGCGACTTCTTCGTGCCTGACGGCAATCCAGTCGATCTTGCCGCGCACGCGCAGTGACTCGGTGATGCCATTGAGGGAGTCGCCCACCAATCCATAAATGTGCCGCACGTTGGCGGCTTCGAGCGCCTCCACTATCCGGTCCGCAACATTGGCCATCTCAAACCTCCCGTTGTGCGTCGCTTAAGAAGTGGCGCCGCAATCACTTTCTGATTCGCCGCGGCGCGGCGGAATCGATCCTGTCGCAACACGTCGGGGACATCCATCCCCCCAACGGGTGAGATTCACTGCCAGTTGGCCAGGAACGTACAGCGGTTTGGAATGTAGGTAGCTCCCCCTTTCGGGGGGAGCTACGCATGACTGTGGGTGTATTAGGATGACGTGCACGCGCGTCGCGCAATCGTCCTCACGAGGCGACACCATAGTGAATTCCGCTCTGTTACCAGTCTTGATCCTTGGCTTCGTCATTGTCAGCTACATAGCGCTGCGACCGTTCCCCCGGCGGGTTCGCTACTTGTTCGACTTCGTATGCTTTGTCGGCGCGACCTTGATACTTTTCCGGCATCAAACCCTTCCCTTACCGGGCAGTCTGGGGCCAGCCAGTGGCTCGACGTTGTGGCTGCATGCAGTAGCCGGCATATGGTGGCTGCTCGGTGCGCGATTGCTGGTTGCTGTAATGTCATTCACGCTCAATCACAACCGCCGCTGGCGCGAGGCGCGCCTGTTTCCTGATCTCACCGCCGCGGCGATTTACGCCGCTGCTGTATTAGTTGTCTTGATATCAGTGCTTGCGCTGCCCATTGGTGGCTTGCTCGCGACCTCCGGCGTCCTGGCAATCGTGTTAGGTCTTGCTCTGCAGAACACACTGGCGGACGTGTTTGCAGGAATCGCATTCGGTATTGAAGCGCCCTTCAATGTGGGCGATCGAATTTCACTGGGAGACAAAACCGAAGGTACGGTGGTGCAGATGAACTGGCGTTCGATTCGCATTCTCACCGATGGCGATGATGTCGCAATTGTCCCGAACAGTGTGGTCGCAAAATCCGACATCGTAAACCGCAGCTTCCCGACGCGCGTTCGTTCGGCATTCATCGAGCTCTCCTGTCCCGCCACCTCGAATCCCGAGCGAGTCATCGATACGCTTCAACAAGCCACATTGCTATGCCCCCCTATTCTTCCCGTGCCTCACTCCAGCGCCGAACTGACACGCCTTGGGCCCAAGGAAAGCCGCTACCGGGTGAATTTTTCGGTCGCTGATACTGAACACCTTGGAACGACCAAAGATCTGCTGCTCCGGCATGCAAGGCGGCAACTCTACTATTCCGGTCTTTACTATCCGCGCGCTGCGCCGGATATTCGAGCAGCCGATGAAGGCACGGGCCAGCCATTTCACACAGTGCTGGCGCTTCTTCAAGACATGATTCTCTTCGAAGCCCTGGAGGCGCAGCAGCTGGCCGAATTAGCCGCCCATTTAAAGCCGCGATCGCTCGAACCAGGAGAGGTGCTGTTCGCGCAAGGCGGAACTGAAGCGACGCTCTTCATCGTCGTCTCTGGAATTCTTGAAATCAGCCAACTTACTGAGCTTTCTGGGCAGCAGACGGCAGGCCTAGTCGGGGCCGGCGACTACATTGGTGAGGTCAGTCTACTCACCGGCGCGCCTTATGCAGCCACGGCCACCGCTCGCACCCATTGCAAGCTCTTTGGACTCGGCGGTAATGTCCTAAGGCCCCTGCTCGCCGCAAACTCCAGCTTGTATGCCGAATTTGACCGATCTGCACGCCGCGGCCTTGCGATTCTTCATCGAGCCGTGGCTGTTCGAGCTACCGATGACAGTGCTCACCAGCCGCTGCTCTATCGCATTCGGGCATTTTTTGACAATCCGCGTTAGCGCCTGAGGCCTTGCCGGTCCCACTCCCCCAAAGGGGGGACTGCTGGGTATGGCTAAACCGATGACACTGCTTAGTTATGAATATCGCGATAGGTACTGCGGAAGGAGGCGACGCGTCCCGTCGCTTTCCACCGGCCGCGCGACTGTGGTGCTTGGCGCCGGTGCTGGGTTTACTGGGTGGCTGCGACGGCGCGCCCTCACGCAATATTCTAGGCTCGTATTTTCCGTCATGGATGGTTTGCGCGCTGGTGGGTATTGCGTTGGCGCTCGCAGCCCGCGCAGTTTTCAAGGCATCGGGGCTGCTCGAGGAACTACCCGTCCCCTTCGTCGTCATGCTCGCGATTGCCTGTGCAGGGACCTTTGCGATGTGGCTGATATGGCTATCTTGAGAAACGCCCATGAGTGAGACCACCTCGCTTCGCGGAAAAATGATTGCCGCGACGGCAATCGGACTGGCCGTCGTTTTAGGGGTTCTCGTCCTCTTCGCGATCGATCGGCGCCCGCGCACGCACGATGCGCGCATTTTCGCCTACAGCGCAGCGATGGCGTCGGAAATCAGTGGACGTATTGTCCAGATTCCCGTCACCAATGATCAAGAAGTTGCAAAGGGTGCGCCGCTGCTCGTCATTGATCCAGTGCCATATGAGTTGCAGCTGCGCCAAGCACGCGCCCAGGTCGCCGCTCTTAAGGCGCAGATCGCTCTAACCGGACGTCAAGTCACCTCGCAAGGTTCCGGCGTCCAAGCGGCGATGAGCCAGGTACAGAAAGCGCGCGACCAGCTAAGGTACGCCCAGGACACGCGCGAGCGCCTTGAGCCATTGGTGAAACCCGGCTTTGTTACTCAACAGCAACTAGACGAAGCCACGACCAACGAAGCCACCGCCGCCGCATCCCTCCAAGCACTCACCCGAAGCGCCACTCAGGCCCGTCAAGCCGTGGGCGACACCTTGAGCCTCGAGGCTCAGTTGGAAGGCGCGGAAGCGGCGGCGGCCAATGCCGCGCGCAACTACGATTTGACGACCCTGCGCGCCCCGTTTTCTGGAAAGGTTGTCGGATTACAAATTGCGGAAGGTACCTTTGCCATCGCCGGCCATCCGCTCTTCAGTCTCATCAAGTCCGATGCGTGGTATGCCATCGCCGACTTTCGAGAGACCGAATTGCCGCGAATCCATGTCGGCGATCGAGCGACGGTGTGGACCATGTCCGAGAGCAACAGCGGCTTCGCGGGGCGGGTGGAAAGCTTGGGCGCAGGCGTGCAATCGACTGATCAAGACGGGCCCGGTCTTCCCGTCGTCGGCCGCGACCTCAACTGGGTGGTGGTCGCACAGCGATTTCCTGTCTGGGTGCGGCTCGATAACCCGCCGCCATTTGCCATGCACGTGGGGTTAACCGCATCCGTCAAAGTGCATCATGACGGCGCTCGCTGAGTCGAAGGAATCCGGCCGCCCGCTCCTCGATCTTCTCGCCGCCGAGCTGGCGCCGCGGGAGGGTCGATGGGCGGCCGTCGCGCGCATCGCAACGGGATCTGCGATCACAGTGGTTATCGCGATGGTCTTTAAGATACCTGAACCGACCTACATGGCCTACATTGGATTTCTGATCAGCAAGGATGAAACAAGCGCCACCGTTAAAATGGCTCTCGGTGGCTTGGCCGCCGCGACCCTGGCGGTTCTCGTGGTCTTGGGCCTGGAACTCATCGACTCTGGCGAACCCGCATTGCGATTGCCCCTCATGGCGGCGGCAACCTTCGCTGCCATGTATACCGCGCGCACGTTTGCGTTGGGCCCCATCTCCTTCCTGGCCGGCTTTGTCATCGTGCTGCTGCAGACGGTGGTCGATGACGTGCCGCGCCCGGAGGTCCTGACACGCTTGACCCTGTGGGCGTGGGTGGTGATCTCCACGCCGGTGGCCGTGACAGTCATTGTTAATTTACTGTTTGGCCAGGGTGCGGTGGCATTCATCGAGCGCAGCGTCCGCAAGGTCCTGAACGAGTTGGAGACCTCGCTTGCGAACGGCAACTACCGTCAATCCCTCCCGGATTGGCGGGCACGGCTCTTACCATTGATCGAGACCGCGGAACATAGCGCCAAAAATGGCGCGCGAACCGCCCGAATTACGGTGCCCGCCATACGCGCGCTTCTCGATGCGCTGGTGCTGCTGGAGGCCCTTCCCGACGATCTGCCGGATGCTCTTCGAGAAGATCTCGCAAACCGGGTGCGAGCCTGCAGAGACGCCGTCGAGTCGGACGCCGCCCCCGCGCTGCAGAAATCCCTGGCGCCTTCGCCATTCGCCGCCGCGAGCGTCGAACAATCACCGGCGGTGATTGCCGTGCGAAGTGCGCTATCCACGCTTTTGGGTGCAATTGGCCGCCCCGTTACCGCGCCTGACAAAACTGAAGGACATCACTCGCCTCGACGACTCTTCGTCGCCGACGCGTTCAGCAATGAAGCGCATTGGCAATTTGCGCTGAAGACCACGATGGCGGTCATGATTTCCTACGCCATCTACACGCTTCTCAACTGGCCCGGGATGCGCACCTCCGTGGTCACATGCTTTTTTGTCGCCCTCTCAAGCCTGGGCGAGACCGTGCACAAGCTGCTGCTCAGGCTCTCCGGGGCGCTCATTGGCGGCCTTATCGCTGGCCTGTGCATAGTCTTTGTCCTCCCGCATCTCACTGATATCGGCCAGTTATTTCTATTGGCTGTCGCCGTGTCGGTGGGCGCCGCCTGGGTAGCGACGAGCAGTGAATTGCTCTCCTACGCCGGCATGCAGATCGCATTCGCCTTTTTCTTAGGGATCTTACAAGGCTACGCGCCCGCGACGGATCTCACGGTCCTTCGCGATCGAGTCGCCGGCATTCTGCTCGGAAATATCGTGATCACGATCATATTCAGCTCGTTCTGGCCGCAATCAGCCAGGTCCGCTGTTCGGGCGGCGCTTGCCGACGCGCTGCGCGCGATTGGCGAAGTGATCCGTCGCCCACGCAGCGCCGAGGAGGCTCGCATGCGCGCCATTCAAGCACTGGTGCGGGCCGATCATTTGCGCACCTTGAGCCTCTTTGAGCTGCGAATGCTGCCGAGCCGTGCGCGAGAGAGCCTCAATCTTCCCTCTCTCGCGAATGTCGAAAGGCTGGCCGGGGCAGCGTTCGTCGTCACAACGGATGCGATTTCCCCCCATGCCGAAACGGGATCCACTGCACGGTTGGCCGCATGGGCTGAGTCTGCCGCAGACAACGTCTCGAGAGGTCGGCCGGTGCCTCCGAATCCTGTGCCGATCGCCTCCTCGCCGGCAACAGCGACAGAACCCGACGCACGCTTAAGCCATCACGCCATCGAACAACTCGAGTCGGAGGTTCAGCATGTTGCTTCGGCAGCGCATTGAACGCTCGATCGGATTGGCTCTAATTGCGAGCCTGCTCAGCGCTCATCTGGCGGTCGCGCAAGCGCCACCGAGCCCCGCACAACCCTGGGCGATTCCAGAATCCGCCATCCGCCGTGCCGAAGCACTCGGCAATACCGGTTTTTCGGTTCCGCATAAGCAGTACGATCTGGCGGCGCTGGTTGACCTGGCAGAAAGAGAAAATCCAAAAACACGGGCAGCTTGGGAAGCTGCGCGTGAAGCGGCCGCGGGTATCGGCCTCGCAGAAAGCGCCTATCTTCCGCAGCTTTCTTTGCAGGCGATCGGCGGCTTTCAGCACACACCGTTGCCAATCCCAAGAAACCTGGTGCCGGCAGGCTATTTCGTCTCCGATTCGCGGGAAGTCATTCCCGCGCTGGCTCTGAAATGGCTGCTTTTCGACTTCGGTCGTCGCGATGCCCAATTGCAAGCCGCGCGCGCGGACTCCTTTGTCGCCAACGTGACCTTCACCGGTGCCCATCAAAAACTCATATTCGACGTATCGCAAGCGTATTTTGACTTGGGCGCGGCGCGGGGGAAGCTGCATGCCGCGCAGAAGGCCTTGAGTACCGCGCTTACCACTCAGGATGCCGCCGTCGCCAAGCAGAATAACGGCCTCGCCACGGTGGTTGCGGTGGCGCAGGCGCAGCGACAAACGGCTCAAGCACGCTATACGCTGGCAGCGGCCGAAGGCGCCGAGAGAACCGCGCGCGCCAACCTCATTGCGGCCCTCGGCGTGCCTGCCGCTACGGAAATCGATGTAGTGGACAGCGCAGAGTTGCCGCTACCGCCTGCTCCGGCCGACAGCGTGTCCAAGGCGGTCGATCAAGCTCTCGCTCACCGGCCGGATGTCATCGCGGCGCTCGGCCAAGTGGATGCGGCCGCGGCGGCGCTCAAGGGCGAGCGGCGATCCTACTATCCCACGATTGAACTCTCCGGCCAGGCCTTTCAGAACGTTGGTTCGCTGAACTCCGACGGCGGGCCCTATTCGAATATCAATCGGCCCGGGCAGAGCATTTTATTGTCGTTCAGCGTACCCCTCTTTGACGGCGGCACGCGACGCAATCGCATCGCCATGGCCGATGCCAAAGCGCGGGAGGCGCAAGAACAACTGGCGGCCGCGCGCGACTCCGCGTCGCAACAAGTGGTGCGCGCCTACAATGGACTCTTGACGAGCCTGGCCGAGTATGATGCCGCCACGGTGTTAAGTCAGGCTGCGCACACAGCCTACGAGGCGGCGCTGCGTTCGTACCGCCAAGGGGTTGGAACCTACACAGATCTTGCCACCGAAGAGAACGCCGTCGTCCAGGGCGACACGCAGGTTGAAGATGCGCGTGCGAATGCGCACACGGCTGCAGCCGCGCTGGCGCTTTCCATGGGAGCGATTGACATCGCGGGAGTCGAGCCCCAATCGATCGTACCGTGATCGATACGCATCTACGACTCTTGTTGATCCGCCACCGCGAGAAGGCTCGTATAGTCACGCGCGAGCGCAGCTGTCATGAGCTGAAAGGGCGGCGGACCCGAAATGGCCTTTCGTGCGTACCATAAACCGCCGAGTGCGAGTACGCCCCAACCGCAACAAACCGCCCACGCCACTGCGGTCCGATGCAGGCCATCCCATGCCGAGACAATCACTGCCACCGACAGGAAGCACGCAAAGATGAGGCCTGCGACCGCAGAGATGCTCGCACCCACGGACGCCCTGACGATCTCGTCGCGGAACTTGTGTAGATCGTCTCGCGCGAGCGGACCATAGTGCGGTGCTCGCTCACGAAGAAACTCAAAAATTGACTGGACTCGATGAACTTGGCGAAACATGCTTAACCCCGCATTGGTGAAACTACTGATCTTTCGAGCCGGATCCGCCGGCCGAACCTTCCAGCGTTTATATTTGGCATGAAGCCTCGCTCGCGGGGCCGGTCAATACGGCAACGATGGCGTCCGCGAGCGCCGCAACCGCTCGTTGATACCCCTCAACCATTTCCGCATAGCCGGCATGGATCTTTTCGTCGGCCTGGAATTTACAGGTCGTAGCCGGCGCGCCATTGGATCGCTGACCCGTGGCGGATAAGGTTGCACTCCAAGACGCCTCGAGCAGTGCGTACTGTCCGAGTTCCGCCTCGAGCCGTTGCACGTCGATGTCGAGCGCTAGCTTTGTAAAGACGGGGCGCCATCCGGTCATGCGGCTCAAGCGGCGCTGTAGCTCGAGGCGCACCGCATCTTTTATTTCACTATTCACCGGCGACACCCATCGCTCATTCTCGAGCAGCGTCAACTCGGTCGGCCCGGTGCGAATCATCAGCTCGGAGCGGTTGAGTTGCGGCGGGGTATGGACGACTCGCACATCGATCGCGAAGGATATCCTCGAAGCTGGCAAAGTCTGGTCGGGCGGCGGCGCCAAGGTGTAATAGTGAACTGGCGCCGACGTACAGCCAGCGACGCTCATGAGCCAGGCGAGAGCGAACCCTGGGTAGTAGGCGTTCACGGTCGGGCGTCCGAGGATAACGACGCAGGCCTCTCCGGCATTTTCTGCGGTCGCCTCCCGCGCAGAAGAGCATCTGGATGACGATCGAGATAGTCGGCCAATTCGCGCACCGCCTGCAAAGTGTTGCGGCTCTCCGATAAGGTCTCGGTGAGACTGCGTTGCAAGGGCGACTCCACGTCCAAGGTCCGGTCGGCAGAATCCAACGTGCGATGCAGTGCCGATAACGTATCGACGGCGTTCGGCAGTACCTGGGTATGGAGCTCGTTCAAGGATTCGTGAAGATCCTTCAAGTCCGTATGCAAATCCGCCACGATTTGCTCGAGCGGTAGATCATTCACCTTCTCCACCAGCCGGCCGATATTCGCTTCGAGTTCTTGAAAAGTCCCATTCACCGTCGGCAGTTCGAGCGGCCGAATCGACGCATCAAAGGCGGCCCGAGGACTCGCGGGAAGAAAATCGAGCGCGATATAGAGCTTCCCGGTCAGCAGGCTTGCCGATCGCGGCTGTGCGCGCAGGCCTCGGTGCACCAAGGTTCCCACGAACGTTGCGAGTGTCGCTTCGCTCTCGGTCTTCCCCTGCGCAGCGAGCGCGTCGTATGCTTGCCCCATTCGGCGGGGATAGACCTTGGCGGTCACGATAACCGGAAAGGATTTATCTTGACGCGCGTAGCCCAAATCCACGGCAATGACAGACCCAATGTTTACTCCAACAAATTCAACGGGCGCGCCTGGCTCGAGGCCGCGCAGCGCTTGTGCAAATCGCATCCGGATGTAGCGCGGGTCCCCATCGGGCGGCGCCATCGCCTCGGTTTCGTTCTTGTACAGGGTGAAGTCGCCCGGGATGTCGGCCGCCGGAACTGCTTCAATCGGCCCGTCGTCGAAGGCGAGGCCTCCGGCAATCACCGCCGCCAGCGATTCGGTCTGCACGTTGAGGCCATCGGCGCCGAGCCTGACGTCGATTCCGCTGACATTCCAGAAGCGCGTCACGGGCTTCACGAAGCCATCGTAAGGCGCCTCAACAAACACAGTGACTCGCGTGCTGCCGTCGGGCAGCAGATTTTCATCGATCACGTGACCGACCTGGAACTGCCGAAAATACACCGGCGCACCAATCGCGAGGGATCCGGCCCGAGCGGCATGCAACTGCAGCTCGTGGCCGTGCGGACCGTGTGAAAGAGCGGGCGGATTCTCCAACCCGACAAACTGACGCTCGCGGCGCGTGGCGGCGCCGGTCTTCATGCCGATATACACCCCCGATAGCAAGGTATCGAGGCCCGACACGGTGCCCACGCCAATGCGCGGCCGCACGATCCAGAATTGGGTGTCCGCTTTCAGCAAGCTCGCCGCGTCTTTCGACAGATCCGCGCTCACCAGCACTGTTTGGTGATCCGCGCTTAAGCGGACGGCCGATACGCGCCCCACACTGACGTCCCGATACTTGACCAGCGTCTTGCCCACTTGGACACCCTCGCCGCTTAAGAAGCTGATCGTGATTCGCGGACCCGCGTTCTCCAAATTTCTGATAAGCAATGAAATACCGATGAGTGCGGCGACTATCGGCACCACCCACACCAATCGCGGAATCCAACGCCGGTTCTGAACCGCCGGTGTGGGAAGCTCCTCTTCGGAAGCTGGCGTGGGCGGCGCGCTCATGCGGGTCGATCCCAAATCAAGCGCGGGTCGAAGCTCAAGGCCGACAACATGGTCACGACCACGACGGCGCAGAAGAAGGCGATGCCGGCGCGCGGTTCGGCGGCGCCTAACACCTGAAACTGCATCAGTGCCGCGGTCAACGCGACAACGATGACATCGAGCATCGACCAATAACCGATGAACTCCACGATCCGGTAGAGCACGGTCCGCTGATGTTGCTGCCATCGGCTGTTATTGCGTACCGTGAGGAGCAGCAAGCCGATTGCGATGAACTTCGTGAATGGCACCGCAACGCTGGCAATGAATATCAACAGGGCGATATCCCAGTCCCCCGAGCGCCAGAATTCGAGAATTCCGCCGAGAATGGTGCTGTCCGCCTCGCCCAGCAAACCGCTGGTGTGCATCACGGGCAGCAGGTTCGCGGGAATGTAAAAGACGATACCGGCAATCAGCAAGGCAAGCGTTATCTCGGTGCTGAAGGGCGTGCGATGCTCGATTCGACTTTGGCAGCGCGGACAGCGCCGATCCACCTTGAGAGATGCGCGGGACACGGCAAGGCCGCAGGTTCGGCAAAGACTTAGGCCGAGTTCGACTGATCGCCGGAGCGCAGTCATGTTTTAACCGCCGGGGCAATCGACCACCAAGACGCCGGGTCACAGCGCCCAAGGAGTGCCAGCACCGTCGTCAACGCCGCAATCGCCAAGATGCCGGCCCCCGCCGTAATGGGGACCCAATTCGCGAGTTTCACGATGGCGACCAAAGCGCCGAGCAAAAAAACTTCGGTCATACTCCAGGGACGCATCCGGTGCAGCAGCTTCATAATTGGTCCAAAGCCGGGCGGCCGGTGCCCGGCGCGCGCGAACAGCAGCACCCAGAAAAGGAGCGCTATTTGGATCGCCGGGACGAAAAAGGTGGTGAACGCCAATCCTAAGGCGGCGACTGAAATCCAGCCCTGCTCCAAGGAGCGGACCGCAAACCAGATATTGGCCTTGGTCTCCATCCCAGCCACGTCGATGCTTAAGATGGGCGTGAGATTGGCGATGGCGAAAAAAATCGCCGCGGCGCAGACCAGCGCCAATCCAGTTTCCAGGTTCGCGCCAAAATAACGTGCCAGAATCGCATCACAGCGTCGGCAGAGGGCCACATCGCCCTGGCGTAAGGGAATCGCACGATACACGGTGTCGCAATCGCGACAAATGAGTATCGTGTTCACCGCTGCGGCACCGATTGGCCCCTCGCTAAAGATTCTCGCCGATCATTTCGAAGACATCGCCCGCCTTGCCATGCATAACGGCCTTGATTGAATACATGGCCATCCCGTAAACCGCTTCGGGTGCCGTGAATGGCGGCATCACGAGTTCCATCGGTTCGACCTTGACATTGAGCAACGCCGGCCCGGGTTGCCCGAGCCACTCGGCGACGGCGCCTTCGAGATCATCCGCCTTGGTGACGGTCTTCCCCCAAAGCCCCATGGCTTCCGCGACTTTGCCGAAATCCGGATTGGTAAGATTCGTATAGACGGGTAGCAATCCTTCGCCCTTCTGCTCGAGCTCGACAAATCCCAATTTGCCGTTGTCGTAAACGGCAATCTTGATCGGCAGATTCTCTTGTACCGTGGTGAGCACATCGCCGAGCAACATACTGAAACCGCCGTCGCCGGCCAAAGCGATGACTTGACGACCCGGCTGGGCCTGTTGCAATCCGATGGCATTTCCGATCGAGGTCGCCATGGTCCCATGCAGCAGGCTGCCGAACATGCGCCGCTTGCCGTTCGCCTCCACCATGCGCAACATCCACACGAGCGGCGTCCCATCATCGGCGGTAAACAGGGCATCTTGATTGGCGAGTCGATTGATAATCGACGTCAGATATTGGCCAGGAATTTTGCCGCGAGGCCCCGGCGTGGCTCTGCCGGCCTGCGCCTTGAGCGCCTTCTTGTGACGTTCCACATAGGTATTGAGGAATGCGGCATCTTCGCGCTGCGCAACGCGCGGCAACAGCGCCTGAAGCGTGTCCTTGATATTTCCCACCACGCCGAGATCCACCGGATGGCGCCGGCCGACATGGGTCGAGTCAATATCGACCTGTATGATCTTGGCGTGGTCTGGGTAGAATTGCCGCCAGGCAAAATCGGTACCGAGAAGCAGCAAGGTGTCGCAGTTTAAGATGGCGTGATAGCCGGACTCCGTCCCAATCACGCCTGTCATACCCACATTGTTCGGATTGTCGTATTCGATCTCGTCCTTGCCGCGCGAAGTATGCGCGACCGGCGCCTTGAGGCGCTTGGCTAGCTCGACAACCTCGTCGTGGGCATTCACGCAACCGGATCCCGCGTAAATCGTGATGTTCGTGCCTTCCGCCAGCATTGCGGCGATCCGATCCAAATCCGCGTCACTCGGCCGTATGACGGGCTTGTTAACATGGACGCGAAACGGCGGCTCGCTGGCCGCATCCGAATCCGCCACATCGACCGGGAGAATGAGAACTGCCACCCCCCGCTTGGAGATCGCGGCCTGGCACGCCATGACTGTCTTGCGCAGCGCTTGCTCCGGCGTCAAGATCATTTCGCAGAACACGCTGCAGCCCCGATAGACGTCTTCGAAATTCACTTCTTGAATGAAATTGAATCCAAGCTCGCGTCGCACCACTTGGCTCGCGATCAGGATGACCGGCGCGCGATTCCGATTCGCCTCATACAAGCCGTTGATGAAATGCAGGCTGCCCGGTCCACAGCTGCCAGCCATGGCTGTCAGGCGGTCCATCAAAAGCGCTTCGGCTTGTGCCGCATAGGCACCCGCCTCCTCATGGCGCATGTGGACGAACTTAATGTCACTGCGACTAAGGCTGGTGGCAAACGTGTTCAGGGTGTCCCCCACGATGCCGTAGCAATTCTGGACACCGGCTGATTGCAAGGTGTCGACAATGACTTGCGCTACTTTCTTACTCATCAAATCTCCGTCGCGTTAGGAAGGGGCCTTTGCATGGCCCGCGAAGTTGAGTTTGACCCAGGGTATGAGGCGGCCCCATCCCCCTAATGGGTGAAGGACAGAGCCGCGGCGCGGCATCCTTACACGAGCAGCCTGCAATAGTGATCGGCGATGAAGGCACCGAACAAAGCCATCAGGTAAGTGATGGAGAAACGGAAGGTTCGAATGGGAAGGTCGGGCCGCACTCCTCGCTGAAGGGCCAAGGCCAGGTAAAGAAAGCGCACATCGAGCACGAGAGCGGCCGCCAGATAGACCCATCCACTCATCCCAATGACTGCAGGAATCAGGGTGCAAAGAATGAGCAAGACCGTATAGAGCACAATTTGTCGCCGCGTGTACGGAATGCCATGGGTCACTGGCAACATGGGTATGCCCGCCTTCGCGTACTCGTCGCGTCGCGCAATCGCGAGCGACCAGAAATGCGGTGGCGTCCAGGTAAAAATGATCAAGAACAACAGCAGCGCCTGCGCATCGATGGAGTGAGTCACGGCCACCCAGCCGAGCAGCGGGGGCGCCGCGCCGGCGGCGCCGCCGATCACGATGTTTTGAGGCGTCGCGCGCTTGAGCCAGCCGGTATAGATGACCGCATAGCCGATGACTGAGCAGAACGTCAACAGCGCACAAAGAATCCCGGCCGACAGCCATAGCACCATCATTGAGCTCACACACAGGACACCCGCGAAAACAAGGGCCTGACTCGTCCGCAGGCTCCCCGTCGCCAGAGGTCGCCGCCGGGTGCGCGCCATCTGTCTGTCGATGCGCTGGTCGAGGATGTGATTGAGTGCCGCCGCCGAGCCTGATGCCATGGCGATGCCTAGCGTGCCGAACACCAGCGCCGGCAGCGGCACCATCCCGGGTGAGGCCAGGACCATCCCGACGATCGCTGTGAATACGATCAACAAGCTCACCTTGGGTTTTGTGAGCGCAAAATATTCGCGCCACCCTGGGTGGGACAGTGCGGCTATCAGCGAATCATCGGGGGCGATCGCCATGGGCAGTGGATGATTGGTTTCGGGTGCAACGTTACCGTTGCATCTGAATCAGTTTATCCATGGGCATCATGTTGTGGTTCAAATTAGCCATGATGATCATGGATCCGAATACCAGGAGTCCCACGATGAAAATGCCAAAGGCGAGCGCGAGAATATTGTTGGTCTGATCGGGCGCGCTCGAGATGTGCAGAAAGAACACCAGGTGAATCCCCATCTGAGCTATTGCGAGCACTCCCAACAGAATGGGGACGCCGGGCGGATAGATAACATCGGTCGACGAAGCCCAAAAGGAGGCCAGTGTCAAAACGACCGCATACCCCAACCCGATCAGGTAGCTTCGGCGCGTGTCGTGAGTATGCACGTGGACACCCGGAGCGGCGCCCTGAGCTTGAATTTCGACACTCATAAATGAGCTCCCAAGTACACGATGGTAAATACGCCGATCCAGACGATGTCGAGCGCGTGCCAGAACAGGCCAAAGCAGAAAAAGCGGCGGCTGACTATCGGCTGGAATCCGAGCGTTGCCACCTGCAATAGCATGACGATCAGCCAGCACAGCCCCACGGTCACATGCAGTCCGTGGGTGCCGACCAAGGTAAAGAAGGCCGAGAGAAAGGCACTGCGGGAGGGCCCCGCGCCTATGCTGAGCATGTGGCTGAACTCGCTCACCTCGAGGCTCAGAAACGCTGCACCCAGAATGAAGGTGATCGACATCCAAAAATACGTCGAGTTTCTGTCTCCGCTCAGCACCGCGAGCGAGCCAAAGCCGCAAGTAACGCTCGAGGCCAGCAGGCAGGCGGTCTCGATCAGCACATGCTTCTTATCGAATAGGTCGGCGGCGGTTGCACCGCCGGCGGATTCGCCCGAAAGCACCGCATATGCCGCAAAAAGCGCGGCGAATATGATGATGTCGGATAGCAGGAACAGCCAAAAACCGTAGCCCGCAACCACGCGCGTTGGCGCAGGGCCCCGAAGCGAGAGTGGCACCGCATCGGCGCTCGCGATGGCTTGCTCCGCTGCGCTCATGCCACCCCCCCCTGCGGGCCATGGAGCCGATCATAGGCTGCGACCTTCTCCGCGGGCACCTCGATCTCGCCATCGGTGCGCCACGCCTGCATGAGACAAACGACGATCACCCCAAGAAGTCCCAATCCGGCGCCCCACCAGATGCGCCAGATGAGCGAGAATCCCAGCAATACCGCAAAGAAGGCGAGGAAGAAGCCGGTCGGATTGTTCCGAGGGATGTGGATCGTTTCATAGGTCTGCTTCACATCGCGATCCTGCGCAGTCCCGCGCTGTTGTTTCATGGCCCAGAACGCGTCCGCGCGGCCCACCGGCGGCAGATGCGAGAAGTTCCACGCCGGCGGCGGGGACGGAGTCGACCACTCGAGCGTACGGCCATTCCACGGATCCCCCGTCGCATCGCGATTGCGTTCGCGCTGACGAATACTCACGGCAAGCTGCACCCCAGTCAGTGCGATACCTAAGAGGATCAGCACAGCACCTCCGAGAGCGACGAGCATGAGCGGCTGCCAATGCATGTTCGAATAGTGCTGCATACGCCGCGTCGCACCCATGAGCCCCAGCACATACAGCGGCATGAAGGCAAGGTAGAAGCCGAAGAACCAGCACCAGAACACCGCCTTACCCAGGCGCTCATTGAGCGTGAATCCAAAGGCCTTGGGAAACCAATAGGTGATGCCCGCCATGACACCGAACACGACGCCGCCGATGATCACGTTGTGAAAGTGGGCGATTAGAAATAGGCTGTTGTGCAGCACGAAATCCGCCGGCGGGATTGCGTGCAGCACGCCGGTCATCCCACCGATGGCAAAGGTCACCATGAATCCGAGCGCCCAGTAGATCGGAACGGTAAAGCGAATACGACCGCCGTACATGGTGAAAAGCCAATTGAAAATTTTCACGCCGGTGGGAATCGCAATGACCATTGACAAGATGCCAAAGATCGCATTGACATCCGCGCCCGCGCCCATGGTGAAAAAATGATGCAGCCAGACCATGAAGGACAGCACGCAAATCCCCATCGTTGCCATCACCATCGAGCGGCGACCGAACAACGGCTTACCCGAAAAGGTCGCAACCACCTCCGAGAACACCCCAAAGGCAGGCAGTATCAAGATATATACCTCAGGGTGTCCCCAGCACCAGATGAGGTTTACGTACATCATCGGATTGCCCCCGAGATCGTTGGTAAAGAAATGGAAACCGCAGTAGCGATCGAGCAGCAGCATCGCAAACGTCGCCGTCAAGATCGGAAAAGCCGCGACGATCAGGAGATTCGAGGCGAGCGCGGTCCAACAAAAGATCGGCATCTGCCGGTAGCCCATACCCGGCGCCCGCAATTTCAAGATCGTGGTCGTGAGATTGATGCCTGATAACAACGTTCCCAAACCCGAAATCTGCAGAGACCACAGGTAATAGTCGACGCCGACCCCCGGGGAGTACGCGACTTCACTCAACGGCGGATAGGCCAGCCAGCCGGTGCGCGCAAACTCGCCGACCACGAGCGACACGTTGACCAACAGCACACCCGCCGCGGACAGCCAGAAGCCGATGGAGTTGAGCACGGGAAAGGCGACATCGCGCACGCCCAACTGTAGCGGGAGCACAAAGTTCATGAGCCCAATGACGAACGGCATGGCCACAAAAAAGATCATGATGGTGCCGTGCGCCGAGAAGATTTGATCGTAGTGTTCGGGCGGCAGATACCCCTGTGCGTGACCGGCGGCCAGGGCCAGTTGGCTGCGCATCAACATGGCGTCCGAGAAACCGCGCACCAGCATCAGGAGCGCCAAGCCGATGTACATCACGCCGATGCGCTTGTGATCAACGCTGGTGATCCATTCGCGCCACAGGTACGGCCACCAGCCTTTGACAGTCACCAGCGCCAACACGCAAAAGATGACGAAACCGACGGTGCCGGAGGCGATCATGACCACCGGCTGGTCGAAAGGAATTGCCGCCCAGCTGAGCCTACCGAACATTTTATCGCCCTCGTTGCGGCGAGCCCGCCGCCATGTGACCCGACGAAATCTTATCGAAGAGACCCTCACTCACCTGCGCGTAGGTCTGCGCCCCGTCAGCCTTCGCGGGCTTCTCCAATTCCTCAAATGTCCCCGCATCCAGGACACCACCCTGCGCCTTGGTCGTGTTCACCCAGTCCTTGAAGGCCTCGGCTTCAGTCGACACCAGATCAAAGCGCATGTCGGAGAAACCGTCGCCGCTGAACTGCGCGGATAGACCCTCGAAAGTCCCGGGTTGATCGGCCTTCAAATTCAGCCGCGTGACCATGTTCGGCATCGTATAGATCTGAGTGCCCAACTGAGGCACGAAAAAGCTGTTCATCACCGTCGTCGCGGTTAGGCGAAACCGCAGCGGTACTCCCGCTGGGACAACCAAGCGGTTCAAGCTCGCGATCCCCTCATGCGGATAGATAAAGAGCCAGCGCCAGTCCAGGGAGATGACTTCGATGTCGAGCGGTGCCGTGGAATCTGTTAGAGGCACCGGAGGATCAAGGTCGTGTGAGCCCGTCCATGCGATGCCGCCGAGAAATAAGATAATGAGGGCTGGAATGGACCAGATGATCATCTCGATCCGACCGGAATATTCCCAGTCTGGCCGATAACGCGCTTGGCTGTTTTTGGCTCGAAACCACCATGCGAATACCAGCGTCAGCACGATCACCGGAATGATGACGGCCAGCATGATCGCGGTCGCGTCGTAGAGAATGACTTTCTCTGCCTTGCCCACGGGACCGTGCGGGTCGAGCACACCCTCGTTACATGAGGCCATCATCAGCGCAGTGCTCGTCATTGAAATGGCTCGCAGCCACATTGCGGATGCGCTTGGCGTTCGAGTGACCTCCGGGGACATCCGACCGGGGCTGGCGGCGTGCATCACGGACTCCATCGGTATCCACTGGCGCGGTTAGACATGCCTGGGATTCTGTGAAAATCCAACGCCCTTCCCAATCCCCCCAATGGGGGGCTTATCGAACGTCATCATGGCCCGACCTGTGCACGCGTCTCCAGGCCGCTGGGGTCTGGCGCGCGGCCTGCCGGAAGTGCTTGCACAAGTGCGCCTGGTCGGTGAAGCCGCACTGCAGCGCAATGTCACTCAAGGATTCATCGGTCGTAAGCATGTATTGAGCGGCAAGTTCCACGCGACGTCGCACGATGAAAGAGTGCGGTGACTCCCCGAGAGTGCGCTTGAAGGAGCGGGAGAAGTGCGCTTCGCTGCGCTGAATGAGCGCGCAGAGATCCGCGACCAGTACCGGCTCTGCAATATGACTATCGACATAGTCACGCACCTTGCGCACCTGCCAGGCCAGCAGCCGCCCTCTTGCGTCGAGTGCCCTTCTCGCGACTGGCGGATCGATCTGCTGCCGCAACAGCGAAGTTGCTTCAAGCAATTTACCCTGGGCTGCGAATTCTTGGCCGTGAAGCTGACCAACCGCTGTCTCAAGAAGCGAAATCACCCGGTGCATCCATTCGCGCGAGCGCGTCCTACCTAGGTACGATACCGCCAGCGTCTCTTCGAGGTGTCCATCCATTACCTGTGCCTTCCTGTCCAGTTCCAACTATGCGTCTGTGATAGGGTCATCCCCATTGGGAATTGCTGCGACCCCAGATGCCGCAGTAGCGGCCCTGCATTCTTGTATAGGGACAAACCTGAAGTACCCTTGTAAGGTATGGTGCAAAGTGGTCCGGCGGGCATCGAACCCAGGCCGCAATTGGAATCGACCCGAAGAGGTATTCACCTGAGCTCTGCTGCGCCAATAAGGATCTTGTGCGTCGAAGACCACCCGGTTTTCCGGGAGGGTTTGGCCACCGTAATCGCATCGCAGCCGGATATGCGGCTGCTTGGATATGCGGGAAATGGTGTGGAGGCGGTGGCGGAATTTCGCCGGTATCAGCCGGATGTGACCCTGATGGACCTGCAACTCCCTGGCTCGAACGGCACCGACGTTCTTATCGCCATTCGAGGCGAGTTCCCTCGAGCTCGTGTCGTCATGCTGACAACCTCAGACAGCGATGGTGAGATTCAGCGAGCCATGCGGGCCGGTGCCGCCGCTTACCTCTTGAAAAGCATGGCCAAAGACGACCTGCTGGCAGTGATCCGCTCGGTGCATGCAGGCCGGCGGCACGTGCCACCGGAAGTTGCCGCGCGCTTGGCCGAGCATCTCGGCGAGGACGACCTGACCGTGCGCGAATTGGAAGTGCTCAGGCTCATTCGCGATGGGTATCGCAATAAGCAGATCGCGGACCAGTTGGCCATTGCCGAGACGACGGTCAACTTCCACATCAAGAATCTCGTCGCCAAGCTACAGGCGAAGGATCGAACGCATGCGGTGACGATCGCGCTTCGTCGCGGCCTGCTGCAGATGTAGCGATAGCCCCTGTAGATAGCTACAGGATGGGCGCTCTACATCCTGACGGTGCGGAACTGGTGTGCCGCAACTACTGTCGAGCTATCAAATCGTTGGGATATTCTGTGTCCAAACATCTCGAACGTGCATGAAATACCATCGGAATTCGCCGTCGCTTTGTTGCTGGCCCCGCCATCGAACCGCCCTGACGATCTATAGCTTTCTGCTGCTGTTCCTGACGGGGACTGCTTCGGCGCTCGATCCTCACCGGATGATTTCCCAATATGCGCATACAGTCTGGAGAGTCCAGGACGGCTTCCCACGCGGGCCACAAGAATTCACTCAAACAAGCGACGGGTACATCTGGATTGCGACCGCCTCCGGTCTGCTCCGGTTTGACGGGGTGACCATGGCGCCGGTGCCGACGCAGAAATCCTTCCCTACGAAGGGGGAGGGGGTCAACCGGCTCTTGGGTACTCGCGATGGAAGTCTGTGGATGGTCACCTATCGGGGCTTGCACCGCCTCAACAAGGACGGCGAGGGATTCAGTATCCCGATCAAAAGGGGCAGCGTGGATAACGTCCTCGAGGATCACGCCGGCACGATCTGGATTGCGCGCAATCACTTGGACGGCATCGAGGGGACGCTTTGTCGAATGGCCGGGGACGATATGCAGTGCTATGGCAAGGACAAGAGTGATGGCAACCCCGCCCAATCCGCAACGGCCCTTGCCGAGGACAGTTCAGGAGACATCTGGTTCGCATGCCAAATGCTGTGCCGCTGGAACGGGAAGTCGATCAGCAACTACATGGAAGAGCAGCTGAACCATCCATCAGGTGATGGCGTGGTAGCGGTTGCGGCAGGGGCAGCGGGTTCGGTCTGGATCGCCCTGGACGGCGTCGGGCCCGGGCTTGGAGTGCGCTATTACAGCAACGGAAGTTTCTTGAGCTATGTGGTGCCGGGGTTCGATGGTGCGGCTATTCGAGCGGAAACGCTGTATGTGGATCGCGAGCAAACCCTATGGGTCGGAACGGCGGCTCAAGGTCTCTACCACATTCACGACGGCCATGCGGACCACTACGGTGCCGAGCAGGGACTGACTGGCAACGAAGTGCATTCAATTTACGAGGATAAGGAGGGAAATGTGTGGATTACCACTGACAGGGGTCTGGATCTCTTTCGAGATATCGCCATTGTCAGCTACTCCACGACCGAGGGTATGGGTGGGAGTGATTTCAGAGCCGTGATTGCTCGAACCGACCATTCAATTTGGGCCGCGATCAAAGGAGCCTTGGCGATCATTCGACCGGACTCGATTTCGATGATCACGGCGGCGGATGGGCACCCCATTCAAGACGTGTCTGCTCTGTTTGAAGACCACTTAGGTGAGGTTTGGCTGGGAATCAACCGCACCTTAATGGTGTACCGGCTGGAAAGGTTCTCTGCGATCAAGGGGCAGGACGGACGCCCTCTGGACCACATCGGAAAAATCGTTTCATTTGCTGAAGACAATGACGGCAATATCTGGGCTATCGCATTCGATGATCTCAGGCGCGTCGATCATCTGTTGCGTATCAGAGATTTGCGTGTCCAGGAGGACCTCGATCTCTCATCGCTCGTACCGCGGCGCGCTCACTTTCTTGGCGCGGATCCTGCCGGCGGAATCTGGATCGGCACCGGGGAAGGGAAACTTGCGCACTATCAAAACGGCGTAGCGAACCTTGTCTCCAACGGACGCAGCGGCACCGCCCGGGTCTTGGTGTTCAATTTTTCAGTCGACTCAGCAGGAGTCATATGGGCCCCCACCAACCAAGGCCTATATCGATGGGACCATGGCAAATTGAATGTCATGGACTCGCACAACGGCTTACCGTGCTCCGACGCCAATGCAGCAATCATCGATCGTTCCGGGTCACTGTGGCTCGAGGGAAGGTGTGGATACTTTCGGATTTCTGCGGCGGACCTGGCGAATTGGACCGCCAACCCCGAATCCAAGGTCACGGTTTCAACTTTGGACTCACTCGATGGGGCAGACCCGGGATGGAATGAGGACCGGATCCAGCCGAACGCGGCAAGGTCACCCGATGGCCGGCTCTGGTTCGTCGGCTTACGATCTCTCCAAATGATTGACCCCGAGCGCTCGTATAAGAACCCGACGCCACCCCCAGTATATGTCGAAGGGCTCGTTGCCGACGGCAAGAGCTACTTGCCAAGTTCTCCTATCACACTTCCACCGCTGACGAGAGATCTGCAAATCGACTACACCGCCCTGAGCTTCGTCATGCCGCAAAGAATGGGCTTTCGCTACATGCTCGAAGGCCGGGATAAGGACTGGGAAGATCCGGGATTGCGCCGCCAGGCGTTCTACAGCGATCTTCGACCCGGGAACTATCGCTTTCGAGTGATCGCGTCTAATAACGACGGCGTGTGGAATGAAACCGGAGCCACGCTGGGCTTCAAGGTCGCTGCCGCGTGGTATCAGACGATCTGGTTTCGCTTGCTGTGTTTCGTCGTCGGCGTGCTGCTGCTCTGGGCGATTTATCGCTTGCGGGTGCGCCGAATTGCGGGAACCATGAAAGCTCGTTTCGACGAGCGCTTGGCAGAACGCACCCGAATCGCGCGCGACCTACACGACACTTTTCTGCAGACCATCCAGGGTAGCAAGCTGGTTGCCGACGATGCGCTGAGCGCCACCACCGATCTGCCTCGGATGCGTCAAGCCATGGAGAAACTGTCGGCCTGGTTAGGACGAGCAACCGAGGAGGGTCGGGCCGCCCTGAATTCCTTGCGGTCTTCAACTACGGAGGTTAATGATCTTGCGGACGCCTTGCGGCGCGCACTCGAGGAGTGCCGGATCCATAGCTCAATGGAAGTCTCGCTTGAGGTGTTGGGGCAGATTCGGGAGATGCATCCCATAGTCCGCGACGAGATATATCGCATCGGGTATGAGGCGATCCGCAACGCCAGCGTACACTCGCAGGCCGCGCAGCTGAGAGTCGAGCTCTCTTATGCGCAAGATCTGAGCCTCCGGATCTCTGACAATGGCGCGGGCATCGACCCCGATATCGTGCTTCGTGGCAAGCAAGAGCACTTCGGTCTGCAAAATATGCGCGAACGTGCCGCCCGCATCATGGGCAAATTCTCAATCGAGAGTTCCGCCGTTTCCGGCACGGTAATCACCCTTACGGTACCTGGTGGAATTATCTATCGCACGGTGACTATCAACTAGCTTTATAAACGCTTACGAAGCAGTTTGAACCGGCGAACCCGAACGCGATCGCTCACTCCCTCGCTTCGAAATTAGGAAATCTTTCCAACCGAGTACGGGGACAAGTGTGGATCGAACTTGAACCGACCGTAGCTAGCTCTATGGCACGTCGTCCGCGTTCGGTGCAACCTTCGGTGCGCGGCGCAAATACTTGAGCATGTCCTTGGGTTTCGCCGTTCCCGCGCGTTCACGCAAGAAGTCTTCTGCGGCGCGCAAGGAGCCTACCTTTTCAGCGACCGCGGCTGCGATGAATTGATTCAACGATACGCCCTCAGTGGCCGCCAATTCGGCGGCTGCCTTCTTCACCGACGTGGGAAGTTTCAACGGATAGGTGTTCTTGCTCATTTCCTCATCCTCTGGAGCAGAATGTTCGGTGTAATCACTTCCAACAGCGTGATCAATCGATATTCTCAAAGCTGGGACGTGCCCAATCCATTGGTGATGGGTGCCTCTGTGTTTCCGCAGAACATCCGTTTTCCTCATGGCGCGACCTGTGCGCACGTCTCCAGGCCGCTTTAATCATGTCCGTGAATCGACAAGTCGACGCGTTACTTACTGAAAAAAGGAGACATCCCATGGAGAGAAAGCCCGGAGAAATCGATCGAAACCGCCGCTGGAGATCAACTCCACACCTCCACTTTGAGGGCGGGCACGTTCGAGAAATGCTTGAGATTGTTTGTGACCACGGTCATTCCGTGGGAAACCGCGTGTGCGGCGATGAGAAGATCCATATTCCCGATCGGCTTACCGGAACGCTCCAACTCCGTGCGAATCCGTGCATAGTGGTGTGTAACTTCGTTGGTCCAATCGAGAATCGCAAGTCGATCCAAGTACGCCTCGACAAGTTCGACAAGTTTCGGCCGGGCCGCCTTCTCTGCCCCAAAACGCAACTCCGCGGCAGTAATCACTGACACGTTGAGCGTCTCGCCGTGTTTCTCGAATTTTTCAACCAGTGTCGCTGGTCGGCGCTTGATGATGTAGCTGGAAATATCCGTATCCAGCATGAACCCCGTCATAGCGGCTCGCGCGACTGCGGAGGTGAATCATCACGGTGCTCCAGAAAGCCATCTGGTACGTCCACCTGCATCGCAAAGAACGATGACCAGTCAGGCTTGAGGGGCGAAATGAGCAACCCATCTCCTTGTTTGCGAATCCGGACTTCCTTCACGTCTGCAGGGAAACGTAATTCCTGCGGGAGTCGCACGGCCTGGTTAGCGCCATTGCGAAATATGGATGCTCTCTTGGAGACGGCACTGGACATCGACCTCGCCGCCGCCTTCGACGTCACTGATTTACTTTTTCCTGTTCGCGGGCGCTTCATTACGTGCACTCTCAGACCACGTTCGTTAGCATATGCTTTGCATATGCAGAGGTCAAGGTACGCTCATCGAGGCTCGTTCACAGCCTCATCGAACCCTACTGAAGAACAGCTGGCGGAGAAAATTTTGCGCGTGGAAAACCATTCTTGGGACTAGAACCGCATCGCTTACCCTCGGGACGTAGGAGTCATAGGGTCAAGTTTTGTCACCCCGACCATTGATTCCATTAGCGTTTCCCCTACA
>Ga0210409_10001405_pt1 | contig 31854 bp, 23 predicted proteins | sample IncBWH17MmetaG_FD_161649 | JGI IMG/M metagenome (GOLD analysis project Ga0210409, IMG submission 161649) | Forest soil microbial communities from Barre Woods Harvard Forest LTER site, Petersham, Massachusetts, United States - Inc-BW-H-17-M | ecosystem: Environmental > Terrestrial > Soil >...
TCTTTGAAAGCCAGCCTGGAGCAATTCGATCCAGGGGAATCCTATTCCGTTTCCGACCCGACCAAGCCGGACACCGGAGTGTCTAACCTGGCGCAGAGCCGCGATCTCGTACATGGTTTGACGCGCAACGAATGGGTTCGCCCGCTGCCGGGCGGCGACAGCAAACGGATCTACACGGAAATCATTACATCGATGGCCGGCTACGTCATCGGAAATGACGCGGCGCCCGGACGCTTGCCCAAACGCACGAACAAGGCGACGCCGCCCGAGCACACCATGTCCGGCCGACGTCTCACAGCGAGCCTGCGCGAACTTGAGCGGCCGATGGTCGTCTTCGAGATGAAGCAACATCCGGACCGTGTGTCCGAAATCACAGATCAAAAAGTTGCGGGCAAGACGTTCCCTGCTCTGCAATATCGCGGCGACTATGGCGCCTTCATCGTCATGTTCGATCCCGCTACGAATCTTCCGGCGCGCGTGCGCACGCTCGATTGGGACGGATTGGAAGGCGATTCCGTTTTCGACGCGGAGTATTCGGATTGGCGTGACGTCGACGGCGCGAAGATTGCATTTCACGTACTGTATACGCTTAACGGAATGAAGATCGTAGACCTGAAGCTTTCCAGCGCGATGGCCAACCCCGCGCTGACGCCTGCGACCTTCAATATTCCGGAAACCATCTTGGCCGGCGCGGCCAAGCCTGCGCCCGCCAACATGACGCCGTATCAATGGATCCTACGGCGCCAGTTCCTTGGATTCTATTTCGATTCCGATGCGATGTATACGGACGATGGCGACACGCTGAGGCTTGAAGACGTCGGCCCGAATATCAGCCAGACCCAGGGCGGCACGCACAACACCATCTTCATCGCCACGAACAACTATCTGATCGCGGTGGAAGGGCCGAACGACGATGGCCAGTCGATTCAGTCCATGGACATGGCAAAGAAGAAATATCCCGGGAAACCAATTCGCTACCTGATTCTCACCCATCACCATGTCGATCACGTTGGCGGAATGCGCGCATACGCCGCTGAGGGCGCAACCATCGTGGTGGGCAAAGGGGATGGCGACTATTACCGCAAGGTGCTGGCGCGGCCGGAAACGCTGAACCGGTTTGCGCCGAAAAAGGCCTTCACGGCCAACGTGATCGAAGTCGATGGCAAGTGGGGTGGGAGCGATGGCGGCCGTGAGGTGGACGCTTACACCATCGAAAATCCCCACGCGGCGGACTACGTCATCGCTTACGTCCCCGACGCCAGGCTTGGGGTCGTGACCGATCTGTATGTTCCGGGCGCGCCTGTGCCATCGAATGCCATGGTGGCGGCGCTGGTGAAAGGCGTCGACAAATGGGGGATCAAGCCGGAGCGCTTTGCCGGCGGTCACGGCTCGACGGGTCCTTATGCAGATGTGGTTCAGGCGGCGCAGAAAGTCCAGGCCGCAACCCGCTGACGCGGGGCCCATCGCCGGAAAATCTACCGGATCCACATGCAGTCGCCATAACTGTAAAAGCGGTAGCGGGCGTCTACAGCGTGACGATACGCTCGAAGGATGCGTTCGCGCCCAGCGAATGCGCTGACCAGAATGAGCAGCGTGGATTCCGGCAAATGGAAATTCGTCAGCAGCTGATTGACCACGCGAAATGTGTGGCCGGGTTTGATGAAAATATTGGCCTCCGCGGGTCCAGGCTCGACAAGGCATTTCGCCGGGTCCCAATCTTCTCCATGACGCGCGGTAGACTTCTCCGCGGCATCCTCAAGGGCGCGCACGACGGTTGTCCCCACGGCAAGGATTGGCCGGCCATCGCCGCGCGCTTTGCAAATCGCGGCTGCCGCAGCTTCCGAAATTTCGTAGCGCTCGGAATGAATCGCGTGCCGATCGATTTCCTCTTCGTGGATGGGCTGGAACGTGCCGAGGCCGACGTCCAGCGTAATGGCGGCCGTCTCGATGCCCCGCTGCCGCAATCTTTCTAGAATCGCGGGAGAAAAGTGCAGGCCGGCTGTCGGAGCGGCTACAGCTCCCGGATGATCCGCAAAGATCGTTTGGTATCGCTCCCGGTCCGCCGGTTCATCCTCGCGCGAAATGTAGGGCGGCAGCGGAACGTGGCCGAGGCGTTCGATTGCTTTCGTAACATCTCCCTTCGCCGTAAGGCGGATTCGGCGCAGTCCATATTCGCCGCGGCTGATAACCTCGGCGCAAAGTTCTCCGTCTCCGAATTCGACGCGCTCTCCCACGCGCATTTTTCGTCCGGGCCGGACCAGTGCCTCCCACTCCTGAGGTGCGATTTCCCGCGTCAAAAGAACTTCGATTGGGGAGGACAAAAACTCACGTGCGGTGCGGCGATTGCGGCCCGGCTTTTCGGAGCGAACGCCCTCCCGGCGGCCAAATAGCCGCGCGGGAATCACGCGCGCGTTATTGACCACGATCAGTTCATCGCCGCGGAGCAAGTCAGGCAGCGCGCGAAATCCGGAATCCTCCCAGGTTTGCTTGTTGCGATCCAGGATCAGCATTCGAGAAGCATCCCGCTGGGGTAGGGGCTGCTGAGCGATGAGATCCTGGGGAAGGTCGAATTGGAAGTCAGAAAGATGCATGAGTTGATGATGCAACTATATTCCATTTGCCACTCTCAGCGCAAATCCAGACTGGAATGTAGATTTAAGTCTTTATTCCACAGCGTATTAACTAAGAACTTGGGCGATAAAAGTCTGCGAAGAAATAACTTGACATTGACGCACTAATATTTTATGCTTCGCGTGCAGTAAGATTAACAAAACGAGATGGAGGATTACAGATCATGTCTACTATCGCTCGCCTAGAACCTTTTCGAGGGCTTTCCACTTTGCAGGATCAATTCAACCGGCTTTTTACCGAATCGTTCCGAAATCACTCCGAGGAGTCGGCTCTGACGACCTGGGCTCCGGCGGTTGACATCTACGAGACCCCGAATGAGCTTGTGGTCAAGGCGGACTTGCCGGACGTGAACGAGAAGGACATCGACGTGCGCGTCGAGAACAACTTGCTCACGATTCGCGGGGAGCGTAAGTTTGAGAAGTCGGTATCCGAGGAAAACTTCCTGCGCGTCGAGCGCACCTACGGCGCATTCAGCCGCAGCTTCTCGCTGCCGAACACCGTAAACGCGGAAGCGATCGGCGCCGAATACAAGAACGGCGTATTGACCGTCACCCTGCCGAAGCGCGAGGAATCCAAACCGCGCCAGGTGAAGGTAACCGTCAACGCCGCGACCAACGGGAAGTAAGTTTCCCGCGCCGCGAGACGGCACGTCGCGATGCACTGGGGCCGGTTGGTAAACCGGCCCCACCGTTTTCCGTAGCACAGACTTCAGTCTCTGGATTTTTGAACGGGAGGTAAAACGTAATGGTCCGCTTCGACAAATTCACAGTAAAAGCCCAGGAAGCGGTGCAATCGGCGCAGGATATTGCCGCGCGGCACGATCACCAGCAGATCGAGCCGCTGCATCTTCTGGGGGCGCTCGTCGCGCAGCAGGACGGCGTCGTCGCGCCTCTGCTCGCGCGCCTCGGCGTGCGGCCGGATACGCTGGCGAGCGAAATTGAATCTCGCCTCGGGCGCATCCCGAAAGTTACGGGAGCGGTGCAACAGCAGATGGGACCGGCGGCGAACAAAGTCCTCGAAGGAGCTTTCGTCGAAGCGGAGCAATTCAAGGACGAATACGTTTCTACCGAGCACATCCTGCTGGCCATCGCCACCATTCGCAAGGATGATGCCGCCGAGTTACTCGCGAAGTATGGAGCTTCGCGCGAAGCGATCCTGCAGGCGCTGACGTCGGTGCGCGGCAGCCATCGCGTGACTTCGCAAAATCCGGAATCGACCTTTCGCGCGCTCGAGCAATATGGACGCGACCTGATCGAACTCGCGCGGCGCGGCAAACTCGATCCGGTGATTGGCCGCGACGATGAGATCCGCCGCGTCATGCAAATTCTGGCGCGCCGCACGAAAAATAATCCAGTTTTGATCGGCGAACCGGGCGTGGGAAAAACCGCCGTGGTGGAAGGGCTCGCGCAGCGAATTGTGGCGGGCGATGTGCCTGAAGTGTTGCGTCCGAAGCGCGTCGTGGCTTTGGATCTTGCGGCGCTCGTCGCCGGCGCGAAATATCGTGGCGAATTCGAGGACCGCTTGAAAGCGGTGCTCAAGGAAATCACGGAATCCGAAGGGCAGATCATTCTGTTCATCGACGAATTGCACACGCTCGTAGGAGCGGGCGCGGCTGAAGGCGCGATGGACGCTTCCAACATGCTGAAGCCCGCGCTTGCGCGCGGCGAGCTGCGAGCGATCGGCGCGACCACGCTGAATGAATATCGGAAATACATCGAAAAAGATCCCGCGCTCGAGCGGCGCTTCCAGCCCGTTCTTATCTCCGAGCCTTCTGTCGAAGACACGATCGCGATTCTGCGCGGATTGAAGGAACGCTATGAATCGCACCACGGCGTGCGCATCAAGGACGCCGCGATTCTGGCCGCGGCCACGCTGTCTCACCGTTACATCACCGACCGATTTCTTCCGGACAAGGCCATCGATTTGATCGATGAATCGGGCGCGAGCCTGCGCATGCAACTCGATTCGCTGCCCGTGGAGATCGACGAAATTGAGCGGCGGATCATGCAGCTGGAAATCGAGCGGCAGGCGTTGCTGCGCGAATCCGACGCCCATTCCAAGGAGCGGCTGAAACAGCTGGATTCGCAGCTTGCGGGACTTCGCGAGGAATCGAACGCCCGCAAGGCGCAGTGGCAGGTGGAAAAAGCCGCCATTGGGAAGATTCGCGGCATCAAGGAACAGATCGAACAGCTCAAGGCGGAGGAGCAGCGCCTCGAACGCAGCGGGGAACTCGCGAAGGTCGCGGAAATCCGCTACGGAAAGCTCGCGACCGCGGAGAGGGAAATTGCCGCCGCGCAAAAAAATCTCGAAGAAGTGCAAAAGAACGGCGGCATGTTGAAGGAAGAGGTCGATGAACAGGACATCGCCAAGCTGGTGAGCAAGTGGACGGGGATTCCCGTCGGGCGACTGCTCGAAGGAGAAGCGCAGAAACTTGTCACCATGGAATCGCGCCTGAAACAGCGGGTGATCGGGCAGGACCCGGCGCTCGAACGCGTCGCCAATTCCGTCCGGCGAAATCGCGCGGGGCTTTCGGATCCCAACCGGCCGATCGGCACATTCATTTTTCTCGGGCCCACGGGCGTCGGGAAAACGGAACTGGCGCGCGCGCTGGCCGAGTTCTTGTTTGACGACGAGAAATCCATGATCCGTCTGGACATGTCCGAATACATGGAAAAGCATTCGGTCTCGCGCATGATCGGCGCGCCTCCGGGCTACGTCGGCTATGAAGAGGGCGGGCAGCTCACCGAACAAGTGCGCCGGCATCCGTATTCCGTGATCCTTTTCGACGAAATTGAAAAGGCGCATCCCGACGTGTTCAACATTTTGCTGCAGATTCTCGAGGACGGCCGATTGACGGACGGCAAGGGCCGCACCGTCGATTTCCGCAACGCTGTGCTGGTGATGACGTCGAACGTCGGATCGAGCGCGCTTTTCGATCTGGCGGGTAGCGATCCGGAACGCGCGCGCAAGGAAGCGATGGAAGCCCTGCGGCAAGCTTTCCGGCCGGAGTTCATCAACCGGATCGACGACATCGTGCTGTTCAACCCGCTGGGTAAGGAACAGCTCAACAAAATTATCGACCTGGAGCTGGCCAAGGTGATGCGCCTGCTCGCGGAACGTAAACTTCGCATCGAGCTTACGCCCGCGGCGCGCGAGAGACTCGTGCGCGACGGTTACGATCCGGCCTACGGAGCGCGCCCGCTTCGCCGCACGGTCCAGCGCCTCGTTCAGGATCCGCTGGCGATGCGCATCCTCGACGGCAGCGTTTTGCCGGGCGACTTGGTGCGCGTGGATATCGATCCAGACTCGGACTCGATGCGCTTCGAGCGTGTGCCGCAGAAAACAGAGGAAGAGCCCGCCGCAAAACGCGGGGCGGCAGAACCTGCCGTCTCCACTGCAAAATCCGGACGGCGTCGGTAAGTTACATTTTGCCGGGCGCGCCTCAAGTTGACGCGCCCGGGGGAAGCTTCTAGACTGAATTGACGGGTTTACTCGGGTGAGATCATGAGAGCAATTAAAACTTTATTCTTATTGACGGCCCTGACGGTGCTTTTGGTTCTGGGCGGCGACGCTATTGCCGGCCAGCAAGGAATGACGTTCGCCCTGATCATCGCCGTGGTTATGAATGGCGGCGCCTACTTTTTCTCCGACAAAATCGCGCTGATGTCGAGCGGCGCGCAGCCGGTTACGCGCGAACAGCTTCCCCGCCTGTACCAGGTGATGGAGAGGCTGGCCGCCAAAGCGCAGCTGCCTATGCCGAAACTGTACGTAATTCCGCAACCCGCGCCGAACGCGTTCGCCACTGGCCGCAATCCCTCGCACGCTTCGGTAGCAGTCACCGCGGGCCTGATGGAATTGATGAACGACGATGAGCTCGAAGGCGTCATCGCGCACGAACTTTCGCACGTGCGCAATTACGATATTCTCATCACGTCAATAGCCGCCACGCTGGCCGGCGCAATCACATGGATCGCATCGATGGGGCGCTGGGCCATGATTTTTGGCGGCTTCGGCGGCTCGCGTGACAGCAACCGCAATGGCGGAGGGCTGGCGGCGCTGATCATGCTGATCGTCGCGCCGATCGCGGCTTTGGTGATCCAGCTCGGAATTTCCCGGCAGCGCGAGTTTGCCGCCGATGCGTCCGGCGCTCGCATGGTCGGCCATCCAAACGGCTTGATCAGCGCGCTAGAAAAACTTGGCGCCTACAACAAACGAATCCCGATGGACGTTCCCCCTGCGACGGCATCCCTGTTTATCGTTGCGCCTCTCAGCGCGGGCCAGGTGCTCTCGGGTCTGTTCAGCACGCATCCGCCGCTCTCAGAGCGAATCGCGGTCCTGCGCAACATGACGATAACCCGGTAACCTTTGTTGTTGCAGCACGTTGGAGATGGTCAGGAAATAGCCGGTGGTTGGGCCGTTGCTCAAGAACCGCGCACTGTAAGAATGATTCCAGGTGAGAAAATATTCTCTCATGTCCTTCGACCCGTCTTGCCGTCGCAATTCCTCGTTGGTCGATTAACTTTCTCATTAAAATAGACTTGGAAATTGTGAGAGCATGTAAACCCTTTGGCTTATGGCGTGCATGTTTGATCGTTGCTACTTACCGGGGGGCAGTCGTGAGCATGACGTGCAAGGCTACGATCCGTTTAATCTGCGAATATCTTGAAGGCCGGCTGGCGCCTGAAGTCGCTGGTGAAGTTCAGCGCCACCTTAGCTATTGCCAGAATTGCCGCACCGTTTTTGATGCTGCTGCCCTTACCCTCGAAGTCTATTTTGACCGCGAAGTGGAAGCCGTCCCCTCCGATCGCACGCGCGTTGCCTAATCCGTTACCCCTCTGAGGGTTAGAGATTTTCCGCCCTGTATAATTTCCAGGAAATGTGTGTCAGCAGTCAAAATCAATGAATTCAAATCTTTATCACCGATATACCTTATTTCGAAGGTAAAACTTACACGTTTCTACCTGCCGCTCCTGCACGATTAGGCGCCTTTAAGCTTAATTAAGTGTATTGTTTAGTGGAAGATATCCTGGCGCCAGCCGTCGAACTCGCGTTTGGTTGTACGCATGCACCTCTTCCTTTCGCGAGGGAATCGCAAAGGAGATTATGAATATGTTAGATCAGCCGAACGACCAAGGGACAATGGAAGGTTCGCCGCGTTGGATGGGAATAGCCGTAGTTGGGCTGGCGATTCTCTCACTTGTGGGCGTAGGCCTGGCATGGAATGCCGGCGGCCACGCACGCGATGCGGAACAGGCGCTTGCAGCGCAAGCCAAGACATTCCAGGCGAGCGAAGATGGAATGGGCCAGCGGATGGCGCAAGCGGAGCGCACGAACGCCGAGCTGCAATCCGAAGTGAATCTGGTGGGTGACAAGCTGAAACTTACTGAGGATCAACTGTCGGCGGCCCGGAGCCAGGTGAAGCAGAGCCGCGCCGATTACACGAAGAAGCTGACGGACGTGCAAAATACGCTGGCCACGAAGGCGAGTGCGGATGACGTGAAGGCGCTCGGCACCGACGTCAACGGCGTGAAGACCGATCTCAGCACCACCAAAGGGAGCATTGAACAGTTGCGCGGCGAGCACGGCGAGTTGATCGCGCGGAACCACGAAGAACTCGAGCAGCTCAAGCGAATGGGCGAGCGCGACTACTATGAGTTCACGCTGACTGCCAAGGGCCAGAAGGAACATGTCGGACAGACGATGATCGAATTCCGCAGCGCCAGCGGCAAGAAGCACCAGTACACCATCGCGATGTACGTCGACGACACACGCCTTGAAAAGAAGAACCGGTCCGTCAACGAACCCATCTATTTCTACGCGGGCGGATCTCGCCAGCCGATGGAACTGGTGGTCAACCAAGTCAGCGACAAGAAAATCTCGGGCTACCTGAGCGCGCCCAAGGCCGTTGCAGCCTCGGCGAAAGCAAACTAACCCAGTTCGACTTGTTGCACGGTGCAAACAAAGAGAGGGCCGCTTCGGCGGCCCTTTTTTTGTAGCACAGGCACTCTTGCCTGTGCGGGTTTGTAAGTTGCGCGAACAGGCCGCCCGAATTAACCACGATAGCAAAACCCGCACAGGCAAGAGTGCCTGTGCTACTTAGATCTGCACCACAAACACTTCAACACGCGCAGTTGCATTACTGGCAAGAAATTTCGGTTTAAAGCGGCAAATTCAAGCGCCGCAGCTCCAAATTGTCGGGGAACATGCGCAGGCCGAAGCGGACGGCTTTGGCTGCGGCGGACGGATCGCCTAGCGCCTGGTCGGTCTGATACAGGTGAGGATAGATTCCCGAATCCTCGTCGGGAAAATAGCGCATCACGAATTCGAGATGCGGGCGCGCCTCTGCCCATTTTTTTTGTTTGGCCAGCAATTCGCCCAGGTTGAGTTGAGTTTGATAGTTGTACGGGTCCTGCGCGAGACAATCCAGCATCGTTTGGTAGGCTTCGTCCCACTTGTTCTCGCGCATTAGGATTTCCGCGAGCTGCGCGCGCGCGGCTGCGCCTGAATGCGGATCGGCCGCGAGGATGCGGCGCTGCAGGTCTTCCGCTTCCGGCCAGCGCGAAAAATCCATATCGAGTTTCACGAGCGATTCGAGCGTCGCCAGATTCGCGGGATCGCGGGCAAGAATTCGCTGGAATGCCTGGCGCGCTTTTTCGTTGTTGCCGAAATGCCGGTCGGTTTCGGCCAGGCCCCAGGCGGCTTCGAGGGAATTGGGATCCATGGCCAGCGCGGCATCGAAGGCGCGCGAGGCCGACTGGAAATTGGGCTGGGCAAGCGCGGCGCGACCACGAATCGTGGCGATGCGAGCTGTGACTGGACGATTGTTGAGGGCGCGCAGGAAGCGCTCGGCCCCGTCGGCGTCGCCCTGATTGACCGATGTGGCGGCAGCGGCGGCCAGCGCCGCGTCGCGCTCGTCCGGCGGGAAATCCTCGGGCAGAGGATTTTTCTGCTCCAGGAGAATCGCATCACGGTTTTTATCTTCGAGGCCATGGACGAGAAGAGATCGCGGGGCGTGATATTCGAGCAGCGTTTGATCGTCCGTATTGAATTGCGCGCCGAAAGAGAATTTTCGTAAACCTGCGTCATCGAGCAGGTAGAAACCGAACAGCCCGGCCGCCTCTTCCATGCCGAGCTGGGCGAAATCGCCGTGCAGGCGCGGCTGCTGAAACAGAGTCTGCGCGCGCTCGAGAATTTCAGCTGACGGAGGACCGGGCGCCATCAGGATCAGGTCGGGCGCATCGCCGTGCCAGAGCGTGGCGCCATGAAATTCAGAGAGAAACGTCGCGAAGAGCATGCGCAAATCTTCGGGATAGAGGGAATAGGCCTGCATCCACTGCACGAATACGCCGTCGGGAGTGAGCCGATTGCCGACGGCGGCGTAGAATTCGCGCGTGAAAAGCGTGGCGACGCCGGCGATCCACGGATTCGACGGCTCGGAAATAATCAGGTCGTACTTCTGACGCGTGGTGAAGAGAAAATTGCGCGCATCGTCGAAGGTCACGTGCACGCGCGGATCTAGGAGCACGTTGCGATTCAATTTCGCGAGCAGCGGCGCAGCGCCCACGACAGCGGGCTCAATTTCCACAACGTCCAGGCGTTCCAGTTCCGGATACGCAGCGAGCGCGGACGCCGTCATGCCGCTGCCGAATCCGACGAGGAGCACGCGGCGCGGCGGATGCGCGAGCGCCGCGAGATGCCCGAGGAGGAGCTGCGTCGTCGCGTCGCGATTGGAGGCGTCCACTTTTCCGTTGGTGCGAAGGCCAATGTAATCGTCCGTCCTGGCGACGGAAATATTGGCATTCAGGCCGTCGCGGAAGTAGACGATGTCAAGAACGCGCGCGTTTTCCCGCAGCGTCAGCGGGCGGTCGTAGAGATTCCAATACATCATGGTGTTGAACGAAGCGACCGCAGGGTCATAAAAATAGTTTGAGAAACCAATGAAGGCGGCAAAGATGAGCAAGAGAAGATTTCCCGCGACCGCAAGGATTTTCCAGGATGGCCGCTCTACGGACGTGAAGCAAATTCCGGCGGCAAGAACGAGGTTCACTCCCGCTGTCGCCGCTAGCAAATGAAAACTGCCCATGCGCGGCATCAGCCAGAAGCCGGCGGAAATCGCGCCCACGATTGCTCCGAGCGTGTTCCAAGCATAGGCGCGGCCCACCGAAGCGCCCGCGCCGACACCCTTGGCCGAAGGCGGGCCGGCAATCAGCACGACAACGGCAGGAAAATTAAATCCGAAGACGACGGCCGTGGGCAGCATCGCCAGCGCGCTGGTGACAAATTGAGCTAGGACAAGGCCGCCGAACGATTCGTGCGTCGCGCGCAGAATCGGCGGGAGGACTTCGATCAGGCGAGTAAAGAACACCAGGAAAGCGAGCGCGGCAAGCGCCGTCAGCGTTTGCGTGACGGCAAAGGTCATCGAGCCCGGTGCGCGGCGGCGGCTCCATCGTTCATATGCTGCGCTTCCTAGAACGATTCCCGTGAGGAACGTGCCCAGCATCAGCGTGAACGCGTACGTCGAGCTGCCCAGCTGCGTCGACAGGAGACGCGTCCAGCCGATTTCGTAGGACATGGCCGTGGCGCCGACAATGGCGAAGCAAATCAGAAAAAATCTCGATGGCGCCGAAGAAGGCGCCGTTTCTAATTTTTCCGGCAAGCTCGATTCATCCAATGATGCTGAGGCGGGCTCTTCGCGCGAGAGAAAAAGCGCCAGCGCTCCGGCGGCCAGATTGAGCGCCACTGCGGTTCCAAGCGTGCGCTGTAAACCGAACGAGGGCAGAAAGAGAAATCCCGCCGCGAATGTCCCGGCAACGGCGCCTGCCGTGTTGATCCAATAGAGGCGTGATAGGCGCCCTCCCAGCTCTGCCGCATTCTTCGTGAGCCCGCGCACCAGCACGGGCAGCGTGCCGCCCATCAGAAATGTCGGCAGGAACAAGACCAGCGCCGAACCTACAAATCTCAGCGTAAGCAGAATGGCGCCGTTCCCCGCAGCGTACGGATATGCGGCGACATAGGCCGCACGCACGCCTGCAAGGCCGGCGAGAGAAATTGCCGCCGTTACGCCAACGCTAAATTCCAGCCAACCGTAGACTGCGACCGGCCGGTGCAAGCCTTCGCTCCGCCGTCCGATCCACGCGCTGCCCGAAGCGAGGCCCGCCATGAACACGGCGAGGACCGTGGCGACTGCGTACGCCGTGTGGCCAAAAATTAATCCGAGCGCCTTGCTCCACACCACTTGATCGATCAATCCGGCTGCGCCAGAAAAGAAAAAGCACACGAGCAGGGCGGGAAAAAGATAGCGGCGTGGAGCGGGCTCTGGCTCCACAGGCAGGCCGCTGGAAATTTGATCTGGCATGGCGGGCCGCATCGTAGTCCGGGCCTTGCACCACGTCAATTCGGCTGAAGGTATACTATCCAGCGGCTCGAATGGCATTGGGGATGTCCAAGGCGGGCAAAGAGTGGCCAAAGACGGCGAAGGTTTACCGGAGGACGAGATGAAGAAACTCAGCGAAATGTTATTGCCGCCGGCGCTCGCCGCAGCGCTTCTCGCGCCCCTTGCGCTGGCGCAGGATTCCATTCCGCAACCGCCCGAGGCCAAAAAAGTGCAGCACGTCACCCAAGTGAATGGCGTGACACTGAAGGACAATTATTTCTGGCTGCGTGACAAAAAAGATCCCGACGTGATGAAGTACCTCCAAGCGGAAAATGCCTATACCGAAGAAGTTATGAAGCCGACCAGGGAATTTCAGGAGTCGCTATACAAAGAGATGCTCAGCCACATGAAACAAACCGATCTAAGTGTGCCGGTGCGGCAGGGCCGGTACTATTACTATTCGCGGACCGAGGAGGGAAAGCAGTATCCCTACCAGTGCCGCAGGATGGGCAGCATGGATGCGCCCGAGGAAATCCTGCTCGATCTGAACGAACTGGCCGAGGGGCACAGCTTCCTGGGTCTCGGCGAGTTCAAGGTAAGCGACGACGGCAACTTGCTTGCGTATTCCGTTGATACGACGGGCTACATGCAATACACGCTTTCCGTGAAGGATCTGCGGACGGGCCAGACGCTGGGCGAGCATATCGAACGCGCAGACTCGGTCGTGTGGGCGAGCGATAACAAGACGATTTTTTATACTACGGAAGACGCCGTGTCGAAGCGGGTCGATCGGTTTTGGAGGCACGCGGTGGGCGCCGCGGGCAGCGATTTGCTGTATGAGGAGAAAGACGAACTGTTTGACCTCGATGTCAAACGCTCTCTCGACAGGAAAATGATTCTCGTCGAGTCGGAGGCCAAGACTTCACGCGAGTATCGATACCTCTCGGCCGACAATCCCAACGGCCGATTGAAGATCGTCGTGCCCCGGGAAAACGGCCACGAATACGACGTGAACTATTACCAGGGCGAGTTCTACATCACCACGAATAAGAACGCCAAAAACTTTCGCGTGGTTACCGCGCCCGTGAGCGATCCGTCCGAAAAAAACTGGAAATCGTTCATCGACCATAACCCCAAGATAAAAATCGAGGGCCTGGAAACGTTTGCCGGGCACCTGGTGGTGTCCGAACGGGAAGGCGGACTGGAGTACTTGCGCATCATCGATATGAAGACGAAACAGTCGCATCGCATCGCCACGGACGAATCCGATTACGATATCGCTATCGGCGACAACCGCGAATTCGACGCCTCCGTCGTGCGCTTCAATTATCAATCCATGGTGACGCCGCTTTCCGTTTATGACTACGACCTGAACACGCACGAGCGAAAACTTCTGAAACAGCAGGAAGTGCCGGGCGGCTACGATGCCAGCCGTTACGAGGACAAGCGAATCTGGGCCGTGGCGCGCGACGGCACCAAAGTGCCGATCTCCGTCGTGTACAAGAAGGGAGTGCGATTCGACGGCGCCGCGCCGATGCTGCTGTACGGATACGGCTCCTACGGCGACTCGCTCGATCCCACATTTTCATCGAGCCGGCTGGCGCTGCTCGATCGCGGAGTCATTTACGCGGTGGCCTACGTCCGCGGCGGCGGCGAGCTCGGCGAGGATTGGCGCGACGCGGGCCGCATGATGTCCAAGCTGAACACTTTTTACGACTTCATTGATTGCGCGGAATACCTGGTCAAGAACAAGTACACCTCCTCGGATCGCCTTGTCATTAAAGGACGCAGCGCCGGCGGCTTGCTGATGGGCGCAGTCACGAATATGCGCCCGGATTTATTCAAAGCCGTGATCGCGCAGGTGCCGTTCGTGGACGTGATCAATACCATGCTGGACGCGTCCTTGCCGCTCACCACCAGCGAATATATCGAGTGGGGAAATCCGCGCGAGAAACCCGCTTTTGAATACTTGATTCGCTACTCGCCGTACGACAACGTGGCGGCGAAAAATTATCCGGCGATGCTGGTCGAGGTATCGCTGAACGACAGCCAGGTTCCGTACTGGGAGGGCGCCAAGCTCGTCGCGAAGTTGCGAGCCACAAAGACTGATAAGAATCTTCTGTTGCTAAAGGCCAACCTGGGCGCGGGCCACGGCGGCTCGTCAGGACGCTATGACGCCTTGCATGAGACGGCCTTCGACTATGCGTACGCCTTGCGGCAGATGGGAATTACGAAGTAGTGTTTCGCGGCTCAGATTCACAGGGCAGGCGAGAAAGAAGGGAGGCGCCTGGCAGAATCACAAGCGCCTCTCTAAAGCTCAATCAAGGTAAACCGTACCTCACTGGATCACCTCCTTCTCGGCACAGAATGCCGATGCCCGCATTGTAAAACCATTTATCCGAACTGGCTATGGGGATTTTCGGCTGATGTGATAGCAAGAATGCATGAGTCAATTACGCATCATTCCGTTTGTCAGAAGTCGGCAGCGAGAACACACGAAAAATGCCCTCAACCGGCATACCGAGTATCGTCGTCTTTGTTATGGAGTCATCTCAAATTATACTAGTGACGCTAGGATGCACCCTGGGGGGCCAGTGGGTAAATCAAAGCTTCTATTTTGGTTTTGCGTCGCATTGGTTCTTCTTATAAGGCTGTTAGTCGTACCCATGATTCCGACTCTGGCACTGGCGGATTTTATTACACGCTACATACCTATTTGGCTCGCACCGCTGAACTGGGTGCTAGGTCTTGGTCTTCTTGCCCTCTGCCAGGGGCCGCTACTGATGCCAAGATACGTCTCGATTCTTCTGAATGTTTTATGTGTGGCTTCCGTGCTGTTCTTCTTGGGATCGTGGCGTTTTCACCCCGTTTTTTCACCTATTATCGGTGCTTTCGGGTATTTCGAGATGAATTGGCTGATACCTTGGTGGGAAACGAAATGGATCCACCAGGCCAGTCAATCCGCGGCCATGAGTCAAAATGCGACGATCCTCAAGATCGCAGTCATGGCGGACGGTCGCATCACGTTGGACGGCTCGCCGACCACAATCGATTCACTGCGGGTGTCCCTAAAGCGACTGGCCGATCAAAGGGGTGCCGTTTGGTATTATCGTGAGGCAGGCCAGAGTGCCGCCCCACCAGAATCCGCCGAAATCATGAATGCGGTGATCGAGAATCACCTACCCATTAGATTATCGAGCCGTCCCGACTATTCCGATGCGATTGGCTCAGATGGCAGACCCGTTACCGCCTGATCGCGGATTCAATAACCTCGGATGATGTATCGGTCCCAAGGCAGCTGAACTCGCTCCACTTATTGGAATGTCGCAAATCGAGCTAGCACCATGTCGTTTAAACCGACGACGTTGAATCATGCGTTTGAAAAACAGGGTCAGTTGACATTCAGGAGCCGATTGCAGTCCAATCCTGGAACGACGGGGCCGAATTTTCGCGCGGATTGCATATGGAGGAGTGAAATTCATGTTGAACGTTCAAAAAATCGCATTGACAGGTTTGGCAGCCGTTGCGATCGGCTCGGTCTGGAATGCCAAAACCACCGCGCAGGAAAATTCATCTGTCGGAGTGGTTACCGTCTTCGACCACGAGAAACTGGACGCGTCTTTTACTAAAGCAATCTCCAATGGAGGCAGCGACCTTTTATGGAGCCGCACGTCCAGCAAGGGGACCTACAACGTCTCGACGCACAGCCGGGAATCCGTGAAGGCCGCGTGCAAACCTGAGGGATGCAGCCATACGGGCTTTACTGCCTTTGTGTATGTGGTGAGCGGGGCTGCGACCCTGGTCATCGGCGGCACAGCCAAAGCTGCGGCGGCTGACAAGTTCGGCGGCCAATCCATCCAGGGCGGCGAGTCACATCGCATCAGCAAAGGGGATGTGTATATCGTTCCTCCCGACACGATCCATTGGTACAAGAACGTGGAAGCCCCGTTTCGCTATATTGAAGTTCCAGTCCCCTGATCCACTCTTTCATGAATAATCGCAGACCGGAAACTGACCCACCTCCATTTTCATCAGGGTTGACAGTCGCGGGGCCTCCGACTATCGTGGGCCTACTGTGAAAATCCTGGTGGTCGGAAGCGGGGGACGCGAGCACGCAATGGTCTGGCGGCTGCGTCAATCGCCGGAAGTCGAAAAAATCTGGTGCGCGCCCGGCAATGGCGGGATCGAGGACGTGGCTGAATGTGTGCCCGTGAATGCCGCCGATGTAGGCGCAGTGGTGTCCCTGGCCGAGCGCCTTAAGCCGGACCTCACCGTGGTGGGACCGGAAGCGCCGCTGGTCGCCGGGATCCGCAACAAATTCGAATGCCGTCACATGCGCCTGGTGGGTCCTTCGCAACGGGACGCGCGTCTTGAAGGCAGCAAAATTTACGCGAAGCAGTTCATGGACCGGTACGAAATCCCCACGCCGACGCTCTACGGTGATTTTGAATCTCCGCTCGAAGCCATACGCGCCCTGGACGCGGTGGATTGGCCGGTGGTGGTGAAGGCCGACGGATTGTGCGGAGGAAAAGGCGTCCTCGTGACGGAAGATCGCGCGGAGGCGGAGTCGTTCATCCGGCGCCTCATGCAGAAGCACGAACTCGGCCACGGCGGCGCGCGTGTATTGCTCGAACACGCACTGAAGGGCGAAGAGCTTTCGTTCATTGTCCTGACGGATGGGAAATCCTTCGTGCCCATGGCGCCGACGCGCGACCACAAGCGAGTCTTCGACGGCGACCGCGGCCCCAATACCGGCGGGATGGGCGCGTACACGATGGACGGAATGATCACTCCGAAATACGAATCAGTAATCATCAAGGACATCGTCTGCCCCACGATTGCGGGACTTTCCGAAGAGGGAATTCCTTACACCGGCTTTTTGTATTTCGGCCTGATGCTGACCGCCAGCGGGCCGATGGTTCTCGAATATAATTGCAGGCTGGGCGACCCGGAAACGCAGCCCATCATGACGCGGATGGATTTCGATCTCGCGGTGGCATTTGAGGCGGTGGCTTCGCGCAAGCTGGACAGGTTCAAGCCCGCGTGGAAGCCGGGCGCGAGCGTTTGCGTGGTCATGGCGTCAGGCGGATACCCGGACTCGTTCGAGACTGGAAAAAAGATCACGGGATTGGCGGAAGCGGAAGCGCTGCCGGGCGTCGCCGTGTTTCACGCGGGGACCAAGCGTGACGGCGATTCCCTGGTGACCAGCGGCGGGCGCGTGCTTGGCGTTACGGCCACGGCTGATTCGCTTCCGCTGGCGATAAACAAAGCCTACGAGGCCGTGGATAAAATACATTTTGACGGAGCGCACTGCCGCTCCGATATCGGCGCCAAAGGAGACCTCCGCAGGAGCGTCCTGGCGGAGGCGCCGCGTGTCTGAGGTCCTGCGCTTATTTCAATGCCTGGCGCGCGGCGAGCCCATGCGCGAATTCGTTGAAGTGTTTGCCATTAAAAATAAGGGATTCGAGGATTGTCTTCACGGACGGAGCGGGAGCGCGCGGCAGGTTCTGCTGATGGATCAGGAAACGCTCGAGGAATTCGGCATCGCGCCGGGGCGCGCCAGGGAAAACATCACGACGCGCGGGATCGAGCTAGGCAAATTGGTCCTCGGACAACGGTTGCGCGTGGGCGAGGCGCAGCTCGAAGTTACGAACCCCTGCACGCCGTGCCACCAGATGGACGAAATCCGCCAGGGTCTTCAGGAAGCGCTTCGCGGGCGGCGCGGCCTGTTGTGCCGGGTCGTGGAGTCCGGCCGCATTCGCCGGGGCGACCGCATCGAAATCGAAGAGAATGCGCGCACACCCCGTCCTACCGGCGATGAATCCATCTCCGGGGCATTTTAATTTCTGATAATGATCGCAAAACTAATAGGAAAGGCAGGAAGCATTCATGGCCAGTGAATCGAAGAACAGCCGCAAGCCGCTCGTCGGAATCGTCATGGGTTCGGACACGGATTTGCCGGTGATGAGCGAAACGGCGAAAATGCTGGAAAAGTTTGAAGTGCCCTACGAAATTGAAGTGACTTCGGCGCACCGGTCTCCGGCGCGCACGCACGAATACGCGTCGACGGCGGTATCGCGCGGGCTGAAAGTGGTGATCGTGGCGGCGGGTGGCGCGGCGCATCTTGCGGGCGTGGTCGCGGCGGTCACAACGCTGCCCGTGGTCGCGGTGCCAATGGCCACCACGGTGCTCTCGGGGATTGACTCGCTGCTGTCGAGCGTTCAGATGCCCGCGGGGGTGCCTGTGGCGGCGATGGCCATCGACAAACCGGGCGCCGTCAACGCCGCGATTTTTGCGGCGGAAATTCTGGCCACGTCCGACGCGGAAATCGCCAAGCGGCTCACCACGTACAAGGAAGAACTCGCCAAATCGGTAGCCGAAAAAAGCGCTCGCGTGAAATTGCAGTACGCCGGGAAAACCAGCTAACCCGCGGTTTTTCGCAACATAAAATTTTAGAAATGCATGCGTCGGCAGAAGAGGAAATATCTTCAGCATCCCCAAAGCTACAGAGGCAAAAAGGTTTAAGAGACTTAGTAGGACAGGCTTCCAGCCTGTCGCAGTTGACGTTGAGCTGAATCTAAACCAGACAGGCTGAAGCCCGTCCCACTATTTATTATTTCCTAGCCGCGTTAGCGGCGAATCGCTCCTGCATGCGGCGGGTAAGATGAGGCACAATGCCCAGCATGCGCTCGATGAGCATCAACTGGCCGCGGTGATGCATTTCATGTTCTTTCACGGACAGGATCATGTCGAAGCGGGTGCGTGTGGGCGGCGTTCCTCCGGGCGGCATGGTTAGAACCTCGCCGAGAAAATTGTCGTCGAGCCCTTCCATCCATTTGGCCCACGCTTCGCCATCTTTGGTGAGCAACTCAATCATCTGAGCTTTGGTGCGCGGCGTTTTTTCTTCCGCGGAGAGGCGTTTCATCAGCGCGGGAAAATCGAATCCCGCCAGGGTCGTCAGGCGCTGGTCGGCATGGATTGCCTTTTGAAAGCCGTTGCTGAGCGCAATGTGCGCCAATAGCTCGCGAACGCTGCGCGTCTCCGGCATGGGCCGAAAATCGTACTTATCTTCGGGAATGTCCTCAGCAATCGCCAGCGTGTTCTTGCGGACCGTGCGAAAACTTTCAGCTAACTCCTTGCCACCATAATAGTTCACAGGATTCTCCTTGACCCAGGTTAAGTATGTTTTTCCATGAAAAGGAAAGGGAGCCAATTCTAACACGGCGCGGCGCGAAATTGGACGGGCGAGACAGCAAAACGACTTGGATTATTATTTAGCCGGCGGAGCTTTCTGTTTCAACATTTCCGTCCAGTTCAGCACGACGCTGATTTCCTGAGGGCCCTGCTCCGCGGTCTTCGCCAACAGGAATCGTTGACCGTCGGGCGTGACGTCATAGGCAGGCATCGTGTTATATGTGGCGTAATGCCCCTCGAAGAGCACCTTCGGCGTATCCGCTGAAAAGTTCCCCTTGGTAATCGTCCCCACGGCCATCATCTTGTCGCTGTTCCGGTAGAAGAGTTCTCCGTTGCGCGCCCAGACGGGCTCCGTGCCGCCTTCCGTCGAAATTTGCCATTTGCCGCCGGGCCCCGGATAAGGCTGGACGTAAACCTCGCTGCGGCCCGACTCATCGGAGACATACGCCAGCCACCGGCCGTCGGGCGAAAATTGAGGGGCGATTTCGTTGAACCGTGTTTGCAGGAACGTCTCCACTTTTCGGTCCCCGAGCCGGTAAACAAATAGGTCGAAACCGGTACCGGGGTTGGATTGCTCGAAGGCCAACGTCTGACCGTCGGGAGACCAGGAACTTGCAACTTGCTGGCGGTCGCTCGTCGCCAACCGCTCCGTCCCGCCGCTCCCGTCTGCCAGTTGCCAGAATAAGTTCCGCGGCCCCGCCCTGTCCGATGCAAATGCGATTCTCTTTCCGTCGGGCGTCCACGCCAAAGCGCCGTTGTAGATCCCCTCGAAGGTCAGCCGTGTCAATGTGCCCCGCTTGGTGTCCAGAAGCCACTCCTGGGTCCCCAACTCATCGATCGTGACGGCCACGCGCTGGCCATCGGGAGAGATCCGTGGGTTTCGATAGGCGTGAGGCGGAGCGTCCAGTGGTTGCTCCGTTCCTTTTCGGTCCACCCACACTAGCTTGTTCTGTGCGGCTGACGGTACCAACCGGTAGGCCAGCACGCCGTTAGCGGAGACGGTGATGGCAGCCTTGCCGTTCGCGGAATTGAACTGAACGCCTTCGGCGATGGGTATGGCGTCGCCCTTCAGCTCCAGGCGATCCGCGTCAAAGGATTGAGCAAACAAGGTTCCCGCCCGGTTAAACAAAAGATACCCCGGGGGAGCATACAGTGCGGAAGAGTAGGCCTTCAGAATCAGCTTCGTGTCTTTCGAATCAAGCGATCCCACGTATATCCCACTATTTTCCGGATTCGAAGCAGCGATAGTGTAGAGAAAGTGCTTTCCATCCGGTAGAAAGTTTGGCCAGTCGTGACTGAGTGTCTGCTGGGATGCGTCCAATGATGTGACAGGAGTCGCCGAACCACCTGCTGAGGGGACGCGAAGAATCGAGCTCCCGGGACCGGTCGAAAACAAGATGACCCCATCGCGATTCCAGGTTCCCCCACCTTCGCCCGGCGAAGCCGTGATGATCGCGGCGGGCCCTCCGTTAGCCGGGACCTTCTTGAGCGAGCCGGCAGTGAAAGCAACGAAGCGGCTATCCGGCGACCAGAAGGGCCCCCATGCATCCTCGGTCCCAGGCAACGCCTGCGCGGTTGGGGAATCGAAGTCGCGCAACCAAAGCTGCTGGCGTCCGGTGGAGTCCGCCCCTACAAATGCCAGCTTGCTGCCATCTGGAGACACACTAAAGAAGGCCGGGCCGAGGCCAATCACCGGCAAGGTTCGCTTTTCCGGCGGAGTAACAGAAAAGTGCACGGCCTTCACCTCCGCCGAAGGCCGACGGAAGTAGAAGACCGCCGCGGCGAGCACGACCGCAACAAGAATGGCAACCGCGGCCACCAGCCAGCCGAGACGCTCGCGAACGCCGCTTTTGGCTATGCCACCAGGCACTGGTAGCGCCGCCTGCGTTCCATGGCCCTGCTCCGCGATCCATTTCAGTTCGTCGCAAATATCGCTCGCCGCCTGCCATCTTTTCTCCGCCTCTTTGGCCATGCATTTCTTCACCAGGCGGTCGAGGGCGGGCGGCGTCACAGGCTGAAGAGATGAGATCGGCGGAGGGTCGGTCTCCAGAATCTTGGCGATCAAACTGGCCTGGCTTCGGCCTTCAAAGGCTTTCTTGCCGGTGGCCATTTCGTAGACGACCGCGCCGAAAGCGAAAATGTCTGTGCGCGCGTCGACTGGCCTGGCTTCCACTTGCTCGGGCGCCATGTATTGCAGCGTCCCAAGGATCGTTCCCTCGGCGGTCTCGCCGCCCTGAATCGTCGCAAGCTCTGAAAATGGAGTCGCGGGCTTTGCTTCCTGCTGTAATTTGGCGAGGCCGAAGTCCAGCAGTTTCGTGCCTGATTTCGTGAGCATGATGTTGCCCGGCTTCAAGTCCCGGTGCGTTATGCCATTGCGGTGGGCCTTGTCCAGCGCGTCCGAAATCTCAATCGCATACTGCAGCACCTGCTCCATCGGCAGCGGGCCCTTCTTTAGCCGGTCCGCCAGCGTTTCTCCCTCCAGGTATTCCATGACCAGATAATCGATTCCGTCTTGATGGCCGATGTCGTAGAGAGTGCAGATGTGGGGATGATTCAGGCCAGCGATGGTTCGCGCTTCGCGATCGAAACGCTCGCGGAGGTCCGCGCGATCGGCGAGGTGCGCGGACAGAACTTTGATCGCGACCGTGCGGTCGAGCCGCGTGTCACGGGCTTTGTAGACCTCGCCCATTCCTCCGGCGCCGATTGCGGAGAGGATCTGGTAGGGGCCGACCGTTTTCCCGGGGAGAATGGCCATTCTGCACTCCGTTAAACTTAAGTGCGGGAGTATAGCGCCGTTACCCAACCAGAAAACACTTTTTTAGGGGCTTATCGAAGATCAATGTAGAATATAGGCCACGCGCCCTACGGGGCTTCCATGGTCTGCCGGAATTGCGCGGACTGTAGCATAGCGAATAAACAGGGGCCGAGGTGAATATGCGGCGGCGAGTAACGCTTCTGGGCACGAGCGCCTTTGTTGTGATTCTATCTTTTTCGATTTCCATAGCTCGGCCTGCGATGGCCGGCCGGTCGCCCGACGGCGCCGCGGACACGCCAACTCCCGCCGCCAATCGCGACGACCTTCAGCGCTCTTACCGAACCGACCATTATCTTGAAGTGGCGGAAAGCGGCGCGGACCGCGGGGAAAATATTTACTGGCATAAATGCTGGGCCTGCCACAACAAATACCAGCAGGCCGCTCCGACACTCGAAGGTCTTTTCCAGCGACCGGCCCTGATCACTGGCGTTCCCGTCACAGAAGAGAATGTGGCCGCGCACATCAGGAAGGGCGGGCCGGGGATGCCCTCGTTTGGGACGACTCTTTCGAATTCCGATGTGGCGGACGTGGTCAGCTATTTGCACAGCAACAAGTGCTGCGTCGAGGGAGAACATCTTCCGGCCAATCCCTGGTATCGACCGGAAACAAATAAGTGGACGGTGCAGACCGGCCTTTCCGGCGGGGCGACCGGGACGGTGCGAGTGGCCAGCGGCGATTCGCCGGAAGGCGTGATGGTGCAGCTGATCGCGCCGAACGGCGTGCGGACCACGGTCTACACCAATGAAGACGGGAAGTACGAGTTTCCGAAGATGCAGGCCGGAGTCTACACCTTGCGGATCGCGAATCCGCTGGAATTCAAGCCGTACCGGCGCGATTCGGTGCGAATCGACGGCGCCGCGAAATTGGAAGATATTGTGCTCGAGCGAATTGCCAAAACGCGAGCGCTGCCGGCGACGCCGGAAGTGGAAGCTCAGCTGAGCGGCGAAGAAATTCTGTGGAATCTTCCCGGAACGGTCGAGGAAAAAGAAGCCCTGCATAATACCTGCGCGCTGGGCTGCCATTCCTTCCAGCAGATTTTCAAGAACCGCTACGACGAGCGCAGCTGGGGCGTGCTGGTGGGGCGGATGCTGCATCGCGGCGGAGGCCCGCTGATCAACGATCCGCTTGAGCCGGTGAGCGATTCGGCAATGGCGACCGACAGGTTGCTCACAAAGTGGCTGGCGAAGGTTCGCGGGCCGGAGGCCGTGGACGGGCCGATGTACGCGTTCCCGCGGCTAACAGGGGAATCCAATCGCGTGGTGGTGACGGAATTCGAGCTGCCCCGCGCGTTGCAAAGCGCTCACGATGTGTACGGGGATGGAAACGGAAACATCTGGTACACAAGCCACCTGAGCCGCTTCTTCGGAAAGCTGGACACGCGCACGGGGGTGGTGACGGAATACCAGACGCCCCTGACGCCCGGCGCGCAGCCGGGAACGCATCACGTGTACGTTGAGAAGAACGGCGAAGTCCTCATCTCCGAGCCGTGGTCGCACAAACTGCTCAAGCTCGATCCGCGAAACGGGGAGATGGTGGAAGTGCCCGTCGCGGCGCCCTTCCCGATCAACTCCGCGGGGATGGCGGATTTCGATGTGACGCCGGACGGATTTGTGTGGGCCAGCATGGGCGGCGGATACGCCGCCGAGAAGATCGATCCCAAGACAGGCAAACTCGTGCAAAAATATCCGATGAAGGTTCCCTTCAGCTATGACGGAGTCGTTTCCCAGGACGGAAATTTCTGGGCCGGCGGCGCGATTTCCGGGACGTTTGGAAATTCGGCGGAGCTTTTGGATATCCGCACAGGCGAAATGCTGAATCTGGATTCTGGGGACCGCAAATCCGCCGGCCGCAGGGGCGGATTCGATCCCTTCGGAAACGCCTGGTTCGGCGGAGAGAACGGAACGTTGGTCGAGCTGGACGCCAAAGCCAAACGCATCCGTGAATTTTATCCTCCGGGGCCCGTCGAGCCTTACACGGATTTGTATTCCGTGGAACCCGACAAGAACGGTGAAGTGTGGGGCGGAGAACTGCACGGACGGGAGTTCTTGAGGTTCAATCCGAAAACGGGACAATGGACGGAATACGCGATGCCGGAGCCGTACTCACACTCGCGCGCGGTTTGGGTCGATAAGTCTACGACGCCGACCACCGTTTGGTACGCTGACTACAGCACGGGGCGCATCGTTCGCATTCAGCCGATGGAGTGAAGCGCGGGCAAGGAACGAAACTTGATACGACCTCAGGGGCTAAAGCCCAGGTTTTCTTGTCTCTGAATGTCGTGGCAGAACAGGCTTCGGAAAAAGTCAGTTTCGGCGAGGTTTTAGTAGCACAGCCACTCCTGGCTGTGCGGTTTTCGCGATGGATTGCGTCCCGGATGCGCGAAAGCCCAGAAAATCGCACAGCAAAGAGTGGCTGTGCTACTTTTTTCGCGGCCTTTGAAGCAGCGACCCACAAAGGTTGTTTGCGAAACAACCTTTATTGATTTGGGATTTGGTTGTGACAAGACGAGGCTTTCCACCATCTAAAGCATTTGGAGGTCCGGGATGTCAACTTTGACGCATGTGCCCAATGTTCCACAGATTAAAGACGATGCCGCCGATCCGGGATTGCGCGAGGTGATCGAGCGCGCCAAGGTGACCAAGAGCCCGCCTCCCGCGTGGTACCGGACGATGGGCCAGAACCCGGAAGTGGCCAAGGAGTTTGCGCGCTACTGGGACATGCTCCACCGTGGCGGCACCGTGCCTCACGAAATCAAGGAACTCGCGCGCATCCAGATAGCGCAAATCGTGGGCTGCGAATTCTGCGCGCGGCAGACTTCTCCGCTCGCCTCCTCCATCACCGAAGAAGAGAAGATGAGCTGCGCGCTGCCGAACTGGGAGCATCCCGACCCGAAGACTCGCGCCGCCCTGCACTACGCGCGCACGCTCACCCTCGATGACGGAAGGGATAAGGAAGTTTACGCGGAGCTCAAGAAATTTTACAGCAACGCGGAGATCGTCGAGCTCTCGGCATTCTTCTGCCTCACCGCCGGAGGCAACCGCATGGCCAAGAGCTGGAGCATCGAAGCGCACGGCGAAGTGCCGGCCATCCCGAAGGGCGCGATGTCCATCCACGGGAATGAAGCGCCGCCAACTTCCAGCCAGCTTTCGCACGGAAGATAGTTAGAGCGCGAATGATACGAAGTCCAGTAGGACAGGCTTCCAGCCTGTCGGTTTTCGTAATGCCAACGCTGGCGGAAAAAAGACAGGCTGGAAGCCTGTCCCACTTGTTTTTCCCCGCCGTCCCAAGACTTCAGAGCGACCAGCCGATCAACTCTTCGAGAATTTCGTTGGTTCCGGCATAGATGCGCTGGACGCGGCTGTCCATCCACATGCGTGCGATCGGGTACTCGATCATATAGCCATAGCCGCCGTGCAATTGAACGCACTCGTCGACGATGCGGCACTGGCTCTCCGTCAGCCAATATTTCGCCATGGCGGCGGTGACGGGGTCGAGCTGCCCGGCGATAAATCGCACGATGCAATTGTCGATGAATACGCGGCCGATATGCGCTTCCGTCTTGCACTGCGCCAGCTTGAAGCGCGGATTCTGAAATTCGATGAGCGTCTGGCCGAACGCCTTCCGCTCTTTCGCATACTTGGTGGTGATGGCCACGGCTTTCTCCGAAGTGGCGACCGCGCCCACGCCGACCATCAGCCGCTCGTAGCGCAATTGCTCCATCATCTGGGAAAAGCCGGCGCCCTCGGCCGCTCCCAGCAGATTCGCGGACGGAACGCGCACATCGTCGAAGAAAAGTTCGCAGGTATCGATCTCATGCATGCCCACTTTTTCCAGCGTATTGCCGACGCGGTAGCCCGCAAGATTCTTCGTCTCGACGACAATTATGGATATGCCGCGAAAGCCGGCCACTTTGGGGTCCGTCTTTGCGGCCACGCAGACCAGGCCTGCATGCCAGCCATTGGTGATGAAAGTCTTTGAACCGTTGAGGATGTAATCGTTGCCATCGCGGCGCGCGGTGGTCTTGATGCCTTGCAGGTCGGAGCCGGCCGAGGGTTCGGTCATGGCGATCGCTCCCACGAGTTCTCCGTGTGCCATTGCCGGAAGCCACTTTTTCTTTTGCTCTTCGTTTCCGTACTGGAGAATGTAGTACGAGACGACGCTCTGCACGGCGCAACCGAAGTGCAAACCGGCTTGCGCCAGTTCTTCCATCACCACGGCCTGGTGCGCGAACGTGCCGCCGCCCCCGCCGTATTCCTCGGGGACATCCGGGAGAAGGAGGCCAGTCTGCCCCGCTTGCTTCCAGGCATCCTCGTCGGGCCGGCGCTGCTCGCGCCACTTGGCCTGGCGGGGGAGGAATTCTCCCTCTAAAAACTCGCGGACGGTCTTGCGAAACATCCGCAGTTCGGGATTCATCCAGGGTGATTCGTAGTTAGCCATGGGAAACTAGGATGTTATCCCAGCAAAAGTGAGTTCGCCAGCGGTCTACCCTGGATTCGAACAGCCGTGTTTCGTTTCCAGCAGGGGTCCGGTAGGATGCGGTACCAGTCCAGTATCTGGCCGCATAATATACTCTGAGGGCGGGCCAGAGGCTCGCAGACAAAGGGGAGCGGTGGAGCCAATTACCTCAAAGGAATGGGAACAAATCGGGGACGAAATCCACGTGTGGCACGCGGCTCTGGACCGCGAAGAAAAAGTGCTTCAACGATTGGAGGCGACGCTTTCGCTTGAGGAGAAAGCGCGGGCGGATCGATTCCATTTCGCGAATGACAGGAATCGATTCATCGTCGCGCGCGGGCTGCTTCGCGAATTGCTGGGAAAGTATCTTGCTCAAGCTCCAGCCGGCCTGGAGTTTTCCTACGGGCTGCATGGAAAGCCTGCCCTCTCGGGAGGAAACGCTTCGAGTGGTCTTTTTTTTAATCTGTCGCACTCGGCAGGATTGGCAGTGTATGCGATTGCCAGAGAACGGAATCTTGGGATTGACGTAGAGCACGTGCGGTCAGAATCCGCCGGCGAGGATATTGCCAAGCGCTATTTTTCAGCGCGCGAAGTGAGTGATCTGCGGACCTTGCCGCCGGAAGCGCGGGTCGAGGGATTCTTCCATTGCTGGACGCGCAAGGAAGCGTACTTGAAAGCCACCGGAATGGGATTGCAGATTCCTCTGGACAGTTTTTCCGTGAGTCTGTTGCCTGGCCAGCCCGCGCAGTTTCTTGGCGGCGTTGAACCCCGCTGGCATATGGCCGCGTTCCATCCAGCAGAAGGCTACGTGGCTGCGGTGGTATATGACGGCGCGCCGGGTTCTATCAAGTATTTCTCCGTTGATGCTCGCTAAAAATAAAAAAGGAAGATTCGGTCTGGAGCGAATCTCTTCCAGAACATTCTTGGCCGAATCGCAGGGAGATTGGTGGCGCCGGCGTCCCGCCGGCGGTTTCTGTAACCATGCCCCCGCGCAAAACCGACGGCGGGACGCCGGCGCTACGCCCCCGGACATTGCGGGCTGCCAAGGCTGGTTGTAATATGGCGCGCCCGGAAACCGAAATCGGCTAACATATAGACTTGGGTGGGCCACGGAAATGCGCCCACTCGGGGATCTTCGGATTTCTGAATCGCGGGATTCCTGAGCGAAGGAGAGGAAAGATGCAGCAGGTCAACATTGGAATTATCGGAACGGGATGGTGCGGGGGCATTCGCGCGGAAACGTGCGCCGCGAGCCCTTACGTGAGCGAATTGCACATCGCCGAAATTAAAGAGGCGCGTTTGAAGGAAGTGGCGGAGAAGACCAGGCCCGTCACGGCGACCACGGATTACCGGGCACTACTGAAGAACGACAACATCAACGCTATTATCGTGTCCGCAACTCCGGAAACCGTGCACTATCCGATGGCCAAGGAGACGCTCCTCGCTGGAAAACACCTCCTGCTGGAGAAGCCGATTTCGCTCACACTTGCAGAGGCAGATGAACTGATCGAGCTGGCGCGGTCCAAGTCGCTGCTCTTCACCATCGGATATTCGCAGCGCTTCAATCCGAAATTCGCGTACGTGAAACGGTCGATTTCCGACGGCACGATCGGGCAGCCAGTGAGCGCGCTTGTCAGCCGCCACATCACGCGCAACCTCGGCAACAAAATCGGCGGCCGCATCAAGCTTTCGCCGGCCGCCATGGAAGCGACGCATGATATCGACTTCGTGCTCTGGTGCTTCGAGCCGCGGAAACCGGTGCGCGTGTACGCCCAGCTCGTCAACAAGATCATGCAGCCTACGCACGGCGTGCCGGATTGCGTTTGGATCATCGTGACGCTGGATGACGGCAGCGTTTTCACGATTGGCGCAGGCTGGGTGCTTCCGCCGGCGTATCCGAATTTTTCTTCCACGTGGATCGAGATGGTCGGCAGCGAAGGCGCGATCATGGTGGATGATTCGCACCGGGACGTCAGCATCAACACCATGAAGCGCGGGATCGAATTTCCGCTCTCGACCATGCCCGGCGAAAAAGTGGAGCACGTCTACGCGGGGCCCATGGAGGCTGAAACCATCCACTTCCTGGATTGCGTGGCCCGGGGCAAGCAGCCTCTCGTCACGCCCGAGCACGCACGGATGGTCATGCAGGTCTATCAGGCCGCGGACCAATCGGCGGAGGAAAATCGGCCGATTGATATCGGGTGGCCCAATGCGGAACGAAGCGGCGGGGAGAAGGAAATTGTTGGCGTTCGAACGAGCGCGCCCGCGCGAGCTCGAGATTGAATTCTACTCATTGGCTTGCTTTTGAAAGCTTCGCGAAATCCAAAGTAAGGCTATGGCTTAGGAGATCCGGCCTTTAGGCCCTGAAGGTTCAGGGGCTAAACCCCGGCAGTGAGCCGGCCTGAACGTCCGGGCTGAAGCCCGGACCTCCCAAGATCGCCACTGGACAGCATGCTGGACACAACTCCCACGTCCGCGCCGCCAAAAGCCGCCACCCTCGAAACCGCCGCACCCAAACCAACAAAGACCCGCTGGCTGGTTCTCGTTTTGATCAGCTTCATGTACCTGATCACCTACATGGACCGCAGCAACATTTCGGTCGCGCAACCGGAAATCGCCAAACAGTTCGGTCTCAGCAAATCCGCCATGGGCCTGGTCCTCGCTGCCTTTACTTGGGCCTATGCGCTGGGTCAGGTTCCATCCGGGTGGTTTGGCGACCGCTTTGGTCCCAAACGCGTGCTTACCGTCATCATGACGCTGTGGTCCGCCACGGCCGTCATGACCGGCGCGGCGCTTGGCTTCGGTTCTCTTTTTGGCGCGCGCTTTCTTCTGGGACTGAGCGAATCCGGGGCATTTCCCGTCGCCAGCCGAGGTATGCAACTCTGGTTTCCGCGCGTCGAACGCGGCCGGATCCAGGGCACGACGCATTTCTTCAGCCGCTTCGCCGTTGCGATTACCCCATTTATTGCCGGCAGCATACTGCTCGCCTTCGGATGGCGCGCTATTTTCTATATTTTCGGCTCCCTGGGCGTCGTGTGGGCGATTGCCTTCAGTTTTTTCTACCGCGACCTACCCGAGGACCACAAAGGCGTCAATCCGATGGAACTGGCCCGCATCCGAGGCGTCAATCCGGATGGAACCATTAAGCCGCCCGCCATCAGCCATCTCGCCACTCCCTGGAGGCAAATCCTCCTCTCGCCCAACATGTGGTTCATTTCCCTCGGCTACTTCTGCTTTTTCTTTGGAACGAACTTTTACCTCACGTGGTATCCAACTTATCTTCGAGAACATCTCCACATGTCCATTCGCTCACTGGGAATTTTGGGATCCCTTCCCCTGTTTGCCGGCATGGCCGGAGACATAACTGGGGGCACACTCTCTGACGTGATCCTTAAGGCCACGGGCAACGCCAAGTTGGCGCGCCGCGTTGTCGCCGCTCCCGGCTTTCTTCTGGCGAGCGTTTTCGTAATTCCCGCCGCGCTGACAGCGAACAGGATCAGCTCGATTCTCTTTCTGGCCGCATCATTCTTTTTTCTCGAGTGGGTGATTGGTCCGGCGTGGGCGGTTCCTATGGATGTGGGTGGCCAGTTTAGCGGCACGGTTACGGGCGTGATGAATATGGTCGGCGCGCTGGGCGGAGCGTCCACAGCCGTCGTCTACGGAAGTCTGTTCAACCGCGGTTTTTGGGTCGCGCCCTTCCTGGTGAGCGCGGGCGTGATGATTCTGGGCGCGCTGATCTGGACGTTCCTGATCAATCCCGAACAGTCTGTGGTGGAAAAGCCGGTTTCCGCGGGAGCCGCCTCGCCTTGACGCTCCCGGCGCGCGAGTGCTATCACGATTGAGCAGGGTTGCGGAATTTTTTCATTGCAGTCGGATCCAATCGACAGGACGGGAGAAACACGATGACGCGTCGACGAATGCTTGCGGTAGGCCTTTCAGTCCTTTGTTTTTTTGCAATCGCGTGGCGCACGGCCAGAAGCGCGGCGCCTCCGGAAAACGCCACGGAGGAAATCCTTAAGGTCGATGAGGAGAGAAACCAGGCGCTGCAAAAGGGCGACGTCGCAACGCTGGATCGCATTTATTCGGACGATGTCGTGTACGCGAATGCCAGCGGCGCGCTCCTCACCAAAGCGCAGCACCTGGCCGAGCTTAAGGCCAGGACTCTAAATTTTCGTTCCTTCGTTCACGAAAACGTCCAGGTGGCCGTGCACGGCGATACCGGGGTGCTGACCGGGATCAGTAAATCCGTCGTGGAGTATCAAGGGAACGTCTCCAGCAGCCATCGAAGATTTCTGAACGTTTTCAATAAGAGAGATGGGCGCTGGCTGGTCGTGGCGCACTTTGAAACGAACATCTCGGAAAAGCCATAATACGATGGGACTTTATGTAGCACGGGCTTCGGCCTGTGGGGGTTCGTCCTTGCATGGACCAGACCCCACAGGCTGAAGCCCGCGCTACTGGAACTACTCGAGGGCTTTCAGGCCGGCGCCGGCGACTTGTTCGTCCTCGTGCGATTTGACGCCGGAAACTCCCACTGCGCCAACGCATTCGCCCTGGTGCATGATCGGCAATCCGCCCTGAACGGCTACTCGGCCCGGGAAAGCCACCGTTGCAGGCCGCTCCTTGACGATCTCTTCCAAAACTTTTGTCGGGGTTCGCGTTGCGGCCGCGGTTTGCGCCTTGGCCGTGGCGATCGCGGCGCTCTGTCCCACGGCGCCGTCCAGCCGCTCGAGGTGAACCAGAAATCCGCCATCGTCCACAACGGCAATGCTGACATTCCATTTATTTTTTGCCGCCTCGGATTTGCATGCGGCCACGATCTTCTGCGCGTCGGCTGACGACAGACACATTTTGTTGCGCACTGTTTCTCCTTGATTGCGAATATTGCGGCAGGAAAAGAGCCGCTTACGTTTCGGCCTTGTGAGTTTCGTACACCAGGAATGGCCACCGCGTCAACTTGAACGCGCGGCCCCAAGTTGCGCATCGTTGCGCCGAGCAGGTACAATTTCGTTTCCAGATCACATGGAGCTGCCATGATCCGTACAGGACGCCATTTCCTCCAAATTCCTGGCCCGACGAATGTGCCGGACCGAGTCTTGCGCGCGATGGATGCTCCAGTGATCGACCACCGGAGCGCGGAATTCGCGAGCCTGGGTAAGGAAGTTCTCGAAGGGATGAAGGGAATTTTTCAGACGGCCGGCTCAGTGGTGATGTACCCGGCTTCCGGAACGGGCGCCTGGGAAGCGGCGATTGTAAACACACTTTCTCCGGGCGATCGCGTTCTGCTGTTTGAGACAGGACATTTTTCATATCTCTGGCGCGGAGTCGCGGAGAAATTCGGCATCCAGGTCGAATACGTACCCGGTAACTGGCGGAGAGGGGCGAG
>Ga0210409_10001407_pt1 | contig 31778 bp, 27 predicted proteins | sample IncBWH17MmetaG_FD_161649 | JGI IMG/M metagenome (GOLD analysis project Ga0210409, IMG submission 161649) | Forest soil microbial communities from Barre Woods Harvard Forest LTER site, Petersham, Massachusetts, United States - Inc-BW-H-17-M | ecosystem: Environmental > Terrestrial > Soil >...
CGCGAGAGGTCTCCACTGGCAATCGCGGTCGCGACTTCCGCGATGTTTCGCACCTGGCCGGTGAGGTTGCTGGCCATGAAGTTCACGTTGTCGGTCAAGTCCTTCCAGGTTCCTCCGACTCCGGGTACCTGCGCCTGTCCTCCGAGTTTTCCTTCCGTGCCGACTTCGCGCGCCACGCGGGTCACTTCGCCCGCGAAGGCGTTCAGTTGGTCCACCATCGTGTTGATGGTGTTCTTCAGTTCGAGGATTTCGCCCTTCACGTCCACGGTGATCTTGCGCGACAAATCGCCGCGCGCGACGGCCGTCGTCACCTCGGCAATGTTGCGCACCTGCGCCGTCAAGTTGCCGGCCATGGCGTTTACGGAGTCGGTCAGATCCTTCCAGGTGCCCGCCACGCCGGGGACGACCGCTTGCCCGCCGAGTTTTCCGTCCGTGCCCACCTCGCGCGCCACGCGCGTCACTTCCGAAGCGAACGATCGCAACTGGTCCACCATCGTGTTGATGGCTTCTTTCAGCTGCAAAATTTCTCCGCGCACGTCCACGGTAATCTTGCGCGACAAATCGCCGCTGGCCACGGCGTTGGTCACTTCCGCGATGTTGCGCACCTGGCCGGTCAGGTTGCTGGCCATCGAGTTCACCGAGTCGGTCAAGTCCTTCCATGTGCCCGCCACGCCGGGAACTTGAGCCTGCCCGCCGAGTTTTCCGTCGGTGCCCACCTCGCGCGCCACGCGCGTCACTTCGGCGGTGAAAACGCCCAGTTGCTGAATCATGGTGTTGACGATATTGGCAGAGCGCAGGAACTCCCCCTCGAGCGGGCGTCCATCCACATCGAGCCGAACCGTCTGCGTCAAATTTCCCTGCGCGACCGCTGCGATCGCGCGCGTGACTTCCGTTGTCGGGCGAAGCAGATCCTCGGTCAGCGTGTTGATGGTAACTTCCATCTCTCCCCAGGATCCTCTGGACTGATGAAATCGCGCCCGCTCGGATGTCCTGCCCTCTTTACCAACGGCCTGCCCAACACGCGTGAGTTCACGAGACATTTGTTGGTTGGTGGCCACGATTTCATTAAATGTGTCGGCAATCTTGCCGTGCAGCCCTGTCCAGTACCCGGGAAGACGCACCGAGAAATCGCCTTCCCGCATGGTCTGCAGAGCTCCGAGAATTACGCTGAGATCGGCGGAGACGCTTCCCCCGTTGGCGGCGGTGTGCCCGTTGCCCGCTTCCAATGCAGGACTGGCGCCGGCCTCAGCGCTCATATTTCCAAGTTCACGAACGATTTTCTTCATAGCTATCTCCCGGCCAAACGGCAAATTCTCGATTTCGGCAGGCAAAACATTTAGTTTCTTTACGTTCCCACAGAAACTGAGGTACGAGAATTCTTCCTCACGATCCATTCATGTCAACCAGTTTCGCATGATCGAACCGGCAAGCCACCGCTTGCCGTTCGGCCGCGTAACCGCGGGAAAGCCCGAGCGAGACGCGGCCGAGCACAATGCAAATGTTTTAATATCATCAAGGGCTTGCCGAGCCTCTAGGGTATTTGATGTAGGGGTATTAGGGAATTTACGGTATGACTGGTACAGCAAACGAATTGCAAAATTCCATCCTTGCAGTGAACTCCGCCTGGGAACTTCAAAGGGCGAAAATACATCGTTCATTCAAATTGCCCCCTTTCCCGCGAGTCTGCGTGGGTGTGGGTTACTTCGAACTCGCCTCAATATTGGAATGCCCAGTGACGAATATCCGTCCACAGCCAATACTAAGATTGCGAATATTCATTGCGGCGAGACAAGAAAAAGGAATCTGAGAGAGATATTTACCGGCACTAGTACTTTCCATGTGGCCCCTGAAAGCCGCGGTCAATCGCTCCATATTCTATTCATTTCGGAAGGTTTAAAAGATTTCGACGATAAATAGTAGGGATTGGAGTTCTCGGTGCTCTTGATACTTCGAGTTGGAAAGTGGATAGGGCCGCCACTTACGGAATGGTTTGTCATGTGCTTCATGGGATCTGTGAACATTGCTGATTAGGAGGTCGACCATGCCTTCTCTTAGTGCTTTGATCGCCGTGCTGCAAGTGATTGCCGCTTTCATGATCTACATTGTTAGCTTCCTCGCGGTCTTTGTTTTTGTGATTCTCGGCCTTGTTACCTTGGTGTTCCTTTACAGAACCGCGGATTTCGTTTGGGCCTACACAGTGAAATCCAATTTACAGGAACTTGAAGCTACGTCCGAACCGAAGCAGATCGCGGGCGGAATACAGGAACCCAAGCAGAGAATTCGTCACCCCTTTTCCGGCGTATCGTTCTTCCGTTCGCACAGATAACAATGGGGAACAGTTGCCTTTCCCATCAGCCGTTCCGATTTAACTGGACCGGAAACTATTGCTCACGGGCATCTTTTTGAGAATTTGAAGATGTTCATCACCAGGGTGGAAGGAGAATTCTTCATGAACCCCTTGTTTTGTTTTCTCTTTGATAAATTCTTGCGCCGCCGGTTCCCCACGGCTGTCCGTTTTCTTCAAGAAGTGTCGTTCGCATCCAGTGATTTAGCTTGCCGAATACTGCCATTAGTGGATTCCCAAAGCTGTTGGAATGCCCGAACGTAGCACGAGACATTGCAGGAGGCTGATGTGCGGCCGAACCATCTCTGAGGAGGCCTCGCATGAAAATAGATTCCTCTGACATCCCGCAGAGGTTGGATCGCCTCGCAACCTCTGAAGAAATCCAGGACGCGGTTCTTCTATCAGACCGTGTCATGGAATATACCGATAAAATCCTGTGGAAAATGATCTCCCAGTCCGAATACTACGCGGCTGTCCCGAGCGAACAGTGCGATCGCATGGTCCTCGTGGAAAGACTCAGCGAGCTGGCCAATTGATTCGGGAAACCCGCCACAATGTGAACAGGCTGATGCGCCCGGCGCGTTTCTCCTCCGGCTGATTCAATTGATTATCAGTGAGGATTTAAGTGCTCATTTAATAACCCTTGAGTACTAGGGAATCTGATCGTGCGATCTACAGTTTTAGCCTGATGGCCGGCCCATGCGCCTCGGTGTTATGAAATAGGCGCGCCCATTCCGCCTTCGGGCCGACGCCAAGAGAAAGAAGGGACAAATTTCGATGAAGCGCGCTCTTCCATTTTTGTTGGCGAGTAATGTAACGGCGGGAGGTTCTGCGCCAAACGGGCGTGCCGTTCGGAAGAATGGTTTCAGGCCGCCCGCATCGAATCCGGCGGCCTGCCGAAGGTTTCCTCCCAGGGGACGGCCCAATTCAGAAGAATCCCTCGAAGAGATGCTTTCGTCGGCGCTGCTAGTTCAAGACAAAGAACTCGCGGGCATCGTCCATGAAGTGGATGAACTCTTAAAGACCATTAAAGCGGACACGCCGGAAACTCAGGCGGTCAGCAACACCCTGCAGCGCGCCGTCTTGTGCGCCGTTAAGCAATCCCTGTTGGATCGAGAGCTGCAGTCTCTGGCCCTCACCGACGACCTGACGTGTTTATATAACCGGCGGGCCTTTTTGGCGTTGGCGACGCAGCAGGTGAGACTGGTGCGCCGCAAGGGGGAGGGGCTCCTGCTTTTCTTTGCCGATATGGACGGCCTTAAAAATATCAACGATTCCTTCGGGCACCGTGAAGGCGACCTCGCTCTGGTCCGAACGGCGCAGGCTTTGGAGCAGACGTTCCGCGATTCCGACATCCTCGCCAGATTGGGCGGGGATGAATTTGCGGTGTTGGCCGTGGAAGCATGCTGCCAAAACCAGGAAATCATGCTGCGCCGTTTGGAGGAAAGTCTGCGAAAATCAAACGCGGACGAATCCCGCTACCACCTTTCTCTCAGTGTAGGAGTGGCGCGGCTCGATCCGAAACACTTCATTTCCGTTGGAGAGCTCCTGGAACATGCGGATCGCGCCATGTACGAGGAAAAGCGGAAGAAGGGGCACACTCGGAATTCCGAACGATCCGGCCTCGAACGATCTCTGGAGGCCATAGCGCTTTTGGAAAAATTGGAATATTCGTAATTCAATTGTCTTCGTAGGTTTCCATATCGGCCTGCGCCGCGTCGTTTCGAGCGTCGGACGGGTAAGGGCAGGGTTATTCTGGCGCCCAGCGCCTGAGAAGCGTTTTCATGCCGCTCTGTCCAAGCTCTTTCGCGACTCTGACGGAGGACTCTTTGTCCGTGTAAGGCCCCACGGCCACTCTGTAGAAACGGTCCGTGCCGCGCCTGAACACAAAGGCCGGAAATTTTTTCATTTGCAAATCGTGCGCCAACGCATCCGCGTTGGCTTCGTTTCTCATCGCGCCAACTTGAAGCACGAAACCGGGAAGGTCCAGGCGCGGAGTTGCAGGGGAAATAGGGGTTGCTGCGGGAGATGGTTTTAGAGGAGCCGTTGCATCTGTGGCAGGCAATTCAAGCGGTTTTGCAGGGGCCGTTGCATCAGCCGAAGGCAATGCAGGCGCCTTCGCCACAACCGAGGCCTCTTGAACCTGCGCGTTCATTCGCGTCCCGCGCCAATGGTAAACGAGGTATCCAAAAACGGAAGATATCAGCACCGAAGCAATGGCGATCGCTACCGTATGGCGTGACTTGCGATCGTAATGCAACTCCCCGGCGCTGGTTAGTTCCGGGTTCGAGGGCTCATATTCTTCGCTGAATGAACCCGGAAACAAGAAGGACAACGGGCGAGCCTCGTCGCTTTCACTTCCCTGCTCAACAACAGGATTGATCAAAGCAAAACTTTCGTCGGTGGGGATCGCCGGTTGCACCGGCTCCTTAACGGAAGTGACTTGCCGCCTCGCTCCAGCTTTCGCCGAAATCCACTCGACAAGTTGATCCCGGGAAGGGTCGGCTAGTTCCAGAAAATGCAGTCCGATGCGATGTTCTAGATCGTTTGTCCAGACAATTTCCGCCCTGCCCTGAATGCAATTGCTCTTTTCCGGCAGGTAAAACGAAAAGGGGATAGTTTCGCCCAGACTTCTGGCGGCAAGCACGTCCGCTGCCAGGCCATCTGCGCTCAGGTCGGACAGCAGCCCATACTTGGACTCGTCCAAGAGCACCAGTAAATGTGAATCCAGCCCAACACGTTCAAAGTGTCGGCGTTCCTGGATCATTCACCCTCCACAGAGGGCTGGGAATTCGTGTTGATGGTATGGCGTTAGACGCCGGCGCGGAAGGACTAAAATGGTCCGAGTTTACACAGAATGCAACGGCCCAGGGAGGGCGGCAAAACCGGATACAGCCGGTGCCGCGAACAGCCCATTCGCCGCGCAAAGGATTCCAGCTGGAAAAAACTCATTGTTCCTGTTGGCGGTATTTTCGGCCGTGCAGGAACGCGCTGAACTTGGCGATGAGGTTTTCCGAAGTTTCTGATAGGGATGGCGCGGCATCCGCCGTATCGTTTGCTTTTTTCATTGCGCCGGGAGGCAGCGGGATGCGGATGAGCTGCCCGGCTTCCAGATGATCCGGGTCTTTCAAGTCGGGATTGAGGCTGCAGATTTTCTTAGACAATTCGGTGTCGAAATGCCCCAGGTATCTTAAGCTGAGTTCCTTGAGTGTCTGCTGCGGACCGGCCATGACCGTCAACACCTGACCGCCCTGCGCATCCCGGGGCTCCGCGTCATAACTTGCGATTGCGCCTTCGGATTGATCGGCAAACACCTGTGGGGTGAGGACACGAGTAGAACGATGGAAAATGCTTGACGTCATGGCTCGTCCTGACTCGGACCGGCCCAGGATAGCGAGAAACAATGGCCCGGACAAAAGAACGACGGCCAGGATCGCCGATCGCACCGGCCAATTCGGCCGGGTGATTTTTCTGCCCGCGTCATAAGTAAGATATCCATTCGAGGGACGATCTTTCTTGTTTGCGGCAGTCATTGGCACTGGACGAGGCCGCGAAGCTCCAGCACCCGCGACGGAGGCGATTGGAACAGGAACGGCAGGGGCAACCGGAGCAGCCGCGGAATCGAGAATGGCCCACGGCTCGGGAGCGAGAGATTCCATGTCCAAACGCTTTATGGCCTCCTGCACAGTCTCGAGTGTCACCAACCGAATGCTGCGAATCGAGGCCAACAGCAAAGAGGTATAACAGAGGTTATTGATATTCCTGGGAATGCCTTTGCTGGCGCGCGCGATCAGCCTGATGGAAGCCGCATCAAAAATGGGCTCGCCCGAATAACCCGCCACCTTCAGGCGGTGCTCGATATAGTGCCCCGTTTCCTCGACGGTGAATGGTTCCAGGTGGGTGAGCACCGCGATGCGCTGGCGCAACTGCGATAGCCCTGGCTGAGAAAGTTTGGCAGCCAACGGAGGCTGGCCGGCCAAAATGATTTGCAGCAGCTTGGTGTTATGAGTCTCGAAATTGGAAAGCATGCGCACGGTTTCGAGGACGCTGTCATCCAGGTTTTGCGCTTCGTCAACGACCAGCACAAAGCGTTTTCCCGCCAGCAATTCCTCAAACAAGATCTCGTTCAATACACCGTGCATCGCTACGAGGCCCATTCCATTGACGTCTACCCCAAGGCCTTGCAGGATGTACTCGATAAATTCGCGCGGGTTGCACTGCGTTTGGGACACCAGGACGGTTCGCGTGCTGTCTCGCAAATCTTCCAGCAGCTGATACAGCAGAGTCGTTTTGCCCATTCCCGGCTCGGCAATTAATGCAAAAAATCCCCGGTTGTCGGCAATTCCGAGCGAGAGCGACGCCAGCGCTTCGCCATGCGTCCGACCGGAGTATAGGTACGCCGGATCGGGAGTCATTCCGAAGGGTTGTTCCCGTAAATCAAAGAAATCCAGAAACATGGATGCGATCCTGCAACTCCCCTGCCAGTCCCTAGAAAAGGCTTTGGCAGGCTTGTCCTAGCCACGTAAAATTATTGTCAACTAATTCCTGCGGCGAGCCAATCAGCCTTCCAGGTTTGCCGGAAGCTCTGATTCCCTTTTCAGCCTGGTATAGCCCGTAGACTTGCGCCAAGCCCAAATTCATCTTCCTTGCCGGCGGCCTTGGCAAATCAAACTCAGTATGCTGGCCCCTGGTCCTCAGCTTATCTCTACTATACACGCTACCCCGTGCCTTACGTCAAGTGTCCTGTCCATCCGATGGCCGGGCCCCTCCGCCAGGTTAGGGAAGACATCTTCCCTTGCTGTAGGACCGGCAGTTGTGACATTCTTCACCGTAATTCCAAGAGGGCTCCCATGCATGCATTCAAGGGCTGGCACTGCCTGCGCCAATTCGCATTGCCGATGTTGATTGTTTTGCTCGCGGGTGTCTCGGCGGCGGCGCAAATGGCCCCGACGCGCTCCTGGGAAGAGCTCAAGCAGGAGACCCAGCGGCGCGTGGACAAAAATCTTGGCCCGGTGGGCGGCCTCAAGTCCGAGGATGCGCGCGAAGCGCTCTCCAATATCCACAGCCTGGACCGCGACGAATGGGCGGCCGCCTGGAGCGCCATCGGCGAGTGGTATGACAAACGCGCGAAGAGCGAAGAGGCGGACAAAAACACAACCGCGGCGCGTGACGACTATTTCATGGCCTTCCGCTATTACACGGCCGCGCGCTGGCCCGTCCCAAATTCCTCGGGCAAGCAAAAAGCGTATCTGAGTGCCTTGGCCGCATTTCGCGATTACGGGCGCTTCCTCGATCCATCCGTCGAAATCGTGCACATCCCATTCGAGGGCAATGACATCCCCGGATTTATCCGGCTGCCGAAAGATGTGCGGCCGGCGCCGATCATATTCATGATCAGTGGTCTTGGGTGAATCCGGATGGCGGACACACGGGCCGCTCTCAGGAGTGGCCGAATTCCCGAATTTCCGAGGAAGTCATCACGCCGTGGATCAAGGCTCGGCTGGAACCCGCGCCGGCAAAAAATTACATGTCAGGTGGGAACTGATACTGCCCGGCTAAGGCGTAGGCCTTTCGTGGCGCTGCCGGGAAATTTGTAACTGGCCCGCAAGCGCCAATGTCCGAGTGTGAGCGAAGATGTGTACCGCGGGCCAAACAGAAATCCTAAATCTGAATGTGGTGGAGAGATTTATGCGAAAAACAAGTTGGGCTGTTCTGTTCCTGGTTTGCGCTGCCGCGTTGGCGACTCTTGCGGCGGCTCCTGCTCCTGCGCCGCAAGGCTCAGGCTATCACTTGTTGAAGAAGTTGACGCTGGGCGGTGATGGCGGATGGGATTATCTCTCCGCCGACCCTGCTTCGCATCGTCTGTTCATCTCGCGGGGCACGCACATCATGGTGGTGGATGCCGACGGCGCCGTCGTCGGCGATATCCCCAACCTGCAAGGAACGCACGGCGCGCAAATCGTGCCGGAACTGAACCGCGGATTTTCCAGCAACGGGCGCTCCAACTCGGTGACCATCTTCGACCTGAAAACGCTTGCGCCCATCAGCGAAGTTAAATTGCCCATGGCCGATGGCCCGGATGGTTTCATGTACGACCCGGCATCGAAGAACGTCTTCGTGTTCAACGCCCGCAGCCACGATGCCACCGCGGTGAATGCCAAGACGGGAGAGGTGGGCGGCACGGTCCCGCTTGGCGGCAAACCCGAAGCGGCACAAGCCGATGGCGCGGGCCACGCCTGGGTCAATGTGGAAGACAAAGCGCAACTATTGGAGTTCGACACGAAAGAGTACAAAGTGCTCAACACTTGGCCCCTGGCGAATTGCGAGGAGCCGACCGGGATGGCCATTGATACAGCCCACAAACGGCTGTTCATCGGCTGCCACAGCAAGGTCATGCTTGTGACGGATTATGCTGGCAAAATCGTTGCCAGCGTGCCCATCGGGCAGGGCGTTGACGCCGCCTCCTTCGATCCCGCCACCGGGTTCGCATTTGCCTCCTGCGGCGACGGCACGATTACCGTGGCGCATGAAGATTCGCCGGACAAGTACACCGTCGTAGAAACCATTTCAACGCAACGCGGCGCGCGAACCATGGCGCTCGACACCGCGAACCATCGCGTCTTCACCGTCACATCGGACTTCGGACCGCCGCCCGCGGCCACTGCCGAGAATCCGAATCCCCGGCCGACGCAGGTCCCCGGCACATTTACGCTGTTGATTTATGGCAGGTAGGGCATAAAACAAAGCAGTCTGACGGTTCTTGGTGGCGCAAGCTTCAGCTTGCGGGGGTTAGCCCTTGCAAGGACCAAACCCCGCAAGCTGAAGCTCGCGCCACCTGCTTTCGATCATCCATCGCGGCCGAAATAGTGAGGCGCGATTCGTTCAGTTGGCGGAGTTACCCGCGGGAGCGCTGGCGGCGCCGCCTCGAGGCGCGGGATATTCCGCCTCATGGAATGTGCCGATCAGCCAGCGGCCGTTCTGTTTGATCATCGTGACGATCATCAATCCCTTGCGCGGCGGAATCGCCGATCCGTCCGCGGTCTTCGTGCCGGTGATGACGGTGTCGGCGTCGGCTTCCGCCAAATCCGGAGTGAAAAAGCGGATGCTTCTCACGGTGTCCGTGCGCTGCGAATCTTTCAGATTGCCCGCGAAAAGCGCGGCAAACCACTTTTCAATATCCGCGCGGCCGTGGCTGTGCCTTCCGCCCATATTCGTGAAGTCCGAGTCCTCCGCGAAAGTCATGGCCACGCCATGCGCATCGTGACGGCTGAAATTTTCCGAAAAATCGCCGCACACTTTTTTTATGGCGGCCGAATCGGCGTCAGCAGCGCTCGTCTGGCCCTGCGAGGGAGCTGCGAAAGGCAGCGTAAGAAGGACCAGCGAAATGACGGGAGCCGCCATGAAGGATGGAAAACGCAATGTACCCTCCGCGCCGAAAACAGGCGAGGCGAATCGCAGTGCTATTTGCGGCGCAATCATACGCCACTTCCACTTTCACCGGGATATTTTCATCCTTCGAGCAGGGGCGCGCCAGCCGCGGCGCGGAGTAAATATGATTGACAAAACTTTTAAACAGCAACAAGCTCTGCACCGGAAGAGTTGACCCCGCCTGAAATCGATTCGACTCGCCAGGCCTGGCCGGGCGCGAAGTGAGAAGTTGCAGCGCCGGCGTCCCGCCGGCTTTTTGCCGTGCGTAGAGGTTGGTAAGATTGCCGGCGCTACGAAAAGCCCGCGTTCTTCACTTGCTCGATGGCGTTCGTGACCGCGATCAGGAGCGGCGCGAGAAATGTGGACTAGGAGGAGCAAATGAAATCAATTCGATCCCTCATAATGCTTCTGTTGGTGATCGGGACCAGCTTGGCCGCAGGTCGCGCGCTCAGCGGGCGATCCCAAGCAACCGCGGGCGCCGCTGGCACGCCGGCGCAGGCATCCTCGGGAACTTTTCCCAAGGACGTATTTAAAGATACAGGCAACCGCCTTCCGGCCATCAAACGCGACGATCTGGACGAGGCCGGAAAGAAACTCTTCGACGCGCGAGGGCAGGCAGATTCATTCGGGCCGGGGGGTATTCGGCTCTATAGCCCGCCCGTGGCCGAAGACATGGGAAGCGTGAACGATTTCCTGCGGCACAAATCAGGGCTCGATCCGCGGCTCGTGGAGCTAGCGATTCTGGTTACGGCGCGGGAGTCGGACTGCGAATATGTGTGGACGGCTCATGAACCGCAGGGTCTGAAGGCAGGCTTACCGCAGGGGACGGTTGACGCCGTCAAATACCGCAAACCGACGAGCGGCCTCGCGGAAAAAGATGCCGTCATCATCGATCTGGGCCGTGAAGTACTCGGCAAGCATCATGTGAGCCCGGATGTCGCCGCTCACGCGCAAAATTTATTTGGCAAGCAGGGACTCGTCAATATCGTCTCCCTGATAGGCGATTACGCCTCCACCACTATTTTATTGAACGCGTTCGACCAGCACGTCCGCCCGGCGGACAAGCCGCTGCTGCCGATCCCTTAGTAGCACAGGCTTCAGCCTGTGGGTTTTAGTCGCATTGCGAACGATCATGCTCCGGCCAAGACCAACAGGCCGCAGCGTGTTCCACCAAAACCATAAGATCATTTCGCTTCGATGTAAAACCGCTTGGCCGCATCGGCGATCCAACCGGGATTTTCCCAGTCCGGATATTTCGCGCGAAATTCGACCAGCAGCAATTGAGCGGTTTCTTCAGAAGACTTCCCCTGCGCCTTGAGTTCCACGACGCGCGATTGCACGGCCTTGAGGTAGGTGCGCTCTTTGCTGATAAGCGAGGCGTCGCCTACTTCGCCGTGGCCGGGAACGATCGTGCGCGCGTGAAATTCATCGAGCTGATCCAGTATGGACAGCCAGTTTTTTCCGCTGGCGTCCGCGTCGGGAAAGATCGGAAAAAAACGATTGATCACCACATCCCCCGTGAACAAAACTCCATCTTCGACGACGAAAATGTTGTTATCTCCCCGCGTGTGCGCCGGGCCAAGCCAAACCAGCCGCACCGTGACGCCGCCCAAATCCAGTTTCGCCTCATGATCGAAAAGGATGTCAGGCGGGCGCGGCTTGACGTCCTGTAGGAGTGCTTTCAAATCCGCAGTTCGTTGGCTGAAATTGTGAATGAACTCCGGCTGCTTCCGGTCGACCTCTTCCTGTTGCGCTTCGGGACGAATCACAATGGTATTGGCCGGGAACGCTTGCACGCCGGTCATGTGCTCGGGATGGAAATGCGTCGTCGTGAAGTAGAGATCGGTGTTCTTGCTGACCTTGGCCAGTTCGCGCACAACGGTTTGGCCGTTTCTGGGCCCCATTCCTGCGTCCACGATCAGCGTCGCTCGAGACCCAACGATAATACCGATGTTGGGCACGAGATTCACCCGCCCGTCCGGAATCGCGTAGACATGCTCGGACACTTTGATAGTTTTGTTTTCCTGCACCAGCGGCGGCGGTTGCGATTGATTGTGTCCCATCGGCGCCGTCTCTTGCGGTTCATTCGCAATCGCCGCGCCCACCGCACCCAGGAGTCCCAGGAGCGTAAGGACCAGGAGGGTTTTCGATTGGCGATGATTCGTGCGTGGTCCCATAATTTGTTCTCCTTCAGCTGAATCGCAGCGGGGATTACGGATAACGCGTACGCCGAATGCTATGGCGGCTGCTCTGTCCTGTCAATCAGTATGAGATTCGAGCCGTGCGTAAGCGCACGATTTTGGTAGGACAGCCACTCCTGGCTGTCCGCTTTCGCCCTGCTCAGTCCGAAGTGGACAGCCAGGAGTGGCTGTCCTACTAAACCGCCCCGCCCGGAAATTTCGGGCCGGCGAAAATTTTCGGCGGCCAAGCGAGACGGAATAATTCAGTTCAATTGCAATAGGGATGAGTGTATAAGTGTGCCCAACAGTGAGGTGAACATGAGACGACTCGTCGCATGCTTTTTATTCTTCGGGACAATTTTTCCCGCCGGGTGGACAGCAAACAAAACCATCACGTTCGCGGCTCAAGGTGGCGGCGGCCCCGCGGCTCTGCAGGCCGACACTGCTCTGCAACTGGCCCTCAAAAAGAAGGACGCGAAAGCCGTGGGAGCGCTGTTGGATCAGCAGTTCACCTGGACCACTGGGGCCGGGCAAACGCTGATGAGCGCGCAATTTCTGAAGGACGCCGCATCGGGCGCGGCGGTAGGCGACACGGAGTACACCGATGTGAAGGGCCGCGAATATGGACAACTCGCCGTCGTCACAGGCATCGGCAAACGCACCGGACACCCGGGCGCATTTTTTGCGCGCGTTTGGGTGAAACGTCCGGCCGGCTGGCTGTTGCTTACTCACCAGGACACCGTCATCCTTGCGAAACTTCCCCCAAGCCCGCCACAGCCTGCTGCCGGAAAAGGCGCGGCGGCCGCCGTGGACTGCGAAAATCCCTGCCGCACACTTCCCTACATGCCGAAAACAGCCGCGCAAAAGGAAGTCACCAAGGCCTATCAGGACGTGGAGACGGCGGTCACGAACCACGATGCGAAGACGTGGGCCTATCACGTCGCCGACGAGTTCGTCGGAATCGGCCGGAAATATGCGGGCGCGCCAGACACGAAGGCGGGGCGCGTGGGGCAAATCGGGATCGTCACGAATCGCGTCGTCCTGCCCAAGATGCTCTGGGGCGAGGCGTATGCGTTTGGCGACGCGGCCATCATCATTGCCGACCACCAGCCCGTCGGCGAGCAGCCCTATCACGTCATCCGCGTGTGGGTGAATCGAGACGGCCGCTGGCAATTGTTCCACAGGCAAGAGACGACCATTGAGAAGGGCGTTGCGCGCTCCCAGTAAGTGGGACACGCATAAGCCTGTCTGGTTTTGATTTTCGCTTGATCGGTCGGAACAGCAAACAGGCTAATGCGTGTTCTACGAAGGTGGATTCGCCGCGATTTGTTGCGGCTTCAACATTTCGTCGACAAGAAAAATGTCCGTGAGCAGCGCGCGCAAATGGATCGATGCGTTCAGGTTATCGATCAGCTGCGAACTGATGGTGGGTTGGGCGAGAACCAGTTGAATCGTGGCCAGCGAATCGAGCGCGTCTTTTTCCAGCACCGTCAGAAATGCCAGGTAGCGTTCCGCAGGCTGGAGTTTTTCTTCCTTCACAGTTCTGGCGTAAGCATCGGCCAAACCTGTCAGGGCCTCGACCCCGCGATTCAGGAAATCGCGGACTTGCGAACTGGATTGGCTGTTTTCCTTGCCGGAAAGTCCCTGCCCCGCATAGGCAAGCAGAAACTCGTAACACTCTTCGATGGCATTGCACCGGGAACTTACGTCTTCGCGCCCCATCTATGCGGGGGCTTTCTTTGATTCCGGAGTTGCTGTGGCAGGGGTTTGTTCTTCCACGGGCCAGCGTTGCGGGTCGTGGTGTTCGAGATAGTTTTCCCGGCTCATCGAGCCGAAGATCATGGACTTGGTGATGAAGAATTTTTCCGGGCGGATCGCCATGTAGATGTGCACCGTAACGAGCGCGACAAATCCCACGCCCGCGAGCCCGTGCAGCACATACATCCACCCCCAGGTCATGTCGCTGAAGAGATATGGATTACGCGTGAAGATGGGCGTACGCACGCGCTTCATCATGAAGAGGCCCGTCAGAATCACGGAAAGCCCGGCCAGCATCACCACCAGGTGATACAGCTTATTCTCCAGCGGATACTTGGCAAATTTCCGCGGTTCCGGAGCAACTTGCCCCAGAGCGCGCTTCATTCTCCGCCCAGCATCCTCTATGTCAACCTTGTCAGGCCAGATCGACCAGAAGTCCAAGCCCAGGAAAGCGTCAAATATGTGATAGACCACGGAAATCGAAAGAACGAGCCCCGCGATCCAGTGGTAGGTGACCCACGAAAATTGAACTCCCACTTTGGGCAGAAACGCAGTGAACAGCAAGGCCAGCATGGCCAGCGCCATGATCGCGTGAAACAGCCGCGCGCTGAGATTGTGTCGGGGAACGCGCTCGGGAATTCTTGCCGCGGCCACGCCGGAAAGGCTGGAAGAGGCCGCCGAATGCGCCGGTTTCGCCCAGATACTCACGTAAAGCGCGTGGACAATCAAAAACAGCAATGCTCCGATGCCGGAAACCCACAAGAGGGTCCAGGAAATGTGGATGGGGACCTGCTGTCCCCACGGACTTTGCGCCCATTGAATGAGGTTCAAATTCCCTCCTACGCAGCCTCGCCACGAATGGCCCGCTGCACCAGGTTTCTGAGCAGCGGCACCTTGTACCCGTTATATTGCAATGGTTCCGCGCCCTGAATCGCGAGCTGCCCGGCCATCTTCGCCGTTTCCTCGTTTCGCGGTTTTCCGACCACAGCGGCTTCGACCGCCGTCAGCCGGACCGGATGAGCGGCCACGCCGTTCGCGGCCAGCCGGATGCGCTGGATTGTGCCGCCCGACATTACCATCGCCGCCGCCACGTTGACCAAAGCAAAATCCCACACGGCGCGGTCTCGAACCTTTTCGAAATAAAATTGCGCGCCGGCCCACGTGGACGGAATTCGAATGGCAGTTAGCAGGTCGCCGGGCTGCAAGATAGTCATTTTGGTGATGTCGGTCCCGGGACCAATGAAGTAGTTCTCCGCGTCGACGACGCGCTCGCCCTTCGGTGTTCGAATGACAAACTTGGCATCGAGAGCGATCAATGCAGGAGCCGTGTCGGACGGATTGACGGCCACACAACGATCCGCGTCGAGGATAGCGTGCTCGCGATTCAGGCCCGTCGGCGTATCCGCATAGCAAATGTTGCCGCCGGCTCGATAGCACGGCCAGCCGCCTCTGTAATACCAGCAACGGGCATCCTGGGAGACGTTGCCGCCGATTGTGCCCTGATTGCGAATCTGCGGCGAGGCAGCCGCCTCGGCCGCGTTCGGCAGAATGCCGTACTTCTCCCGAATCATGGGATGGCGCACCACTTCGGTGAGCGTGGTCATGGCGCCAATCTCGACACCATCGCCCGCCGGACGCACGCCGCGCAGTTCCTTGACCTGGCTCAGATCGATGACCACCTCGGGCCTCTTGATGCGGTCCTTGAACCAGTCAAAGCTGTCGAGGCCGCCGGCCAACACCCAGGCCCTGGCGCCGTGCCGGGCCTGCAAGGCGAGCGCGTCGTCAACGGACGTGGGCTGGAAGAGTTCGAACGCTGGTATCACATCGTGAATGACTGCCATTTTCCGTTCTCCTTGGTTTCTAGAGACTGGAGCCTGGATGCTAAATGTTGGATCGCAAAGGATCCTGCACCGGCCTACCCGCTTCAAGGGAAGCCAGGATGACGTCGGAAGTTACCGGCGCGCGCCGGAAGACCTCATCACCCAGTGCATCCGAGAGCGCGTTCAAAATCGCGGCGCACCCTCCGCCCACGGGTGGTTCGCCGATGCCGCGCGATCCTATGGGCGTCTCCGGGTCTGGAATTTCCACGGCCCCCCAGGCCATCTTGTCCGGAATATCCAGAATTGTCGGAGGCTTGGTATGGTGGAACCGCCGGGAAACGGCCATGCCGTACTGCTGGTCGTACACCCATTTCTGGCCGATGGCGTGGCCAATACCAAGTGTCGATCGTCCTAGAATCTGGCCGCCGAGCGCGCGTGGATGGAGCACGGTGCCTACGTCGGCGTAGGCGAGGAAATCCAAAATGCGATACTGGCCGGTTTCGACGTCGGCTTCAATTTCGGCAAACGTGGCGACGAAAGAGAATGTGTTGCCGTCATGCGGGTACTTGTCCTTCGCAACGGCCAAGAGACCTTGGCCTGCAAGCGCCGTGGCGGATACCGTCGTGAATTTGTTGATGTCGGAAGGCAATTCGTGGCCGTCATAGATTCCGCCCAACTTGATCGCGGCTTGAGCGGCCTGGGCCAACGACATGCCTGCGCCGCCGCCTTTTCGCGAGACGCGCTCGTTAGCGACAACGTAGTCTTCAGGTTTGCCGCCAAGATTTTTGGCCGCAATCTGCTGCAGCTTCAGGATGCCGTCCGACGCCACGGCGTGCGCCGCGCGCGTCATGGCATGGGTGGTTTGGCTGCCGCCGGAGGGACAAGTCCATGGCAGGTTCTTCGAGGTGTTGCCCCAAGTGATGTCGCACTTTTCCCAGGGCACGCCAAGAAGTTCCGCCACCACGCGATGCACATCAGTCCAGGATTCCGTTCCCAGATTGCCGACACCAGACTGGATATAGATGCGGCCATCGGGTTTGATGACGAACAGCCCGTCGAAGCCCGTTGTGCCGCCGGAGTAACAACTGATCGATACGCCGACACCGCGCAGCTTTGAGCCGTTTCGCTTACCGGTTCCTACTTTTCTTTCATTCCACTTGAACTGCTCGGAGCCGCGGTCCAGCGCTTCCTTGATGAATGCGCTGGTGGCATATTGCTGCTTGCCGGCCACGAGCGGTCCGAACAGGGCTTTCCCCTCCGGCGAGTTCATGCGCCGGATGGCTACCTGATCCACGCCGAGTTTCCGCGCGGCTTTCGCGAGGACCGGTTCCATGATCGCGATGCCCTGCATTCCCCCGGGCGAACTCTGGGCGCTGCGAGGCGGCGTGTTGGTCAGGACGGTCACCGAGCGCCAGCGCATCGTTTGCGGCTGGTACAACACCGAGACAATACGTCCCGATGAGAAGGCATCGCCCACCATGTCGTACGGGCCGTTATCGCAGATCACGTACATATCGAGGGCCGTGATCCGGCCTTCCTTGGAGAATCCCACTTTCATGCGGCCGTGCAGACTGGGACGCCCGCGGCCGATGTAATTCTCCTCTTCCCGGCTGATGCGCATCATGACCGGAGCGCCGGTTTTTTTCGACAGGAGCACGGGGATCACCAGCGAGATATCGCCGGTTATCTTACTTCCAAACCCACCGCCAGTATACTCACTGATAAATACAACATTGCTGACATCGATCCCCAGCCACCGCGCGATCGCGGGGGCCGTCTGCGCGGTGCTCTGCGTGCCGGTGTGCACGTAGACCTTGCCGTTTTGCCAGTAGGCCATCGCGGTGCGGGTCTCCAGGCACTGGTGGCTGGTATTGGGCGTGACGAAGGTTTCGTCCAGCACCAGCGCCGCGTTTTTCAGGCCCGCTTCCACATCGCCGACGGTCCATTCTTCGGTCGGCTTGCCCGTGGGCAGGCGCCCTTGCTTGGCGTCTTCGAAATCTTCCGCCGTCCACTTGACCGTGTGCAGCTCGGGCGGGGTTACAGGGGGCCTCTCGCCCGGCTTCGGCGGAGGTGGGGTGACGCGTACCCAGCAGTTTCCGTCCGTGCGAGCGTTTGGGCCGCCGGGACGCAGGCTCACCAGCGGATCGACAACGAAGGGCAAAGGTTCAAGATCGATTTTGATTTTTTCAATGGCTTCGGCGGCAGTGAGTTCGTCTATTGCGGCCACGGCCAGTATCGGCTGGCCTTGATACAACGGTTCATTGGTCAGCGCCTGAAATCCCTTGGGGTTTGCCAGGATCACGTTACCGTTATCGTTGATGCTGTTGGCCGGAGCGGGCAAGTCGTCCGCGGTGAGAATCGCCTTCACTCCGGGCATGGCCAGCGCCGCGCGCGTGTCAATCCCACGAACCCGTGCATGAGGCATGGGGCTCAGGGCCAGCTTGCAGAAGAGCATGCCATCGGCGCGATAATCCTCGGCGTATTTCGCCTTGCCAGTTACTTTCGCGTAGAGGTCGCCCGTGGTGTAGTTCTTGCCGATCAGTTTGTATTTGTTTGGGGGCGTTACGTTTGCCATGTTTACGCCTTCCTCAGATTCTCTGCCCCGCGCATCATGGCGGTGAGAATCTTGTCGTAGTCCTGGCACCGGCACAGATTGCCCGAAATGCCATGCGCCAGTTCCGCGCGCGTGGGTTTGGGATTAATCTTGAGAAATCCCACTGTCGCCATCACGAAACCAGGCATACAAAATGCGCACTGGAAACCCTGTTCATCAATCACGCCCTGCTGCACCGGGTGAAGCGTCCCGTCGGGTTTGGCGAGTCCCTCAATCGTTACGATTTTCTTGTCCCGCACGGTGTGTGTGAACACCGAGCAGGAGTAGTACGGAACATCGTCAATCAGCACGGTGCAAGCGCCGCATTCGGCCTGGTCGCAGCCGATCTTCGTGCCCGTGAGGCCCAGCTTGTAACGGAGGGTCATGACCAGCGTCTCTTGCTTCATCACGTCCACGCGCCGCTGCTGTCCGTTGACATTCAAAGTGATCAGCCGGTCGACTGCCCCGGGAGCCGATGCCTGCGCCCATACTTTGGAGACGCGGAACAAATAGCTCGTCGAAGACACGACGCCCGTCGCAATCACGCTTTTGATGACGTCCCGCCTCGAAATCTGGTTGGAATTGTTTGCGGTGGAACAGCCGGGGTCCGTCAGTTCATGGTCTGCCATCGGAACTCCCTCAAAAAAGGATTTTCTTTCCTATACTCCTACTCCCGAAGGTAAGCCTGTGTCAACGACATAAATCATATGGACTTAGGATAGGTTTGCCCCGGGAACGCCAATCTCCCGATTGGCGTTACGCAAATCGCCAATCGGGAGATTGGCGTTCCCGGGTGACAGGCGGCCTAATTCCCCGGCACATGCACGTAACCGCGGAGTGCCAGATTCATAATCGTGGTCATGGCCCACTGATCAATTTGGATGTCGGGATTGATCGTGGCCATATCGATCTTCCTACTCATTACACCCTGGCCGCAAACGCGGAAATCCACGCCGGCCTGCTTCATGCTGTGTATGAGGGCGATGTTAGGATTGTCGTGGCCGTCTTTCAGGGCTTTGTACGCCGCGTTGTTCAGAGCCAGTTCGGTGCCCTCCTGATGGAATACGACGACGAACTTCCTATGATCGGCCGAGACGCCGCCCTTGGCGAGCGTATTGAAAAATCGCGAGATGAAGGTGAGGCCGGGATTCACTTCATCGCTTTTCGGCGAGGCTTTGCCGATATCGAACACGATTTTGTACGTCAGGCTCGGATCGGGCAATTCGTGCTCGTTGGGAAAATCGATGGCGGCGTCGGCGGCAGGTATGGGCAGGGCTTGCGCCGATTGAGCAAAAGTTCGTCCAGGAAGCGCAATCAACATTGCAACCATTGCCACCGCTCCGATCCAAGCTTTTTTCATTTGGCTCTCCATAATCTGGAACGCTTGTTTGGGCCGCACAGAATCGAAGACATTCTACCTCTTTAGATCTGCCCTCAATCAATCCATTTCGCGCGTTGTAGGACAGCCACTCTTGGCTGTGCGCCTAGGCCTCCCCGAGATTGTCCGGGACAGCCAAAATTGTCTGTCCTACCGGGAAGCACATGACTTGCATCTCAATTGCGAAGAGGCCAGTGGCTAAAGCCGGGTTATTCCTGCGCACTTTACGGCACGGCTGAAGCCGTGCCCTACAAAGCGAGTCATTACTGACCAGGTAGTGTTCCGGGTCGCAAAATTAGTTAACTAGGTGAAGACAGATGTAACTTATAACTTCGCCGCTGCGCCGCCGTCAATATTGACGATTTCCGCGGTAATGAAACGCGACTCGTCGGAAGCGAGAAAGAAAATCGCATTAGCCACGTCTTCCGCATAGCCCGAGCGTTTGAGCAACTGCCACATCTCGAAATGGCGCGCGAAGACGTGCTCGCCGGCGGAGGTGGTGAGACGTTTGGTCAGAATCTGGCCGGGGCGGACGCAGTTGACGCGGATGTTGTGGCGTCCACCAAGACTAGCGATGTAGCGAGTAAAACCCTCGAGCCCCGCCTTGGCGGCAATGTATGAGGCCGAAGGAAGTGAGGGGTACCGCTCCAAAACTGCGTCGCTGACGCCGGACACGGCCGACAAAGAAGATACATTGACGATCGCACCTCCTCCGGCGCTTATGAGATGCGGCCAGGCCGCCCGGCAGGTGAAAAAGCAGGCGGTCAGATTTACTCGCAGAATTCGTTCCCAGGTCTCATCGGATTCCTCGGGAAACATTTCACGGGCGCCGCCTCCGGCATTGTTGATGAGCAGGTGCAAGCCGCCGTAGATGCCGACGGTCCGGGCGACGGCCGCTTCCACGGCCGCGCGGTCGGTGACATCGCACGGGAGAAAAGTAACATCGCCGCCCTCGGCGCGGATGGCCTCCTGGACCGCGCGGCCTTCCGCTTCGCGGCGGGCCAGAATCGTAACCGTTGCTCCCTCTTGCGTGAAGCGGCGCGCGGTGGCTTCCCCGATTCCGCTGTTCCCGCCGGTAATCATAGCCACTTTATTTTGAAGCCGGCCTGGCATCCTTTGTTTCTCCTTCAAGAAGCACAGCTATCCGCCGCGGCAGAGCTGTGCGGTTTTGTAAGTCGCCCGTGCAGAGTACACGTCCCAACTACGATCACACAACCCGCACGGGCAAGAGTGCCTTTGCTACTTAAGCAGAATCAGCTAGCCGGCAGAGAAAGCGAAGCCGGGCGAGCCGTCAAGCTCCAGATTTCACTAAGCGCTGTGAACGAATTCATGTCCTTTACGGAATCGACGATTTGGTCGCAGCGGCCCGTTGGAAAAACACGCGCCGCGAGCGACTGGAACTTGGCTGTCAATTCCTGCCAGGTCAGTGGATTTTCCGGATCGCCTTTCGGAAAGCGGACGAATTTTTCAAAGTGCGTGCCGTTGGTCATGTGCACCGATACAAGGGCCGGCCACTCCACGGGAAAGTTTTTTTCGATGCGCATATCTTTTTGCAGGACCACTTTTCCCATCAGGCTTTTAATCAGCGAGGAGCGGAAACTTTCGCCGGTGAACTGATCGAGGCCGGCGGCCCGGTCGGTGAGGGCCACCGCCGCGCCATAGGGCATGGAAAATTGGGCGTCCACGCTGTTGGCCGGCGAATATTTTCGCACTCGAGGCTCGCAAACCAGCGACCATCCGGCTTCCAAAACCGCAACTTCGATCCGCTCGACTTGCTCCGGATAGATGTCATGCGCGTTGGCCAGTTCGATAAGCGCGTCAATAGAAGCCTGCATGTACCGGCAACAGGCGTGGGGCTTGACGCTGGTCCGCATAATCTCAAAATCTTGCCCCAGGTCTCGCGTGACGAACTCGGGGTTCGCTTTTCGCGAGTACGCCCAGAGAAAACCGTCGCGGCCTTCGAGAATCGTGGCCGGTCCGCGAAAGCCTTCCGCGGCCAGCTTCGCGGCCAGGATTCCGTTTTGCGCGGCGAGCCCGGGGTGCAGACGCTTGGTCCATGTGCCCTCGGCGAGAAACTCCAGGGAACCGGCGGCCATGCTGCCGGCGATGCCGACGGCGGAGAGCATCTGTTCCTCGTTCAGACGCAGAAGTTTGGACGCGGTTACGGCGGCCCCAAACACGCCGCAGGTCGAAGTCGGATGAAAACCCAATTCGTAATGAGATTTCGGACGCAGCGCCATGGCCAAGCGCGCGGCGACTTCGTATCCGGCCACCACGGCGGACACAAACTGGCCGCTATCAATTTCCGGATGAATTTCGCTCAGGGCGATGGCCGTTGAAAACATCACCACGCCCGGATGGATGGAACCGGCCTGATGGGTATCGTCCAGCTCCAGGCTATGAGCCGCGGCGCCGTTGGCCAGCGCCGCGAATTCAGGCGAAGTTTGCGACGCTGTACCAATTACGGTACACGGGCCCGAGGAGGCCGAGCGCGCCAGCATCCGGTAAACCGGCTGCGAGGAGTCCGTGAGCGAGCCGGCGATGGCCACGCCGAGATAGTCGAGGAGCAGATATTTGGTCCGCTCGAAGACTTCCCTGCTCAAGTTTTTGGAATCGAGCGCGTGAGAGAAATAAACGAGCGTCCGAGTTATGGGCTCCATGGTTTCTCCGTCCCGCATCGTACCGGCGATGGATAAGATACTCTACAAATTCATTTCTGCTATCCTGCCGTGTTGCCCTTCTTGAATGAAAGCGATTGCGTATCCTTTGGGGGAGAGTTTACGCTAGCGCTCGCCATTGGACGAGGTCTTCGTTGAATAATTCGGACAGGTTCATTGAAGAATCGCACGCAGAACTGAAATCCGCGGTGCGCGAATTGTGCCGGGAATATCCCGACAGTTATTGGCGGGCACTCGATGAGAAACGCGCCTATCCCGAGGCCTTCGTCCAGGCCCTGACGCATGCCGGATACATGGCTACGCTGATTCCGGAAGAGTACGGCGGCGCGGGACTGGGCGTCACAGAAGCCTCCGTCATCCTGGAAGAAATCCACCACTCGGGCGGGAATGCCGCGGCCTGCCACGCGCAGATGTACATCATGGGCACGCTCTTGCGGCATGGATCGGAAGCGCACAAGCGGAAGTATCTGCCCAATATCGCCGATGGCTCTCTCCGGCTGCAAGCCTTTGGCGTGAGCGAACCGAATACGGGCACCGATACCACGCAGCTGAAAACCACGGCGGTAAAACGCGGGGACCGCTATGTGATCAATGGACAGAAGATTTGGATTTCGCGCGCCGAACATTCCGACCTGATGCTGCTGCTGGCGCGCACCACGCCGGCGGACCAGGTGAAGAAGCGCACCGAAGGCCTTTCCACCATACTGGTTGATCTTCGCCAGGCCGTGGGCCACGGGCTGAGGATTCGCCCGATCCGCACGATGATGAACCACGCCACAACGGAATTGTTTTTTGATAATTTGGAAGTTCCCGTAGAAAATCTGGTGGGCGAGGAAGGTCAGGGATTCCATTACCTGCTGGACAGTCTGAATGCGGAGAGAATCCTGATCGCGTCGGAATGTATCGGCGACGCTCGATGGTTCCTGGAGCGTACTTGCCGCTACGCGAATGAGCGGGTGGTTTTCGCGAGACCCATCGGGAAGAATCAAGGCGTTCAATTTCCAATCGCCCGCGGATACGCCAATCTGGAGGCGGCCCGTCTGATGGTGGCGCGCGCCGCCGCCCTGTTCGATGGCGGCAAAGCCTGCGGCCCAGAAGCGAACATGGCCAAGCTGCTGGCGGCCGACGTTTCCTGGGAACTGGCCAACGTCGCGGTGCAAACGTACGGCGGTTTCGGCTTTGCCGAGGAATACGACATCGAGCGCAAGTTCCGCGAAACCCGGCTGTATCAAGTGGCGCCCATTTCCACAAATTTAATTCTGAGCTATTTGGCGGAGCACGTTCTGGGTCTCCCCAGGTCGTATTGATGCTGCCGCTTGCGGGAATCACGGTCGTATCCTTGGAGCAGGCGGTCGCCGCGCCCTTCGCCACCCGGCAACTGGCCGATTTAGGCGCGCGCGTGATTAAGATCGAACGCCCCGAGGTCGGAGACTTCGCGCGCGGCTATGACGCGGCAGTGCGAGGATTGTCCAGCCACTTTGTGTGGCTCAATCGCTCCAAAGAATCCTTGACGCTGGATCTGAAGCATGCGGACGCCCGGTTGGTTTTGCATCGCTTGCTGGAGAAAGCCGACGTTTTTGTTCAGAATTTGGCGCCGGGAGCCACCGAGCGGCTGGGCTTCGTCACTGGGGAGCTGCGCAAGAAATATCCACGGCTTATTCTCTGCGATCTTTCCGGCTATGGTTCCTCGGGGCCGTACCGGGACAAGAAAGCGTACGATATGCTGATTCAGGCCGAGACCGGTCTGATCTCCATCACCGGCACGGAGGAAACGCCCTGCAAAGTTGGGATTTCCGCCGCCGACATCGCCTGCGGCATGTATGCCTATACCGGCATATTGACGGCGCTGCTGGTCAGGGCGCAGACGGGGGAAGGCGTCGCGCTGGAGACTTCCCTTTTCGATTCGCTCGCGGAATGGATGAGCTACGCCACGTACTACACCATGGGAGGATCGGCGCCGCCGCGCACCGGCGCGCAACACGCCACCATCGCGCCTTACGAGCCGGTCATGAGCGGAGACAATAAAGTGGTGTACCTCGGCCTGCAAAATGAGCGCGAATGGAAAAAATTTTGCGAAGTGGTCTTGCAAAATCCCCAGCTATGCGCGGATCCTCGTTTTGATACCAACGCCAAGCGTGTTCAGAATCGTCCGCAACTCGATCAAGCGATGCAAAATGTTTTTCAGAAGCTGACCGCAGCTCAGATTATCGCGCGCCTGGAAAACGCGCAGATTGCCAATGCCCGGTTGAACACGGTCCAGGAGTTTGTCGAGCATCCGCAATTGAAATCGCGGCGCAGATGGAGCACCGTGGGTTCACCCGCGGGTCCCCTGCCGGCCCTGCTTCCCCCGGTCACCATGGAAAATGTGGAGCCCGTCATGAAGGAAGTTCCGGCGTTGGGGCAGCACACGGACGCGGTTTTGGCTGAAATAGGTTTTGACTCGCAAACCATTGCAGGCTGGCGGCGCGAAAAAATGATTTGATTTTCCCCGGGAACGCCAATCGGGAGATTGGCGTTCCCGGGCTAAAGGACAGCGACGATGGCCATCAAAGAAGGCTGGACCGGACGGGTTTTTGAAGACTTCGAGGTCGGAGATATTTATCGGCATGCTTTGGGCCGCACCGTCCTGGCTACCGACAATATCTGGTTTACTTTGCTGACCCAGAATACCAATCCCATCCACTTCGACCGCGCCTATGCGGCAAAGACGGAATTCGGCAAGCCCTTGGTTGACTCCACCTTCACGCTCGCGCTGGTAACCGGGCAGTCGGTCGCCGACATTTCTCAAAACGCCATGGCCAATCTGGGCTGGGACGAAGTGCGCCTCCCCAATCCGGTCTTCGAGGGCGACACAGTTTATTCGCAGAGTGAAGTCCTGGAAAAACGGGAATCGAAATCCAGACCCAACGTGGGCATCGTGCGCTTCAAGACCACGGGCTTTACGCAAGAAGGCACGGTGGTTATCGAATTTAAACGAACCATCATGATCTATAAGAGAGGGCATGTTCCCGAAACATTGAAAGGCCCGAAAATCGAACCAAAGAAAGCTTAATCCAAAAGAGAGTTGATGACATTGACTCCCACGCCCGGCGAAGTTTCAGGGCGCTCCATATCGCTTCCCGTCAGCCTAAGCGGTGAAGCGGCTTCGATCAGCCGCTGGTGGCGATTAGTGGGCGGCGTATTGATGACGCTTGCGCTGGGCACACTGTACGCATGGAGCATATTCGTCACGCCGCTCGAAAATGAATTTGGATGGAAGCGTGCGCAGACCTCTTCTGTCTTTACCCTCGCTGCAATCATGTTCGCGGCCTCACTGCTCCTTGCGGGAAAACTTCAAGACCGGTTTGGACCTTCTTGGATTTCGCTCACGGGAAGCATTTTGGTAAGCCTGAGTTTCCTGCTTTTTGCATATACGTTCAGTCTTTACTCTCTCTATTTTTTCTACGGCGTGGTCGGCGGCATTGGCCTTGGGTTCGGCTTGGGGACGGTTGTCCCGGTCATGGCCAAGTGGTTCCCCGACAAGGCGGGCCTGGCGATCGGATTGGCGTTTGCGGGATTCGGTGGCGGTTCGGCAATTTTCGGCTCCTTCGCAAATTTAGTGTTATTTCCTCGCTTTGGCTGGCGAAATTCCTGCGTGATTCTCGGCGGAATATTTCTTGTTATGACGATGACAGCGGCTTTTTTGCTGAAGAACCCAGCAGTCGGCCGTCACACGACGGATGGACCTTCCTTTCTCAGCACGCCAACTTACCGCCACCAATACACTCCGGGCGAGGTCTTAAGCACTCCGGCATTCTACCTGCTGTGGCTTGGCTTTGGACTTGGATCGACCGCGGGGCTCATGGTCATCAGCCAGTTGATTCCCTTTGCTCAAAGCCAGGGAATAGCCAGTGCGACGCTGGCAACGCTCGGGCTCGTGGTTGGGGCCTTCGGCAATGTCTCGGGCCGGGTCCTGTCGGGCTGGCTCTCGGATATTATGGGCAGGCTAAATACGCTGCGGGTAGTGCTGGCGATGTCCAGTGTCGCGGTGCCGGCGCTGTATTTGGTTGGCTCTCATCTGGCCGCGCTCTACGTGCTGATCTTTGTGGTCTATTTTTGCTATGGAGCGCAAGCCTCGGTGATTCCAACGACCGTGGCCGATTTTTGGGGCACGCGGTATGCGGGAACGAATTACGGCTCGATCTTTACTGCCTGGGGATTTGCGGGGATTCTCGGGCCTACCATCGGAGGAGTGCTTTTCGACCGATATAGAGACTACCGAGTCGCATTCTATACGGCTGCGGCCTTGGCAGTAGTCGCTTTGATTTGCGTGCTGGTGGCCCGGAAGCCTGAAGCTCGGTAACCGCGAGCAAGTATTGCATTCAGAAGCGGCTAGTCGTATGTTGCCGGTCAGACCGTAAGGGAATATTGAAGATCTGATCGAAAGTTTTTACAAAATCTGATTGGGGCTGGCTTGTTCATGTAAAGATTTCTCGAAGGTTGGAGAACGGCCCCGGGTCTGAAGACCCGGGCTACAGCAGCGCACAAGCGGCGGAGGTTTGCTGTAGCTCGCCTCTTCAGAGGCGGGGGGTTCGAGGCTGTGCAACAAGCTCCACGAAAAAAGGCGGAGGGAAAGACCCATGGCGAAATCCAAGAAACTGCCGGCTGGCCGCCGGGAGTTCCTGAAGAGCGTGGTCGCCGGAGCGGCAACGCTCGCCGCGCCGGCGGAAGCTTTGCCGGCGCAGCCGGTAGAGGAGCGCGTGTCCCGTGCCATGCCCGTGCTGCCGCCACTGGTGGAATCCGATCCCCCGGCGGAGGCGGAAGTGCTCAACCTGGACCGCTCGGGTTCGGATTTCATGGTGGACGTGATCAAATCCCTGGGCATCGAATACGTCTGCTCCGTGGCCGGCTCGAGTTTCCGCGCATTACATGAATCTGTAATTAACTATGGAGGTAACAAGGATCCGGAATTCATCACCTGCTGCCACGAAGAGTCCTCGGTGGCCATGGGCCACGGCTACGCCAAGATCGAGGGCAAGCCGTTGTGCGTTTTCGCTCACGGCACCGTCGGATTGCAGCACGCCGCCATGGCCATCTACAACGCCTACTGCGACCGCGTGCCGGTCTACATCGTGATTGGCAACAACCTCGACGCCACCATGCGCGACTCCGCTTACGGCGAATGGCCTCACAGCGTCCAGGACGCCGCGGCCATGGTCCGCGATTTTGTGAAATGGGACGATGCGCCCATGTCTCTGCAACATTTCGCGGAGTCCGCCGTGCGCGCCTACAAAATCGCGATGACCCCGCCGATGGCGCCGGTGCTGCTGGTGGCCGATAGCGAACTTCAGGAAAATCCGATCGCCGCGGACGCGGCGCTGCACGTTCCGAAGCTGACGTTGGCGACGCCTCCGCAAGGCGATTCCGGCTCCGTTGCCGAGGCGGCTCGGCTCCTGGTGCAGGCCCAGAATCCCTTGATCGTTGTGGACCGCTGCGCGCGGACGCAGAAAGGCATCGATCTGCTCGTCGAGCTGGCCGAGACGCTGCAGGCGGGGGTTATCGATCAAGCCGGGCGAATGAATTTTCCCACGCGGCATCCGCTCAACCAATCCTCACGCCGCGGGGCTGCGGTCGCGAGCGCCGACGTCATCATGGGTCTGGAAGCCACGGACTTCTGGAGCGCGCTGAATACCATGCACGATCAAGTGCGCCGCACTTCGCGCCCGATCATGAAGCCCGATGCGAAATTGATCAGCATCACCGCCGGCGATCTCTATACCAAAGCCAACTATCAGGATTTCTACCGCTACGCTGGAGTTGACTTGGCCATGGCGGCCGACGCGGAGGCGACCTTGCCGGCGCTCCTGGAGGAAACCAGGCGCCTGATTACGACGGATCGCAAGCGGGCGTTGCAGGATCGCGGGGCCAAGCTGGCAGCGGCGCACGATCACGCGCTGGAGCAGGCGCGTACCGACGCGACCTACGCGTGGGACGCGAGCCCCGTCAGCACCGGGCGGCTGTGCACCGAAGTGTGGAACCAGATCAAGGACGAGGACTGGTCGCTCGTTTCGATTCTCAGACATTTCAGCTGGTGGCCGCTGAGGCTGTGGCCCTTTGACAAGTACTACCAATATCTCGGCACGCAGGGTGGCGGCGGCATCGGTTATAACGCTCCGGCTTCGGTGGGCGCCGCCCTCGCGAACAAAAAGCACGGCCGCTTTTCGGTCAGCATTCAGGACGATGGCGATTTGATGTTTGCCCCGCTCGTATTGTGGACGGCGGCGCATCATCGCATTCCGCTCTTGAGCGTCATGCACAACAACCGCGCTTATCATGAAGAGCTCATGCACGTGCAGCGTATGGCCGACCGGCACAACCGCGGCGTGGACCGCGCCACCATCGGCACGACGTTCGAGGATCCAAAAATGGATTTCGCCAAGCTCGCCCAGAGCATGGGTGTTTACGCCGAGGGCCCGATCACCGATCCCAACGAACTTGCGCCCGCTCTGAGGCGCGCGATCGCGGTGGTCAAGCGCGGCGAGCCGGCGCTGGTTGACGTGGTCACTCAACCTCGATAAGGCGCGCTTGAACACGCCCGGCCGCGTTAAATCAGGCTAAGGAGCAAGGATGAAAACTTTTCGTGGTTACTTCAGCCCAGCCATTATGGCCCTGGCGGTGACACTATGTTTTTGCTCCTCGCGTGTGAGCGTGTTGATTGCGGCCCAGGAATCGAAGCCCTCTGATACCCCGGCCGGGAATGCCGAAAATGGGAAGCGAATCTTCAACAAGATCGGCTGCTACCAGTGCCACGGCCACGAAGGACAAGGTTCGGTGATGACCGGACCGCGGATCGCTCCCGACCCTGTCCCGTTCGAGGTGCTCGCCGGCTATGTTCGCAAGCCCACGGGAGAGATGCCGCCATATACCGCCAAGGTCGTCTCGGACCAGGAACTGGCGGACATCTATGCATTCCTGCAATCGCGCCCGCATCCCCCGACAGCCAAAAATATTCCAGGTTTGAAGTAAGTTTTAGTGGCACAGGCTCCAGCCTGTGGGGTCTTGGCCAAGCAAATTCCAAACCCCACAGGCTGAAGCGTGTGCCACCAAAAGCAGACACTGCCAAAAACATCTGCCATGCGAATCAGAACGGGCATACAATCCCGTCACTGCAGCTGTTGAGACCGCGCGGACATTTTCAGGAGGAACGGCGATGGATCAAAATATTGCAAAACTCCGCAAGGCGTTCGAGAGCGGACGGATCAACCGCCGCCAGCTCATGCAGGCGCTGGGCCTGACTGCCACCGCCGCATTCGCTGCGAGTGTACCGCCCGAAGTTACGGCCTTTGCAGCAGGTGGCGCGCAGATGAGCATGGGCGGCGGCATGATGCTCAAAGCCGTCGCCTACAATCACATCAATTATCAAGTTTCCGATTACGCGAAGGTCCGCGACTTCTACGTGAACCTATTTGGGATGAAAGTGGTTTATGACGACGGCAAACAGTGCTCGGTGGAATGCGGCGATCCGCCGAACGCCATCTATATCCGCCCGCTCACCAGGCCGCTCGACCGCCCGGCCGGCAACTGGTCCGCGCAAATGGGCACGGGCAACGTCGATCACTTCGCCTTCTCGATCGAAAATTTCGAGCTGGAATCCGTGGGCGCCGAACTGAAACGCCGCGGCCTCGATCCCAAGCCGGATGGCCCATATGCCTGGTCGATCAAGGACCCGAGCGGCATCACGCTGCAAATCTGCGCGACCCACGGTGTGTTTCCCGGGGCGGCCTCGCCGACCGCGAAAGAATCCGACGGCACCAAAAATCTCAGCTCCATCCCCGGGCCTGACGGCAAGGGTTTCAAAGCCTACGCCGTGAGCCACCTGGTTGTGAATGTTCCCGATGTGGACAAAAGCCGCGATTTCTACACGGACCTGCTGGGTATGAAAGTGATTTATTACAAGCCGGGCGATGTGTTCGGTGTGGATGCGGCCGGCGGTCCCATATGTTTCCTGAAATTCGGAGAGAACACTTTCTACCTTCGCAAGAGCCAGCATCCCGAAAATAAACCGTACGTCGCGCACTTCGCCATGGCAGTCGAGAATTTCAATCAGCCTGCGGTCAAAACTGAGCTGGAACGGCGGGGTTACAAGCCCCAGGCGGACAGCAAATATGGCTGGTCCATTCAGGATCCGGCGGGGATGAGGACCGAGGTCGCCGGAAAGGGCTTGCCGGAGCATGTCGGCGGCGATTGCGGCGGGGCCAACTCGGGATGTCCCGGCGGGCCGGACAAATAAGCTGCCCGGGAACGCCAATCTCCCCATTGGCGTTGTGCAAAACGCCATTCAGGAGAATGGCGTTCCCGGGACATATCACAAAAATTTCTAAAAGCTTCGCAGAGGTCCTCTCATGAATCGAATCAATTTGATTGCCCTTACCGTCGCCGGATTCTTTTTGTCGAGTGCCTGCTGGGCGCAGCCGGACGCGAAAGGCGTGGACCGCCTGTACATCCTCGATTGCGGCCAGGGACACGCCCCAGACGAATCCCGATGGACGGTTGGCGTGAACGTCGGAAAACCGATCGACATCTCGGTCAGCTGCTATCTGGTCCATCACGCCGACGGCTATTTTCTCTGGGACACCGGCATATCTGACGCGGTTGCTTCCATGCCCGACGGCTGGTACCCCAGTAATAATCCGGCAACGGACATCCATTGGACGCGCGCAAAGTCGCTGGAGTCGCAACTTGCCGCGATCGGCGTCAAGCCAGCGGACATAAAATTCGTGGGAATTTCCCATACCCATCCCGACCACATCGGCAATGCCGAACTGTTTGCCGCCGTGCCGTTCCTGATTCAAAAAACCGAATATGATTATTACTTTGCTCCGGGAAAAACGGGGATCGCGAAGCCTCCCTCGGACAGCAGGCCGACGTTTCAGAGGGAGCATCCGGTGAATCTGGTGCAGGAAGATCTGGACGTGTTCGGCGACGGCTCGGTCCTGATCGTCTACACTCCCGGCCACACGCCCGGGCATCAGTCCTGCCTCGTCCATCTTGCCAAAACAGGCTGGATTTTATTGAGCGGCGACGCGGTTCACCTGCAGGAGAATTGGGACAATCGCCGCATTCCGTATTTCAGCACGATGCCTGCCGAGCAGAAAGTTCAAACGCTATTGTCCATGCAGCGCATGGCCGACCTCATTTCCTTCTATCACGCGCAGTTGTGGATCAATCACGAGAAAACGCAAAGCGACAAACTGAAACACGCGCCCGCTTACTACGATTAGGGGCGCTTTGAAGATTCGGTGCGCGGCCGCGTGGCGGCAGACCGAAGCAATTCTTCCTGCGAAAAACATTTTCCCGCCAGGCGACGATATCGTTCACCCCGCAGTTACTTCTCTCATTACTTGATATCCACCGCTCGACTGAGCTAGCGTTCTCGGCAGAGGTAACGTAGTCCGGACCAAATGCGCTCCCTGTTCAAATCGAATTCACTCACTGAGAAGACTACTCAAGAAGGAGAAAATTGACATGAGAGTTGAAACGGAATCGAAACGTTTCCTCGCGCCGGCAACCCGCACGCTCCATCCGGGCGATGCATTCTTTGAGCTCTCGCAAGAGCTCAA
>Ga0210409_10001411_pt1 | contig 31699 bp, 31 predicted proteins | sample IncBWH17MmetaG_FD_161649 | JGI IMG/M metagenome (GOLD analysis project Ga0210409, IMG submission 161649) | Forest soil microbial communities from Barre Woods Harvard Forest LTER site, Petersham, Massachusetts, United States - Inc-BW-H-17-M | ecosystem: Environmental > Terrestrial > Soil >...
GCGGGTCCCTGCCCCGCCCGTACTTGCTCCAGTCGGTCGTCTCGATCAGCTCGCGGTATGTCTCGGTGTAGCCGTCGGCCATCAGGTAGCAGGGCCGCTGCCAGCCGAACAGCGAGTAGCTCGGTATCCCCCATGCGGTGCAGTCGAATTCGGCCTTGCCCTCGAGGAAGTCGAGGAACAACGGGCTGTGATTCAGACGCCACTTCTTGCGGCGCCCGTCGGCGAACGCCTCGCCGAACAGCTTGCGTGTCTGCTGGACGCCGAGGAAGTGTTCCTGGTCGGGCGCTTTCTCGTACGCGTACGCGGGCGAGATCATCATTTCGTCCACTTCCAGGTCGTCGTTGAGGAAGTCGAGCACGTCGCGCACGGTCTTCGGTGAATCGTGGGTGAAGAAGGTCGTGTTCGTCGTGACACGGAAGCCTGCGGCCTTCGCCGCCTTGATCGCCGATACCGCCTTGTCGAACACGCCCTCGCGCTCGACGGACGCGTCGTGGCGCTCGCGCAGGCCGTCGATGTGGATCGCCCACGAGAAGTACGGGCTGGGCTTGAAGTTCTCGAGCTTCTTCTCCAGCAGCAGTGCGTTCGTGCACAGGTACACGAACCGCTTGCGCTTGATCAGCTCCGCGGCGATCACGTGGATCTCCGGGTGGATCAGCGGCTCGCCGCCGGCGATCGAGACCATCGGCGCGCCGCTCTCCTCGATCGCCGCGATCGCCTGCTCCACGGGCATCCGCCGCCGCAGCTCGTGCTCGGGGTGCTGGATCTTGCCGCAGCCAGAGCAGGCGAGGTTGCACTGGAACAGGGGCTCGAGCTCCACGATCAGCGGAAACCGCTCGCGTTTGGCCAGGCGCTGGCGCATCAGATACCACCCCATGCGCGTGCTCTGCCTGATTCGCACCGCCATCGGGCCTACCTTAGCGCGGCGACCACTCGTGAAGGGACCTCGCCACCGCGCGCAACGCGCGCGCGGCGCGGACGGCGCCCGCGGCCGCCTGCGGACGCAGCAGCTCGTGCGAGGGGCTGTCCAGCACGACGCGCACGACGCCGAACGGCCGGCTGGCAGCTCCCGCCGCGAGCCACACCGACTCCATGTCCACTGCGATCGCCCCCTGGTCGTGAAGCTCGCCGCGGCGCTCGCCGAGCGCCAGGCGGGACACGCAGGCGATCCTTCCCGGGCGTACCTTCATGCCACGCCCCGCAAGCATCGTGAGGAGCTCGCCCGCCGTCTCGCAGGCGACCGGCTCCTCGAGATGGCCCTCGTCGCTCGCCGCGTACAGCTCCTCTGCGACGATCACTTCACCCGGCACCGATCCCCCGTCAAGGCCGCCGCAGAAGCCGAGCACCAGCAGCGCGGCCGCCGGCTCCCGCGCGAGCTCGGCCGCCGAGGCCTTCGAGCGCGAGGGACCCATGCCCGTCTTGCGCACCCGCGCTCCGCGCGCGGCCGAGGAGATCAGCGCCGCCTCGACCCTCATCGGCGCCGCTATCAGCAGCCCGCTCAAGGCCGACCACCCGCCGCGAGGACCGACCTCGCAGCGGCCGTTCGCTCCCCGCCGCCGGCTGGCTGCCCGCCGTCGAGGCTCCTTAGTGCCGCCTGCGCTGCCGCGTGGCCACTGAGGACCGCTCCCTCGAGGGTGGCCGGCCAGCCCGTGCCGGTCCACGCCCCGGCGAGCACGAGGCCGGGTATCGCCGTCTCGGCGCCGGGGCGCAGTGCCTCGACGCCGGGCGCCGCCCGGAAGGTAGCTGCGTGCTCGCGGGTCGCGACGAAGCACTCCACGTTCGCCTGCCGGGCGCGCGGGAAGAGCCGCTCCAGCGCGGGCAGGTAGACCTCGCGCAGAGCGTCGACGCTCATGCCCATCTGCCGGTCGGCGCCGGAGAGCGACACGGCCAGATACTGCGAGCCCGCCGGGGCGCCCGCCGCCTCGGTGCGGTCGAAGACGTACTGCACCGGCGTGTCCACACCGGCCGCGAACGGCTCCTCGCAGACTCGCCGGTCGTAGACGACATGGAGATTCACAATTGGTGAGCTTCCGAGGGCACCGACACGCGAGAGGCCTTCCAGCAGGGGCTCGAGCAGCGTGACGGCGCGTGTGTGGGGAACCGCCGCGATGATCGCCTCGGCGCTCAGCCCATCCGTGGGCCGGTCCGCGACTCCCGCCGCGGAGGGCTCCTCGCGATCGGGCTCGCCGCCGTCGTCGGAGCTGCCCCGTCCTCGGCGGCCCTGCAGCTCGAAGCCGGCCGAGGTCCTCTGCAGCCGTTCGGCCCGCCAGCCGAGCCGGACATCCACGCCGGCCTCCCCCAGCGCTCGCAGCGCCGGCTCGCCGATCGTCTGTCCGAGCGTGCCCACATGGAAGCCGATGTCACCGGCGTCGGCTCCGGACAGCAGGCCCGTGCGGAACACGAACGCCGCGAGCTCGAGCGACGCCTGGGCCGCTGGCAGGTTGAGCGTGGGAAGCGCGATCAGGTCCCAGAGGGCGCCAACCGCCTCGGGGCCCTGGCCATGGCGTGCAAGCCACTCGCCGAAGGTCTGATCGTCGAGCCGCTCCCGCTCCGGGCGCAGGCGCATGAGCGCGAGCGCGGCCCGCGCGGCGCCGACCCGCTGCGCGAGGCTCAGGTACGGGTAGCGCATCAGCGAGCCAGCCAGGTGAAGCGGCGCGGGAAGCCTGCCACGGCGCAGGCGCACGGTGGGCGCTCCGGGCTTCAGCACGGGGATCTCGAGCCGCGGCTGCACGCTCACCATCCCGTCGCTTGCGAGTCGCCCCAGCAACTCGCGGTAGGCGAGGCAGCAGCGTAGGAAGACATGCTGTCCGTTGTCCATCTCCAGGCCCTCGCGCTGGAACGAGTAGGCGGCACCTCCAAGCCGGCGCCGGACCTCGACGAGGCTCACTCGAGCGCCGGCGGCGGCGCAGTCGAGCGCAGCCGTGATCCCGGCGAGCCCGCCACCGATCACGACGACGCGCCGGGAGCTCACGAGCGGCCTCCCAGCATGCTGCGCGCCGCGACCAGCGCCTTCTCGTGAACCGGTAGCGACAGGCGCCTGTGCGCGGCCCGCTCGGGGTCGGCCTCGATGCGATCGAGCAACCTGCGGTAGATGCCCGCCATAGCCAGCACGCAGGCCGCGCTGCGCCTGTCCAGCAGCGGGACCAGCTCCATGCCGCGGTCGAACCACTCACGCGCGCGCTCGGCCTCGAAGCGGATCAGGTCGTAAAGCCGCTGCGAGTCGGCCTGCTCACCACCGTTCACGCCCGCCTCGGTGCCGGTCAGGGACGCGAGCACCGCGACGGCCGGGCTCCGATCGACCGGCCCGACGTCGCCATCGATCAGCCCGAAGCGCCGAAGGTCCTCCGCCGGCAGGTACACGCGTCCGTTCTGTGCATCCTCGCGTACGTCGCGCAGGATGTTCGTGAGCTGCAGCGCCACCCCGAGATCGTCCGCGAGCCGTGAGGCCCGCTGGGGGTCGGCGTAGTCGCGGCCGGAGAGGCCGAAGATCGCCAGGCAAACCCGGCCGATCGCGCCGGCGACGCGCCGGCAGTACACCACCAGGTCATCGAAACGCTCGTAGCTGACCCCGGTCACGTCCATGCGGACGCCCTCGATCAGCTCTCCCAGCGCACCGACGGGCAGGGAGAAGCGAGCATCCGCGTCGGCCAGCGCGATCATGAGCTGATCCTCACCGGAGGTCGAGGGCGCCCGCGTCTCGAGCGCCCCGAGCGCGACACGCTCGGCGTCGAGACGCCGCAGCTTCTCCTCGCGGGCGAGCGTGCCGTCGCCGATGTCATCGACGCGCCGTGCGAAGGCGTAGACGGCGCACATCGCCCGCCGCCGGTCGCGGGGGAGCAGACGGATGCCGTAGAAGAAGTTGGCCGCCTCGGTGCGCGTGACCGCTTCGCAATAGGAGTATGCGCGCGCGATTTCGCTCGGAGTGCTCATCGGCGGGACCCATCCCGGCCGATCAGCGCCGCGCCGAGCACGCGCAGTCTCCTCGCACGGCCGGCGCGCGGCGGACCCGGCAGGACGTCGTAGCCCGCGTGCTCGATCGCGTCCAGCGCGGCGCGCCCGCCTGCCACGAAGCCTGCCAGCGCGAACCTCGCGCGGCCACGCAGCTCGCCGATCAGCGGAGCGCCTTCGCGCAGCAGCGCGCGTGCCCGGGCGACCTCGAAGGCCAGCACCTCACGCAGCGGCCCGCCGGCGTGCGCGGCCGAGAGGTCCTCGATCGTGCAGCCGAAGCGGGCTAGGTCCTCGCCCGGCAGGTACACGCGGCCACGAGCGAGATCCTCCGCGACGTCCTGGCAGTGCTCGGTGAGCTGCAGGCCGGTGCAGATCGAGTCCGACAGCGCGATGTGCTCGGGCGTCGCGCTGCCGAGCACCCGCAGCACGAGCTCGCCGACGGGGTCCGCGGAGAGCGCGCAGTAGCCCCGCAGATCCTCCCAGGTTGCGTAGCGGCTCACCCGCTGGTCGAGCCGGTTGGCCTCGATGAGGCGCACGAACGGCTCGCGCGGGAGCGCGCACGCGCGCAGCGTGGGCGTGAGGCGCACGAGCAAGGGGTGCTCCGCGCGGCCTTCGAAGGCGCGATCGAGCTCGTGCTCGAGCCAGTCCAGCGCGTCCAGCCGGTCGCCGGTCGCCGCATCGCCGAGCTCGTCGACGAGCCTGGCGAAGCCGTAGAGGGCGAGCAAGTGGGAGCGGACGCGCCGCGGCAGCACCCTGCTCGCGACGGGGAAGTTCTCCGTGTGCGCGCGCGCCATCACGGCGTCGGCGGCGGGAGCGCCGATCGGGGCGTCGGCTATCAGCATCACCCTTTCTGCCTGGAGGCACCGCCGGCCAGAGCGTCAGCACCGTCGTCGGGGGCCGGCCCGAGGCAACGGCCGAGTGCCATGATCGGGAACGTCAGCCGGTAGAGGTGGTAGTTGATGTAGTAGTCCGACGGGAACCCCGTGCCCGTGTACTGCGGCTCGTCCCAGCCCCCGTCGGCACGCTGGGTCACCAGCAGCCAGGCGACGCCGCGGTCGACCGCAGGCGAGCGCTCACCGGCGGCGTGCAGCGCGAGCAGGGCCCACGCGGTCTGTGACGCGGTGCTCGGGCCGCGGCCGATCCACTGCGGGTCGTCATAGGAGCGCGGATCCTCGCCCCAGCCGCCGTCTGCGTTCTGAATCCGCTCGAGCCAGTCAACCGCGCGGCGGACGCACGCCTGTGAGGGATCGACGCCGGCCGCGATCAGAGCCGGTATCACTGCGCCGGTGCCGTAGATGTGGTTGACGCCCCAGCGGCCCCACCACGACCCGTCCGGCTCCTGGTGGTCGACGAGCCATTGCACGCCTCGCCTCGCGGCCACGGATTCGGAGAGCCCCAGCCCGCCGAGCATCTCGACCGTGTGCGCGGTCACGTCGGCGCTGGGCTCGTCGATCACCTCGCCGAAGTCGAGGAACGGGAGCTCACGAACCAGCCCGCGCGTGTTGTCCGCATCGAACGCGCCCCAACCGCCGTCGCTGCTCTGCATCCCCTCGATCCACTCTAGCCCGCGGGCGACGGCTCCGTCGATGCGCCGTGCGAGCCCGGCCTGCAGGCTCGCTTCTCCCCCGCCCTCCCCGGCGCTTGATGTGGGCGCCGGTTCGACCGCCGCGTCGGCCCCCCCGCCCGCGACCCGCCGCAGAGCCAGCACGACCTCGGCCGTGTCGTCGACGTCGGGATAGTTGACGTTGGCGAACTCGAACGCCCATCCGCCTGGCGCCAGCCCCGGTCTCGCGACGGCCCAGTCGCCGTGCACCGTCACCTCCTCGCCGAGCAGCCAGTCGGTGGCACGCCGCATCGCGGGATGGTCGCCGGCCAGGCCCCCGTCGCTGAGCGCGACCATCGCGAGTGCCGTGTCCCACACAGGCGATTGGCAGGCTTCAAGGCGGCGGCTCGGCCCCGCGGGAGCGCCGACACCGTGGGAGTCGTCCTGGTCCTCGATCGTGAACGCGTCCAGCCCCTCGAGGCCGCGTCGCATCACGGGATGATCGAGCGGATAGCCGGCGAGGCGCAGCGCGATCAGCGAGTAGACCCATGGCGGCTGGATACCGCCCCACGAGCCGTCGGCCTCCTGGCGGCGAACGATCCAGCGCTCGGCCCGGCCGAGCGCCAGTCGTCGCACGGGACCGATCGGGTGGCGCTCGTAGGCGCGCAGCAGGCGATCGAGGCGTGCGAGCCAGGCGCCGCGCCGGGAGGCCGAGCGATCGGCCGCATCCGTCGTCGAGGCGCTCGCCGCGAGCTCCTCCAGACCGAACTGCAGCGGCCGCACCGGACGGTGGGCTTTGACGATCGACAGCGCCACGATCGTCTGCCTGGCCCAGCAGGCGAAGTCGTAGACGTTGAGCGGGACGGAGGACGGGAGCAGGATCGCCTCGGGGGGCAGCGCCGGGACGCGATCCCACGACCACAGGCCGAACAGCGCGAGCCACAGATGGGTGAAGACACGCGCACGCTCGAGGCCTCCTTCCCGGCGGATGAACTCGGCGGCGGAGCGCATGTGCGTCGCCTCGCTGGGATCGCCGGCGAGTCGCAGGGCCCAGTACGCCTCGATCGTCGTGGACAGGTCCCCGGGGGCGCCGTGGAAGTTGGCCCAGGTGCCGTCGTCGCGCTGCTGGGATCGGATCCACGCCGCCGAGCGCTCGGTCTCGTCGGCCCGGCGGACTCCGAGGAACTCCCGCAGGAGTATGTCCTCGGCGTCCATCGTGACGTTCGTCTGAAGCTCGCCGCGCCACCAGCCGGCCTCATCCTGAAGGGAGAGCAGATACTCGCAGGCGAGCTTCAGCCCGACCCTGGCCTCGCTGTGCGTCTCGACGGTCGAGGATGCCATGTCGGGAAAGCTAGATCTTTTTGACAGATGACGACATTTGCATGAGCTGCACCGAGCGGCCTCCTAGCCCCCCGAGGACACCAGAAGCCCCGGCGGAACGAGGACCTCCGGGCGCGCGAGCGTGATCACGTGGCGGCGGAGCGTCGCCTCGGAGACCCTACGCGGCACTGGCGAGACGAAGCGGTAGACGATCAAGCCGTCGACGTTCAGCCGCCGGATCAGATGGAAGCCCGGTGCCGGAGGACGGCCCGCGGACGGGCGCAGCGGCGCATAGCCCGTCTCGTCGATCTGCGACACGCTCACCGCAGCTCCACGGGGTAGGTTCACGAGCCGATGCAGGTAGTACTCGAGCGGGGCTCCGCCCAGCTCGACGCTCGTGATCACGCGAGCGGGCGCTCCGCCGCGCAGAACCCGGGCCACGCCGCGCCAGTTCCCGCGCTGAAGGCGGGGGCTGAGGTCGACGTCGATGGTCAGCACGAGAAACGCGAGCGCCAGCGTCGCCGCGATCGCCGCGCCCGCGCGGCCGGTGCCGGGCCAGACCAGCGAGGCCGCGATGAGCACGGTGACGGGAATCATGGCCGCCACGAGGTTTCGAGGGGCGAGATAGTCGGCGCCGAACGCAGCGAGCACGACCGGTATCAGAACACCGCAGGCGGCGATCGACAGGACCATCAGCATGCGCCGCCGGCGCTCGCCGGCATCAGCCACGCCCGCGCCGCCCGCGCCCGCCGTCGTGCTGTCGAGCATCCGCCATGCTGCGAGACCAAGGCCCGCGAGCAGAACGAGCCCGACGAGGAGCTCGACGCCGTGCCCCAGTGGAGCGCTCGAGTAGCCCGTGAGGTAGTACTGCGGGATCGCTTCGAGCCGCTGGGATAACGGCCAGCGGCCGATCCACTGCGTCCCGTGGCCGCCCTGCGCCAGGATCAGCGGGAGCAGCGCGAGGCCGGCGAGCGTCAGCGCTCCGACCGCGATCCACGCCGCCCTCCGGTTGGCTCGCCCGAGGAGCAGCCACAGCGCCATCGGGATCAGCATGAAGACGGCGAAGTAGTGGCTCAGGAGCGCGAGCGCGCCGGCCACGGCGAAGGCCGCCATGTGCCTCGGTGTGGGGTCGCGCTCGGCGCGCAGGAAGCAGAGCAGCGCGAGCGAGGCGGTCAGGACGAACAGGCCGTACGCGCGAGCCTCCTGGGAGTACCACACGAACAGCGGGTTCACCGCGACGAGCGCGGCGGCGACGATCGCGGCGCGCCGGCCGGCCAGCTCCAGGCCGATCGCCCACGCCACCGGCACGGTCGCGACGCCGGCCAGCGCCGAGGGAAGGCGCAGCGCGAACTCGCCGCTGCCCAGCACGCGGTAGTCCACCCACTCGATCAAGTACCACAGCGGTGGGCTGTTCTCGCTGTGCACCATCGACCGCAGCGTCGCCGACAGGCTCGCGTGGAGCACATGGACCGGCGTGTAGGCCTCGTCGTACCAGAAGCTCTGCAGATCGAGCGTCGAGAGCCGCAGGGCTGCGGCGAGCAGCACGAGCGCCGCCAGCGGTCCCCACGTCTGAAGGCGGCTGCTGGCCCCGGCGGCCGGCGCCGGCGCGGTGGCGGCTGCGACGCTCACCGCGGGCACATCCCCCGCGAGGCCGCTCCGAAGCAGCCGTAGCGGTCCGCCCGCACGTCTTCGACCTTGGCCGGCAGGTACCAGCCGCCGTGCACCGTCCGCCGGCCGCCGCTGATCGGCCCGTAGATGACCAGGCACAGCTGGGTCTTCGCTTTCGGGGCTCCTGGACTCGTGTTCCCACATATGACCTCGTGCTGGCTCGCCGGGCCGAACAGTTCCTGCTCGATCGAGAGGTTGTGGTACGGGCGGCCCGTGTAGGACCGCCAGGTCGTGAGGTCCGCGATCAGTCGATGGTTGACGTGCGTCTGGCGGACTACGTCGTTGACCGTCGCGACAGCGAGCAGCAAGCCCAAGAGCACGAGCAGCGTCGTCTCGATCAGCCGCAGGCGGCCGGACCCGGGGAGCTCGACCGGGCGCGGACGCATCCACTCCGGCAGGCCGCGCCATCGATCGCGCTCGGCGGATGTCCTCGCGTCGCTCATTGCACCGGCGCGAAGAGGGGCGAGGTCTGATGCAGGAGGAACAGCGCCTGCAGGGCGAGGGTCGCGAGCACCAGGCGCCTGTCGCGCGTCAGCACGGCGAGCGGCAGCGGCCAGAGGATGTACCAGGCGAGGAGCCAGGTGCTTGTTACCGAGATCGCCAGCAGCGTCCATCCGGACGCGGCGATCCAGTCATAGCCGCGCCAGGTACGCCACATCAGATGCAACGCGATCAGCACGAGCGAGGCCTTCAGCAGGTCGTGGTCGACGGGGAACACGCCCGGCTTGCCGAACAGATGGGCTATCTCGGTGGCGAAGCTGTCGGTGGAGACGAAGGCGGCATCGCGGTTGAGCGCAGCGACGATGTCGACTCCGTGCACGCCGAACGCGGCGTAGGCCACCACTGCGCCGGCGGCGACGGCCGCGAGCGCCCCGAGGATCGGCGCGAGGCGGCGCCGGGAGAGGATCATGAAGGGCAGCAGTGCGGCCACCGTCGCCTTCACGAGCGCGCCGGCGACGACTACGGCGCCGGCCGCAGCATCCCGACCCCTCAACGTGAGGCTCACCGCCACCATCATCAGCAGCAGCATGAGCAGGTCGTTGTGGGCTCCGCCGACGCCGTATATGACGTACAGCGGGTTGGCGCCCACGGCGAGGATCGCCCACACCGGATCCAGGTCGCGGGCACGGGCGCAACGCCAGATGAGCACGAGCGTGCCGGCGCTGGCGAGCTGCGCGATGATCTTCATCGCCCAGAGGGCGCCCTTCGCCCCGAGCGGCGCGAAGGGGTAGGAGAACAGCGTGTAGAGCGGACCATAGGCGGTAGCCACGTGCCTCCAGTCATGGCCCACGTATTGGAAGATCGGGTCGCGGGAGATCGCAACCGGCCCGTGCAGGTAGGGGTTGATCCCGTGCTCCACGCCCATGCGCGCGTAGGCGATGTAGCTGAAGACGTCGGTGGAGATCAGGATCGGCCCGGCGAAGACGATCGCATGCAGCGCGACGATCAGAACGATCGCCCAGCGTTTGGTGATGGCGCGAGCACCCGCCCCTCGGGTGAGCAGGAGCATCGCTCCGTAGGCGACCGCGAAGCCAAGGATCGCGATCAGGAAGACGCGATAGCCCAGGCGCTCGCCGATGCCCTGCAGCCATCCGGCGATGGCAGGCGATTTCGGGATCAGCGGTGAGCGGCCGGCGGCGCCGTCGAGCACGATCTCGCCGGTCGCCAGGACCAGCAGCAGAGCCAGCAGCGAGAGCAGCGCCGGCCGCCACCACTCAGAGCGGATGCGGGCGACGCCGCGCTCGCCCTGCGTGGCGACGCTCACGAAGTCGTGAGGCTCACAACGCCGTCCAGACCGTCTTCGTCTCGAGGTAGGCGTCGAGGCCGTCGTGGCCGTGCTCGCGGCCGATGCCAGACGCCTTGAAGCCGCCGAAGGGCGTCGAAGGATCGACGAGCCCCCACGTGTTGATGTACACCGAGCCCGCCCGCAGCATCGCCGCGAGGCGATGGGCGCTCGAGACATCGCGCGTCCATACGCCGGCGGCCAGGCCGTAGTCGCTGTCGTTCGCGCGACGGGCGACCTCCTCGAGGGTGTCGTAGGGAGAGGCGACGAGCACGGGGCCGAAGATCTCCTCGCGTGCGATCCGCAGCTCGTCGGAGGTCACGCTGAAGAGCGTCGGCGCTACGAAGTAGCCGCCGCTCTCGCCGAGCGCCGCCTCGCCGCCCGCGAGCAGCTCTGCGCCCTCGTCGCGGCCCGAGTCGATGTAGCCCATCACGCGGTCGCGCTGCTCGGCCGAGATCAGCGGTCCGAGCTGCGTGTCGGGGTCGAGCCCTGCACCGAGGCGCGCGGACTTGGCCTGCTCGGCCAGCGCGCTGAGCACCTCGTCGTAGCGCTCTGCCGGGACGAACAGGCGCGAGCCCGCGTTGCATGCCTGGCCCGAGTTGAAGTAGATCGCCTGGAACGAGCCCTGGATCGCGGCCTGGATGTCCGCGTCGGGGAGGATCACGTTCGGCGACTTGCCACCGAGCTCGAGCGTCAGCCGCTTCAGCGCGCGCCCGGCCTTCGCGCCGATCTCCCGCCCCACCGCGGTCGAGCCCGTGAACGCGATCTTGTCGATCCCAGGATGATCGACAAGCGCCGCACCTGTCTCACCGTCGCCGGTGAGCACGTTGAGCACGCCCGGCGGGAAACCGACCTCGAGCGCGAGCTCGCCGAGTCGCAGGGCGCTGAGCGGCGTCTGCTCGGCCGGCTTCAGCACGATCGTGCAGCCGGCGGCGAGCGCCGGCGCGATCTTCCACGCGGTCATCAGCAGCGGGAAGTTCCATGGCACGATCTGCGCGCAGACGCCGACGGGCTCACGTCGTGTGTAGCAGTGCATGTTCGGTGCGCTGACCGGCAGCACGTTGCCCTCGATCTTCGTCGGCCAGCCCGCGAAGTAGCGCAGATGCGCCACGGTGCCCGCCACGTCGACGTACTGAGCCAGGCCGACCGGCTTGCCGTTGTCGAGCGACTCGATCTGCGCGAACTCCTGGGCGCGCTCTTCGATCGCAGCTGCGAGGTCGAGCATCAGGCGCTCACGCCCTGCCGCGGGCAGTGAGGCCCACGGGCCGTCGGCGAAGGCCTCCCGCGCGGCGGCGACCGCCCGCTCGACATCCTGCGGGCCTGCCTGCGCCACCTCCGCGATCTCGCGCCCGGTCGCCGGATCGAGCGTGGCGAAGGTGCGTCCGTCGGCCGCCTCGGGGCGATCGGCACCGATCAACAGATGATGGCTCTGGGAGATGAATTCCCGCGCGGGAGCGCTCAGCGCGTCGGGAAGGGCGTCTGCGGAGATAGTGGTCATGCGGGGAGCGTACCTCGACGCCGGGCGGCTCGCTACGGGCGCAGCACGATCTTCAGGGCCTCGCGCCGGTCATACAGCCGGTAGGCCTCCGGCGCCTCCTCGAGCGGCATGTGGTTGGTGACGAGCGGCGTCGGGTCGAGCTGCCCGGAGGACATCATCGCGAGCACGCTGTCGAGGTGCCCGATCACGTTTGCGTGACCCGAGCAGAGGCGCAGCGCCTTGATCCACAGGAGCCCCATGTGCACCTCGCAGCGCTCGGCGTAGACGCCGATCGTCTGCACCGTGCCGCACTTGCGCGTCAGGCGCAGGGCCAGCTCCAGCGCGCGCGGATCGCCGACCGCGTCGATGCACACGTCCACGCCCCGCCCGCTGGTCGCCTCCCGCGCCGTGCCGCGCGGGTCGCCCTCGCTCAGATGGACTGCGACGGCGCCGAAGGACTCGGCCATGCGCAGCCGGTCTGCGACCGAGTCGATGGCGATCACCTGCGACGCGCCCACGGCGCGCGCCGCCTGCACGGCGCAGAGACCGACCGGACCGAGGCCGAGCACCGCGGCGACGTCGCCCGGTCGCAGCCCGCTGTCGACGACCGCGTGGTAGCCGGTGCCCATCACGTCGCCGGCGAACAGCGCAACGTCGTCGCTCATACCCTCCGGCACGCGGCGCAGCACGAGCTCGGCATTGGGCACGAGCGCCTGCTCGGCCTGTGTTCCTTGAAGCGAGCCGAGCGTCGCGCCATGGCCGAACGTGCGTGAGGAGTCACACTTGTGGAACCAGCCACGACGGCAGAAGAAGCAGTGACCGCAGGCCGTCTGGAAGCAGCCGAGCACGCGATCGCCCACGTTCAGCTCGTGGACCTGCTCGCCCGTGGCGATCACGGTTCCCACGTACTCGTGCCCGATCGTGAAGCCCGGCTCGATCTGAACGCGGCCGTGGTAGATGTGCAGGTCCGACCCGCACACCCCGCTGGCTTCGATCCTCACGATCGCGTCGCGAGCGTCCAGGATCTGCGGCTCGGGAACGTCCTCCACGAGAACCTCGCCGGGAGCCTGGAAGGTGACCGCGCGCATGGGGCGCCACCTTAGACGACGGCGCGGGGACGATGGCGCGCCGCGGCGCGGATCGATGCTGTGCGGGCGCTCCCGCGCTGGGCGAACCGCTTATGCTGCGACCATGTCGGAGCCCTCGAAGGCGGTCCTGATCACGGGCTGCTCCTCGGGAATCGGCCGTGCAACGGCCCTGCGCCTGGCCAAGTCCGGCTGGAGGGTCTACGCCTCGGCGCGACGGCTCGAGACGATCGGCGATCTGAAGGAGGCCGGCTGCGAGACGCTGGCGCTGGACGTGACCGACGACGAGTCGATGCGTGCCGCCGTCGATGCCGTCGAGCAGGCGGAGGGCGCCGTCGGGGTGCTCGTCAACAACGCCGGCTACAGCCAGAGCGGAGCGATCGAGACGGTCCCCCTAGACGCGGTTCGTCGCCAGTTCGAGACGAACGTCTTCGGTCTGGTGCGCCTCACCCAGCTCGTGCTGCCGAAGATGCGCGCCCAGCGCTGGGGGAAGATCGTCAACCTCGGCTCGGTCGGAGGGCGGGTGGTGTTCCCCGGAGGTGGTCAGTACCACGCCACCAAGCACGCCGTCGAGGCGATCTCCGATGCGCTGCGCTTCGAGCTGCGGGCGTTCGGAATCGACGTGATCCTGCTCGAGCCCGGATTGATCACGACGGAGTTCGGCGAGACGGCGACCGCGAGCATGACCGACGTGACGAGCTCGCAAGACGACCCGTACGCGCGTTTCAACGCGACCGTCGGAGCGGTCACCAAGGGAGCCTACGACAACCCGTTGATACGGCTGATCGGAGCGGGACCTGAGCGGATTGCGAAGGTGATCGAGCGCTCCATCACCCGTCGCAATCCCCCCGCCCGCATAACGATCACGCCGTCCGCCAAGATCCCGATCGCCATGCGTCGCCTGCTGGGAGACCGCATTTGGGACGCTGCCATGCGCAGGCAGTTCCCACAGCCTGAATGAACGGCTCCCGCGCTACGCCGTCACGGGCATGCGCGGAGCGGGCCGACCGACCTCGTACCCCTGCGCGAGATCGACGCCGTAGTCACGGAGCATGCCGAGTGTGGTGGCGTCGCCGACGAACTCGGCGATCGTCCGCCTGCCCATCCCCCCGACGACGTCGACGAGGGCCTTGACCACGAGCTGATCGGTCGGCGAGAGGGCCAGCTCGCGGATGAAGTCGCCGTCGATCTTCAGGAAGTCGAAGGGCAGGTGCTTCAGGTATTGAAAGGAGCCGAAGCCCGAGCCGAAGTCGTCGAGCGCGACGGCGCAGCCGAGCGCCTGTACGCCCTCGCAAAACGCCCTCGCCCGTCGCATGTCCGAGATGGCGGCCGTCTCGGTCACCTCGACGATCAGCCGCGAGGGGTCGACCGCGCGGCGGGCGAGCGCGCGGTCGATCTGCCTCAGCATCTCGCCATCGGTCGCCGATAGCGTTGAGACGTTGATCGCGATCGCCGGGCCGCCCCCATCCGGCCCGTCGGCGAGCACCGCCGCCGCCCTGGCGAGCACCAGGCGGTCGATGTCCCTCACGAGCCCGTAGCGCTCCGCCGCCGGGAGGAAGCTTCCCGGGGCCACGAGCCGGCCGTGGGGTTCGTCGGCGAGCCGAACGAGAGCCTCGTAGTGAGAGACGCGGCCGTCGAGCAGCGAGACGATCGGCTGGTAGTGCAGCACGAACAGATCGTTCTGGAGCGCGGAGCGCAGGCGCGCAAGCCACGGCCGCCTGTGGAGCCCTGCTGGCGAGGAGAACCCGTTCGCGTGCGAGGGGCGATCGGCCGTGCCCCTGAACCGGCGCTGCGCTCGCGGGGCGGCGGCCCGCAGGAGCAGTCGATGGCTTGCGCGGGCGGTCGTCGAGCTCGGCATCCCGCATGGTGTTCGACGGCCGCCCGGGCTCACCTGCGGGGCCGGCGGCGTGAAGGCGGGCGCCAGCCCGCCGCGTCTCAGGCGCGCGCCGGTCGTGCGTAGGGCGCTCGCGCGCGGTCGGAGATGATCAACAGCAGCGCGACGAGCACGAAGTTCATAACGACCGACGAGCCGCCGTAGGCGACGAACGGCAGCGTCACGCCGGTCAGGGGGATCACCCGCGTCACCCCCCCTACGATCACGAACACCTGCATGGCGACGACGAAGGACAGGCCGGTGGCGAGCAGCTTGGAGAACGAGTCACGCGCCAGCACCGCCGTCTTCAGGCCTCTGGCGACGAGCAGCAGATACACGAGCAGCAGCGCCGCGCCGCCGAGCAGGCCGAGCTCGTTGACGATGACGGCGTAGATCATGTCGCTTTCGGGAATCGGCAGGATCGGGCTGCCGTGGTGGGAGGAGCGCAGCAGCGACTGGTCGAAGCCGGTGCCGAGAAGGCCGCCGTCGGCCTGCGCGAACAGCGATTGCGCGAGCTGGTAGCTGCCGCCGACCAGACGGTGATAGAGGACGGGATCGAACGGGTTTTCCCAGGCGAGCACTCGCGCGTGGACGTGGCTTACGTGAGTCACGACGAACCATGCGCCCACGGCGAACAGCAAGAGGCCGATCAGTGGGAAGGAGAAGCGCCCGGTCGCGACGTACAGCAGCGCGAGGAAGGCGCCGTAGAACATCAGCGACGTCCCGAGCTCGCGCGTGAGCAGGAGCGTCGCCATCGCCGCGCCCCAGACGATCAGCATCGGGCCGAACTGCTTCATGGGTGGGATCGTCGCGCCGAGCACGCGCCGCCCGGCGGTCACGAGGATCTGGCGGTTGTCGCGCAGATAGCTGGCGAGGAACACTACGATCGCGATCTTCGCCAGCTCGGCGGGCTGGAAGGAGACGCTGCCGATGTGGATCGCCAGGTAGGCGCCGTTGACCTGCTGGCCGATGCCGGGAAGCCGCGGCAGGACGGTCGCGACGATGCCGACCGCGGCGATCGTGTATCGATAGCGCTCGAGCACGCCGAGACCCCTGCGCAGGACGAGGATCGTCGCGGCGAACAGGACGAGCCCGAGCACCATCCACTGCGCTTGCTGACGGGCCAGCACTGGGTCGATCCGATAGACCATCACGATGCCCACACTCGCCAACACGGCCGTCAGCGGGAACAGGTAGGGGTCGGCGTAGGGCAGCGCGTGGCGGATCACCACGTGCGCCGCCAGGCACAGTCCGAGGAACAGGGCGCCGTAGGTGAGCGAGACGCTCGAGGCGTGGTTGAGCGTGAAGTTGGTGGACGCGCCGGGCGAGTTGTTTTCGGCCTGGATGAAGATCGCGGTGAAGCCGGCGATCACCAGCAGCGCCGAGGGCACCAGGCCCAGGAGCTCGCGGTTTCTCGGGCTGAGCACGCGACGAGGGTACCTCGGCATGCGGCGTGGGAGCGCCGCTGCGGCCGCTACCCTTGGTGCGCGAGCACGCCGTCGGGTGGGCGCCCGCCCGCTCTCCTGCACATGAGCCGCTCCCCCGTGACAGCACATGAATGACCAGCGTCCGCCCTCACTCGGATGGGGCATGATGAAGCGCTTCCTGCTGGCCGGGCTGGTGATCGTGCTCCTCAGCGCCGGCGCCACCGCGACGGTCGCGCTGAACACGGTCAGCGGCATCGCCGAAGAGGTCTTCCCAAAGATCAACCAGATCAACGCCCCCAAGGGCGTCGTCACGCCCGTCTACAGCGGCGGCCCGCAGACATTCATGATTCTCGGCACCGACCGGCGCACCGGGTCCAAGGACGCCGCCGACCGCGAAAACCCGCCGCACAGCGACACGATCCTGCTGGCGCGCCTGGACCCCGAACACGGTCAGACCTCGATCATGTCGATCCCGCGCGATCTGATGGTCACCATTACGACGCCGGGCGGGCAGGTGTACGCCAACGAAAAGATCAACGCGGCCTACACGATCGGCAGCAGGCTGAGCGGCGCGAAGGGCGGGATCGTGCTCGCCGCCGAAACGATCGAGAAACAGGTGTTCCCGGGTCTGAAGCTCAACGGCATCATCGACGTGAACTTCCAGGGGTTCATCAGAGTCGTGGACACGCTCGGGTGCGCCTACGTGAATGTCGACCACCACTACTTCAACCTCAACAACGGGTCGGCTGAAACGAACTACTCGAGCATCAACCTGCAGCCCGGCTACCAGAGGCTCTGCTACCAGAATGCGCTGGACTACGTGCGCTACCGGCACACCGACTCCGACTTCGTACGGGTCGCACGACAGCAGGACTTCCTCCGCAGCCTCCGCGAGCAGATCTCCCCCGAAGACGTGCTCGGCCAGATCGACACGGTCGCCAAGGCGGTCGGGCATGCGATCAGCTCGACGTTCAATGCGTCCACGAGCGAGCTGCTCGAACTCGCGAAGCTCGTCGCCTTCTCGCAGTCCAAGCCCATCCGCCAGGTGAAGTTCCTCACCACGAACGTCAACCTCATACTGGGCGGCGGCTCGTATGTCACCTCGACGCCCGAACTCGAGCGCAAGACGCTCGACACCTTCCTCTACGGCCACGAAACGCTGCATGTGCCCCAACCTCGGCCGCCGGCACACAACTCGAGCCATGGCCACCACCGCTCGAGCGCGGGCGGCGCCGCTGGAGCGCTGGGCCTGATTCCCTCTTCGGGCGAGAGCGAAGCCGTGAAGGCAGCCCTCTCCATCCCCTTCCCGGTGCTCTATCCGAGGCTCCAGACGAGCCAGTCCGAACAGCAGACCGTGCGCGCGTACAACCTCTCCGATCAGCACCATCACGCCCACCACGCCTACGTCGTGGTGTGGCAGCAGAGCGTGATCGGCGGCTACTACGACTTCGAGGGCACCGACTGGCTGAACCCGCCGCTGTTCGCCCACGCACACACGCAGACGGTCGGCGGGCGCAGCTACCGCATCGTCGACGACGGCTCACACATCCACGTCGTCGGCTGGCGCTCCGGACGGGTGCTCTACTGGGTCACGAACACGCTGCTCGAGGAACTGTCCAACGCACAGATGCTCGCGCTGGCCGCCTCGGCGCAGCCACTGCACTGATCATCTCGCGTCCCGTCCATCCAGGGCTGCGTTGACGAGCGCGTCCGCGCGCTCGTTCCGCGCACGCGGCACCGTCGTGATCGACCAGCCGTCGAACTTGCCGAGCGCCTCCATCGCCTGGCGGTGCAGCGGCCGCATGGCCTCGTGCTTGACCTTGTAGAGGCCCTGCACCTGCTTGGCGATCAGCTCGGAATCCCCCACGACCTCGACCTCGCTGGCTCCCAGCTCGCGCGCGCACTCCAGGCCGAGCAGCAGCGCACGGTACTCGGCGACGTTGTTGGTCGCGGTCCCGAGCAGCTGCGAGCGCTCGACGAGCACCTCACCTGCGGGCGAGCTGACGACGCACGCGGCCGCGGCCGGACCGGGGTTCCCGCGGGCGCCACCGTCGACATGCACGATCACCTTCATCGCGGCGGCATTATGCAGCTCGCATGAGACGGGAGGCTCGGGCGGGGTTCCGGGCCGTGCCCGGCGGGCAGCTAGCCGACCCGTGCAAGCGGGGGAAGATCCCCGGGCACGCGCGCGCGGCGGCGGTCACGCACGATGCGCCTCTGCGCTCGTGCGTCCCGCTCGGCCTTGCGCGAATGGCTGTAGCGGGCACGCCGATCGAACTCGCGCCGGTCGACGATGACCGTCACGTTCTCCTCGTCCTTGTAGTAATCGACCAGCTTCGGAAGGAGCTCGTCGGCGAGGGGTCTGGGAACGACGCAAAAGATCATCTTGCCGGCGATGTTACTCCCCGACCGTGAATAAGCAAGCGGGCCAAGGCGTCGTGCAAGCGGCCCGGCGGCGGCGGGAGCGATCGAGCGATCTCAGCTCGCGGACGCTGAGAGCAGCCCGAGCTCGTCGACGGGCGTGTTCGCGTGGCGCTCGCCACGCGCCAGTTCCTCGAGCTCTGTCCCCTGTGCCGCGAGCCGCGCGGCGGGCGCCTGCTCGTCGAGGTCCACCTCATAGCGGTACCAGCAGAGCTCCCAGGCGACCACGATCGACACCGTCTCGCCGACCGTGTCCTCGACCTGGCAGACGTTCACCGCGGGTGCCCCCAGCGAGCGGGCGATGCCGGCGATCCTGCGCGGGAACTCGCTGGCGTTGAAGACGTCGATCCCCCGCTCGGCGGCAGTCGTCACGCTCGCCGGCCGCGCCCCGGGGAAGCTCGCGAGCGACGTTTCATCCGTCTCCCCCGGCTTCCTGTCGACGATCTCAAGGCCACCTAGAAAGTCATACGGGTGAGGCTCCTGCTGGGATGGCTCCGGCCGCTGCTCATACGGCGGCGCCGGGGCGTCCTGAACCGGCTCATGATCGGGAACATAGGAGAGGCCCTCGGCGTCGAGCTCCCCGGCCGGGCTCAAAGGCCTGCTGAGCTGCCTCCCCCTGAAGCGCATGGGTAGGCGCTCGACGAGGCTGCGACCCCGCCGCGGACGGGGGGGCGCAAGCGTCACCGCGTCGCCGTCGGCCTCGCGGCGCCAGCCCTCGTTCAGGGCTCGCGGAGCGCACAGCTCGCACACGATACGCCGGCGGCCCGCCGCGAGGAAGATGTCGGCCTGCTCGCCGCGTAGCAGCCGCCGCTCGCACACCTCGCAGGCGACATCCGGCTGGGAGGTGATGATCGATCGGGTCGCCATGAACCGTCCAGGGTAGCCGGATACGGCCGGCCGCGCGGGCCGGTGGCGTCACGCGTGGGTGGCCGCCTGCTCCTGGGTCGACTGCTCGACGATCCGCTGAGCGAGATGAGCGGAGACCTCCTCGTATCGCACGAACTCCAGCGTGTAATCCCCCTGCCCGCCGGTGATCGAGCGCAGATCGGGCGCGTAGGCCAGCATCTCGGCCATCGGCACCTCGGCCTTGATCTCCGTCATCGGACCCACCGGCTGCATCCCCTGGGGACGGCCGCGGCGGCTGTTGAGGTCGCCGATCACGTCCCCCACGTATGCCTCGGGCACCGACAGCGTCACCTGCATGATCGGCTCGAGCAGGACGGGGTCGGCCTCGCTGAGCGCCTGCTTCATCGCCTGCAGCCCCGCGAGCTTGAACGCGATCTCAGAGGAGTCGACCGTGTGGTACTGCCCGTCGTAGAGCCTCACACGCACGTCCTTGACGGGATAGCCGGCGAGCACGCCGGACTCCATCGCCTCGCGCACGCCCTTCTCGACCGCAGGGATGAATGAGCTCGGGATCACCCCGCCCTTGATCTTGTCGACGAACTCGAAGCCCTCGCCCGCCGGCAGCGGCTCGATCTCGATGTGGCAGTCGCCGAACTGGCCGCGGCCGCCTGACTGCTTCTTGTGGCGTCCATGCGCGCTGGCGGTGCCGCGGATCGTCTCCTGGTAGGGCACGCGTGGAGGCTTGAGCGTGACCTCGACGCCGAAGCGCTCGCGCAGCCGGTCGAGGACAACTTCGACGTGCACCTGCGAGAGCCCGGCGACGATCTGCTGGCCCGTCTGCTGGTCGCGGTGGAGATCGATCGTCGGGTCTTCCTCCTGCAGGCGACGCAGAGAGGAGAGCACCTTGTCCTCGTCGCCGCGGCTCTTGGGCTCGACGGCGAACGCCATCACCGGGGCGGGCAGCTTCAGCCGCGGCATATCGATCGGCTCATCGCGCGCCGCAAGCCAGTCGCCCGCGTGGGTCGCCTTGAGCTTGGCGACCGCCCCGATGTCGCCGGGACCGAACTCCTGCACGTGCTCGACGTCCTTGCCGGCGAACATCACGAGCTGGCCGATCCGCTCCTTGACGTGCGCACGCGTATTCAGCACCTGGCTGTCGGCTCGCAGCACGCCCTGATAGATGCGCAGCAGGTTGATGCGTCCGGCGAAGGGGTCGGCGCGGGTCTTGAAGACGTAGGCGAAGAGCTCGCCGTCCTCGGAGGGAGTGAGCTCGATCTCGCCGACCGTCAGCGAACCGTGCTTGACCGGCGAGGGCAGGTCCTCGACGATCGCGTCCAGCAGCCTTGAGGTGCCGAGGTTGCTCGTGGCGACGCCGCACACCACCGGGAAGATCTTCCCGTGGTTGGTCCCCTCCTTGAGCGCATCGACGATCTCCTGGTGGGAGATCTCATCGCCCTCGAGGTAGCGCTCCATCAGCGAGTCCGAGACTTCGCAGATCTCGTCCATCAGCTTCTCCCGGTATTCGGTCGCCAGCTCCGACGAATCCTCGGGGATCGGTATCTCGCTCCAGCCCGCGCGCTCGGGGGAGTCCTGGCGGAAGGCCTTCATGTCGACGAGGTCGACCACCCCTTCGACGTCGTGCTCTGCGCCGATCGGGATCTCGGTTGCCACGACGTGCGGCCCGAACGCCCCCTTGAGCTGGTCGAGCGTGCGGAAGAAGTCGGCGCGCTCGCGATCGAGCATGTTGACGAACAGCATCCTGGCGATGTCCAGCTCCGCCGCGCGCTCCCACAGGCGAATCGTCGAGACCTCGACGCCCATCACGGCGTTGACGACGAAGATCGCCGACTCACAGACGCGAAGCGCCCCCAGCGCGTCGGCCACGAAGCTCGGCTCGCCCGGGGTGTCGAGCAGGTTGATCTTGCGCTCCTGCCAGCTCAGCGAGCTGAGCGTCGCCGAGATCGACATCTGACGGGCCTGCTCGTCGGGGTCGGAGTCAGAGACCGTGCCGCCGTCGGGCACCGACCCGAGCCTGTTGATCGCGCCGGACTCGAACAGGAGCGCCTCATGCAGCGAAGTCTTCCCCGACCCTCGATGACCAACGAGGGCGACGTTGCGAATACGGTCCGCTGCGGGGTGCATGGGATATGTCTCCTTCCTCGGTGTGAAGGGCACCATACCGCCGAGAATCCGCCAGGTCTAGCCGGACGGCCAACTCGCTGAGATACGCTCTCTCGCAGTGGCCCTCTGGGACCAGGATCCGCTCCTCGACCCTGTTCCGGACCGGTTCGTGGGCGCTCTCGAGCTCGTGCTCGGCGACCTTCAGCGACGCGAGCCGATCGCGCTGCTGTTCGGCTGGGATGGGGAGTAGATCCTGGTCCGCGAGCCGGAGTTCATGGGAGGCTACGCCTGGCTCCCGTGGGAAGAGCCGCTGTCATTCGCGGAGATGGCTGTGCAGCTGGCCGACGAGCGGCCCTGCTCAGACTGCTACGCCGGGACGAGCACGCTGAGCGACTGTGTCGCCGGGTGCACCGACGCCGGCCGTCGGCCGGTCCGCTCGTCGCTCGTGTATAGCGCCCACGCCTCGCCAACAGCCTCGATGAGCTCGTCCATCGTCTCACCCGACGCGAACAGCCCCGGATGGCTGGGCACCTCGGCCCAGTACATCCCACCCTCCTTGCGTACCTTCACCGCAAGCTCGACTTGCTTGGCCATAGCTCTGCTCATGATAGACCCGCCTGTCTGAGGATCGCCCGTTCAAGGCCCTTTCCGTAGTCGCGGCCCCCGTGCATCGGAAGAGTGATCGGCCGCGCGCCGGACTTGGTCATCTTCACAACGTGCTTGCCTCCGCGACTCTCGCTCCACCCGTTGTCGATGAGCAGCTTTCGCATCGACTTCTGGTTGTGTGGCATCGCGCGGAAGCTAGCCGCAGCTTGGGATGCCTCTAATCGTCGAAGGACTCCTCCTGCATGCGCGAGCGCAGCCGGAGCACCGCCTTGGTGTGCATCTGGGAGACGCGCGACTCGGTAACGCCGAGGACCTCGCCGATCTCGCGGAGGGTCAGGTTCTCGTAGTAATAGAGGGCGATCACGAGCTTCTCCCGCTCGGGAAGCTTCCCAATCGAGTCCGCGATCCTGTCCTTGAGGTCACCGACGTCGAGGGCCTTCGCGGGGTCCGGCGCGCCAGGGTCCTCGATCGTGTCCATCAGCGATACCTGATCGCCACTCGAGTCCGACACGCTCCACAGCTCGTCGAGCGCCACCATCGAGGAGTGTGAGATCGCCAGCAGCGAATCGTTGAGCTCGTCGACGGTGATGCCCATCTCGGCCGCGATCTCCTTGTCGCTCGGCACCCGCTGCAGCTGATGCTCGAGCTTCGAGTGCGCCCGCTCCACCTCGCGCGCACGTGCGCGCACGCTGCGCGGTACCCAGTCCATCGATCGCAGCTCGTCGATGATCGCGCCCTTGATGCGCATGATCGCGTAGGTCTCGAACTTGATCTCCCGCGACAGGTCGAAGCGCTCGATCGCAGAGATCAGCCCGACGAGCCCGTAGGAGATGAGGTCCGCCTCCTCGACGTGCGGAGGCAGCCCGGCGGCGGTCCTGCCAGCTACGTACTTGACGAGCGGCGAGTAGGCGAGGACCAGCCGCTCGCGCACGCGGCTGTCCCCGTCGGTCTTATACCGCCGCCAGAGTTCGCGCAGCTCGATCGGTTTGACATTCGTCTCCAGGTTGATCCCCCCGCTCAGGCCCGAGGGTGGCTGCGTGCATAAGCGTTACGAAGCCGCGCGGACTCTACCCGAGTGTAAATCTGGGTGCTGGAAACGCTCGCATGGCCGAGCATCTCCTGGATGCTGCGCAGATCGGCTCCCCCGTCGAGCAGATGCGTGGCAAAGCTGTGCCTCAGCGCGTGCGGGGAGTAGCCGGCGGGAAGCCCGGCCCGCGCCCCCCACGTCCGAAGCCGCCTGCGCACGTCGCTCGTGCCCAACGGCCGGCCGGTCTTGCTTAGGAACAGCGCCTCGGGCGCGGCCGCGGCGCCGGCGCGAGCGCGGCCTGCTCGGGCCTGCGTGGACAGGTCCTCGCCCGATCGCCCCGAAGCCGGCGCCAGCGCAGGGCGCGCCCGCTCCAGGTAGAGCCTCACGGCCGCCATCGCCGGCTCTCCGACGGGGACGAAGCGGGTCTTGCGACCCTTTCCCTCAACGCGCAGCTGCTCGCCGTCATGGTCGACGTCGGCCGTCCTCAGCGACACGAGCTCCTCGGCACGCAGCCCGCAGGCGTAGGCGAGCTCGAACAGCGCACGGTCGCGCAACTGCAGCGGGCCGTCCGCCGGTATCCCATCGAGCAGCCGCTGCGCCTCACGGGCGCTGAGCACTCGCGGCAGGTGCGAAGCCCGTCGCGGGGTCGACACCAGGTCGGCCGGGTTCTGGGAGATCGCCCCATGCTCGCGCTGGCTGGAGAACAGGGCGCGGAGCGCGGCCAGCTTGCGCGCGCTGGTGCTCGGGGCCCGGCTCTGCTCCGACAGTCGTGCAATGTAGCGGCGGACGGCCTTCGAATTGACCTCCTGCGGCGCGAGTCCACGGTCGGCGGCCCAGAAGGCGAACTGCTCCAGGTCGACACCGTAGGCGCGACGCGTGCGCGGGGCCGCATCCCGCCGTTGCAGGTCCTCCTGCAGCAGGTCGATCGCCCCGCGCCACAGCGCGAGCCGCTGATGCTTGCTCTCGACCGCCTGAGTGCTCCGTTCAGGGTGCGCTTCGCTCGTCATCACCACGCCTACTTCGCCGTGCAGATCCCCCTGCCTGCCTACGCAGAGGGTAGAGCCGGGCGCGGCACACGGGAAGCCACGCCCGCGGGGCCGGGCGTCCGAAGAGTCGCGCCGGCGCGCTCCAGGAGCGGGGCGCGGGCCACCTTGCGTGCTGGCCGACTGCGCTAGATTCAGCAGCATGAGCGCGATCGCGCCCTCGGATCGAGGCGCTGGACGGGCCGCCTCGACCCAGCCCGCTCGCGACGCGCCCGGCGGCCGCTCGCCGTGGACGGATGTTGACTGGCGCTCACACCAGCGCTGGGTGTCCGTCGAGGGTCGGCCCGTCAATACGATCGAGCTGGGCGAGGGCCCGCCGGTGGTCTTCGTGCACGGGCTGTCGGGCTCATGGCAGAACTGGCTTGAGCAGCTGCCCGTCCTGGCACGGGAGCATCGTGTTCTAGCCGTCGACCTTCCGGGCTTCGGATACTCGCCGATGCCACGCGAGGAGATCTCGATCGCGGGCTACGCCCGCTTGCTCGACGAGCTGCTGAGCCAGCTCGAGATCGCCGCGGCGGCGGTCGTGGGCAACTCGATGGGCGGCTTCATCGGCGCGGAGCTCGCGATCGCCTTCCCCCGGCGCGTGGAGCGCCTGGTACTCGTCTCGGCGGCCGGTCTCTCCACGCACAACGAGCCCCGCACGGTCCGCGCGATGCCGGCGATTCTGCGCCTTCAGAGGATCATCGCGGCCAGCGCGGCCACGGTGGCGTCGAGATCCGAGGCCGTCGCGCGGCGGCGGCGGCTGCGCGAGGCGACCTTGAACCTCGTCGTGCGCCATCCTGACCGCCTCCCGGCCGCGCTCGCGGCCGAGCAGCTTCGCGGCGCGGGCAAGCCCGGTTTCATCCCGGCCCTGGAGGCACTGATCCGCTTCGACGTGCGCGAGCGGCTGCCAGAGATCGCCTGCCCGACGCTGATCGTCTGGGGCGAGGATGACCGCCTGATCACGGTCGACGACGCCGACGTCTTCGAGCAGCTGATCCCGGACTCCCGCAAGGTCATCTTCGAGGACACGGGCCACATGGCGATGCTGGAGCGCCCGGAGGCGTTCAACGAGCTGCTGAGCGAGTTCCTCGCTGAGCGGCCGCTCAGCGGGTGATCGCTCCCTCGGCGGCGCTGCCGACGAGCTTGGCGTACTTCTGGATCGCCACGTCGACGTGCTGGTCGGCGCGTCGTGCCGGCGTGTAGGCCGCTACGCGCTCGGCGATCTGCGCATCTGAGAGGGCGACGTCCAGACGCCGGGAATCGACGTCGATGGTGATCTGATCGCCGTCGGCGATCGCGGCGATCGGCCCGCCCCTCACCGCCTCTGGGGCGACGTGGGCGGCCATGAAGCCGTGCGTGGCGCCGGAGAAGCGCCCGTCGGTGATCAGCGCGACCGTCTCCCCCAGGCCCTCCCCGACCAGGGCACCGGTGACTGCGAGCATCTCGCGCATGCCCGGTCCCCCGATCGGCCCCTCGTTTCGGATCACAACGACGTCGCCGTCCTCGATCTGCCTGGCGAGCACGGCCGCCATCGCCGCCTCCTCGCCGTCGAACACGCGTGCAGGTCCAGTGTGGGCGCGGCGCTCGTGGCCGGCGAGCTTCACCACGCATCCGTCGGGAGCGATGTTGCCGCGCAATATCGCGAACCCGCCGGTCGCTTTCAACGGCTCCGCCAGTGGCAGGACCACGCGCTGACCGTCGGTCTCCTGCGCCTCGGCCGCGTGTTCCCCGATCGTGCGGCCGGTGACGGTCGCCGCGTCGCCGTGAAGCACGCCGGCTTCCAGCATCCGTTTCAGGACGAGCGGAACACCACCAGCCTCATAGAGATCCGTCGCGGCATATCGGCCGCCGGGCTGTAGGTCGCACAGCAGGGGGGTGTGCTCGGAGATCCGGTCGAACTCGTCGATCTCCAGGGGAACGCCCATTTCCCTGGCGACCGCGAGCAGGTGCAGCACGCCGTTGGTCGAGCCGCCGCTCATCGCGATCCCGGCGATCGCGTTTTCGAGACCGTGCTTGGTGATGATGTCGCTCGGGCGTTGGCCGCGGCGCAGGACGTCCATGACCAGTTCGCCGACCTGCACGGCCACCGCGAGCTTGCGCCCGTCCTCGGCGGGGACCATGGCCGAGCCGGCCGGCGAGATGCCGAGCACCTCGAAGGCCATCGCCATCGTGTTCGCGGTGAACTGGCCGGCGCAGGCCCCCGCCCCGGGCGAGGCGACCTCCTCGAGCTCGTGCAGCTCGGCCTCGGTGATCTTGCCGGCGGCGTAGGCACCGACCGCCTCGAAGACCTGCAGGATGGTGACCTCCTGGCCCTTGAACCAGCCGGGACGGATCGATCCCCCGTATAGCATCAGGGACGGCACGTCCAGGCGGGCGAGCGCCATCACCGTGCCCGGGATCGTCTTGTCGCAGCCGGAGATCGCCACGACCGCGTCGAAGGCGTGCGCCGAGGCGACGAGCTCGATCGAGTCGGCGACCAGCTCGCGTGAGACCAGCGAGGCCCGCATGCCGGCGGTGCCCATCGTGATGCCGTCGGAGATCGCGATCGTGTTCAGCTCCATCGGCGTGCCGCCAGCGGCGCGGATGCCCTCCTTGACCTTGGCGGCCAGCACGCGGTTGTTGAAGTTGCACGGCATCGTCTCGATCCACGAGTGGGCCACACCGACGATCGGCTTGGCGAGATCCTCCGCGGAGTAGCCGATCCCGTGCAGGTATGCGCGCGCAGCGGCGCGCTCGGGCCCCTCTGTCAGGGCCCGGCTCTTGTGCTTGACGTCGAAGCTCGAGGGGGTGCTCACGCGGCGGGCACACTATCGGCCGAGCGAGCAGCTCGCTCGCGCTCCCAGCGCGCGAGGCGCAGCAGGTCGCGGCGGACCCGCTCGGGGTCGATCTGGCGGCCGGGCAGGTGCATGTTGGCCTCGGCGATCAGGTGACGCTCGTCGGCGCTGAGGGCCATCCACTTGGCGAGCACGTCGTCGGAGTCCGGCAGCCGCGCGCTGCCGTAGGGCTTCGTGTGATCGGGGAACGCCACGCAGTACTCGTTCAGCAGCTCTCTTGTCTGCGGAAGGTAGGCGACGATCGGCTTGTGCGGGTAGACCAGGTACGCGTACGAGGCGCCCTGAGCCCGATCGCCGAGTCCTCCCCACACCCGCAGGAAGCCGAGATCGCGATACATGGCCCAGGTTTCCTCGTCGACACACGAGCGCAGCAGCGCGCGCGCGCGCTGCTCGGCCCGGCGCTCGCGGCCCGGGTCATAGCCGCTCTGCGCTGCCCGCTCGCGCCGCGCGGCGGCGCCGGCGCGGCTGCGTGCCAGCGCGCTGGCGAGCCTCGGCCGCGCGAGCTCCCACAGAAGCGCCAGGAGCACGACCGCGGCGGTGCCCAGCGCGAGCCACATGCGCCTAGCGCGAGGACCCTGGCGCGCCGCCCGCAGCACGCGGGAAGAAGATCACGCGCTCGGCGTCGCGCGGCACGTCGGCGAAGCTCTTCACGTACTCCGCCTCGCGGCGACCGCTCGACGTTTCGGTCGGAACCGCCGCCCACATGCCGGCGTCAAGCTCGCGGCGGAAGGCCTCGATCAGCTCGCGCTCCTGCTCCGGCACCTCGACATCCCCCTCGGCAAGCACGATCTCACCATGACCCGGCTTAAGACGGAGCAGCCTCATCGTGCTCCGGATTATGGCAAACACGCGGGCGCGCATCGACCGTTCGTGTGACCGCTCGGGCCGGCGGCACGGCCGGTCAGCCGGAGCGGATGCGAGCCAGCCCGAGAACGTCCACCGGCCCGGCGCCCCGCCCGATGTCGCGCAACCCGCCGGCGACCGCCGCGCCCGCCATCTCCCGTGCGATGGTGGCGGCCTCAAGCGGCGTGCGGCCCAGCGCCAGCTGGGCAGCGAGCACGGCCGAGTGCGTGCACCCCGACCCGTGCGTGGCGCCGTCGCCGTGGCGCTCGCCCTCGATGCTCACCACGTCGCCGGCGCCGGCCGCTTCGAGGAAGAGATCGGCCGCCCGGGCGCGATGCCCGCCGGTCAGCACGACGGCGCCGGGGCCAAGCGCCAGCACCGTCCTGGCCAGCTGCTCGACCTCCTGCTGCTCCTCAGCATCTCCCTGCGGTACGACGGGCGGCGATCCAGGCTGGCCCGATCCAGGATCGGCCAGCACCCGCGCCTCTGGCAGGTTCGGCGTGAGCACGGTGGCGCGCGGCAGGATCTCCTCGATCAGGACGCGCTGCGCCCTGGGCTCGAGCAGCCGCGCGCCCGACTCGGCAACCATGACGGGATCGACGACCACCGGCGTTCCGCGGGGCAGGCCGTCGATCGCTCGCGCCACCGCCAGGATCGTCTCGGCGTTGGCGAGCATCCCCACCTTCACGGCATCGACGCCGATGTCCTCCACGACGGCGCGCACCTGCGCCAGCACGATCTCGGGTGGGATGACGTGGATCGCGCTGACCCCGGTCGTGCTCTGCGCGGTGACGGCCGTGATCGCACTCATCCCGTGCACGCCACACGCGGCGAACGCCTTCAGGTCCGCCTGGATGCCCGCGCCGCCGCCCGAGTCCGAGCCGGCGATCGTCAGCGCCGTGGGCGTACGCGAGGCGCCCCGGCCGGCGGCCGTCCGCTGGCTCGGTCCCGTACCGCCAGTCATCGTCGTGGGTGCTTAGCCCGTCGCGGGAGGCGCGTCCGTCGCCGCCGGCGCGGCACGGGGACCTTTGCGCGCCGGGAAGATCGAGTAGCTGCCCGTCGCGGTGACGAGCAGGCGCCCGTCCTCGTGGCGCACCTCGGATTTCATGATCCCGATCGTGCGGTTGCGCCGATCGAGCACTGTCTTGCAGATGATCTCCCCCTCGGTGGCCGTCTGCAGGTAGTTGATCGAGATGTTGATCGTGGCTATGCGCTCCTCCTCGCTGGTCTGCACCCAGAGGGTCGAGCCCATGCAGTAGTCGACGAGCGCGTACGTGACCACGCCCGAGAGCAGCCCGCCGCCGTTGATCAGCTCGGGGCGTATCTGCAGCCGGATCGTCTGCGGGTCGTCCCAGACCATTCCGATGAAGCTGCTGACGCCGTCCAGTGCCCGTGGACCCCCACCCTTGCGCACCGGTCGCGCCGGCCCGTTCGCGCTGCCGCGCTCGCCATCGGCAAGCTGCCCGCCCGTCTCGGAGGCTGTCGAGGGATCCTTCATGACATTGAGGCTACGCGAGCGGAGGGCCTCGATGCCTGCACGCCCGCGACCGCCGCCGATCTCAACCGGCTGGCGCACGTCGATCTGCCGTCGCCACGCCGCTGGTCAGGCCCCGGGACGGGGACGTCCGGGGATCGGTCTTGACGATACCCGATAATGTTGATATGCTTAGTGCACAATGCCTGTCCTCACGTTCACCCGACCCCCCGCCACGCAGGTGTCGAGAACCCGCGCGGCATGTGCCGAACGGGCGCTGGCCGGCGTGACCGGGCGCTGTACAGGTCCCTGACGTCTCATGTTCCACCTCCCATCCGGGGGAGGGCGCTGAAGCGTCCTCCCCCGGGTCCCTCCTCCGATCCACCGCCGACGCCGACGGCGCATCCGCCCATGAGCCCGACCCAGAAGGAGACCCCGTGCCCCGAATCATCGTCACCACCGACCCGCCCGAGCAGTCCCAGCCCTCGGTACTGCTCGACGAGCTCGTCCACTCCGTGCATCTGAGCACCGGCCACGCGGCGGCGCAGCTGGTCGAGCGCCTGGCGTGGGCGATCAGCGACGCCGAGGAGGCAGAGCGGATCCGAGCCGATCGCCTGCAGGCGCAGCGGCCGACCAAGCCCGGTCCGGAGCCGGCGACGTCGCACCGCGCCCCCCAGGCGATCGCCGCATAGGCTCGAGGCGACCGCCGAACGGAGTGGACCGGGGCGACGCGTTTCGTCGCATCGCCCCGCTTAGCTTGGGGGTCGTGCAACGCCGCGACACCTCCCCCGCACCCACCCGCCGGCCGGCGGCCCGCGAGAAGGATGACCGGCGCTGGCTGGGGCGGCTGGGCGAGGACCTCGCAGCAGCCCACCTGGAGCGGCTCGGGTTCACCGTTCTCGGCCGCAACGTGCGCACCCGCTACGGCGAGATCGACCTGATCGCCTTCGATGGACGCACGCTCGTGTTCGCCGAGGTCAAGACGAGACGCGTAAGCCGCCGTGACCGTGTGGCGCAGCCTCATCATGACCCTCTTGCGTCCCTGCGACCGCGCCAGCGTGTCCGGCTTCGACGCCTCGCCGTGGCTTGGCTCAGCCGAGAGGTGTCCCGCACCGACCCGGAGAGCCGACCGAGGGCAGAGACGATCCGCTTCGACGCGGTCGGCGTCGTCCTCGACGCGAACGACAGGCTGCTGCGCCTCGACCATCTCGAGGGCGCCTGGTGAGGCGCTCAGAGCATCAGCTGCTGGTAGGCGAGCGACTGGAAGGACATGCGGTGAAGGGGTGAGATTCCCTGGCGGAGGATCGCCTCGCGGTGCTCCGGTGTGGAGTAGCCGACGTGATCGGCGAAGCTCCAGCCCGGGTGCAGCGTGTCCGCGTGGCGCATGTAGCGGTCGCGTGTGACCTTCGCGACGATCGACGCGGCAGCGATCGCGGCGCTCGTAGCGTCACCGTCGACGATCGCGCGCTGTGGCCGCTCGAATTCCGGCACGGAGAAGCCGTCGATGAGGCATATCACCTCGCCGCGCAGCTCGCGGGTGACACCGCGCATCGCATCGCGCAGCGCGGCGAGATTCGTCTTGTGAAGCCCGCGGGCATCGATCCCGCGCACGCACCGCGAGACGACGACGACGCGTGCGGCGCTGCGCAGGACCAGCGGGAAGAGCTCCTCGCGGGCTACGTGAGTGTGCTGCTTGGAGTCGTTCAGCGCCTTCAGAGCACGTAGGTCGCCGATCGTCAGGGCGTCGTAGTCGAACAGCACGCCCGCGGCGACCAGCGGGCCGGCGAGCGACCCGCGCCCCGCCTCATCGGCACCAGCGACGAAGCGGACACCGAGGCGACGGTCGAAGGCGAACAGCCGCCTGCCGCTGCCGGCCCTGCGCGCCCGCCGTCTGGAACGTGCCGAGGAGCGTCCCCGCTGCGTGGAAGCCCCCGATGCCATGCCGGAGCCGTCTCCCTCGGGCCTAGAGGAACCCGATCTTGTCGGGAGGCCAGTAGGTGGCGAAGGCTCCCCCGATGATCCAGCTGGTGGGCACGGGTCCCCAGAACCTGCTGTCGTCGGAGTCGCCACGGTTGTCGCCCATCATGAACCAGTGACCGGCCGGAACCCTGATCGGAGTCGGGAAGTTGCATTTCGATTCTTTTTCCGCGCAGGGCCGCGTGTAGGAGTCCTTCTCACGGACGCCGTTGCGGATCACGTGGCCTTCGACGATCGAGATGACGTCGCCCGGACCCGCGACGATGCGCTTGATGAAGTTCACGTTCGACTGCGTAGCCACCGGCAGCGAGCAGGCCGAGGTGCCGTAGACGACAACGTGCGGGGCCGGCCCGCACTTCGGTTCGCCCGCGCTTTCCTGCGCGCCGACCGGCGGGTGAAAGACG
>Ga0210409_10001412_pt1 | contig 31681 bp, 28 predicted proteins | sample IncBWH17MmetaG_FD_161649 | JGI IMG/M metagenome (GOLD analysis project Ga0210409, IMG submission 161649) | Forest soil microbial communities from Barre Woods Harvard Forest LTER site, Petersham, Massachusetts, United States - Inc-BW-H-17-M | ecosystem: Environmental > Terrestrial > Soil >...
AATCCAGCAGGCTGAGGGATTCCAGACCAAACAAGACGCAACCACCGAGAATCGTTTCAAGAGTTCGGTCGCCGTCCTTGGCACGGTTGTTGCGTTCTAGCAAGGAGCCGAACCACGTAATGCTGCCGACGGTTCTGTGCGTTGCCCCGTTCGCCTTGGCAACGATGAAATCAGGCGTTTCGGTGAGCTCGATGAATGCTTCCATTTCGCTGTTTCTCCCGCCGCTGACTGGCGACTGATGAATCGTAGAGGCAGGGCACAAACCGCACAATGGCTCTTTGGTGCCCACAATTCGGACAGACGTAAGGTTACCGATGTTCGCCTGTGATAGGGCTTGTGTGCTGTCCGCTTTGTTCGCGATGGGAGTGCGCGCAGGCGCTCAGGAGAAAGCGTTTCAACTTCACTCTGCTGTTGAATCTAGCTGGAATTCTCGTGAAACATCTCAAATATTGCAGTCTAAATCAGAATCTTCAAACTAGAACTTTGTAAGAAAGTCACCTCCCAATCCAAAACCCGGACTCTCAGGGGTACACTCGTGAACCTTGCTAAGATCGCCGGATACGTAATAGCAATACGATCCGTGTGGACCGATAACGCCAATGAAATAAACCGTATACTTACCCTGCTTTAAACCGTCAAGCATATCGCTGCCAATATTAGGTGCGCTCTGGATAAACCAGAATGTTTCCCCTTTCTTGAGGCTAAACTCGCGGCTGGCGCTCCCGCGCTCTTTATACGCTGGTATGTAAACTTCCGCTTGGGCTAGCTCGTGAATCAGTTTCTTGGCTTTTTCCCTGTCGGCAGTGAATTCCGTAACCGCGGAGTTTGAAAAAATGTCCAGCTGTGTAGCCGACCCATCCATATTTTTTACAAATACTTTTAATTGAAGCGGAGAATTAGTGCCGTCCCGTGGCACCACAGCCTCAACCTTTTGGACTTGAAGTTTTGCATTCCCAGCTTCATTCGGTGTGGCTCCCGCTGGATTGTCGCCTCCCGATGGTCCCGCTTCCATGGACTCTTTTATTTGCGGATTCTCCAAATTCTCGGCCAAGATGTGAACGTTACCCTTAATCTCCTTCAAATCCCGCGCATTATCACGCGCAAGATACGTGCCGACTCCAGTGGCAATGAAGCTGAAAACACAAGCGCCAATCAAAATGTCCTGCCTCAGTTGGAAATGGAGAAAGCGTTCGTCCGTTAAGATAACGGAGCGAGCGTATGAGGAAGGAACGGAAGCATTTCACTCCAGAAGAAAAAGTAGCCATCCTGAGGCGGCATCTTGTGGACAAAGTACCCGTCTCGGAGCTGTGTGAAGAACTGGGCCTGCGGCCAACCGTGTTCTACCGCTGGCAGAAGGAACTGTTCGAGAACGGAGCCGCCGCTTTTCAGTCTCAAGAGCGTCCCCACCGCCAGGTGGAGGAGAAGCAGAAACGGATCGAGTTCTTGGAGAAGAAGGTGCAGACCAAGGACGAGGTCCTGGCTGAGCTGATGGCTGAGCACATCGCGCTAAAAAAAAGTCTTGGGGAACTCTAACCGGTATCTGGGTGCCGCATGATGTGCGGGATCTAGTCATGGATTTCGTCCGGCGCTGGTCGGAGAAGGCCGAGATCGGCGTCGGACGGTTCATCCCTTGGCTGGGCGTGACCGCCAGCAAGTTCTATGACTGGCGGCAGCGGTACGGGTGCGTCAACGAGCACAACGGTTGGGTTCCCCGTGATTTCTGGTTGGAGCTGTGGGAGAAAGAAGCAATCATCGAGTTCCATCTGAAGAACCCGCTGGAAGGCTATCGGCGGCTGACGTTCATGATGCTGGACACTGACGTTGTGGCCGTCAGTCCCGCAAGCGTTTGGCGAGTGCTGAAGCAAGCTGGATTATTATCCCGGTGGAAGAGCAAGCCATCGCGCAAGGGAACCGGTTTCGAGCAGCCGCTGCGACCGCATCAGCACTGGCATATCGACGTTTCTTACATCAACCTGTGCGGCACGTTCCATTACTTGTGCAGCATTCTGGATGGATTCAGTCGTTTCCTCGTGCATTGGGATCTGCGTGAGTCCATGCGAGAAACTGATATCGAAGTGATTCTGCAGCGAGCCAAGGAGAAGTACCTGGAAGCGAAGCCGCGAATCATCTCCGACAATGGCCCGCAGTTCATTGCTCGCGATTTCAAGGAGTTCATTCGCATCTCGGGCATGACGCACGTCCGAACCTCCCCTTACTATCCACAGTCGAACGGCAAGATTGAGCGCTGGCACAAGTCGCTGAAGAGCGAGTGCATTCGGCCGGGAACGCCGCTGTCGCTGGAAGATGCACGGCGTCTGATCGAGGGCTACGTGGAGCATTACAACAACGTCCGCCTGAACGGTGCCATCGGCTACATCACACCGAAGGACATGCTAGCTGGCCGTCAGCAGGAGATTCACAGCGAACGCGACCGCAAGTTGGAAGCCGCTAGACAGCAACGCCAGAGTCGCCACCAGTTTCCGTCTATCGTTTGCAACCGCCAACTGAATCAGCGTTGGGATTGAGCGTGACCTTGGTCGAGATCAGATTGTAGGAGTCATCCAGCGAAAGAAGCGCGATATTCCCATTCTGCGAGGCAAAGGTCACCTGCCACCCGTTTGCTTCGCGCTGAACGCTTTCGATATGAGGCATGTACACGTCGGTCATGCACTGCTTAAGGAAATCGGGAGGCAACTGTTTATCAAAGGTCAGGAATTTGCGGAAGGGAGGCGCTGTTTTCCTTTCCAGCGCACGGATGGCACTGGCTTGCACTTGACTGAGGCTGTCATGATGTTCTCTACCGACATCGATCCTTAGTTCAGCGCCCAGCATAGCCTGGAATATTGCCATCTGATCGGAGGCAATGTAGATCACCCTCGACCACAATTGCTGATCTGCCAACATCGCCTCTTCGCCGGGGGAATAGCCCGAATACAAGTCCCAGACTTCCCAGTAGGACAGCTTGCTCAGCGGGTCGTAGAGCATCCGCAGAATACGGTCTTCGTTGTTCCCAGCATGGGACGCAACATGCACTTTCACGGAACGAAACTCAAGCGGAGTTTTCCCTTTCTCGGTCCGCGCAAGGACAGTCCTCGCAAAGCTTCCATCCGCATCGAGGTGAGACGGATAAGTTCGTTCGATCAGGATTTTGATTCCACGACCGCTACAGAATTGACGAAATTGTTCATACTGACCTTTCGCAAATAAGAGAGGATCAATGCCAATGTCCTCTCTCTCCCATGCGTGAGGCAACCAGTGCAGCGTTGTTCCGCGCGGAAGTTGAGTGATCCTGAATTCCAGGTCCGCCAGCGACGAGACCATGAATTTCGCTTCCACAAAGGAGCGATACCCCGCTCCCGGATAGAGCGCAAGCCCATGGAGCGCAGCCCCGCCGATTCCTTCGTCCAGCCTATAGTCGGCTTCCGCTTTCCCGGCACGGGCTGGCGAAGCTGCCGTTTGACCAACGAGAACGCCCGTACCCAGCATGACCGCAAGAACTGCGAACGCCGAAGAGATGCGCATGTTGTCCATTATTCGCGGCTATCCAACGGAACCACAAGTTACTCTTGTTAACAGGCGTACACTCCCGATTCTGGTCTGGCCCGCTCTGGGTTTTGGCGGAATCACGGGCCAACCCTATGTTGAGAAATGGCAGGCCATTGCGGAGCTACAATGAACTTGCCGGGCGAAACAGAGGCGGGCTCTGCCGGGAGGCAACCGTGCCGAGGGATAACCCGGAGGGCTCATCGAGCCGATGTCTAGCAGCGCGGGATGCTCTTCTCTCGCGCTGCTCGTTGACGGGAAAGGTCATCGGACGATAGACCCTCATGCCTTGAAAATCCCCGCCCGAAGGGCGGAATACTCACTAACGGAGAACGCCGCTTCTCCATTTCACGCTGAGCCAAGACAGAGGCTCCCATCAGATTCTGCTCGGATGACGGGCACTCTTCCCTAACGGGATAAGGGAAGGTTGCCGACAATCCAGGAGTTGGCCAGACCACTCAATGAAAGTCGTTTAGCAGGATTTGCCCCAGACTAGTACGGATAAACTGTGCAATATTGACCAGCGGCAGCATTGGGAATCGCTGTAGCTTGGTTATTCTTCGATCTCAATGATCGCTAAGAACGGTCACCGGTCATGCAAGCATGCATGGCACGGCGAGTTGCGCGCCACGATCTTCGGTGGAGATATTCTCGTCCATGGAAATCACTTGCTGCACATCATGACAAATGATAGGTGTGGGAGGGACTTGCCAATCCGATCACATCGCCTCGCTTTTCGAGTTCTTGTGTTGATCTTCTTTCCTTTCGGCGTCGCATTTGCTGCGGGCCAGAATAGTCCATCAGCCGCAGGTAAGAGTGTTCAATCCACCACGGCACCAACCGTCAACCCACCGTTCCCCGAGGCCTCCAAGTATGTGGGAGCGGAGACCTGCAAGACGTGTCATGAGGAAATCTATAACGCATGGGAGAAGACGCCGCATTGGAAGACCACACTGAACACAAAAGGCGGTCCCTCAAAGCAAGGTTGCGAAGGTTGCCATGGTCCTGGAGCCGACCACGTTGCGGGCGGCGGCGACAAAACCAAGATATTCGTGTTCGAGGGAAAGTCGCGGCAAGAGACTAGCGCACGCTGTCTGAGCTGCCACGGCGAAGCTCATGAGCAATCGCATTTCGCCCAATCCGCCCACTCCAGTAGCGATGTCGGATGTCTCGATTGCCACTCTCCCCATCACGTCAAGGAAAAAGAGTTCCTGCTAATCCAGGGGCAACCTCAATTGTGTTACGGATGCCACACATCCGCCAAGGCAGACTTCGCCAAACCTTACCACCACCGCGTGAACGAAGGCTTGGTGCAATGCGTGGACTGCCACAATCCACACGGGACGGGAACTGTGCGGCAGCTACGGAGCCTGCCGAGTGGTGATTTCGTCTGCTACAAGTGCCACGTCGATAAGCAGGGACCCTTCGTCTATGAACATGTGCCGGTGAAGACTGAGGGTTGTGCCAGTTGCCACTCGCCCCACGGTTCGACCAATCCACGGCTGCTCAATGTGAGCTTGGTCAACTTGCTCTGTTTGCAGTGTCACACTTTCTCGTCCCAGTTGACTGCCGGCGGGCCAATCGGTCCCGCGCACAATCAGTCGACGAAGTATCAGGCCTGCACAATGTGTCACACCCAGATTCACGGCTCCAATTTCAGCAGTGTGTTTTTCAAGTAGGGAGTATCGATGGGGTCGCCGAAAGAACTCGTCCAGCAACCTTCGCTACTGGAGAAACGCGCATCCCTGCAACGCGACCGCAGCTCGGCAGTTGCGTGGGATCGTAGCAAGCGTCAAATCGTGATAGCTCTGACGCTGCTTGTGTGCGCGATGATCGTGTCGTCATCAGAAACACTCTTTGCCCAAACTCCCAGCGCGAGTCCGACTCCGTCCCCGGCGCCGCCCACCGAACCCGATGGCGTGACCCGCGGCGGATACCAGATTCACTCCTCAGTCGAGGTAGGCTACCGCTCTACCGACGTTACCGGGAGCGGCGATATGTACGACACACTGGTGAACCTGCAGAGTGGTCCGAGAATACTTGATCAGACGCTTACGATGCAGTCGGTCGATCACCAGGGCCTGCTATTCGACGATCTTTACCTTAGCAGTTTCGGATGGGGTGGCGATCCCAACAACGCTTTACGCCTAAGGGCGGACAAGAACAAGTGGTACAACTTGCAAGGCAGTTTCCGTCGGGATCAAAGTTTTTTCGACTACGACTTGCTGGCAAATCCGCTCAATCCTCCGCCTCCACCCGTCCCTGGAGGCTCTAGTCCATCGATTCCAATACTGAACTCGCCTCATGAATTTGCTACCACACGACGCATGACCGACGTCGACCTCACGCTGCTTTCGCAATCTCGGGTGAGTTTTCGCTTGGGATATTCGCATAACAACATGACCGGGCCTTCGTACAGTAGCATCCACGAGGGTACGGAAGGTTCGCTCTTCCAGGACTGGAACACAACCATAAACTCGTACCGGCTGGGGGTGGACTTTAGAATCGCGCCGCGAACTGTGCTCAGCTACGACCAATTCCTCGATTACTACAAGGGCGATACGGACTACCAACTGAATCCCCTCACTGAGGCACTCCTGCCCACCGCTCCGGCAAGTTCCGTTTCGTTGGGCTTGTCCATCGATACTTTGAACAAGGAACCCTGCGCCATAGTGCCGCCGGCAAACAGTCTGATTCTCAATGGGACCTTGACCAATGTCGCATGCAGCGCGTATTTCAACTACTCGCGGAATCAGCGGATCCGCACCACCACGCCCACTGAGCGGGTTAGCCTGCGCAGCAATTATTTCCAGCGTGTAGACCTGGTCGCTTCTTTTTCCTATAGCTCCGCAACTTCGAGCACGCCGTTGGACGAGTCCTTCGGCGGCCTGATAACGCGTAGCAGCACCCTTGCATTTCTCGGCACAGGCACGGCCGCTGCCAACCGGATTTCGGACGTACTCGATCTCGGGGCCACCATGCACTTGACCAAACATCTGCGCCTCATCGAGACGTTTTATTTCTGGGCCTATCGTATTCCGGAAAATGGCAATTTCAGCGAAGTCGATAATGATTGCATAGATACAAAAGCATGTACGCTGCTGACTCCGCTGAGTGCAACCGCGCCCACGACGGTACCCACCCTGCAACAGGCGTCTTTCAATCAGACGTGGACGAGAAATCAAACCGAACTGGCCTGGGACATTTCCAAAAAAGTCGGGGCGCGCATCGGTTACCGCTATGGCGACCGGAAGTTCAACCACTTCCTTGATTATCTTCCCGGAGACGTAGACCATTTCGTTGGCTTGGAGAAAACGGCGCTCCTCGGGCTCTGGGCGCGGCCTACCCATGCCTTGCGATTGAATTTCGATTTCGAACACACGAACTACAATGCCGTATTCGTCCGCCTGTCGCCACGCAAGGAGGCGCGCTACCGGTTTCAAACCACCTACACCCCGCGCTCGTGGGTGACTTTGGGTGGGTCCATCAATATCCTGCAAGAATCCAACGATGATATACAGACCCAGTACGTGGGCCACAACCAAAACTACGGGCTGACCGCTTCGCTCGCGCCACGCGAGCGCTTCGGCATGGATCTGGCGTACAACTTCAACAGCGTGATCCAGAACGCCCTGATCTGCTTCAACGACACGCCGCCACCCGGAGTGATCCTACCCTTCGTCGCCAATGCCAATGGCACCACTTCATTTTGTGCGTTGAACGATCCGGGCAATCCTCTGCTGGCCAACTCGTACTATACGAACCACACTAATTTCGGCATGGCCGCTGTCAGGTTCAAGCCGACGAAGCGAGTGCTCGCCAACGTCGGCTATAGCATCACGAGCGTCGACGGCAGCGTGCCGCAGTTCAATATTCTGCAGCCTCTCGGCTCATTGCAGTACAAGTACCAGCAGCCGGTGGCTAACCTGAGCGTGGATATCGGCCACAAGCTGGCCTTCAACATGGGCTGGAATTATTACCAGTACGGTGAAGGTTCGTTCGTCGGGCCGACAGCGCCACGCTATTTTCACGCCAACTCGCTAACAGAGTCCCTACGTTACGCATTCTGATGTTTTCGTTTTCAAAAAGTCCGCCGCCATGAAACCAGGAGTGTCATCGCAGAACCACGTGAAGCGACAACGCAGGAAGAGGGTAGCCGTTTCCGATGAAGCTGCAAGAACGTATCCGAGATTGGTCCCAGCCGATCTATTTTCTGGGCCAGAATCCTGTCACGCTCACTTGCGCCGTAATCACTACCAGCACGGCCCTTACCACGATCGCTTTCTGGTTCTATGACGTCTTCTTGCCGGGGCCGCCGCATCCTTGTATATATTGGCATCCTGGTCTATCTAATTCTTCCTGCAATTTTTGTCCTCGGTCTAGCGCTGATTCCACTTGGCATCTGGCTCAAAAAGCGAAGCCTTCGACGGGTCGGGAAACTACCCGAGGTTTTCCCCGCCATCGACCCCCCATTTGCCCATCGTGCGCCGAACCCTAGAGTACGTAGCCTTGGCCACGGTATTCATTCTCCTCACCATTGGGACGGCATCGTACCGCGGAGTGCAGTACATGGATACAGCGAATTTCTGCGGGACAACTTGTCATGTCGTAATGCAGCCTGAGTACACGACCTATCAAAATTCTTCGCACTCGCGCGTAGCTTGCGTCGATTGCCACATCGGCCCTGGCGCGGGATGGTTTGTCCGATCAAAGGTTTCAGGTTTGCGTCAGGTTTTCGCGGTAACCTTTCACACGTATCCGCGCCCCATCCCTTCGCCGGTGTAGAACCTTCGCCCCGCGCAAGCTACCTGTGAGCAATGCCACTGGCCGCAGCGCTTTACGGGCGACAAGTTCCTGGTGAATACGAGCTATAAAGACGACGAAGAGAACACGCCGCAGACTGACGTGTTCTTGATGAAGGTGGGCGGACGCACGTGGCAAGGTTCGGTTGGGATTCACCGGCATCACCTCGCTGACGGCGTGCGTATCCGCTACATTTCGACGGACGCCGATCGCCAGACGATCCCTGTTGTGTATTACACCGATGACCATGGGAAGACTACCGAATTTGTTTCGACCGATACGAAGCCGACCAAGGAACAATTAGAGAAGGGCGATCACCGCGTCATGGATTGCGTAGACTGCCACAACCGGCCTACTCACACCTTCGACCTGCCGGAAAATGCGGTAGACAAGCAAATGTCGATCGGGCGGATCCGCCCCGACCTTCCGTACATCAGAAAAAAAGCGGTCGAGGTGCTTAAGGTGAATTACTCCACTCGCGAAGTGGCCGAGCAGAGCATCACGAGCGAGATCACCAAGTTTTATCAAACCAATTATCCTGAAATCGATCGAACGCGGCTCGCAGCCGTGAAGCAGGCTGGCCAGGAAGTTGCGGATATCTACCTGCGAAATATCTTTCCGGACATGCGTGTGACCTGGGGCTCGCACCCAAACAATCTTGGCCACAATGACTCGCCGGGTTGCTTCCGCTGCCACGATGGCAACCACACCAGCACGGATGGCCAGACCATTACCAATGACTGCTCCGCCTGTCATCAGATGCTAGTCTCGGGGGAAGAAAACCCCAAAATCCTCACCAACCTCGGATTGAAGTAGGGGAACATGCTTTTCGATTCCGACCATTTCGAATGATACTCAACACGGGCGTACGCCATCCCGGCGAACATGCGTCCGCTTTCGTTTGTCAGAGTGTTCCCAACGGAATCCCGATCACAGCGAGACTAATTGCGAGGCTAAAGACAAAACATGACGCAGCGAACTGCATTGATCACAGGTGGTATGGGTGGACTCGGCGAGACAATCAGCACAAAGATGCACGACGCTGGCTACCGCGTTGTCGTAACGCGTTCTCCGAGCAATAACAACGCCGAGAACTGGCTCGCTGACATGAAAGCACGTCGCTATCCGTTCGCGGCATTTCCGGTCGATGTGGCCGATTATGATTCGTGCGAATCGGGCGTGTCGAACATCCACCGGGAAGTCGGCCCGATCGATATCCTCATCAACAACGCTGGCATCACGAAGGACCGCACGTTCAAGAAAATGACGAAGGCTGACTGGGATGCGGTCATCCATACTAATTTGGATTCGGTCTTCAACATGACCAAGCAGGTTCTCGATGGTAGGGTCACGCGAGGGTGGGGCCGCATCATCAATGTTTCATCGGTGAATGGCTAGAAGGGTGCGTTCGGGCAGACCAACTAATCGGCGGCCAAGGCAGGCATGCATGGCTTCACCAAGGCTCTAACCCTCGAGGTGGCGAAGAAGGGCGTGACCGTCAACACCATTTCGCCCGGCTACATTGGAACAAAGATAGTGATGGCCATTCCAAGCGACATCCTCGATAGCAAAATCCTTCCGCAGATCCCACTCAACCGACTCGGCAAGCCGGACGAGGTCGCGGGCTTGATCATCTACCTATGCTCGGACGAGGCGGCATTCATCACCGGCGCCAACGTGTCGATAAACGGTGGTCAGCACATGCAATGAGCAAGTGGTCGTTCGCTCGCACTCCTTCTCCAGTTCCCTCGCCTGTGATGACCAGGGTCTGCTCATATTGGAAAATGTTCAATTCTGATCAGACTTGGTTCATCCGCCCATGCGATGTTGGAGTCTCCGGGATAATGCATCCTGCAAGATCCCAACAATTCTCCAGGTGCCTGCGCCGGGAACGGCCGCAGCTGAAAGGATCAAAATGACAGAGACCAAGACCAATCATCCTACCGAGTTCGCGAGCCTCTTCATCAAGGGAGTCGAACGAGCGGCCGAATTGCAAAAGAAGTCGCTCGACGACGCCGCGCGGCAAAATGCAGAGGCGATCACGGCTTACAAGAAGCGCCCTCAGCCCGTGCCATCAACTCCTGCCGTGTATGACTTGGCCGGACAAGCTTTTGAGGGGTACATCGAAGCGCAAAAGAGCGTAATCGACCATGTAGTGAAACAGACCACTTCACTGTTCGAGAGCGCGAAGGATAATGGCAACTCGGCACAGAGAATTGCGGCGGACTTCACAAAGACCGTTCAGCAATCGATCGAACGTGCGGTTGAAGTGCAAAAGAAAGCTCTGGATCTTGTCACGCAGGAAAGTAAGGCGGCGGTCGCCTCAAAACGAACGGCCTGAGGTACGCGTCCTTTCGTTGATTCTGCGTTATCACGAGCAGCAATTACCTCGGAGCGCCGTTCGAAGCCTGCTTTAACGGCGTTCCGGAATTTCATTCCTAATTTTCATGGCGTGCCCAGCGAAGTGCACCATGCCCATGTATCCAAGAAATTAAAAAGGGTTGTACCTGCGTTCAATGGACTGGAAACAAATCACCCGCATCCTCGGCCGTAAAGTGTCATCGCAGCGTCGTGGTGGGAAATGGGTAGTCGGCGTCACGAGCATTACATCAGGCTCGCGTAAGTATAGACTCTGGGCTCCGCCCACTCATAGATCCAGCTTCGACGCTATTCGCCAGGAGTGAGCGAAATAGAACAGCGTTTGCTTCGCCGTTGCGCTATAAACGTTGACTGCGATCTCAATCTAAATGCTTCTTGGATCATGCTTCTTGGATCCAATTTCATTTGGGGTCGGGATTTTCGCAGATGAATACTTTAAATCGCGCTATGCACCGTCGAAACCCAGCGCCACTGCCTGACGAAACAAAATTGTTGTGAAGGACAGCGATTTCAACGTGATTATCAAATCTTCGACAACTGCGGCAGCGTGATCCGGATTCCGCACGCCGAGATTTAGAAGAGGACGAAGCCATGGCCTACCAAAGCGTCAATACCTTATGGCGGCAAGATTCTGAAGACGTCCGAGGAACTCAGCGAGAGGCAACTCGAGGCGGCGCTTGCCAGGGTCGTGGCTCGGGAGTAGATCAGTGACAGTTAAGTCATCTCTATTTAGCGAGGCAGCCATGCCCGCGACAAAGGAAAAGACTGCCGCCACCAAGCTGGCGGGCGAGCGGGGAACCGCCTCCCGCATCAGCGTTCAACCTCTCTACAGCCTTGCGGACCTCGAAGGCTGGGACTACGACCGCGACCTCAACGATCCCGGACAATTTCCCTATACCCGCGGCGTGCAGGCCACCATGTATCGCGGCCGCCTTTGGACCATGCGGCAGTACGCCGGTATGGGCGATGCCGAAGAGTCCAACCGCCGCTACAAGTACTTGCTGAGCCAGGGTACCACCGGGCTGAGCGTGGCCTTTGATCTGCCCACGCAAATCGGTCTCGACTCCGACAGCCCGTTGGCCATGGGTGAGGTCGGCAAGGTCGGAGTGGCGATTGATTCCATCGAGGACATGATGCGCCTGTTTGACGGCATCAACCTGGAGAAGATCTCCACCTCGATGACCATCAATGCCACGGCGTCGATTCTACTCGCGCTCTACATCGTGACCGCGCGGCGCACTGGACGCGACGTGCGCAAGCTATCCGGCACGGTGCAGAACGATGTTCTGAAGGAATACATCGCGCGTGGCACCTACATTTATCCGCCGGCGCAGGCGATGCGCATCATCACCGACATCTTCTCCTACGCCAACCAAAATGTGCCCGAGTGGAATACCATCTCCATCTCTGGTTACCACATGCGCGAGGCGGGATGCACTGCCTTGCAGGAAGTGGCATTCACGCTGGCCAACGGCATGACCTACGTGCAGGCCGCGATCGACGCCGGTCTCGATGTGGACAACTTCGCGCCGCGGCTGTCGTTCTTCTTCAACGCGCACAGCAATTTCCTCGAGGAAGTGGCGAAGTTCCGGGCCGCGCGCCGCATGTGGGCCCACATCATGCGCGATCACTTCGGGGCCAAGAAAGCCAAGTCGTGCATGTTGCGCTTCCACACCCAGACTGCGGGCTCAACCCTCACCGCACAGCAACCGGAGATCAATATCGCCCGCACAGCGTTGCAGGCCATGGCGGCCGTGCTGGGCGGGACGCAGTCGCTGCATTCCAACTCCTTCGACGAGGCGCTGGCACTCCCGACCGAGCAGTCGGCGCGCATCGCTCTGCGCACCCAGCAGATCATCGCTTACGAATCGGGAGCGCCGCAGACCGTCGATCCCTTAGCGGGCTCGTACTACGTAGAGTCACTGACCAACCAGATTGAGGCGGGCGCGCGTGGCTATCTTGACAAAATCGAAGCCATGGGCGGCGTTCTGAAGGCGATCGAGCGCGGCTACGTGCAGCGGGAGATCCAAAACGCTGCCTACGAGTATCAACAGGAGGTCGATCGCCACGAAACCATCGTTGTGGGCGTCAACGGCTTCGAGCTTAACGACGAGAAGTCGATACCGCTGCAACACGTTGACGAGTCGCTGGAGGGCAAGCAGGTCGAGCGCCTGCGTGCGCTGCGCACCAGGCGTGACCCCGCGAAATGGCAGGCCACGCTGAAGGCCGTCGAGGATACCGCGCGCAGTACTGGGAACCTGATGCCGGTGATCGTCGAGGCCGTCGAAGCCGATGCCACGGTGGGCGAAATTTCTGACGCCATGCGCCGGGTGTACGGCGAGTACCGCGAGAGAGTGGTGATTTAGCATGAAACGCAAATTCAAGACTAAGGGCGCAAATGAAGCGGTCGCCTACGTCGCGTACCAGGCCCTTAGAAATAGGGACTGCCGTTCTCGGTTTGGGCGGCATCGCTGCCCTCGCGGCTAAACCTGACATGGAAGGGAAAGCTGTTCTCTTCAAACGATTCGCCGGCGTGAATGTCTTCGACTTTGAAATCAACACTCACGATCCGAACGAGATTATCAAGGTCTGCCAATTGCTCGAACCCACCTTCGGCGCTATCAACCTGGAGGACATCAAGGCGCCGGAGTGCTTCTATATCGAAGAGAGCTTGAAGAAGACGATGAAGATCCCAGTCTTTCATGATGACCAGCATGGCACAGCCATTATCTCCGGCGCGGCATTGCTCAATGCCCTGGAAGTTGCACGCAAGGACATCAGCAAGGTCCGGGTCGTGGTAAACGGCGGGGGGGCCGCGGGCGTTGCTTGCGCCGAGCACTACGTTCGCCGGGCGTCAAGCGGGAGAACATTATTTTGTGCGACACCAAGGGAGTGGTCTACAAGGGCCGCACTCAGGGTATGAATCCCTACAAAGAGCGTTTCGCGACCAATACCAGTCTTCGCAGTCTGGCTGAGGCGATGGAAAACGCCGATGTGTTTCTCGGCCTGTCGGTGAAAAAGGCAATTACGCCGGACATGGTGCGCTCGATGGCTCCCCGTCCCATCGTCTTCGCCATGGCCAACCCGGATCCCGAAATCCTACCCAGAGGCTAAGGCAAGCCGGGATGACGTTATTATGGCCACGGGGCGGTCCGACTACCCCAACCACGTAAACAATGTGCTGGGATTCCCCTCCATCTTCCGCGACGCCTTGGACGTGCGCGCGACTGTGATTAATGAGGAGATGAAGCTTGCGGCCACTCGCGCCTTGGCCAATCTGGCCAAGGAGGCTGTGCCTGACTCGGTCCGCGGCGTCTACGGAGTCGCGCGGCTGGAGTTCGGTCCCGACTATCTGATTCCCCAGCCCTTTGATCCTCGCGTGCTGCTGCGGGATTTTTCAGCCGTCGCCCAGGCAGCAATGGAAACTGGGTAGCTCAGGCGCCGCTCAATATTCGGGAATACCGCGAGCAGTTGCTGGCTCGCAGCCCCGAAGTGGAGGAAATTGTGAACGTGGTTGCCATCGCTGTGGGGGGCACGGGAGGCCGAGCTATCCACGGTGAACGCCGGAAGTCGAGAAATCGATCGCGCAGGGGGACTGATGATCGCAATCTGGAGTTTCTAGAATGGTGGGCAGCCCGGGCCGAGGGTCACTTGTCCACCCATCCAATGCTGCTTGTCACCTCAACAGCGAGGCATCTTCGGCGGTGATCAGCACAACAATAATTTGCCGGGTGAGCACTTCTGACCAGACTTGTACGAGCTGAAGCCATATGCTTCCGCGATGAAGCGCGAGGTCGCAGTCGGCCCCGCAGAGTGGGCACGTGCTGAGGCAACTCTGTTCGTGGAGTTCTTATGGCGGAACAGAAATTATCCAAACAAACAAAGATGGCGATGGCCTCCCAGTTTCTGGGATTCATGCTGGATGCGTATGACATGGCGATGGTCCTCGTCATGGCGCCGATCCTGGTGAATGTTTTCTTGTCCCCAAAGGGCAGCGCAGCCTGGCAGTACATTGTCATTTTATTCACCTATTCGATTACCATGGCCGCAAGGCCTATTGGTTCGGCGATTTTTGGCGCCTATGCCGACAAAATCGGGAGGCGGTTTCTCCTGATCCTAACCATCGGTGGCGTGGGCGTGATGTCCCTCCTGGGAGGATTTCTTCCCACCTATGCCCAAGTTGGAGTCTGGTCTTATGTCATGTTTTGCGTGCTCCGGTTGGTCATGGGCATCTTCTTCGGTGGCGAATACGCCGTCGGCCACACGTTTGCCATTGAATACGCTCCTCAAAAAAAACGCGGCGCCATTGGCGGTTTCATTCAATCAGGCTTCCCTTTGGGCTATGTATTTGCGTCACTCGTGTTCGCACTTATTTCGTTTGTGACCACCAAACAAGCCATGGCGGCGTATGGCTGGCGAATCGCCTTGATGACCGGCGTCATCCCGGTTTTCCTGGCACTTTATATTCGAAACAACCTCCAGGAGTCTCCTGAATTCGAAAAGGCCAAGGCAACGGGGAAGATCGAGAAGTCCCCATTCCTGAGTCTGTTCAAACCTCCCCAAGTGTGGGACTTCCTGCAGGTCTTCTTCTTCATGACCGGCTTGTTCCTCACCGACTATTCGGTCTATGGATTTCTTCCTAACATCCTGACCCTGAAGGGACGTGGATTCGACGCCACGACCTACAGCCTGATCTACGGCTTTGCCCTTTTCATGGCCTTCCTCGGTTACAACTTCTACGGCTGGCTGTCGGACAGAACCGGCAGAAAAATTCTTACCCAGTGGTATTGCGGCTTTCTCGTCGTATTCGGAATTCCCGTGTTTTATGTCCTCTATCACGCGGCGATCCAGCGAAACCTGTGGATGGCAGTGCTGGGAACCGTGATGGCGGCGATGCTCAAGCTGGCGTGGGGAGTCGTTCCGTCCTACCTGTGCGAACGCTTCCCGACCAATCGACGCGCGGTTGGTGTCGGCCTCGGGTACTCCTCTGGGGCGCTGTTGGGTGCGTGGTTTAGCGTCTACGTATGGTGGGCTCACAAAATCCCCTTTATTGCTGCGATTGAGAAACAGGACATGTGGTTATCGCCAGCGGTCATCCTGACGGTCGGCGCTGTCATGACCTTTGTCAGTCTGTTGTACTCGCCGGAGACGAAGCATCTTCAGTTGAACGAAGTCGGCGAAAGGGGACGGGCGAGCGATCGAGCCGAGGACCTAGTGGGTTTGCCGGACCCTATGGCCGCAGACTAGACCTTGGCCTCGTCAAATGGTCACGACGAGACTCCCAACCCACCCACGACAATAAGGAGAATCTGATATGGCCGCCAACGCAGTTGCCACATCCGAATTAGAACTAGTTACAAGGCAGAAAACGACGATTGAGGACAAGATTGCCGAACTTCGCCACAAGCGAACGAAGATCGAGTTAGGCGGCGGCAAGCAACGGATCGACAAGCATCATGCGGCTGGTCTGCTCACGGCCCGCGAGCGCGTAGAGAAACTGGTCGACCCGGAAAGTTTTCAGGAAATAGGGGCTTTCGCGAAGCATCGTTCCACTTACTTCGGCATGGCGGAAAAGGAACTGCCGGCGGATGGAGTGGTCACAGGATGCGCGACGGTTAACGGCCGGTTGATTCATCTAGCGAGCCAGGACTTCACGGTGGCCGGCGGCGCCGCGGGCGAGGTGCACTGCGCCAAGATCACAGAGATGATGCAGCTTTCGCTGAAGACCGGCAGCCCGTTCGTCTTCATCAACGATTCGGGGGGAGCACGGGTCCAGGAAGGCATCGATAGCCTCGCCGGATACGCGAGTGTGTTTTACAACAACACCTTGTTATCTGGGACCGTTCCGCAGATTTCCATTATCTGCGGTCCCTGCGCAGGCGGCGCAGCTTACAGTCCAGCACTGACCGATTTCATTATCCAAACCAAGAAAGGACGGATGTTCATTACGGGGCCGTCGGTCATCAAGCAGGTGACGGGCGAAGTGGTGACTTCCGAACAGTTAGGCGGCCCCGCGGCGCAAATGAATCGCTCGGGTGTGGTTCACTTGATCGCTGAAGATGACGCCGGCGCCCTAAACCTATGCCGCCGGCTATTGGGCTTCTTGCCGTCGAACAACTTGGAAGAAGCTCCTCGGCTTCCCTACAACCTTGCGCGGGAAATCGATCCCGCGCTTAATCATGCGATTCCAGTGGACGCGAAAGTCGCCTACGATGTGCGTACGGTAATTTCCCGCGTCCTGGATTATCAGGACTTTTTCGAAATCCAGCCAGGGTTCGCCGCCAATGTTGTGATCGGGTTCGGCCGTATTCAGGGGCGCTCGGTGGGCATCGTGGCGAACCAACCTTGCGTGCTGGCTGGGGTCCTGGATATTGACGCTTCGGACAAAGTGGCCCGGTTCGTGCGCTTCTGTAATGCTTTCAATACGCCCCTGGTGACTTTTGTGGATACTCCCGGGTTCCTGCCGGGCATTGAGCAGGAGTACGGGGGCATTATTCGGCACGGAGCGAAAATGCTCTTCGCCTACTCGGCTGCGACCGTTCCCAAAATAACGATCGTATTACGCAAAGCGTATGGCGGCGCTTATATCGCGATGTGCAGCAAAGAGCTGGGAGCAGATCGCGTAGTGGCATGGCCCACGGCTGAAATCGCAGTCATGGGCGCCGAAGGCGCGGCGGAGATTGTCTTCCGCCATGAGATCGACGCGGCGGAAAACAAGGAGCAGCGGCGCCAGGAACTGATCGAGCTTTACCGCGGCACCTTCGCTAATCCGTATGTATCGGCTGGCCGCCGACTGGTAGATAACGTTATCGAGCCGGCCGAGACCACGAAATACCTGGCGCTAGCTCTCGCAGCGTTGAGTTCGAAACGAGAACTTCGTCCTCTGAAGAAACATGGCTTGATTCCGCTATAGGCATTGGATGTTACCCATGTACTTGTTTACTGCCGTGCTTGTTATTGCCGGATGGCTGGCGGTGTTGATCAGCTCGCGACGCACGCTCCAACGCAGGTGCGCGGAGCTCCGCCTAGAGTTCCTGCGGCAAGATTCGCTGTCTGCAAGTGTCACAGCTCTGGAGCAAGCAGTTGATGCGCGGACCGCAACCGCTCCCATTTCTGCGGTTGCAGACTCCGGGAAAATTGAGTCGTCGGCTGGAATTGCGGCACCGCCGATTGCTGCTCACGCGCATGTACCCGAGGAGATTACGCCGGAAACTCTGGCAACGATAGCCGAAACGATCACAGCGTTGCTTGGCAAGAAGATCTGCATCAGCTCGGTGAAGATACTGCCGACGCCAAACGCAATCGTCAATCCCTGGGCGCAGCAGGGACGCGTTGTAGTCCAGGCTTCGCACTACCTGGCCTCGCGAAGGCGCGAACCATGAAGCGGCATATTGTGACTGGGAATGTTGCGTTCAGTTCATCGAATGACACGATAGCCGGTGGGAGCCGTTCTTGAAGATACAGATCGTGATCGGCGGCAAGGCTTATGAGGTTGAGGTTGAGGTCGAAGGTGGGGAAGATCTGCTGGGAGTGCCCGGCCATCTGCCAGCGGGGACGGCAACGATTCAGTCAACGCGGGTGCCCACGGCTCCTCGACCACACTCTCCCTCGGAAGTGGAAGCTGATGAATCGAGAGTGTGCCGTAGCCCCGTGGCTGGAATCGTAGTACGAGTCTGCGTGCAGCCCAGCGAAGAATTGCAGTTGGACGATTTGCTCGTGGTTCTGGAAGCCATGAAGATGGAAACCAGCGTTACGGCTCCGATTGCGGGAAAGGTAAAATCCGTCAAAGTAGCGCCAGGGGAAGCCGTCAAGCTCAACCAAATCCTGGTTGAATTCGAATAGCCGCTGGCCCTGCCGGAAGGAACAGTTTATGTCAGTCAAACCATTTGTGATCAATCGCTATGGCCGGATGGTCTTTCCGTGCAACTTCTTTCCGGAATTAGATTTTTCTGTCTTCGAAACGCTCCACCAGTTTAACTCCGTCATCAGACGGGACTTCGGCGAGAAGGCTCCTACAGAAATGGAAATCGTTGCGCGGGCGCAGGCTGGGCACTATGAGAACCGCTACGAGGTTTGCCGGGATCTGGCGCTGAACCTGTTCTGGGCGCAGCGCTATGTACTGACCATGTACGACAAGCGCCCGACGCGTTGGGGAGATTTGCCTCGGCACCGCAACGATATCTTTTTGGGTATGTACAAGCCACGTGACTCGGCCGGCCCGACGGCGGCCATCGAAGCAGGCTACCTCCAACTGCCGCCGATGTGGGATGAGGAGACAGAGGACAAGAGCTTCCGCATGCTGCTGGACGTGCTTCGAAACAAGCAGGGCTCGGGGGGAGAGTTTCGGGCGCTCAGACCTACCGTGGCCGAGATCCTGTCGGATCCCAAGAACAAAACCTACCGCCTCAAGAGTTATGACCGCGATTATCCAGGCTATGACTACGATGACGTGATCGACTGCATCCATACGGTTCCTGAGCTCGAAGCCCTGATGCGGCAGGCCATGATTCTCCACAACCAGTACCGGTGGGATCCGACAACCAGCACCAGCACGGAGGTGGGCCAACTGCAGGACGAGGATTACGTCGTAGCCTTCCACCCCCGGAACAGCGATGTAATCGAGTTCCTCCGACGGGTGAAACGGGACGGGCACCCGGGACATCGACCTCGGCCTTCCCGCCCTGAGACCCTGGCGTTGAGCGAGCCGGAAAAGCCCTATCCTCCGGTAATCGTACGCGACAGCTTCGCGGTTCTGCCCCGGATCGAGGCCATTGCCGTCTATGAGGGCGAAATACCCTGCACCAATAAAGACCTCATCAGCAATCACGCTTACTGCTGGTCGCGCATGACCGAAGAGGATATTTCCGGAAAGACGGGAATCGAGTCGCGCTGCTACAGCGAGTTGAGCCTGGAGGATATGGCTCTGCTGGCAGTGCGGGCAGCGTTGACCAAATCAGGTCGCAAGCCCGCGGAAGTCGGAGCCGTGTTGTTCTGCAGTTGCACCAGCACCACTCTCATCCCGTCCATTGCCACTTGGTTGTCGGGAGAGTTGGGACTCCGCCAAACCCATAATTCGTGCGACATTGTAGCGGCGTGTGCGGGGATGTCTTACGGCTTGGCCGAGGCGGTGCGGCTGCTACAGGAGGTCAAGCGCCCCGTCATAGTAGTGTGTGCGGAAAAGTTCTCAGACAAGATTGGGACGGTGCGGACCTCGCGGATGATCTTCGGCGACGGAGCCACGGCCATGGTCGTAGGCCCCGCTGCCGCCGGGGCCGCGTCTGACATCGAGGTATTCCAGACTTATGCCAGCGGCCCGTGGTCCGAGGTGAACTCCATCATCTGGCCCAATCCGGAGTTCGATAACAACATCACGGTGTACGGGCCCGAAGTGAAAATACTGGCGAAGCGCTACCTGGAGCAAATGATCGGGGAACTCAAGGCGCTGCCGCATCCTGATGGTGGGGAGGGCACGCTGATGGACGCGATCGATCTAGTTGTCCCCCACCAGGCCAACAAGAATATGGTGCTGGATCTGGCCCAAGCCGCCGGTGTGGCCGCCGACCACCTTTACTTCAACATTGAACGCGTCGGAAACACCTCCTCCGCGAGTATCCTTCTGGCCATTCACGACGCCGTACGGGAAGGACGAATCGACCGGCCGATGCGAGTTTTCGCCCCTGGGTTTGGCGCCGGGGCGGTGGGCGGATACGTAGTGATGCGAGTGGACCCGGCAATCGTGCATTGCAATTCTCAAGAGAGGAATACAGGTATGGAAAACAATGGGACTAATGGACACAATGGAACGCATTCGTTGACGGGAAAGGTCGCGCTGGTGACCGGCGCCGGACGAGGTATTGGACGTGCGATCGCTCTCGAACTCGCCCGGCGCGGCGCGAACGTGGCGCTCAACTATAGGTCCGATACGGTGCACGCCGAGGCCACGGCCGCCGAAATTCGGCAATTGGGCGCTGAGTGCGCTCTCGTTCAGGGTGACGTTTCGAAGAAAGGAGAGGCTCGCCGTATCGTCAAAGATGTGCTGGATAAATGGCAGCGCCTCGACGTCCTGGTCAACAACGCCGGTATTGTGCGCGACCGATCGATGCGCAAGATGACCGAGGATGACTGGTCAGAAGTGATCAACGTCAACCTGAACGGCACCTTCTACTGCACCAGCGCCGCCTTACCCGCCATGATCAACCAAAGATTCGGCAGGGTCATCAACATTGCTTCGGTGGTTGGGCAAATGGGCGCTTTCGGCCAGGCCAATTATTCGGCCAGCAAGGGCGGGATCATTGCGTTTACCAAAACCCTCGCACTGGAAATGGCAAAGTTCAACATCACCGCTAACGCGATTGCGCCCGGATTCACCTCCACGGAAATGGTCGACGCCATCCCGGAAGAGATCGCTGCGCAGATCAAGACTAAAATTCCTTTGGGACGCTTCGCTACTACGGAAGAGATAGCAAAGGCAGCCGGTTTCCTGGCAGCCGATGCAGACTACATCACTGGGCAAGAGTTGAACGTTAACGGTGGTTACCACATGTAGAGCGTTGTTGCCTTTATAAGCCTCAGGGACAACTTGGACCTCAGTACGCCTTCTGGCCGGCTGATGTTCCAGATCATTGGCGCGATGGCAGAATTCGAGCGAGCCCTGATCCAAGAGAGGGTTCGTGCCGGGCTACGGAACGCACGCGCCAAGGGAAGACGACTGGGGCGACCGCGGGTGATCGTGGATGCCTCCACCATCGCTAGTCTTCGTGCGCAGGGGCGCTCGTGGGCTCAGATCACGGATGAGATAGGGGTCAGCAAGGGAACGGCGCAGCGGGCCGTTGTAACCGGAGAGTGTTTTTCGGAAAGTCTTCGTAGAGGAGTACCAAATCGTCACCGCGTCCACGACGGTTGATTACCGTGCGCTCGGGATAAATGTGGGCTCGACGCGCAATCGTCGTGGACGGAATCGTACATGGCTATTCTGCCCAAGCTGTGGCAGGCAGACATTTAATGCAGACATTTAATAAAGTGCGATTGCCTCGCTTAGTGCTCGGTTTGTCTCAAGTCGGAGGACAACGACAGCAACTTCACGGGCGGTTCCCTCAAGCTCACTCAGCAGCCGGCGGCCTATACCGAGTCCACGCGCAGCTGGCGCGATCCACATTCTTTTCAATTCCGCTGGCCTTCGTGGATGAAACTTGAGTGATCCGCAACCAACAGGCCGGCCGTAAGGCGTGCGAGAAGCAAGAACCCCATGGGCAGAGTTAGTTCTTGTGGGTCGGCGGAGATGCTGAGCCCAAGATCAAAACCGCCTTCAAAGCGCCCGTTGAGCTCATCAAAATATTGGTTGAAGCACCATCGGGCATCGGCGGAGGTCGGGTCTTCGATTGCAATGCACACCATGGACGCTTGGAGGAGTCGTTCAACCTCCCCCATTGCCGTCATGAGTCTGTCGCGCTGACGGGCCGAAAGCGCCTCGAGAATGCTTAACGCCAGCTCGTTGGATCGCCGGTCAAGCTCCTTACGTTCATGCAGCCCTGCCCTGGTGAGCGAAGCGCGCCGCACTCGTTGGTCCTCTCGGTCCGCACGAGTCATGACAAGTCCTTGTCTTTCAAGGGACCGCAGCACGCGGCTGAGATAACCGGAGTCAATTCCCAGGCGACTACGAAGCTCGCGAACTTCGGCACCGTCGTGTCCAATCTCCCAAAGCAGTCGAGCCTCGTTCATTGGCCGACTACGTTGGAGAAACCGGTCGCTGACGGCACCGATGCGCTCCGCAACTGTTCTGTTGAAACTGCGGACTTTTTGAATCGAGACTTCCTCTATTTCTCTGACCATAGTCAGAGATTATCACCGAAACTTTCCCAAGCAGGCAACAGCTGTTCATGATGGCCACATCGGGCATCAGGAGCCTTCTCGTCGAACCGACGGTGCTCCCGTCAACTTGCTGTACGACACTCGCCTTATATCGGACGATGCAGTTCCGAGAGGGCACGAGTCTCAAACTAAGGTCTAGTGGCGATAACAGGCCGGTCTCAACTATCCAGTCTTGCACTCCACGCCAAATCGCGAATACGTCCCGTGAAACGGGCTTGTCGCCATCATCCCCAATTGGTCGCATCCGTACAAGGCGAATCGTGGGATTGCGTAGTAGAAAGTGGCACCCGACACGTTAAGACTTTCGTCGTGTTGATCGTATCGGGTGCCACGGTGGCGTCGTTAGCCAGTCGTCAAGCCGTCGCTCCAAGGAGCATTGCCTCTACTCTTGCGGCAGCCTCGTCCTGCATGTGTGGAAGAACGTGAGCATAAGTATCCAACGTAAAGGCCGTGCTCGCGTGTCCAAGCTGCTCAGAAACAACTTTGGGCGACACTCCGGCTGCCAACGCGATCGTGGCCGCCGAATGACGCAAATCATAGAGCCTGATGCGCGGCACGCCAGCAAGGTCGAGTATTGATCTGAAATGCTTGGCGAGATAATCCGCACTGATTGGCTGTCCCGACGGCGTTCTGAAGATCAAGTTACGGGCCTCCGGATACAAATCCTGCGCACTCACTTTAGTGCGCAGATCATGAAGAAGGGGAACAATCCAGCTCTGCAGCTTGATTGGACGACGGCTTCTCAAACATTTGGTATCTGAGAAGCACCATTTCCCGTTCAGTCTCCGGATGCTACGAACAACGCTAACCGTTTGTCGTGCCCAGTCTATGTCTTGCCACTTGAGTCCCAAGTATTCACTCGGGCGCATACCAGTCGTGAGTGCGACTGCGAGTACTGGCCCATACTTTGTCCCCTCTGCGGCCTTGAGCAATGCCCTCGCCTGTTCAATGGTCATAGACCCCATTTCGTTTCGAACCTGCTGCGGTACTTTGAGTCCATCGGCCGGATTCTCGAGCAACACGCGCCACCGCACTGCCTGCTGCATCGCACCTTTCATCAGCACATGCGCGTAACGGATAGTGCGAGCGGACAGGCCCCGTTCGGTCATATGCTGATACATCGCCTGAAAATCCAGAGGTCGCGGTGCGGCCAGAATTCGTTCACCAAGAATGGGTCGTACGTACCGGTGCAGCATGCCCTGATAATCTTGGAGGGTTTTCGGGCGTACTCTCGGCCCTACGGCTGTCTTAAGCCATCGGTCAAGGTATTCGTTCAGCGTTATTTTGGCCCCTTCCAGATCGCGGCCCAAGTCACGCTCTCTCAGTTTTCTTGTTAGATATGCTTGGGCTTCCCTCATACTGCCGTGAATCGTTCGGTTGTGATAGTTGCGATTCTTGGTTTCGTGATCGCGGCCCAGATAGACTCGGATGAGCCATCTGCGGTCGCCTCGTGCGATGATTTGGCCAACTTTGCGAGCCATAGAGTTTCCTCCTTGGCTCGCAAGAGAGGCACACAACTGGCGCACTCTTGCGGCATCAAAACACGGATATTCAAATTGATTGAATGAAAAATGGCTGATCGGCCGTCAGTCTGTAATGCCGTATGACAGAATAATCAGACCCGGTCAGAATCTGTAGATTTCGGCACAGGATCGGACCTGAACTTCAGAGGCACTAAGCGGCGTGTTTTCAGCACCGCCGGAGGGCGCTGGAAACGGGGATTCTGGCACACTCGTGAAGGGCGGTTACAGATTTCCCGGAAGCCCACTTCCCATTCCAATCGGCGCCCAATGAGTGACTCGGCAATTTGCGTAAAACGCGCCAGATCGAATTCTTTTGATCCGTGTCAGGTCCGGTCAAGCCAAGCCATGGCGTCGGCGGGAAGCGGCGCCCCAAGGCAGAAGCGCATTTCTTTGAGCAGGCGGCGTAAACCAGGGAGGGACTTCTCTGTCGAGTCGACTTGCTGTTTCGCATACAACGGTCGCACTCTGAACTCGAATCCGGAACGATCGCAGGCCCGCTCCCAGTAGCGGATGAAGAATGGGGCCGCTATTTCGCGAATGATGGATTGGCGGGAAAGGAAACCCTGTTCCATCTGACGGACGAGCCAGATTTGCGCGTACAGCGATTCACCCAGCGGAGCGCGAAGGATTGTTCCCATCATGTAGATGAACGTACATAAATACTCCGCCTTCGCCGCTGAGTCGACGCTCCGCTGATGCAACTCTTCGGCGCTTAAATCGCTCCGAAGAGAAGCCCGGAGAGCAGGAATATAGAGTTCGGTCGAAGGATGAGCAGCAGGTATTGCTTCGAGTTGTTGGATTGCTCTCTCGATCACGGTTTCATTGACCGGTGAATCCGCGCTGTCAAGTTTGAGAAGCGCGAGCTTTAATGTCGCAGATATTACGGGAATGAGTAAAACCCACAATCTAGCCTGATGTGTGAGGTTCGCCTCCAGCGTGTTCCGGACCGCCGAGAGAGCTTCACCAGCCTGTCCCAGAGAATCGACATGGGCCTGTGTAGGCAGTTCGATGGTCGCCATTGCAATTGCGATTTCAGCGGCACGCCGAAAATCGCACCGCATAAGACTGTCCGCGAGACCCATGCCTTGAGAGGTGCGGACCGCAGGCATGGCGTCTCGATGGATCTCGGCGTATTCCATTGCTTTGCGACTCCACTTGGCAGCAGCTGAGGGGTCTCCAATGCCCTCGGCATACATCGCCAGCCGGGCGCAGACGTACGGTATTTGAGTGGAGCGGAAAGCGCCAGGAGCCTCGCTGCTGCTGGCGAGGAACAGTCCCTGTGTCGGCTCGACGTGTCCTGTTTGTGGTTTTCCATTCAGGGCGACGCCGCTGTAGTACACGGCAACGCCAAAGATCCGGGAAAACAGTCCTTTCCAGGTGTCTTCGGACGACTCGGTTTCGAGGCTCGTCGAAACGGCCTCTTCGAGTGCCCGGAATGCCTCAACACGCTGATTGTTGTTCCACAAAGCCATCGATTGCTCTGCCAGCGCTTCTATCAGCGCGGTCATCAGGAAACCTGCTCCGCGGCAAAGTTCAACCGCCTTGCCAGTGAGTTGTGCCGCTCGCCGGCGCTCCAATGGACCGCAGATTTCGGCGAGCGTGATCAGAACATTCCTACGCCACAGACTCTGCCGGTAGGCATTGCAGCCGAGGGCTCGCTCAAGCCAGCCCGCACCTTCGGCAGATCTCCCAGCGTAGTGCAACTGGCGCCCGATCACCTCAGCGATCAGGAAGGAGCAATCCTCTCCAGGCAGCCGCGCTATGGCGGTCTCAGCGAGGTTCAATGCTTCGGCGACTCGATGTTCCCACTCCGCGAGGATGATGATCCTATTCCGGATTGCCGCAGCCTCAAGGAGCGGGTACGGCACGGATTGTGCAACCTCCTCGATCCGGGCCAACACGTCCTTCGCGTGGCTCCAATCGCGCTCCGATTCGGGCTTGTCGTATTGGCGCCGCCAAACTCCATCGCACAGAATCGTGATGTTATCCTCGGCAAGATCTGACAACTTGAGGATTTCAATCTGCGCCGGTGTGAACTGCGATAGTGCCGCGAGCCATGAGTGAACATCCTCGTCAGAACGGCTGCTGAACGCCGTCATCCACAACACGCCTTCCAGCGGATACTCCCGGCGGGGCATTTCGAGGCCACCGGTTGGGAACTCGGAGAGGTTGAACTGATTGATGGCGGGAATGAGAAATCTATTAGCGAGCGCAGCATTCTTGCGAGCCATGTGAATGGCTACATGGCCGGCAGCTATCGCTACGCCCCATCCCTTCATGCTCGATTTGTTCATCAGCGCATCAAGCTGCTCGATTAGCCGGTCGGTCTGAGTGCCTTGGCGATCAGCGACGACCAGCTGCAATGCTTTCAGATAGAGCTGCAGGTTCGAGTCGCCTTCCGGGGGTAATGGATAGGTCGTCCAGAACTGAATGAATCCGAACCCCTCATCCAGAGGCCCGTCCTGGATGCTGAGTTGTGCGAGTGCCTGAATCAGGACGATGTAAGCGTGGTTTACCGAGCCCGAAAGCGTGAAGTGATTTACGCAGGTCAGGACGTCCACAGGCTGGAGGACCTTCCTCTTCAACAGATTCTGTCCCAGGACGAAGTGAACGCCTCGAAACGTTCGCAAGTCCAGCAAAGAGCCCAGCTTAGCGGTGATGAGCGGCGATCGAAGGAATCGGTCCGAACCGAGCGGTTGCAACCAGATTCCGGAGGCGCGTTGCACTTTCTCCCCAGGAAGCGGGATCGAGCGCGGGACGCGTGCGACACGCCCGACCTCTTCGAGTGAAAATGGCCCGACTGCCAGACTGAGCCGGATCAATAGCTCCCGCTCATCAACATCGGGAACCATGGTTTGGAGAAGGCGAGTCGCATCCTCGCGAACCCCTTCGGCAAACTCGCCCTTCAGTAGAGACTCCAACTGCCCCGCGCTGAAATTCCATGCCTGGTCGGCGAGGTAGCGAACTGCTGCGGCCACGAGAACCGGCAGGCCCTCGGAGATAGTCACGATGAGATCAAGAATCGGATCAGTGGTTAGGTGCGCCGGGGCCCCCAGCAACGCGAAAAGCTCGCCGACGTCGCTCTTCTCGAATCGTGGAGCTTCAATATGTACGAATCCAAGACGCTGCTCGAACGCCGACGGGAGCCTGTGATATGTGGAGCAGAGCAGTTGCGCCCCGGCCCTTCTGAGTGCCGCGGCAAGTGCTTCAAGGCGCGCTGCCAACTCTCCGCCAGGTGGAGCAGCCGGTAGGTCGTCAATCACCAGAAGCGAGCCCTTAAAGGCTTCGGCTACAGCCGCAATCCACATGTTTGAAGGGGAGCCCTTAATCACACCTGCCTCAGAAGCGAGCAGCAAATCGAGAGAGGCTCTGGCCTGAACTTCACCAGCAGTTCGTGGGATATTGAGCCAAACCGTTCTGCCCGAGTGTTTCTGGACCATCAGTTTCAACAATTGGGTTTTGCCTGAGCCCAGTTCTCCGCGCAGAACCACGATCCCTCCCGCCCGCATTCGCTCGGTGATCGAATCAACGAGAGCTTTTCGCGACAGGCTGGGATTCACCAGTTCCGGCGGGTCGGTTGAGATGGACATCAAACCGATGGCGAAGCCCGCGTCCTGGCCTAGACTTTGGCTGAGGACAGCCAGATTCTGTCGTATGACTTGAACTTCGCTTGCCTCCTCGTTGATGGTCTTAACGGTCTCGAACAACTGGCTTAGGATTCCTTTTGGTTCGGAGCCGCGTCTCGCCAGCTCAAGGACCGCATTTAAGGCGGCAACTTCGTCCTCGAGGCCCTCAACTCTCCCCCCTTGATCTTCCAACTGGCGCTCAACTGCGGTAAGACGCCGCTCGATCTCCTCAAGCTGAGCTTCGAAATTGCGAACCGCGGCAATCGCCTGTTGGGAGACCGACGGCGCGCTCAACTCCGTCGTTAGGTCATCCGCCGTGAGCGTCTTCCTTCCAGACCGGCAAAGGAGGAGGAGTACAAAAGTGAAGAGGTGCTCATAGAGCCGGTCAATTTCCTCGGTGGATCGCGAGTTGTCGCGCTCAAAAAGCACTTCCTTAATGTCGGCTCTCGCCTTCAGGTAGTCGCCATGCCCGGTACTCCACTCCAGTCGCCGGATGATGTTCAGTAAAGGGCCTCTGTCTTCGGTTTCTGCGACCGAGCGGAGACAATTCCACGAGGACTTTGAGACACTTTCCGGCTGGGAACAGCACCGCAGGAATGCGGCGAGCAAGCCGACTGCCGCAGCCTCCTCCGCCTCTCCATATTTGTGGAGACGGATTGCCTCCCACGTTGCGATTGCGGAACCAGAACCAGCCCAGTCACGTTCCACTCCACGGTCAGCAGTAGTCACATAACGGAATGACAGGATCCATTGAGGATTCAACTTCTGATGTTCACAGAAGCGGGCGATCGCTTGGAGAGCTTCCTCGCTCTTCATAGTCAAATTGGCAGCGCGCACTTTGAGCTGCCCGAGTTCCCGAACGCCTGCCAATTCAACGCGAGGCTCACTGGTGGCGAGGGTTTGGTCAATCACATCGCCGACGGCTTTTCCAACGACGTCGATGTCCTCCCCGCACTCAAGTTCAAGATGCTCATTTTTCGAAAGATTCAACCACTGCAAAACCGTCAGGTTCGCCTGAAAGACGAATCCTCGGATGGTCGCGTAAGCGTCATTTCTCGAGTTGGCTCGGAAATGCATTGTGGAAACTATGCTAAGAAGAATACCCGAGCAGGAGCGGCTGTTGATCAGGACCTCTTCCCGCCTCCGCGTTTGTAACTTCTCTTGGTCGTTCTTTTCGAGGTTCGCCGCGGTGCCGACCACCGACCGCTCGTTCTGCTTGCGTTGCAATTTTCTCGAGCGTCCATAATTTTCCTCCGATGCCGGGATCCCTGACCCGATCAAGCCAGATCGTTGGGTACGGAGTACCACGTCGATCCCCTATCGTGTTCAACGAGCGCCTTGCGAAAGTGCGAATAGGCAAGGTTCTTCGTCCTCATATTGGCGATCCAGCCCTCGAAGAATGTCGCAAGAAGCCGCTGCTCCGCATCGCTGCAAACCTCCAGCAGCCTGAAATCACCCTTCCGGTCGGCGTTCCAGCGACGCTGGGCATCCAGGAAGTCACGCTGAGCCGCTTCCATCTGCTCCATCAGTCCTCCCTGAAAAACTCATTCAGTTCTTCACTTAGTTGCTGCGAGAACACCAGTAGTGGGCACCTGCCAGTGTGATTGAGGACGCACTGGCTGTTTCGCGTTATCATTTCGTACAGGACAGCAGGGGTAATCATTCTTTGGGCAACCAGGCTGTCTTCGCAACTTACCGACGCTAAAAACTTCTTCGCAAGGTATCTCCGTCTGTGCGGAGCGGCGGATGGACACAGCACTTTCAAGCATGCGAGGACAGCGCCCACACGCTGCTGTGCAAGCGTTAAAGTTGCCTTCAACCCGACGTGGGCATGCTTATTGCGGCTCATAGACAGGGGCGACGATAACGCGGCTTAATATACCAACGCAATTCCGAAAAAAGCAGTCTTGAAAAGAAAGGTTAATAATTTCTCTTCGTCGGTTTGTATATTAAGTATGTGGGGAGTATGAGAACTATTTACGATCACTTTCGAAAGGAGGCGGAGCGTGCAAATTCTGAAAGACAAAAGTGGCCATCCTCAAGGCGTCATCCGGGAGGTTGCGGGCGGCATGGAGCGCCTGTTTGACCTCTCCGGCAAGGCCATTGCGACATATCGCCCGGATACAGATTGGACCTATGACCGGAATGGCGTCCGTATCGGCACCGGGAATCGGTTGGCCGGCATGGTCGACGACGACGAATAGCTGGCGGTGATTCCTCGAGTTCAGCCAAAGAGAAGGTGCTCAAGATGAAGCGTGCCGTCCTGTATACCCGAGTTTCCACTTTCGACCAGAATCCGGAGACCCAGGCGCTTGATCTGCGCCGCCTAGCGGAGCAACGGGGCTTCGAAATCGTTCACGAATATACCGACCGGATCAGCGGCGCCAAGGCAAAGCGTCCCGCGCTCGACGAGATGCTGGTCGCAGCCCATCGCGGCGAATTCGATGTCCTGTTGGTGTGGGCTGCCGATCGCCTCGCTCGCAGCGTGCGGCACTTTCTCGAAGTGCTCGATACGCTGAACCATTTGGGCGTCGAGTTTGTGTCATTCCGGGAGAACCTGGACACCGGCGGACCGTTGGGCAGGGCTGTCATCGTGATTGTCTCGGCGGTCGCGGAGCTCGAGCGCAACCTTATTATAGAGAGGGTAAGAGCCGGACTGAGGCGCGCCCGGCTCGAAGGTCGAGTGTTAGGCCGGAGGCCGATTGAGATTGATCGACCAGCTTTGCTCCGCGACCGGAGCCGCGGCTTGAGCCTCGCCCAGCTGGCTAAGGCGTACAAGATTTCTCGGACCAGCGTGGCGAGGGCGCTGAAGCAGTCCGAAAGCGTCGTGCCGAAAGCCCCACTTCCACTGGCTCCAACCGACATTGAACAGGTCGCATAATCAAGAACATCGAGCATGTTGTTTAATATCTGATCGGGAGAGAATTCCCACGCCCACAAAACTACTGTTGGGGTGATCCTTCCATCGACGCCGCTATCACGCTGTTCGTGATCATTTCGGTACGTAAGATGCAGATGTGGCGAAAAGAACAGCGTCAGTGAACTCCGTGTTTGCGATGTTAGCGGAACGGTTTGATCATGGCGTATCGGCAGGCGCTAGCCAATGAAGAAACCTCATCGTAACCGTTCGGGAAAGCGGGATCGGATTTCAGCCCACGAAGACCGGCGGCGACCTCGTTTCTCCCGGGAGCTTTCCGTAATTTACGAAGACGATTGTGTTGTCGTTATCGACAAGCCAGCCGGACTCCTAGCTGTTCCGATTAAGAGCTCTGATACTCCGTCCGCATGGTCGCTGCTTGCCGAAAAACTCGAACCGAAAAAACAAAAGGCCTTGGTAGTCCATCGCATCGATCGCTTTTCCTCCGGCGCTCTTCTGTTCGCAAAAACCGCCCCAGACCGAAGTGCGCTAGTGCGGCAGTTCCTCGACCACACTCCCGAAAGACACTATCTCGCAGCTCTGCGAGGCCGCGTCGAGACTGAGGCAGCGACGCTTGTGCACTATTTTCGACGGGAAGGAATGTATCAACAGTTGCGCACAGCACGCGATCCAGCGGCGGCGCGTGCCGAACTGCGCCATACGGTCGAACGCCTTTTTGCGGATGCTTCGCTCGTCCGAGTCGAGCTCGTGACCGGATTACAGAATCAAATCCGTGTCCAATTTGCGGCCCTGGGACACCCCGTCATCGGCGATCGAAAATACCATCGGGCAGAGGCGTCGGAGGAACTCATTGATCGCGTTGCGCTCCACGCTGTGCATCTCAAGTTTGTCCATCCCCGCTCGGGGAAAAGCATCTCGGTTGACTGCAAACTGCCCCCCCGATTTTCAGCATCTGGTTCGAGAATTGTCGCGGTCGAGCCGAGCGCGGTGGTGAATCCAGATCGGTCTGGATCGAGACAATTGCGCCCTACGTGATGGCATCCAAGCTTCATCCCCGCCCC
>Ga0210409_10001413_pt1 | contig 31642 bp, 27 predicted proteins | sample IncBWH17MmetaG_FD_161649 | JGI IMG/M metagenome (GOLD analysis project Ga0210409, IMG submission 161649) | Forest soil microbial communities from Barre Woods Harvard Forest LTER site, Petersham, Massachusetts, United States - Inc-BW-H-17-M | ecosystem: Environmental > Terrestrial > Soil >...
AGCAGAGTCCGCAGGTCGGCAAGGTGTTCTTGCTGAACGGCGGCGATCTTGAGCACCTGCCGGCGGATATGGGGCTGGACGGCTTCGGCGCGCCGCTGGTCAAGCCGTCCGATGTCACCCACGAGCTGGACGTGGTCATCGAAATGGGGGCGCAGCTGCCGTTGCCGTGGCTGCACCATGTGCGTGCCCTGGGCGTCAAGATCATCACGTTTTTCGTTGGCCATACCTTTGCCGACAATGCCGAAGCGCCGATGTTCGACGGCCCTAGCGGCCAGATCTTCAACGGTACGCCCTGGCATGAAATCTGGACTTTGCCGCACCACATGAAAGCCAGCGGGCCGCTGTTGCGCACGGTGTCGCGGGTGCCGGTGTTCGCGGTGCCGCACATCTGGTCGCCGCTGTTCATCCAGAAGCAGATCGACGTGGTTGAACGGGACGGCCACCATTTCGGCTATCAGCCTCATGTCAGCACCGGTGGCGTGGACCGGCCGGGCTGGCGCACGGCAATTTTCGAACCGAACATCTCGGTCGTCAAAAGCGGTTTCATCCCGATGCTGGTCTGCGAACAGGCTTACCGCCTGGACCAGCGTTCAGTGAGCATGATGATGGTGATGAATACGGTGCAGATGAAAGAGCATCCAACCTTCAACCGCTTTGCCATCAATCTCGACCTCACGCGCCACCACAAGGCGACTTACGAACCGCGCGTGGCCTTTGTCGAATGCATGGCGCAGCAAAAGATGAATGCCGTGGTGTCGCACCAGTGGGAATGCGGTTTGAATTACCTCTATTACGATACCTTGTACGGCGGTTATCCGCTGATCCATAATTCGGAGTACCTGGCAGCCGACGGCATCGGCATTTACTACCCGCATTTCGAAGCCAGCACCGGCGGCCGCGTCTTGCTTGAAGCCTGGCGCCAGGAACCGGAATTCTGGGACGACTACAAGAAGACCGGCGCGGCCTACCTGCGCAGGCTATCCCCCAGCCACCCCGATAACGTGGATGCATTTGTGAAAAGACTTCAATTCAGCGTGGAGGGCCCGGTATGAGTCATCCTTTGAGTCATCTCTTGAGCCACCCTCTGCCGCAACGTAAACTGCGCGTAGGCGTCACCCTGTACGTGCGTTCCGGGCAGCAATCGATTTGGGAAAACGGCATTTTCCAGAACTGCGCCTTCCTGGTGCAGCTGTTCAATCAGTCGCCCGCGGTCGAGCAGGCAGTGCTGGTGCTGGACGGTTCCACCGAACAGGTCAGCGACGCCATGATGCTGGGCGACCTGGGGATCCAGATGGTCGGCCTGGAAGAAGCGCTGAATACCCTGGACGTGGTGATCGAAATGAGCGCCCAGCTGAGTGAAGAGTGGGTACGCAAGTTCCGCGAGCGCGGCGGCCGCTATGCCTGGATGCGGGTCGGCAATGACTATGTGATTGATATCGAACGGGCCATGTTCAACAAGCCGCACGGCGGCCTGTGCAGCGACAAGCCCTACGACGCCGTGTGGACGCTGCCGGAGTACGAGCGCAGCTGCAAGGATTACTTCGGCCTGACGGCGCGCGCGCCGGTGCATATCGTGCCGCATCTGTGGACGCCGCTGTTTTTTGCCAAGGGCATCGCTACCTTGCCGGCGCATCTCAGTTATGGCTACCAGCCGGGCAAGCCGCGCTGGCGGGTCTGCAGTTTCGAGCCGAATGTCTGCATGGTGAAAACCTCGCTGCTGCCGATGCTGGCCTGCGAGGAAGCGTACCGCGCGCAGCCGGCCTTCCTCGAATATCTGCGCGTCTGCAATACCTTGCACCTGAAAGAACATCTCAAGTTCTCGCATTTCGCCCGCTCGCTGGATGTCGTCAACCATGGCCTGGCTTCGTTCGAAGGGCGCTTTGCCGTGTATGAGTTCATGGCGAACTATGGCGACTGCATCATTTCCCACCACTGGGAAAACGGCCAGAATTATCTGTACTACGAAGCCCTGTACGGCGGCTATCCCTTGATCCACAACTCGGAATTCATCAAAGACTACGGTTATTACTATCCGGAATTCGATTCCTTCGAAGGCGGTCAGGCGGTATTGCGGGCGTTTGCCACGCATGATGCGCAGCTGGAGGATTACCGCCGCCATGCGCAGACCTTGCTACGCACGCTGGATGTCAGCTCGCCGGAGAATATCGAGATCTACACCCGGCGCCTGCTCGACCTGTATGCGAATTGACGCCGCCAGGGCGGGCCAATGCGCCCGCCCGGCGTTTTCTGTCAGAATAATTCGTTCTTGACCTCGTCCCTGGCTTTTTCTTCTTCCGTCGGCGCCGTAGTGCCGCCGCCCAGGTTCTGGGTAGCGACCCCCGGCGGGTATTCTGCGTAATAGTACTCGCCGCCGGAATGAATCAGGCCATCCGGCACCACGCGGTCTTCCATCGGCACGCCTTTCAGGGCCTGCTGCATGAAACTGATCCAGATCGGCAGCGCCAGGCCGCCGCCGGTTTCCTTGTCGCCCAGGCTGCGCGGCTGGTCGTAGCCCATCCAGCCTACCGCTACCAGCGACGGCTGGTAACCGGCAAACCAGGCATCCAGCGAATCATTGGTAGTGCCGGTCTTGCCGGCCAGGTCGGTGCGGTTGAGCGACATCGCCTTGGCGGCAGTGCCGTAACGGACGACGTCGCGCATCATGCTGTCCATCAGGTAGGCATTGCGCGGATCGATGATGCGGTTGGCCTCGTTGCCGGCGGTGTCGGGATGCACTTGTGACAACACATTGCCGTTGGCATCGGTAATCTTGCTGATGATGTAGGGGCTGACTTTATAGCCGCCATTGGCAAAAACCGCGTAGCCACCCACCATTTGCAGCGGCGTGACTGCACCGGCGCCGAGGGCCAGTGTCAGGTATGGCGGATTTTTGTCAGCATCAAAGCCAAAACGCGTCACATACTCCTGCCCATACTTGGCACCGATCTTGTCAAGAATGCGTACCGAAACCACGTTCTTCGACTTGGTCAGGGCCTTGCGCATGCTCATCGGTCCTTCGTACTTGTTACCGTAATTCTTCGGCTGCCAGATCTGGCCGCCGGTCTGGCCGCCGCCATAGGTCAGCGGCGCGTCGTTGATGATGGTCGCCGGCGACAGGCCCTTTTCCAGCGAGGCGGAATAAATGAAGGGCTTGAACGACGATCCCGGCTGGCGCCAGGCCTGGGTCACGTGATTGAATTTGTTGCGGTTGAAGTCGAAGCCGCCGATCAGGGCGCGAATGGCGCCATCCTTGGTGTCGGCCGCAATGAAGGCGGATTCCACCGCCGGCATCTGGGTAATGCTCCAGTTTTTCCCTTCCAGCATGACGCGGATGATGGCGCCGCGCTTGACCTTGCGCTGCGGCGGCGCCTTGTCGCTCAGCAGGTTGGTGGCGATGCTGAGGCCGGCGCCGCTGATGCTGATTTCCTGGCCGGAGGAGAGTACTGCGCGCACCAGCTTCGGGCTCGCTTCCAGCACCACGGCGGCGACGATTTCATCGCTGTCCGGATGGTCGGCCAGTTCCACTTCGATAGCGTCTTCGGCAGCTTCCTTGGTGGTGTCCGGGATCTCCATGAAACCCTCGGGGCCGCGATAGCCGCGCCGCTTCTCGTAATCCATGACGCCGCGGCGCAGCGCGATATAGGCGGCATCCTGGTCGGCCTTGGTGATGGTAGTGAAGACGTTGAGGCCGCGCGTGTAGGTGTTTTCCTTGAACTGCTCGTACACCAGCTGGCGCGCCATTTCCGAGACGAATTCCGCATGGATGCCGAATTCGCTGGCGCCGGTCTTGATATGCAGCGTTTCGTTCTTAGCCTGTTCGTACTGCGCTTCCGTGATGTAGCCGAGCTGCAGCATGCGCAACAAGATGTATTGCTGGCGCACCGTGGCCCGCTTCGGATTGACCACCGGGTTGTTGGCTGACGGCGCCTTGGGCAGGCCGGCCAGCATCGCCGCTTCGGCGGTGGTGATGTCCTGCAGCCGCTTGCCGAAATAGATTTGCGCCGCCGAGGCGAAGCCATAGGCGCGCTGCCCCAGATAAATCTGGTTCATGTAGACCTCGAGAATCTGGTCCTTGCTCAGGTTGCGTTCAATCTTCCATGCCAGCGGGATTTCATACAGGAATTTGCGCGATGCCTTCTGGAAGAAAGTCGGCTCATTGCTGGTCAGGAAAAAATTCCGGGCGACCTGCTGGGTGATGGTGCTGGCGCCGCCGCCGCCGCCGGTCAGATTGGAAAAGCTGGCGCGCAGGATGCCTTGGTAATCTACGCCGCCGTGCTGGTAGAAGCGGTCGTCTTCGATCGCCAGCACGGCCTTCTTCATGACATCCGGAATTTCGTTGATATGCACCAGGCTGCGCCGCTCTTCGCCGAATTCGCCGATCAGCACGCCATCTGCTGAAAAAATACGCAAAGGGATCTTCGGCTTGTAGTCGGTCAGCGAATCCAGCTCCGGCAGATTCGGATAGGCCATCGCCAGCATCAGGAAGAACGTCAGGCAGCCGATCGCGACCAGGCCGGCAATTAGCCCGAAAAAACCAAGCACGAGGCGCAGCGCGAGCGGCATGCGACGGCGCACTGGAGGATTTTGAGGGGTGTCGCTGGCTGTATCTGGAGGCGTCATGCGATGCGTTTTATGAAAGAGGATGCCACGCATTATAGCGGCACAGTGCCTGCGTTCGATAAGGGAATGTCAAGCATGCAGGGTCGATCCAGACCCTGGCAAGAGCGGTGGCGCGCCCATGGCTCAAAACTTGCTCTGCATCATGCGTTCTTGCTTGAGCGCAAATTACGTTGCGAAATTCAGACAAAAATTGTCCGACAAAACCAAAATAGTATGAATGGAGTCGCTGTGAAGCAATATTCCGTAACAGTTAAACAATTGCCCTCAGGAAAATTTCTTTACAGCAGTGCCCTCTTGTTGCTACGATTTCACCTTATAAAATTTAACATTGCTGTAAGCCCTGTTTTACAGGTTTTTCCTAACTTCGAGACGGTATACCGCTAATGCGACCGCCTTGCAGGCAGAATGTTCCCCAAATATTAGATACTCGGGAGAAATGCTCTTGGCATTAGATCTAGGATCGCTGATCGGTAAAAAGAACCCGCCGCTGGTGGGGATTGATATCAGCACGTCAGGCGTCAGGTTGGTTGAATTGTCGGAAACCGGCAAGGACCAGCTGCGTCTTGACCGCTACGCCTCTGAACCATTGCCGCGGGGAGCGGTAGTGGATGGCAATATTGAAAACATCGAACAAGTCACGGAAGTCATCCGCCGGCTGTGGAAAAAGAGCGGCTCGAACACCAAGCTGGTGGCGCTGGGCATGCCGCCGGCGTCTGTCATCACCAAGAAAATCATTCTGGCCAGCGGCATGCTGGAAGAAGAGCTGGAGATGCAGGTCGAATCCGAGGCCAGCCAATACATTCCGTTTGCGCTGGACGAAGTCAGTCTTGATTTCGACGTGATCGGTCCGGCCCAGCATTCGCCGGAAGACGTCGAAGTGCTGCTGGCGGCGACCCGCAAGGAAAAGGTCGAGGACCGGGTGGCGGTGGCGGAAGCCGCCGGCCTCAAGCCGACCGTGATGGATATCGAGTCGTACGCGGCGCGTGCGGCGATCAACCGCATCATCGGGCAATTGCCGAAAGCCGGGCAGGGCCAGATCGTCGGCCTGTTCCAGATCGGCACCCAGACCACGCATGTCTCGGCCTTGCTTGACGGGCAACTGATCTATGAACGCGAACAGCCGTTTGGCGGCAACCAGCTGACCCAGGATATCGTGCGCGCCTATGGCCTGTCGTATGAAGAGGCGGATACCAAGAAGCGCAATGGCGACCTGCCTGAAGGCTACGAGCAGGAAATCCTCAATCCGTTCCTGGAAAGCGCCGCGCTGGAAGTCACGCGGGCGATCCAGTTCTTCTTTACCTCGACGCCGTATACCCGGATCGACCAGCTGTTCCTGGCTGGCGGTTGCGCCACGATTCCCGGCCTGGTCGAGGTGGTGGCGGGCCGCGCCAAGATTTCCACTTCGGTGGTGAGCCCGTTCACCGGCATGCAGCTAGGCCCGAACGTACGTGAAAAACAATTGCGCATGGATGCGCCCTCCTATCTGGTTGCTTGCGGCCTGGCCATGCGGAGATTTGGCTGATGATCAAAATTAATCTACTACCGCACCGCGAAGCCAAGCGTAAGCAGCGCAAGAACGCTTACTTCGCCATGCTGGCCTTGTCCGCCATGATCGGCTTGATCACGGTGCTGCTGGTCGGCGCCTTTTTCGCCAGCCAGATCGCCAACCAGACCGAACGCAATCGTTTCATCACGGCTGAAAACACCCGTCTCGACGGTGAAATCAAGGAAGTCGCTACGCTCAAGCAGGAAATCGATGCGCTGAAGGCACGCCAGCAAGCCGTTGAAGACTTGCAGAGCGACCGCAACCAGCCGGTCTATCTGATGGACGAACTGGTCAAGCAGGTGCCGGAAGGCGTCTATCTGAACTCCCTCAAGCAGGAAGGCCAGCGCGTGGCGCTGAACGGCTATGCGCAATCGAACGAACGGGTGTCGGAGCTGCTGCGCAACCTGAGCAACAACTCGGCCTGGCTGGAACGTCCCGACCTGGTCGAAATCCGTGCCGCGGTGATCGGCACCGGGCGCGACAGCAAGCACGTCTTCGCGTTTACCGTCAATGTCGGGATCAAGCGGCCGTCTGACAAGGATGCCAAAGATGGTGCGGCGACCCCGAAAAATGCAGTTGCAGCTGTGGCCGGCACCGGCGCTCCAGCCGCAACCTTGAAATGAGAGACGCGCAATGACCGATCTGAATAATTTGGGCGCGTCGCTGGGCGCGCAGTTTCGCGGACTGAATGGCCGCCATCCCGGCCAATGGCCGATCGCGCCGCGCATCTTGTCTGGCATCGGCGTATTCCTGCTGGTGCTGGTGGTCGGCTGGTTTTTTTACTGGAGCGACCAGCAGGATACGCTCAACGCCGGCGAGCAACAGGAAGTCCAGCTGAAAGAACAGTACAAGTCGAAGATCCAGCAAGCCATCAACCTGGACGCCCTGCAGAAGCAAAAGCTGCAGGTCGCCGACTATGTTGCGACCCTGGAGAAGCAACTGCCGAGCAAGGCGGAGATGGATGCGCTGCTGTCCGATATCAACCAGGCTGGCCTGGGACGTGGCTTGCAGTTTGAGCTGTTCAAGCCCGGCCAGGTGGTGGTGAAGGATTACTACGCCGAGCTGCCGATCAACATCAAGGTTACCGGCAGTTATCACGACGTCGGTTCGTTCGCCAGCGACATTGCCAACCTGCCGCGTATCGTGACCTTGAATAACATGAATCTGGTGACTGGCAAGGACGGCGTCCTGAGCCTGGATGCGATTGCCAAGACCTTCCGCTACCTGGATAAGGACGAAGTCGCTGAGCAGCGCAAGACTGCGAACGCAGCTAAACAGAAAGGTCAAAAATGACGTTTTTTCGTATTGGGCGTCTGACCCGGGTGACATTTTTTGTCGTATTCATCTCAACTTTGTCAGGTTGCGGCGACAGCGGCGTGCAGGAACTGAAAGACTGGATGGCCGACGTCAAGAGCCATACCAAGGTGGGGATTCCGAAACTGACCGAGCCGAAGAAGTTCATTCCGTTCATCTATGCGAGCGCGACCAGCGTCGATCCTTATAACCCCAACAAGCTGCTGGTGGCGTTTGCCAAGCTGCAGGGCAAGTCCAACGGCTTGAAGCCGAATATGGACCGGCGTCGCGAAACGCTGGAGAACTATCCCCTGGATACCATCAAGATGGTCGGCACCCTGCAAAAGGTGGGATTGAGCTACGCCTTGCTGCAAGTCGACAAGACGGTATTCCAGGCCAAAGTGGGTAATTACATTGGACAGAATTTCGGCATGGTCACCAGCATCACCGAATCTGAAATCAATCTGAAAGAAATCGTACAAGACGCGTCCGGCGAATGGGTCGAGCGCGAAGCCAAGTTAGCGTTGCAGGAGAGCACAAAATGATTGCAGCAGGAAAAAAATTAGTTGGCCTGGGCGTGAGTCGGCTGAGCAGGATTCGACAGAAAGCGCTGATGCTGGGCACGTTGCTATGCATGGTCGGGTTTGGCGTTTCCGCAACGGCAGCCGAAAGCAATGCCATCACGTCGATCAGCGCCAATCAGCAAGGCGCCAATGTGATCGTCAAGATCAACTTCAAGCGCCCGCTGAGCGCACAGCCGACAGCGTTCTCCATTTTGAGTCCGGCACGGATTGCCTTCGACTTTGTCGGCGTCGGCAATGCTACCGGCAAAACCTCGCAGGACATCAGCCTGGGCGATGTGCGCAATGTATTGGTGGCGCAAGCCGATGATCGCTCGCGCTTGGTATTCAATCTGAAGCGCTCTTTGTCCTATGCGACGGCGATGGATGGTAATGCCTTGGTTGTCACGATCGATGGTTCGGGCAGCCTGGCATCTCCGGTAAATGCTGCCGGCATGCCGGTGCAGCCTGCAGCCAAGACGGCCATGGCTGCTGCGCCTGCTGTGGCACCTTTGTTGAATGGCAAACCGGCGCTGCGCGACATTGATTTCCGTCGTGGTACTGCAGGCGAAGGCCGGGTCGTGATTGACTTGCCGAACGCGCAGGTCGGCGTCGATGTTCGTCAACAAGGCCAGACAATTGTGGTTGATTTCCTCAAGACAAGTTTGCCTGACGTCCTGCGCCGCAAGCTGGACGTGGGCGATTTCGGCACACCGGTCAAGACCATCAGCACCGTGACCCAGGGTGAAAATGTGCGCATGATCATCGAGCCGAAAGGGCTGTGGGAGCAAAGCGCTTATCAAAGCGACAGCCAACTGGTGATCGAAGTCAAGCCACTCAAGGAAGATCCGAACAAGCTGGCGCAAGGCGCCCAGGGTTACCGCGGCGACAAGCTGTCCCTGAATTTCCAGAACGTTGAAGTACGTTCGGTGCTGCAAGTGATTGCCGATTTTACCGGTTTGAACATCATTACCAGCGATACCGTTGGCGGCAACCTCACCTTGCGCTTGAAAGATGTGCCTTGGGACCAGGCTCTGGATATCGTAATGCAGGCCAAGGGCCTGGACATGCGCAAGAACGGCACGGTCATCTGGATTGCACCCAAGGATGAGCTGCTGACCAAAGAGAAGCTGGAACTCGAGCAGCGCTCGCAGATTGCCGAACTGGAGCCATTGCGTACCGAGTCATTCCAGTTGAACTATCAAAAAGCCGATGCCTTCAAGAAGATCTTAGGCGTCGACGATGCTGGCGGCGGAGCCGGCGGAGGCAAGAAAAACAGCATTTTGTCATCGCGCGGCAGCGCAGTGATCGATCCGCGCACCAACCAGCTGTTCGTGACCGATACGCCGACCATCTTGCAAAACATCCGCAATCTGGTGCAAAAGGTCGACGTTGCCTCGCGCCAGGTATTGATCGAAGCGCGCATGGTTGAAGCGAACGACGGCTTCAGCCGCAATCTGGGCGCCAAGCTGGGTTTTGGTTTCAACAGCCGCAATGTGAGCTCCGGCGGTACTCAACTCACTCCAACTACGGCAACCAACGGCGCGATTCCGGGCACCGGCGGAAATTCGGTGAATTTACCGGCAGCTCCGGCGACTGGCACCGCAGGCTCTGTTGCCTTGACCTTGTTCAACTCCGCTGCCTCGAAATTCATCAGTCTTGAATTGTCTGCATTGGAAGCCGACGGCGACGGCAAGATCATTTCCAGCCCGCGTGTAGTTACCGCTGACCAGCAAAAAGCCTTGATTGAGCAAGGGGTAGAAATTCCTTATCAAAACGCTACCAGCAGTGGCGCCACTTCGGTTGAGTTCAAGAAAGCCAACCTGAAACTGGAAGTCACCCCGCAAATCACGCCGGACGGTAATGTTATCCTGACCGTTGACGTCACCAATGACAGCGTTGGCGATGTGGTGCCGGGCGGCGTTTCAATCAATACCAAGCATGTCCAGACCCAGGTCCAGGTTGAAAACGGCGGTACCGTGGTGATTGGCGGTATCTATACACAGCAGGTTACAAACGCCGTTAGTAAAGTGCCACTACTTGGAGATATTCCAGTTCTGGGTTATCTTTTCAAAAACTCCGCAGTTACTAACAAACGAACTGAATTATTGATTTTCCTGACACCGAAAGTTGTCATCGACCGTATCGCTGCGCACTGATCCAATTGCACAGGGACACCGGCTTGATGCCGGTGTCCGCACATGAGCAAAAGGTTAAGTAGTGAAATGGTAAGGTACACAGGCAATATCTTTCTGGTAGGCCTGATGGGCGCGGGCAAGACTACGGTTGGCCGTGCCCTGGCAAGAAAACTCAACAAGCTTTTCATTGATTCCGACCACGAAATCGAGGCGCGTACCGGCGTCTCGATTCCTTTGATTTTCGAAATCGAAGGGGAAGAAAGCTTTCGTCAGCGCGAGACTGAAGTCATCCGTGACCTGAGCGCCCGCAGCGGCATCGTGCTGGCGACCGGCGGCGGCGCCATCATGCGTGCCGAAAACCGCGAATACCTGAAGACCCGCGGCACTGTGATCTACCTGCGTGCCAGCATCCACAACATCCTCCAGCGCACCAGCCGCGACAAGAACCGTCCCCTGCTGCAGACCGCCGATCCGCGCCGCCGTCTGGAAGAGCTGTCGCGCCAGCGCGAGCCGTATTATCGTGAAGTTGCGGACATAGTCATCGATACCGGCCGACCTAACGTACAATTCCTGGTACACAGTATCTTGAGCCAGCTGGATGTGCAGCCCGACGACCTTGAACCAGGGAGCGGGCAGACACCGCCGGCCGGCGCCGGCAACCTCGGGCAGGCCAGTGGCCCAGCCCACCAGACATCACATTTTCTTATGAACCAGCAGTCGACCCCTTCGGCCCCAGTATCGGCCCCGGCCATCACGCTCCAGGTAGAACTGGGCGAGCGCAGCTATCCGATTGAAATCGGACCGTCCCTGCTGGCTGACCGTGAGCGCATTGCCCGCCTGATCAGTGGCAAGCAGGTAGTGGTGGTGACCAACACCGTGGTCGCGCCGCTCTATCTTGAGCGCGTCAGTCAGACCCTGCGCGATGCCGGCAAGAGCGTGCTGGAAATCGTCCTGCCGGATGGCGAGGAAGAAAAGAACTGGGCCAGCCTGATGCAGATCTTCGATCGCCTGCTGGCCGCCAAATGCGATCGCAAGACCACCCTGATCGCCCTTGGCGGCGGCGTGATCGGCGACCTCACCGGTTTTGCCGCATCCGCCTACATGCGTGGCGTGCCCTTCGTGCAGATCCCGACCACCTTGCTGGCGCAAGTCGATTCCTCGGTTGGCGGCAAGACCGGGATCAACCATCCGCTCGGCAAGAACATGATCGGCGCCTTTTACCAGCCGCAGGCGGTGATCGCCGATACCATGACCCTGCATACCTTGCCGGAACGCGAGCTGTCCGCCGGTCTCGCCGAGGTGATCAAATACGGCGCCGTGATCGACGCCGAATTTTTCAAATGGATAGAAAACAATATCGATAAGCTGATGGCGCGCGACAACGCCGCGCTGGCTTACGCGATCCGCCGTTCCTGCGAACTGAAAGCCGACGTCGTGCGCCAGGATGAGCGCGAGGGGGGCTTGCGCGCGATCCTGAATTTCGGCCATACCTTTGGCCACGCGATCGAATCCGGCCTGGGCTACGGCAAGTGGCTGCACGGCGAAGCGGTCGGCTGCGGCATGGTGATGGCGGCCGATCTGTCGCACCGGCTCGGTCATATCGATGCTATCGACAAGGAAAGAGTGTGCGCACTGGTGCGCGCCGCCGGCTTGCCGACCGAGGCGCCCAACCTGGGCGCCCAGCGCTGGCTGGAGCTGATGCAGATCGACAAGAAGAACGAAGATGGCCAGATCAAGTTCATCCTGATGAAGCCGCTGGGCAGCCATCTGATCACTGGCGCGCCGCCAGAGGCGCTGCTGGCGACCCTTCAGCAACTCGCTTCCGGAGACCTGCCGCGATGAATCAAGAAACGTCGCTTGCTCCCTACGCCGCACATTCTGCGCAGTCGCGAGGACGTTTGGTTGTCGAAGAATCGCCCGGCTCGCGTACTGAATTCCAGCGCGACCGCGACCGCATCATCCATTGCACCGCCTTTCGCCGGCTGGAATACAAGACTCAGGTATTCGTCAACCACGAAGGCGACCTGTTCCGCACGCGCCTGACGCACAGCATCGAAGTCGCGCAGATCGCCCGCTCCATCGCCCGCAACCTGCAATTGAACGAAGACCTGGTGGAAGCCATCTCGCTGGCCCACGATCTCGGCCACACCCCGTTCGGCCACGCCGGCCAGGATGCCTTGAATGACTGCATGGAGGCCCATGGCGGCTTCGAACACAATCTGCAGAGCCTGCGGGTGGTGGACAAGCTGGAACAGCGCTACGGCGCGTTTGACGGCTTGAACCTGATGTTCGAGACGCGCGAGGGCATCCTCAAGCATTGCTCGCTGGCCAATGCCAAGAAACTGGGCATAACGGCCAGCGCTTCATCCTCCGCAAGCAGCCGACGCTGGAAGCGCAGGTGGCCAACCTGGCCGATGAGATCGCCTACAACAACCACGATATCGACGATGGCTTGCGCTCGGGTTTGCTGACCCTGGAGCAGATGAACCAGATCGATTTCTATGCGCAGCACAGCCGCCAGGTCGAACAGCTGTTCCCGGGCCTAGGCGGACGCAGGGCGATCAATGAAACCATCCGGCGCATGATCAATGCCTTGATCAGCGACCTGATCCAGACTTCGCAGCAGCGTATCCTGGACGCCAGGCTGCAGACGGTCGACGATGTGCGCAATGCAGCGCCGCTGATTGCCTTCTCCGACGGCATGGCGCAGCAAGCCGCCTTACTGAAGCGCTTCCTGCGCGAAAACCTGTATCGCCATTACCTGGTCAACCGCATGACGGCCAAGGCGCGCCGTATCGTCGCCGAACTGTATGCCTGCTTCAGCGCCGAACCGTCATTGCTGCCGCCGGACTATCAGCTGGACCAGCGCGGATCGGAACCGCAGCCGCAGGCGCGCGAAATTGCCGACTATATCGCCGGCATGACTGACCGTTATGCAATCCGCGAACACCGGCGTCTGTTCCTGGTGGATGAAGGGCATCTCTAAGCACCGCACGACGTAGTACTTTTGTTTCTTGATTGATTAACAAATCTGCTTAACAAACGAGTTGGGTTAGACTTTGGCGTCATCTGCTTATTGTTCATTTCACTACTTCAAGGATCATCATGCGACCTCTATATAAAACAGCAATCACATTGAGCCTGGCGGTCACGGCATCGGCGGCGTTTGCGCTGTCATTGAGCGACCTCAGCAACCAGGACGCCAGCAGCGGCTTGAAAGCCGCTCTGCAGAAAGGCGCCGACGTCGCGGTGTCCAAGCTGGGTGTCGAGAACGGCTTCCTGAACAACGACAAGGTCAAGATCGGCTTGCCTAGCGTGCTGGACAAAGCCATGCCTCTGCTGCGCATGACTGGCCAGGGCCAGAAACTGGACGACCTGGTGGTGTCGATGAACCATGCCGCGGAACAGGCGGTGCCGTTGGCCAAGCCCTTGCTGCTGAATGCAGTCAAATCGATGTCGGTGACCGACGCCAAGAACATCTTGACCGGCGGCGATACTTCGGTGACCGATTTCTTCAAGCAGAAAACATCGGCGCAGCTGGGCGAGAAATTCCTGCCTATCGTCAAGGGCGTGACCGATCGCAACGGCCTGTCGGCGCAATACAATTCGGTCATGGGACAAGTCGGCAAGACCGGCATGGTGCCGGCCCAGCAAAGCACGGTGGAAGGTTATGTCACGCAGCGCGCGCTGGATGGCTTGTACACCATCATCGGCGATGAAGAGAAGGCCATACGCCAGGATCCGGTCGGCGCCGGCAGCGCGATTATAGGCAAGGTGTTCGGCGCACTGAAATAAGCGCACCCTATAGCGATAAACAGTAATATGGTTTGAAAATAACAAAGGGCGCATTAACTGCGCCCTTGTTCATTCTATTGGCGCCAGCTAGTCAGCTGCAGCGCCCGGATTGGCGGCCGGTTCAGGTCGTGGCGGGGAGTTCTTCCGGCAGATGCTTGATCGCATCGTGCTGGTGATCCTGCATCTTGTCCTTGTACTTGATGACCTGGCGGTCGAGCTTGTCGACCAGGGTATCAATGGCGGCATAAAGATCGTGAGCAATGCTTTCGGCATGCAAATCTTTTCCCTTTACGCGCAGCGTAATGTCGGCTTTTTGGCGCTTTTCTTTTTCAGTGATTTTGTCGACGCTCAGGATCACGCTGATATCGATGACCTGGTCGAAATGGCGTTTGATACGCTCTAGTTTGCTTTGTACATATTCGCGAATGGCAGGGGTTACCTCGAGGTGATGCCCACTGATGGTGAAGTTCATACAGCGCTCCTATCAAGAATATTGCTGGCGGTTCTGAACAGACTGCATTGAATCTTTAGGCGAACAATCCGCGAGGGATCGTCCTGGCAAGAATCTTTAAACTACAAACAGCCGTGATGTCGGAACATAGCAAGGGTAAGCTTAACAATCAAACCAGAAAAAACTACAAGGCCTTGCGCAGATTAACAGACGGAATTTTTAGTGCTTCGCGATATTTTGCGACGGTGCGGCGGGCGACCACCATACCTTGTTCCGCAAGCATGTCGGCAATCTTGCTGTCAGAGAAAGGATTTCTTGAATCTTCCGCTCCTATGAGTTGCTTAATGAGTGCCCTGATTGCTGTTGAGGAAGCCTCTCCACCTGCCTCAGTAGCAACATGGCTGCCGAAGAAATACTTCAGTTCAAACATCCCGTGGGGAGTGAGCATGTATTTCTGAGTGGTCACACGTGAAATAGTACTCTCGTGTAGACCCAGTGTATCAGCTATTTCGCGCAACACAAGCGGACGCATGGCGACCGCGCCATGGGAAAAGAAGTTCCTTTGACGCTCCACAATGGCTTGTGCAACGCGCAAAATGGTGTCGAAGCGCTGCCGCATATTCTTGATCAGCCACTTGGCTTCCTGCAGCTGTGAAGTGAGTGCGCCATCGCCCTTGCTTTGCTTCAGGATGTTGGCATACAAGACATTTACCCTCAGTCTTGGCATGACGTCATTGTTCAGCATCACCTGCCAGCCTTGCTTGCTGCGCCTGACGATCACGTCCGGCACCACATAGTCGGAGGCATTGGCAGCGAACGGTGCGCCAGGATGGGGATTGCACTGCTTGATGACGGTTTGCGCTTCGCGCAGGTCCTCGTCGTCGCAATCCAGGGCTTTCTTGATTTTATTGAAATCGCGCTGGGCAAACAGCGCCAGGTGTTCTTGCACAATCGCCAACGCCAGGCGGCGCGTGACGAATGGCACTTTGACAAAACGCTTGATCTGCAAGCCCAGGCATTCCGGCGCGTTGCGCGCGCCGACTCCGGCCGGATCGAAGCTCTGCACCATCTTCAGCGCCATCGACAGCTCTTCGAGGGCGATCTCCAATTCGGGCGGCAAGCGCTCCAGGATTTCTTCCAGCGACTCTTCCAGGTAGCCGTTGTCGTCCAGCGCATCGATCACCAGCTCGACCAGCGCGCGGTCGCGCAAGTCGCGCATGGCTTCGCGCATCTGCTGCAGCAGATGTTCGCGCAGCGTCGATTCATGCGCTTCCAGCTGCGGCCGCGCGTCTTCGTCGTCCGAGCTTTTCGCACTGCGCGAGATATCGTCGAAACTCCAGTCGCTGTCGGCATTGTCAGGGCTGCTGTCGGCGGCCGCCGGCGCCTCCAGGCTGGCTTCGCTTTCGGTCGGCGAGCTGCTGACTTCGCTGTCGCCGGTCGGCGCCTCCATGGTCGAGGCCGTGCCGCTGATGGCGCCGTCGGCCAGCAGCCGCACCGAGTTGTCGAGCGGATCGTCGACCCGTTCCAGCATCGGATTGTCCGACAGGATCTGTTCCAGTTCCTGATGCAACTCAAGCGTGGACAGCTGCAGCAGACGGATCGACTGCTGCAGCTGGGGCGTCAGCGCAAGATGTTGAGAGGTGCGTAGCTGGAGTGATTGTTTCATGGCTTCCGTGCGGACAATTCACTTCTGTTATTTGTTGTACGGAGTTTAAGAGCCGCGCTGGCGCGGCGAATTAATCTGCCTGCAATGACATCGTTCTCAAGCCATGGAATTACATGCGGAAATGCTCGCCCAGGTAAACCCGCCGCACCGATTCGTCGGCGATGATGTCGTCCGGACTGCCGCTGGCCAGCACGGCGCCCTGGTTGATGATATAGGCGCGGTCGCAGATGCCCAGCGTTTCGCGCACATTGTGATCGGTGATCAGGACGCCGATGCCGCGTTCCTTGAGGAAGCGGACGATGCGCTGGATCTCGATCACGGCGATCGGATCGATGCCGGCGAACGGTTCGTCCAGCAGCACGAAGCGCGGATTGGTGGCGAGCGCGCGGGCGATTTCGACGCGCCGCCGTTCGCCGCCGGAGAGCGACAAGGCCTGGTTTTCGCGCAGCTTTTCGATCTGCAGTTCGTGCAGCAGCTTGTTGAGCTGTTCTTCGATCTCTGCCTTGCTGAGCGCCTTGCCATTGGGACGCTGCAGTTCCAGCACGGCGCGGATATTGTCTTCCACCGTCAGCTTGCGGAACACCGATGCTTCCTGCGGCAGGTAGGACAAGCCCAGCACCGCGCGGCGATGGATCGGCAGGCGTGAAATATCGACGCCGTCGAGGTCGATCTCGCCGCCATCCGAAGGCACCAGGCCGACGATCATGTAGAACGAGGTGGTCTTGCCGGCGCCGTTCGGCCCCAGCAGACCAACCACTTCGCCGCAATGCACTTCGAGCGAGACGTCATGGACTACCTGGCGCGCGCCATAGCTCTTCTGCAAGCCCCTGACAATCAGCGTGCTAGGGGCGCTCATTGCGGCGCCTTTGGCCGTGGCTGGATGACGGCGCGAATGCGGCCGGCGCCGGGCTGGCTGACGCCGTTGACGGTGTTGTTGACGGAATAGAATTCGGTGCGGCTGTCGTAGGAAATGAACTCGCCGTTGACTTCGTCGGTCGGCTTGTCGCCTTGCAGGCGGCGCATCTGCGCCTTGGAGAACAGCTTGGTGATTTCAGTCTTGCCATCGTATTCGATGCGTTCGGCGTGGCCGTCGATCCACAGGTCCGGGCCGCCGTCGCGCTTTTGCTTGAAAGTGGCTAGCTTGCCCGGATCCGCATACAAGGTGGCGAACTGATAGCCGGAAGGATCGGTGGTCACCACCACGCGGTCGGCTTTCATGATCAGCGTGCCGCGGGTCAGCACGACATTGCCGGTAGCGACGTTGACTTGCTTGACGTCGTCGTAGGTCAGGGTATCGGAGTCAATCAGCGTCGGCTTCTCGGAATCGGCTTTTTCTGCACGGGCGACGCCGATGGCGCCAAGCAGCAACAGAGAGAGAAAAAATATTCGTTTCATGAAAAATCCTGGGTAATGAATCGGGAACTGCATGGTCTTGCCTGCCTGCTATTTTGCTGCTGCACGCGGTGCACTGCGCAAGACGCCGTGCACCTTGCTGAATAGCTTCAGTTCGCGTGTGGAGTTATTGAAATGCATGCCGGTGCCGTTCAGGGTCGACAAGCCCAAGGTGAGTTCCACCGGCTTGTCGGTTTCCATGATGTCGTCGTCCGGCAACAGCAGCAGATATTCGGATTTCAGATGAAAATTGTCGGCCAGCGGCGTCTTCGGCCGGTCGGCGTTGACATTCTCGTACAGATGCACCTTGCTGTTATTGTCTTCGATCATGGCGCGGTTGGCGACCAGGTTCATTGGCGGCTTTTCCTTGTCCAGGCTGTGGATCACCGGCTTTTGCACATCGAAGGAATCGTTGACCGGATTGTGCGTCAGCAGGTCGCCCGAGATGTTGTAGCGCGGCTGGCCATTGGGCGCCATCTGCACATAGTTGAAATGCTCGACGTAATAGTCGGGTTCGGTGCGCGCCGGTTTCGGCAGCGAGTCTTCGGTATTCTTGTGCATGACTTGCAGCAGCCAGAAGCTGCCCAGGGCCAGCAGGATGAACAATACCAGCAGCAGCATGAAGCGAAAGCGGTAAGTGGTGCGGAGATTTTTCATGCCTGGGTTTCGCCCGTCCGGTTGTTGCGCAGATAGGCTGCCAGCGTGGCGTCGTAGGTATTCTGCACCTGCATGATCAGGTCGCAGATCTCGCGCGCCGCGCCGTGGCCGCCGCTGGCCTGCGTCACGTAATGCACGCGTGAGCGGACGTCGCGATGGCCGTTCGGCACGCTGACCGCGAAGCCGGCCTGCGACAGGATAGGCAAGTCGATCACATCGTCGCCGATGAAGCCGCAATCGGCGGCGCTCAGCTGCAGTTGTTCCAGCAGTTTGACAAACGCGGCGTACTTGTCGTGCACGCCTTGCTGGACATGGGCGATGCCGAGGTCGCTGGCGCGGCGGCTGACGATGGCCGACTGCCGTGCGCTGATGATAGCGGTGGCGACGCCGCTTTGCTGCAACTGCTTGATGCCGTGGCCGTCCAGCGCATTGAAGCGCTTGAGCTGCTCGCCGTCGGCGCCGTACAGCAGGCCGCCGTCGGTCAGGATGCCGTCGACATCGAAAATCATCAGGCGCACGCGCGCCGCGCGCGCTTTCACATCGGCGCTCAACAAATCGGCAGTCACGTCGGCGCCGTTGCGCGGCAAGTCGGCTGTCATCAGATCACCTTGGCGCGGGTCAGGTCGTGGATATGCAATGCGCCGACCAGCTTGCCGCCGGCGTCGGTCACCAGCAGCTGGTTGATGCGGTACTGCTCCATCATTTGCACGGCGTCCACCGCCAGCTGATCGGCGCCTATGGTGCGCGGATTGGCGTGCATGACGTCGGCGATGGTGAGCTTGGTGAAGTCTTGCACCTGCTCGATCAGGCGCCGCAGGTCGCCGTCGGTAAACACGCCGACGGCATGGAAGTTCTCGTCGACCACGGCAGTCATGGCGATACCCTTGCGGGTGATTTCCAGCAGCGCCACTGATAGCGAGACCTCCGCCGTCACCGCAGGAATCGCATCGCCGCTGCGCATGACGTCGCGCACATGGGTCAGCAGGCGCCGTCCCAGCGCGCCGCCCGGATGCGAGCGGGCGAAGTCTTCTTCGCGGAAGCCGCGCGCGTCCAGCAGCGCCACCGCCAGGGCGTCGCCCATGGCCAGGGTGGCGGTAGTGCTGGCGGTCGGCGCCAGGTTCAAAGGACAGGCTTCCTGCGCCACTGCCACGTTCAGGTGCACATTGGCGAGTTGCGCCAGCGCCGACTCCGGCTTGCCGGTCATGGCGATCAGGGTGGCGCCCATGCGCTTGATGATAGGGACAATGGCCATCAGCTCGGCGGTTTCGCCGGAATTGGAAATGGCGATGAAGGTATCGTGCTCGGTCACCATGCCGAGGTCGCCATGGGCCGCTTCGGCCGGATGGATGAACAGGGCCGGCGTGCCGGTGGACGACAGCGTGGCGGCGATCTTGCGCGCGATGTGGCCGGATTTTCCTATGCCGGACACCACCACCCGGCCGCTGCAGCCGAGCAGCAGGGCGATGGTCTGGGCGAAAGGATCGTCGTGGGCGTCGGAAATCCGGTTTTTCAATGCAATGATGGCATCGGCTTCGATTTGCAGGGTGCTGCGGGCAAGCTCCAGCGCACGTCCGGCATCGAATGCCGCGGGCAAGCTTTTGGGTGAATTTGGGGTGTCGGGTAGAGTCATCCCGAAAGTATAAACGAAATCCTAAAGCAAAAAACTTGCCAGTCTTGTTCGGCTTCAATTAATCTGTGTTCAGCCTTTCCCTTTTCGCTCTTGCTGCAACATAATATTGGCATTAAGTTAATTTAAAATTTAGGCGCGCATGCTTTCCGGACTTGAACTGACAATTTTGCTGCTAGGCTCGGCAGTGCTGGGCGTAGTGGCTTTCCGCAGTTTCCACTTGCCGCCGATGCTAGGCTATCTGGTGGTGGGGATCCTGATCGGTCCGCACGCGCTCGGGTTTGCCGAAGACAACGCCACCACCCACGCGCTGGCGGAATTCGGCGTCGTGTTCCTGATGTTCTCGATCGGCCTTGAATTTTCCCTGCCGAAACTGACGGCGATGCGCCACATCGTGTTTGGCCTCGGCATGGCGCAGGTGCTGCTGACCATCGGCGCCACCATGCTGTTCAGCTGGATGACGGCGCTGATCCTGCCGCAATATGTCAATATCAGTTGGCAGGGGGCGTTCGCCCTGGGTGGCGCACTCACCATGTCGTCCACCGCCATCGTCTCCAAGCTGCTGACGGAAAGAATGGAGCTGGAGAGCGAACATGGACGCCGCATCATCGGCATCCTGCTGTTCCAGGACTTGGCGCTGGTGCCGTTGCTGATTGTGGTGCCGGCGCTGGCCGAGCATAGCGGCAACCTGCTGGCGACGCTGGCCTGGGCCAGCGGCAAGGCGGTGCTGGTGCTGGCCCTGCTGCTGTTCTTCGGCCAGAAGCTGATGCGGCGCTGGTTCCAGATCGTGGTGCGGCGCCGCTCGCAGGAACTGTTCATGCTGAACCTGCTGCTGATCACCCTGGCCGCCGCCTGGATTACCGAGCGCGCTGGCCTGTCGCTGGCGCTGGGCGCCTTCATCGCCGGCATGCTGATCTCGGAAACCGAATACAAGCATCAGGTGGAAGAAGACATCAAATCCTTCCGCGACGTGCTGCTGGGCTTGTTCTTCATCACCATCGGCATGCTGCTCAACCTGCGCCTGGTGATGGAACACTGGTGGCTGGTATTGCTGCTGCTGATCGGCCCGGTATTGCTTAAGTTCGCGCTGATCGCCGGCCTTGCCAAGCTGTTCCGTTCGTCCACCGGCGTGGCCCTGCGCACCGGGCTGGCGCTGGCGCAGGCGGGCGAATTCGGCTTCGTGCTGCTGAACCAGGCCGGCGGCCTGCAGCTGGTCGATCCTTTGCTGGTGCAGCTGATCCTGGCGTCGATGGTGCTGTCGATGCTGGCCGCGCCCTTTATCCTGGCCAAGTCCGACGTCATCGTCATGAAGCTGTCTGCCAATGAATGGATGATGCAGTCGCTGGCGCTGACCCAGATCGCCACCCGCACCATGTCGACCAAGAAGCATGTGATCATCGCCGGCTTCGGCCGCAGCGGGCAGAGCCTGGCCAAGCTGCTGGAAGAGGAGGGCATCGGTTATCACGCCCTCGATCTGGATCCGGACCGCGTGCGCGATGCGCGTGCCGCCGGCGCCCACGTTTCCTACGGCGACGCCTCGCGCCGCGAAAGCCTGGTAGCGGCCGGGGTGCACCGCGCCGCCGCCCTGGTCATCACTTACGCCAGTACGCCGTCGGCCTTGAAGGTACTGCATCACGTCAGCGAACTGGCGCCGACTTTGCCGGTGATCGTGCGCAGCTATGACGATACCGATCTCGACAAGCTGCGCGCCGCCGGCGCCACCGAAGTGGTGCCGGAAGCGCTGGAAGGCAGCCTGATGCTGGCCTCGCATGCGCTGGTCATGCTGGGCGTGCCGCTGCGGCGAGTGGTGCACCGGGTGCAAGCCTCGCGCGATGAGCGCTATGCCTCCCTGCGCGGCTTTTTCCACGGTGTCGACGATGCCCCCGACGCTGCCGATCACTTGCAGGTGCGCCTGCATACGGTGGCGCTGCCGGACGGCGCCCGGGCGATCGGCCGTAGCCTGGCCTGGCTGGGGTTGCCGGAAATGGGGGCGGAAATTACCGCATTGCGGCGCGGACGCAGCGGCATCGCCATTACGCCGGAGGCGGTGTTGCAGGCTGGAGACATTGTTGTCCTGCGCGGCGCTGCGGAAGCGATCTCACGCGCCGAGGGACGTTTGCTGCAGGCGTGGAGCAGCGCCAGCCAGCACAGCGACGAAGATCTTTGAAATAAGCCGGGAAATCCGAGATTGCCGGAATTTCCGGGAAGACAACACAAAATGCCAGTCTGGTTTGCGCCTTTGTAAAATATTTTAAATAATACCCATTCTCATTCAATCGGCAATTACAATACCCATCTTTTAAGGGCAGGTGTGGGATTGTGAAAAAGGCGCTACGTCACTGGTTGGTCAAATTGCACCGCTACAGCGGCTTGCTGCTATCCCTGTTCATCGTCATGGCCGGCCTGACCGGCGCTGCGCTGGCTTTCAACGATGAAATCGACGCCTGGCTCAATCCCCAGTTCTACCACCTTGCAGCTAGCGGACCGCACCAGCCTATCGATGCGCTGGCGGCCAAGGTCGCGCAGGATTATCCGCAGGCCCGTCTGGCCTTCTTTTCAATGGAGGCGGATGCCGACGCCCCGCTGCAAGCAAGGCTGCGCGCGCGCCATGAAGATGAGGCACTGGCAGTCGACACGGTGTTCATCGATCCGGTCACCGCCGCGGTGATTGGCGAGCGCAATACCAAGGCAGTCGGCCTGGGGCCGCAAAACCTGATGCCCTTCCTGTTCCGCCTGCATCGCTATCTGTTGCTGGACAAGCCCGGCGCCATCATTTCCGGCAGCCTCGGCCTGCTGTGGCTGGCGACGCTGCTGATCGGCTTTGCGCTGGCCTGGCCCAAGCACCGCAGCGGCTGGCGCAAGGCGCTCTCGATCAAGCGCGGCGCCGGCGGTTTCCGCCTGATGTATGACTTGCACCGCTCGGTCGGCCTGGTGGCCGGCGTGCTGCTGGTGATAACCGCGTTTACCGGCGCCGTGATGAATCTGCCGGATGTGGCGCGACCCATGGTTTCCAGCCTGTCGCCGCTGACCAAACCGCCGAAATCCTCGGCGCATGAAGGCAAGCCGCAGATCAGCTGGCAGCAGGCGCTGGCCTCGGCCCAGGCCAGCATGCCGCTGGCGGTGCCGGTGCGCATTGCGCGCGATGACAAGCACAGCCTGTATCAGATCCGCATGCTCAAGCGCGACGATATCCAGGACAGCGGCAGCGTGCGGGTCTTCGTCGACGCCGTCGACGGCCAGGTGCTGCGCGCGCTTGATCCTCTCAAGGGCTCGGCCGGCGACGCCTTCATCGGCGTCCAGTACGGTTTGCATACCGGCCAGCTGCTAGGCTTGCCGGGCAAGATACTGGTTGCTTTCCTGGGTTTGCTGCCGCTGTTGTTTACGATTACCGGCATCGCCATCTGGCTGAAAAAACGCAAATCGGAAACGATTGTGCGCGCCCGCCATTTGCACAAGGCCTGAGCGGCGCCGAACTATTTTTTTTGCCGCAGCCGGCCATAGAGCCAGCCAGTCTTGCTGCCGCTGAGCGTCAGCGCCATCTGCTGGCGCGCCACAGGCAGGCGGCAGACCGGACCGAGGGCGATGTCGCGCAAGCTGCTGGCGATGCGCGAGTCGGATTGAAAGAAGGGCGTCAGCAGCTTGCTGGCACCCTGGTAGTAACGTAAATGGGGACGGCGCCGCTGCGAGTACAGCGCCAGCGCCGGCTCTACCTGCGAGCTGTCGGCAAAACATTGCGCCAGCGTCATGGCGTCGACCAGCGCCAGGTTGGCGCCTTGCCCCAGTTGCGGGCTGGTGGCATGGGCGCAGTCGCCGATACAGACCACGCGGCCGTCGTGCCAGTGACGCATCTGCACATCGGCGTAGCGTGCGAAGGTGAGCTGCTCAGGCCTGTGTATATGTTCCAGAATCGGCGCTACCGCCGGCGCCAGCGTCAGCACGGTTTTCTTCCAGGCCGCCAGACCCTGTTCCTGCCAATGCGACAGGCGGTCCGCGCGCAAGCTCCAGAACAGGCTGAGAATCGGTTGCGTCATTTCCTGGTAGGCGAATCCGGTCGGCATCAATCCCAGCATCTGCTGCGCATGATGGAACCACTGGCGCAAGCCGCCTTGCGTCAGGCCGTCGTCCGGCACCAGCGCCCACAATGCGCCCCAGGGGTAGGGCGTCACCTTGTGCGGAATCGCCAGCGCCGCCCGCAAGTCGGAGCGGGTGCCATCGGCAATCACGGCGCAATCGAATTCACCGGCGGCGGTCTCGCTGCCGCCGGGTGCCATGTCGCGTGAAAACAGCAAGACCTGGCCGCCGCGCTGCTCGACACGCGCGATATTGATGCCGCTGCATACCTTGATGGCGGCCGTCTTCAGCGCTTCCCACAATACGGAGAACAAGGCGCCGCGATGCAGGCCGAGGCCGAACGACTGTGCATCATGGTGGCGATAGCGCACATCCAGCACCGTGCGGCCGCCGGCCGTGGTGCCGAACAGGCGATCGTTGCGGGCGCCGTGCGCGAGGATAGGCTGCAGCAGTCCGAGCGCATCCAGCACATGCATGCCGGTAGGCTGCAGCAGGATGCCGGCGCCGACCGCGCTCGGTTGCGCCACGCGCTCGAACAGCGTGACCTGATGGCCGGCGCGCGCCAGGAACAGCGCACTGGCGGCGCCCGCGGTGCCGCCGCCGATGATGGCTATACGCTGCATGCTGGAAATTTCCGGAAGTGAATTAGCTGCTCAGCAGGATATCTTCTGAGGCGGCGGAACGGCTGCCGGGCACGGGCGGATTGCTTTTCCCATGATAGGCAAATACCACCGATTCTTTGACGCTTTCGGTATTGTTGCGGCCGGCGGCGTGGAACAGGCCGCTATGGAAAAACACCACGTCGCCCTGTTGCAGTTCAACCGATTTTCCCTGTGCAAACAAGGCCTGGTTGGCCGCCACTTCCGGGCGCAGGAAATCCAGCTCGTCCATCTGCTCGGGCTTGATGTCGAAACGGTGAGAACCCGGGATGAAGCGCAGGCCGCCATTGTTGGCGTTTTCGCTATCCAGCGCCAGCCAGACCGAAATCAATTCGTTGCGCGGGAACGACCAGTAGCGGATATCGCGATGCCAGCCGGTGGCGGTGCCGAAGTGCGGATGCTTGGTCATCACGCAATTATGATGCGACAAGGTCAGGCAGACCGCTTCGCCCAGCAGCAATTCCAGCATCGCCACCAGCTGCGGATTGCGAGCCCAGGCGCGATAGCTGTCGTCGCGCTGGTAGGCATTGCGCAAGCGGCGCGCGGTGCGGCCGCCGACGCTGTCGAGCGACTTCGGCGCACCGGCATAGCCGACTTCGGATTCGTATTCCAGCGGCGCCACTGCCTGCGCCAGGTGGGCGTTGGTGGTGGCCGCCATCAATTCGCAATCGGCAGCCGCGACCAGGCGCGGCAAAATCAGATAACCATCTTTTTCGAAAGCGTCGATTTGCGCTGCGGTCAGCGCCGGGGTAGTGTTGGTAGACATCGTTATCTCGTTATTGCACTCCCGGCTTCGCGGGCCGGGAATGCCTGTTTTATTTTTTCTTAGGTTTTTCCAGCAAGGGACCCAGGTACTTGCCTGTGACGCTGGCCGGATTGGCCGCCACCTGTTCCGGCGTGCCGGTAGCGATGATACGGCCGCCGCCGGCGCCGCCTTCAGGGCCAAGATCGATCAGCCAGTCCGCGGTCTTGATGACATCCAGGTTGTGTTCGATGATGACCACGGTATTGCCCTGGTTGCGCAGGCGGTGGATCACTTTTAATAGTAGATCGATGTCGTGGAAGTGCAAGCCGGTGGTTGGCTCATCCAGGATATACAGGGTGCGCCCGGTATCGCGCTTGGACAGTTCCAGCGACAGCTTGACGCGCTGCGCCTCGCCGCCGGACAGCGTGGTGGCGCTCTGGCCGAGGCGGATATAGCCGAGGCCGACATCCAGCAGCGTATGCAGCTTGCGCGCAATCACCGGCACCGGCTTGAAGAATTCATAGGCTTCTTCCACCGTCATGCCAAGCACTTCGGTGATGCTCTTGCCCTTGTAGTGCACTTCCAGCGTTTCGCGGTTGTAGCGCTTGCCGTGGCAGACGTCGCAAGGCACGTAGACATCCGGCAGGAAGTGCATTTCGACCTTTATCACGCCGTCGCCCTGGCAGGCTTCGCAGCGGCCGCCCTTGACGTTGAACGAGAAACGGCCGGCGTTGTAGCCGCGTTCCTTGGCCATCGGCACGGTCGAGAACAGATCGCGGATCGGCGTGAACAAGCCGGTGTAAGTTGCCGGGTTGGAGCGCGGCGTGCGGCCGATAGGGGCCTGGTCGACCGAGATCACCTTGTCGAAATGCTCCAGCCCGCCGATCGATTCATGCGCCGCAGGTTCCGCCTGCGAACCGTACAGATGGCGCGCGGCGGCGTGGTACAGGGTGTCGTTGACCAGCGTCGACTTGCCGGAACCGGACACGCCGGTGACGCAGGTCAGCAAGCCGACCGGCAGGTTCATGGTGACGTTCTTCAGGTTGTTGCCGGTGGCGCCGGTAATGATGAACTGACGGTCCGGATCGGCCGGCGTGCGCTTCTCCGGCACGGCGATTTTCAAGGTGCCGTTGAGGTACTTCGCGGTCAGCGATTTCTTGCTTTTGAGGATCTGCTCCAGCGTGCCTTCGGCGATCACTTCGCCGCCATGCACGCCAGCACCCAGGCCCATGTCGACTACATAGTCGGCGGTGCGGATCGCATCTTCGTCATGCTCCACCACCAGCACGCTGTTGCCGATGTCGCGCAGATGGCGCAAGGTTTCAATCAGACGGTCGTTGTCGCGCTGATGCAAGCCGATCGACGGTTCGTCCAGCACATACATGACGCCGGTCAGGCCGGAACCGATTTGCGACGCCAGGCGGATGCGCTGCGCTTCGCCGCCGGACAAAGTATCGGCGCTGCGTTCCAGCGACAGGTAGTCGAGGCCGACATTGTTGAGGAAGGTCAGGCGCGAGACGATTTCCTTGATGATGCGGTCGGCGATTTCCTTCTTGGCGCCAGTCAGCTTCAGCTTTTCAAAGAAGGTCAGCGTTTCGCGCAAGGGTGTCGCCGCGACTTCGTAAATGGCGCGTTCCTGCTTGCCGTTGCCGACCTTGACGAAGCGCGCTTCGACGCGCAGCCGGGCGCCGTGGCAGGACGGGCATTCCTTTTCATTGATGAACTTGGCCAGCTCTTCCTTGACCGCCATCGAATCGGTTTCGCGATAGCGGCGCTGCAGATTGTTGACCACGCCTTCGAAGGTGTGTTCCTTGATCACCGTGCGGCCGCGTTCGTTGACGTAGCTGAACGGAATGGTTTCCTTGCCAGAGCCGTACAGCACGGCCTGCTGGGCTTTTTCCGGCAGCTTTTCAAACGGCACGTCGATATCGAAATCGTAGTGTGCGGCGATGCTGGTCAGCATCTGGAAATAGAACTGGTTGCGGCGGTCCCAGCCCTTGACTGCACCGCTGGCCAGCGACAGGTTAGGGAAGGCGACGATGCGTTTGGGATCGAAGAATTCGATATGGCCGAGACCATCGCATTCCGGACAGGCGCCCATCGGATTGTTGAAAGAGAACAGGCGCGGCTCCAGTTCCTGCAGCGAATAACCGCAGATCGGGCAGGCGAACTTGTTGGAGTACACATGCTCGGCGCCGCTGTCCATTTCCAGCGCAACCGCACGGCCTTCCGCCAGCCGCAGCGCGGTCTCGAAACTTTCCGCCAGGCGCTGCTTGACGTCGGCCTTGACCTTCAGGCGGTCGATTACGACGTCGATGGTGTGCTTCTCGGTCTTCTTCAGCTTCGGCAGATCGTCGACTTCATAGATCTTGGCGGTGCCGGTGCCGCTCTGGATGCGGAAGCGCACGAAGCCCTGGGCTTGCATCTGCTCAAACAGGTCGACGTGCTCGCCCTTGCGATTGGCCACCACCGGCGCCAGGATCATCAGCTTGGTGTCTTCCGGCATGGCCAGCACTGCGTCCACCATCTGCGACACCGATTGTGCCGCCAGCGGCTTTTCCGGATGGTCCGGGCAATACGGCGTGCCGACGCGCGCATACAGCAGGCGCAGGTAATCGTGGATCTCGGTCACGGTGCCGACGGTGGAACGCGGATTGTGCGAAGTGGCTTTCTGCTCGATCGAAATCGCCGGCGACAAACCTTCGATCAGATCGACGTCAGGCTTCTCCATCAGCTGCAGGAACTGGCGCGCATAGGACGACAGCGATTCGACATAGCGCCGCTGGCCTTCCGCATACAGCGTGTCGAACGCCAGCGACGATTTGCCGGAACCCGACAAGCCGGTGATCACGATCAGTTTGTTGCGAGGTAAATCCAGATTGATGTTCTTGAGGTTATGCGTGCGCGCGCCTCGGATGCGGATCTCTTCCATTTACAGCTTTCAGCGTGAGTTTAAGGCCGTGTTGGCTTGTTGGAATTGCAATTTTCACGTCTGAAAGGCCTGCTGGTGCCGCTGGCGGGGCTGGTTAGCCCGCTGTCAGCCCGGCGCGGCAATGCCATATCAAACGGATCAACCTGACACTATATCAGGGTCGGGATTTTTAAGTTTATTGGGCCTGTCCTGCTCGGCCAATGTTTGCGCGGCTGACGATCAAGTTCTGGTTGACGACCAGATTCTTTTGCACCAGCAGGTTGCCGGTGCATTCCGTATCTTCGGCATTCGAGGTGACTTTGCTCGGCGCCAGGGTGACGCTGGTGCCGTCCGACAGCGTGGCCGTCAGGGTGTGCGCGGCGCTGTCGTACTGGACGACCGTCCCATCCTCATAGCGGGTTGTGTGGTGTGCCGGGTTAGTGGACGGCGATTTGTATTTATCGGAATAGATCGCCGGCAAGATAGCGGCGTTGGCGAAATCCCCCTCAGGCGACAGTACAATGACCTGTTCACCCATGGAGGGCGGAAACCAGGTCTGCGCATCGCCGGCGCGGAAAGTGATCCAGGGGCGCCATGTGGTGACGTTCTCGCCGACCTTGACGCGCACGCGCTGGGTGTCGTGATTGATATCGGCAATGGTGCCTAATCGAATCAAATTCAGGATTAAACGCAGCAGGTCGGAGTAGTCAGCAGTCATGCGTTGCATGTTGCCGGGTTGCCGGAATCGGCGCACCTGGTAGCGGGTTGATATCCCCGTTACTAACTGCCAAGGGATGTTTTACTGCGAGGCGGCATTCCAAAGTGCCGACCTAAAAACGTTGCAGCGTGGTGACTAATCAACCACGCTGCCGCGTATATTGTAGACCTCCTATCGGTAGCATCAATGAGAAGTGTGTTTGATCCCGTTGGTGCTGTTGAACCTATCTCAAAAAACTAACCAGGCTAGTACATGTCGATGCGCAACACCTGTGTAGTGTTTCCAACCGCATCGCGTCCACGAAGCTGCCAAGTACCGCTACCCCAGTCTAAACGTATCTCTTGAGAGGTTGCTGGAAGATTGCTCGGCTGTGAAATTTGTTGTTGTTGAGTCCAGGCACCACCGGATACTGTTCTACTTACGTCGAAAGAAGTGGTGTACGGAAGGAAGGAAATGATCTTTACCGTCAGTCCGTTTGCTCCATTGGCAACAGGTGGCGTCGCAATGGCGATTGAATCGAGAGGGTAGTCGAGTAAGCGTGAAGAGTCGACTATTGGCCAGTAGTAAAAACCGTTCGAACTGGCCTGTTGGTCAAAGTGAATGACTTCCCCCGGCAGGCGTACGTAAGTAGCAGGTGGTTCCGGCGAAAAGACAAATGTGTCCCATCTTTGGCGATTCTTTCCCGCGCCTGCGAATAGATTCATATTCGTAGTTACCGCATATTCCCGAAATCCATGTGGATGAGCAATGATGTAAGTGTTGACAGGGAATTTCGCACTTGGAACGCCATGCTTCACTGCTGATACGGTTGACAATTGCCCTGCCAGAGTGAGTGCATTCAATTCTCGTACGCCCAATGGCACCGTGGTCCCATTTGATAGTGTTTGGAGATAGTGTTCGTTGAACGTAGAGTCCATCCAAATCCATTTGTGGAAAGTAGGCGAGAAATATTCAAGGCCCGTATGACCTTCGACATCGACCAATCGAGCGTGCAGTCCCAAATAATTCAATATCCCCGCAGCAGCCTCGTTTTGATATGTGCAAAGCGGACTTGGCCAAGTTTTGGCGTTATTGGGGTCGTGTGACATTGTATAGTTCAGAATTCTTAGCGGTTCGTCAGCTAAGGTTGCGTACATGGGATCTCCAGTGTACTGAGCATAAAAACGAGGTAGTGATGGATCTTCCGGCCAAAACGCTGGATGTCGAAGATTGCTTGCTATCCAATCAACGACCGCTTGTGCGATTTCAAAATCGCCCGTCGGCGTTCTACCGTGTTTCGACGTCCATTGTTGAAAAACGGCCGCTTTGTATACCGAAAAATCGTTAGTCGGATCAGATCTGGCAATCGATAGATCTTGTGCCACCATTGGTTGAACATATCTAGGGAGCTCATTTTGAGTCGTAACAGCGTAACTTTGGGTGCCATGTGGGACAACCGGATTCGCGGATAACGCGGCTGTAGAGACGAGTAACGCGCTTAGAATAATGAGGTTTTTCAATCTAACTCCGTCTATAAGAGAATACAAATCACAGTAAAAAATTGATCTAAATTTAACGATTGAATTGCAATAAAGATATTCAATGAAACTCTCGCAGAGTACGTCTTGCTGCCGGGCATTGTCAACGATGCGAGACTTTGATTCTCAACTCTTAGTCGTCGTTTATCTAAAGATCGAACCGATAGTTCAACTACAACAATCAACTTACAGACTGAATTATCCTAAGTGGAGAAATAGTAAGTCGCGAATCAGTACTTGATCGGCCGCACTGAAACCAAGTAAAGGCCGGGCTGGATAGTGATAGGCCGGCCCTTTTTTTGCGACCTTGTCCGTTAATCCCTCCTGGTGTACGCGGGCAATCCGCGCCACGCGCCCAAAGAAGCCTACCGATAGCTGGTTTTCATCCTGCTCGATCTTGAGATTTTTCTGTGTCCGGATCTTCTGAAACATCGCAGCTTTCTGCCGCTTGATCCTTCCCTTTTTACCGCGCAGGTTCTTGCGCTGCTTGCGTGCCGCGTAGGGCGTGCCGTCCGGCGCCTGCTGGCTGGCGATGCGTTGCGCCTGGCTGCGGCGTAAGTCCTGGGCAAGGCAGCATGAGCGACGTAGCAGACCGCGCCGAGTGGCGCATCGCAAAGGACATCGAAGCAGCCATGGCGCATGCGCGCCGCACGCCCCAGCTGGTGGCGGACGGGCATTGCCATTACTGTGATGACGATGTCGCCCATGGGGCGCTGTTCTGCAATACGGATTGCCGGGACGACTACCAGAAGGAACAGGAGGCGAAGAGGCGCGCCGGACGCTAACGGTATACCTGCCCCGCCGCCATGTCGTAACGGCGGCGCCTGCATCGATCTGAGCCGCCTTGTGCGGCTTTTTTAACGTCTGACAATGCCGTCTTATCATGAAAAAGACGCCGGCAGCGGCCTTTAATTCGCAGTCCCCCCCCACGCCTGCCGGCTTCGTTAAATGCACTGCTTCTAACGCAGTGTACAAAAACGCTAAGCCCCCAGGTTGCGCGGGGTTCGCGGCAAAATCGGCTGCAACGGTTTGACGCAAAATGACGCATTCTGTATCAGTTACGCGGATCGGGTTTCCCACGACATAGGTATAGGTGTTTATGTCCCCTTCGGTCCGATAGATCTGATTGTAGGCATATATCGATCTGCGGATTGAGCTTCCCCTGAAATTTCGTCTTCCACAGGTGACGTAAAATTGACGTTACTTTGGGAAGGCAAGAAATGAAGATTTCAAGAAGTTCATACACGGCGGAATTCAGGGAACTGGCAGTCAAGCG
>Ga0210409_10001414_pt1 | contig 31630 bp, 22 predicted proteins | sample IncBWH17MmetaG_FD_161649 | JGI IMG/M metagenome (GOLD analysis project Ga0210409, IMG submission 161649) | Forest soil microbial communities from Barre Woods Harvard Forest LTER site, Petersham, Massachusetts, United States - Inc-BW-H-17-M | ecosystem: Environmental > Terrestrial > Soil >...
GAACGCGACTGGATGCTCACCCACGAGATGGTGCACCTGGCCCTGCCCAACTTGGACTACTCCCAACGCTGGCTGGAGGAGGGGCTCGCAACCTACGTGGAGCCCATCGCCCGGGCCCGGATGGGGGGTCTGGCCGCGGAGGAGGTGTGGCGAGGCTTCGTGGAGGGGATGCCCCACGGGCTGCCCGCGGAGGGGGACCGCGGACTGGACCGCACCCACACCTGGGGCCGGACCTACTGGGGAGGGGCCCTCTTCTGCCTGCTCGCGGATGTGGAGATTCGCGAGCGCACCCAGGGCCAGCGGAGCCTGGACGACGCGCTCAAGGCGGTGCTCGCGGCGGGGGGCAGCATCTCCACCCGCTGGAGCCTGGGGCGGACGCTGGACGCGGCCGATGGGGCGGTGGGGGCCCCCGTGCTCCGCGAGCTCTACGCCCGGCTGGGGCCGCGACCCGCTTCCACCGACTTGAGCGGGCTCTGGAAGCGCCTGGGCCTCGTGGTGCACGAAGGAAGGGTCGACTTCGACGAGGGCGCCCCCTTGGCTGCGCTCCGGCGGGCGATCACGCGGGGTCCTACTCCTCGGCCATGAACGGGTAGCGGTAGTCCCGGGGCGGGTTGAAGTTCTCCTTGATCGCCCGCGCGCTCACCCAGCGCATCAGGTTGAGCTTGGAGCCCGCTTTGTCGTTGGTGCCCGAGCCCCGCGCCCCCCCGAAGGGCTGCTGGCCCACCACCGCCCCCGTGGGCTTGTCGTTGACGTAGAAGTTTCCGGCCGCGTTGCGCAGGGCGACGGAGGCCGCGCGGATGGCCGCGCGGTCGCGGGCGAAGACCGCCCCCGTCAATGCATAAGGAGAGGTCTCATCCACGATCCGGAGCGTCTCCTCCCACTTGTCGTCGTCGTAGGGGAGGGCGGTGACCACGGGGCCGAAGATCTCCTCCCGGAGCAGTCGGTAGGCAGGATCCGTGGTCTCCACCAGCGTGGGCTCGATGAAGTAGCCGGTCTCGGCGTTTGAGCCCCCTCCGGCCACGATGCGCGCGTTCCCGCGCGCGTCCGCGAGGTACTCCCCGATCTTTTCGAAGGCCCGGCGGTCGATGACCGCCCCCATGAAGTTGCGGAAGTCGGCCACGTCCCCCATCCGGATGTCCGCGATGATGGCCGTGGTTCGGTCGCGCACGTCCTTCCAGATCGACTTCGGCACGTAGACGCGGCTCGCCGCCGAGCACTTCTGGCCCTGGTACTCGAAGCCGCCCCGGGCAATGGCCACGGCCAGGGCCGCCGGATCGGCGGAGGCGTGGGCCAGGATGAAGTCCTTGCCGCCCGTCTCCCCCACGATGCGCGGGTAGGACCGGTAGCCGGCCATGTTGGCGCCGATCGTCTTCCACATGCGGTTGAAGACGTCGGTGCTGCCCGTGAAGTGCACCCCCGCCAGGTCGCGGTGGGAGAGCACGGTGTCGGAGATCATGACCGCGTCGCCGGGCACGAAGTTGATGACCCCGGGGGGCAGGCCCGCCGCCTCCAGCACGCGGAGGACGGCGTAGGCGCTGGGGATGGCCGAGGAGGCCGGCTTCCAGACCACGGTGTTCCCCATCAGGGCGGGGGAGGTGGGGAGGTTCCCGCCGATGGCCGTGAAGTTGAAGGGGGTGATGGCGTAGACGAACCCCTCGAGGGGCCGGTAGTCGAGCTGGTTCCACATGGTGTGGTCGGAGAGGGGCTGCTCGGCGTAGAGCTCCTGGGCGTAGTGGGGATTGATGCGCCAGAAGTCCGTGAGCTCGCAGGCGGCGTCGATCTCGGCCTGGAAGACGGTCTTGGACTGGCCCAGCATGGTGGCGGCGTTCACGGTGGCCCGCGCGGAGGTGGCCAAGAGCTCGGCCGCCTTCAGGAATACCCCCGCCCGCTCCTCCCAGGCCCAGCTCCCCCAGTCCTGCCGCGCCACGCGGGCGGCCTCCACCGCCTCCAGCACGTGCTCGCGCGAGGCCTTGTGCCAATCGGCCAGCACGTGGCGGTGGTTGTGGGGCATCACGGCCTGCGCCTTCTCGCCGCTGCGCACGTCCTTGCCGCCGATGACGAGGGGAATCTCGATCCGTTCCTCGGCCATGGACTTGAGCCGAGCCTTCAGCTCGCGCTTCTCGGGCGAGCCGGGGGCGTAGGCCTTGACGGGCTCGTTGACGGGGGGGGGCACGCGCCGGGTGCCGTTGAAGGCAGGAGGGAGGGGGTTCGAAGGCGTTTTGGACACGGGCATTTCCTTGTCGAAAGAGAAAAGGCGTTCCGACCGTCCTGCGGGCACGATAGCCGATCGCCGGCGGGGCGGTCAATTCGGCGGTTGACACTCTATACTCGGCCCGCATGGCCGCCCGCCGCCTCCTGCCCTCCCTGGCCCTCGCCGGGGGGAGCCTCCTCACCACCCTTCTCGCCCTCGAGCTGGGCTTCCGGCTCGCCGGCGTCTCCGTGGGCACCGTCCAGATCAACCGCGGCACCGTAAGGCGCAGCGCCGATCCCCGCCTGCAGTTCGAGCTCAAGCCGGGATCGACGGTCCAGGCGGAGGTGGAGTACCGGATCAACGCCTTCGGCATGCGGAACCCGGAGGTGAGCGAGACCAAGGCCCCGGGGGTCCGCCGCATCGCCGTGCTCGGCGACTCCATCGCCTTCGGCTACTGGGTGTCGGAGGCGGACGCCTTCCCGCGGCGCCTCGAGCGCCTGCTGGACGGGGGGGGGCGCGTGGAGGTCCTGAACTTCGGCGTGCCCGGCTATAACCTGGACCAGGAGATCGAGATGCTGCGCGTGAGGGCGCTCCGCTTCTCGCCCGACCTCGTGCTCGTCGCCTTCTGCTTGAACGACCTGGAGGGGATCTTCTCCTACGAGTACGGCCTCACCGAGGACCGTTCGAACCGGACCCGCACCCTCCCCGGGCGGGCCCTCGAGCTGCTGCTCGAGCGGTCACGGCTCTTCTCCTGGCTCGAGTACCGGCTGGCCGAGCTGGAGGCCCGGCGCAGCTTCGTGCGCGCGCGGAACCCCCTGCGCGGCCCCCTCTACGAGCAGGCGGTCACCGAGCAGGGAAAGGCGCTCGAAGACCGATTCTCCACCCTCGCCGCCATCCTCAAGAGCGGGGGAGGCGTGCCCGGGCTCGTCGCCATCTTCCCGATCTTCGGCAACCGCTTTGCCGCCTATCCCCACCGGGACCTGCACGGGGTGGTGGCCGCCGCCGCCCGGGCCTCCGGGCTCAAGGCGGTCGATCTGCTCGACTGCTATGAGGCCTACGACGTCTGGGACGTGCGCGTGGACGTCGTGCACCCGAGCCCGCTGGGCCACGGCGTGGCCGCCCACGCCATCGCGGAAGCGATCTGCGGGACGGGCTGGCCGTGCGCGCCCGATCATCCGCGGGGCCGCTGCACGGGCTACCGGAGGGCCGACTTCCCCTCCGTGCGCGGCTACTGACGGGCGGGGGAGCCCGAGGCCGGCCCCGCGCCCGCTCCGAGGGCGGTCCCCTCCGCCCGGGGGAAGCCGGGGGGCTGGGGGCGGTTCGCGGGGGGCCGGGTCAGGGAGCCCATCCGCTCCGCCAGGGCGTCCAGGCGGTAGCCGCCCCGGGCGGGGTTGTGATAGCCGAGCGCGCGCTGCTCGGGCGGGAGGTCGGCGGCATCCATCATGGGCTCGAGCGCGTGGCCCTCGTGCCATTCGTTGAAGGAGTTGATGTAGACGAAGAGCGCGCCCCGCCGGGCATTGGTGAGGGCGGGGTCGGTCTGCACGGCCAGGGTGGCGTCAAAGGAGGCCCGGATCCTCTCCTCCGCCAGCCCGGCCGCCCGCTCCCGGTCCGCGGCCCTTGACCAGTCGAGCCCGTCGCTCGCGGGGGCGAAGGGCCGGGGGGCGTAGCAGGAGCCCGCCTCCACCACCCGCGGCTCGATCTGGTCGTAACCGGGGTTCACGTTGAACGAGAAGATGAGGCCCGCCCGCGACGCGCCCTCCGCGTAGCCGGCGTACTTCTCGGGGCCGATGAAGTTGTCGTAGATCCCGATCCCGTCGAAGCCCGAGTCCGGCGTTCGCTTGAACTCCAGGGAGTCCGCGAGGAGCGTGATGTGGGCAAAGTCGCCCTTCAAGGTGTTGCGGAGGCGGTCGGTCTGCTCGCGCCAGACCGCGTCCGGCGTGTAGTCCGGGACCGGGCTCGTGACCCCGTGGCAGTCGGTGTCGGTGGGGGGAAGGATGCAGCGGAATCCCTTGAAGACGGGGCCCTCCGACCCGTCCTCGTTCCGAGGGAGCAGGAAGGCATCAAAGCGCCGCTTCTCCCCGTACTCGCCCAGCAGGTACAGGATGTCGTCGGCGAAACGGCGCCCCCGCTCCTCGGTGTAGGACTCCAGGGCGAAGGTGACCTTGACGTCGTGGTCCCCCATCACATCCATGATCAGGGAAACCGCCCGATCCTCGTAGCTGCCGCGGCCCCACCAGGAGAGGGCGATCGCACCCACCCCCGCCTCGTTGATCCAGCGCGCCTGCTGCTCGAGCACGGCCCGCGAGCCCACGTCGTAGGGCCCCAGGCGGGGGACGTAGTGGGAAGCGAGGTCGACGGGCGGGTGCCGGTCCAGGTAGTCCCAGTGAAGGTAGGACGGGGGTCCCCCGTACCAGGGGTAGTACTCGAAGATGAAGTGGCGCTTCAGGTCGGAGAACCGCTCGGCCAGGCGCGGGCCGAGAAGCGCTTCCGCCGCGACGCCCCGGAGTTCGGAGATGGGCAGGGGCTCGCCCGCCCGCAGGGCGGCCGCGAGCGAGGAGTCGCCGCGCCAGCGCCGGAGGGGGTCGGGCCGCAAGGGGCGCAGCGCGGGTGAGTTCGTGGGCGCGGCCCCCCGGGCGACGGCCCCCCCCAAGCGCCCCCCCAAAGGCAGGGCCATGCCCGCGCGCAGGAGCGTGCCCAGGAAAGCACGTCGGGGGACCGGCGTCCCGCGACCCATACTGGGATCTTAAGCCCGGTCCGCCGCCCTCGCCCAGCGCCCGCGCGTTGCCGCCCCCCGCGGCCCTCTGCTAGACTGCCGCTTTTGCGGGGCCGAGGATGATCCGTGCTTATCGGGGCGTCTGGCCGAGGTTGGGGGAACGCGTGTACGTGGACGTCTCCGCGCAGGTGATCGGCCAGGTGGAGCTGGGCGACCACGCCAGCGTCTGGATGAACGCCGTGATCCGGGGGGACGTGAACGTCATCCGCATCGGGGCGGGCACCAACGTCCAGGACAACTGCGTGGTGCACGTCTTCCGGGCCGACCATCCCACCTTGATCGGCGACCACGTGACGGTGGGGCACTCCGTCACCCTGCACGGCTGCACGATCGGTCCCCGCTGCCTCATCGGCATGGGGGCCACGATCCTGAACGACGCCGAGGTGGGGGAGGAGTGCATCATCGCCGCGGGCACCCTGGTCCCGGAGCGGATGAAGATCCCGCCTCGCCAGCTGGTCATGGGCTTGCCGGCCCGGATCCGGCGCGAGCTCACGGCCGGGGAGCGGGATGGCCTGCGCCGCTCCGCGGAGAACTACATCGAGTACAAGGAGACCTACCTCCAGGAAGCGGCGGCCCCCGGGCGCCCGCCGGCGGGGGAGGCTCCTTGACCGTCATCCGGGCCGTCAAGGGGACACGGGACATCCTGCCCGACGAGGTCGCGGTCTGGCAGCGGATCGAGGCCGCCGCGCGCGCCCTCTTCGCCCGCTACGGCTACCGGGAGATCCGGACCCCCATCTTCGAGGAGACGGAGCTGTTTGCCCGCGGCATCGGGACCGATACCGACATCGTGGGCAAGGAGATGTACACCTTCGACGACCACGGAGCGTCCCTCACCCTCCGCCCGGAGGCCACGGCCGGGATCGTGCGCTCGGTCATCGAGAACAACCTCGTGAACACCGATCCCGCCCTCAAGGTCTACGCCCTCGGCCCCATGTTCCGGCGGGAGCGGCCGCAAAAGGGCCGCTACCGGCAGTTCCACCAGGTGGACGTGGAGGCCTTCGGCCTGACCCGGCCCGCCATCGACGCGGAAATGGTGGAGATGGCGCTCGGTTACCTGGAGGCCTGCGGGCTCAAGAGCTACGAGCTGGTGCTGAACTCGGTGGGGGACGCCAAGTGCCGGCCCGCCTACGTGGAGACCCTGCGCGCGGCCCTCCGTCCCCAGGCCTCCCGCCTCTGCCCCGACTGTCAGCGGCGGACGGAGACCAACCCCCTGCGCGTGCTGGACTGCAAGGTTCCGGAGGACCAGCCGGTGATCGAGGCCCTGCCCCGGATCGCGGACCACCTGTGCGCGGAATGCCGGGATCACTTCGCGGAAGTGACCCGCGAGCTCGGGCTGCTCGGCATTCCCTACCGGCTCAACCACCGCCTGGTGCGCGGCCTCGACTACTACACCCGCACCACCTTCGAGGTCACGAGCGACGCCCTGGGGGCCCAAAACAGCGTGCTCGGGGGCGGGCGGTACGATGGTCTGGTCAGCGCGCTGGGCGGCCCCGACATCTCCGGCATCGGCTTCGCCCTGGGCATGGAGCGCCTGGTCCTCATCCTGCCCGTCCCCGAAGGAGAGCCCCGCTGCGACGTGTTCCTGATGCCGCTCGAGGACGCCGCCCTCGACGAGACCCTGCGGCTGCAGCGCGCCCTGCGCGGGGCCGGCCTGCGCGTGCTCATGGACCCCGAGGGCCGGAGCTTCAAGGCCCGCCTGCGGCTGGCCGACAAGCTGGGGGCCCGCTACGTGGCCATCCGGGGCGAGGACGAGCGGCGGAAGGGCGTGTGGTCGGTGCGGGACATGAAGGGGTCCGCCCAGGAGGACGTGGCCGAGTCCCGGGTGGCCGAGCACCTGACGGAGAGGATCCATGGCTGAGACCCTGGGCGACCTGGCCCGCACCCACTACTGCGGGTCGCTGCGCGAGGCCCAGGTGGGGCAGACGGTGACCCTGCTGGGCTGGGCGGCCACCCGCCGGGACCTGGGGGGGGTGGTCTTCATCGACCTCCGGGACCGGGAGGGGATCTGCCAGGTGGTGGCCCGGCCCGAGGTGTCGAAGGAGGCCCACGCCGCCGCGGACCGGGTGCGGAGCGAGTATGTCCTGGCCGTGCGGGGGGAAGTGGCGGCCCGGACCCGGGAGACCGTCAACCCCAAGATCCCGACCGGGGGGCTGGAGGTGCTGGCCCGCGAGCTCCGCGTCCTCGCCGAGTCCAAGACTCCCCCCTTCCCCATCGAGGACGAGATCCCGACCCACGAGGACACCCGGCTCAAGTACCGATACTTGGACCTCCGGCGCCCGCGCCTGCAGGCGAATCTCCGCCTGCGCCACCGCGCGACCCTGGAGATCCGCCGCCACCTCGACGAGCAGGGCTTCTACGAGATCGAGACCCCTTTCCTGACCAAATCCACGCCGGAGGGGGCGCGTGACTATCTCGTCCCCTCCCGGGTCCACCACGGCCAGTTCTACGCCCTCCCCCAGTCTCCCCAGATCTTCAAGCAGATCCTGATGGTCTCGGGGCTGGATCGCTACTTCCAGATCGTGCGCTGCTTCCGGGACGAGGACCTCCGGGCGGACCGCCAGCCCGAGTTCACGCAGGTGGACATCGAGATGTCCTTCCCGCGCATGGAGTCGGTCTTCGACCTCATCGAGCCGCTCTTCCAGCGCGTGTTCCGCCTGGTCGGGGTGGAGGTGCCCCGCCCGTTCCCCCGCCTGCCCTACGCGGAGGCAATGGAGCGCTACGGCTCCGACAAGCCCGACCTCCGCTTCGACATGCCCATCCAGGATGTGACGGAGGAGATGCGGACCCTCGGGCTCGACACCTTTCCCCGGCTCCTCGAGGAGGGCGCCCGCGCCCGGGCCCTCGTGCTCCCGGCGGCGGGCGGCGTCTCCGGCACGCGGCTGCGCAAGATCAACGAGGAGGTGTGGCTGGGGCGGATCGTGGGCGACGCGCGCGCGGCCCGGCGAACGCTCTTCACCCTCAAGGCCACCGAGGAGGCGGTGGCGGGCCTGGGCAAGAAGGGGGCCAGCGAGGCCGTGGCCCGGAGGCTGCTGGAGAGGGCGGGCGCGGGCAGGGACGACACCGTGCTCGTGGGCGTCGACGCGGCTGGCCCCCTGGCCATGGCTCTCGGCATTTTGCGCCTGGAGATGGGCCGCGAGCTGAAGCTCGTGGACGAAAAGGCCCATCGCTTCCTCTGGGTGACCCGCTTTCCCCTCTTCCACTGGGACGCTTCGGCGCGGCGCTACGTGAGCGCACACCATCCCTTTACCGCTCCCCGGGAGGAGGACGTGCCCCTCCTCGATAGCGACCCGGGGGCGGTGCAGGCCCAGGCCTACGACATCGTGCTGAACGGGACCGAGGTCGGGGGGGGCAGCTTCCGCATCCATGACTCCGCGCTCCAGGCCAAGATCTTCAAGGTTCTCTCCCTCTCCGACGAGGAGGCCCGCGAGCGCTTCGGATTCTTCCTGGAGGCGCTCCAGTATGGCACCCCCCCCCACGGGGGCATCGCGCTCGGCCTCGACCGCATCGTCATGATCTTGTGCGGGGAGTCCTCCATCCGCGACGTGATCGCCTTCCCCAAGACGGCCAGCGCGACCGACCTCATGAGCGGTTCCCCCTCGCCGGTGTCCGACGAGCAGTTGAAGGAGCTGGGCATCCTGCTCGTGAAGAGGCCATCGTGACCGGGGAGCGACTCCTGCCTTGTGATAGACTCTGCGCCATGCCGACCGACGCTCCTAAACGTCCCGCCCCCGCGCCGCTTTCCCAGCCCTGTTGCTGAGCCGGCCATGAAGACGATTGCCGTCCCCGAGCGGGGCGTGGAGGCGCTCTTCGGCACCCACGACGAGAACCTGCGCTTCCTGGAGGACACCCTCAAGGTGAGGATCAAGAGCCAGGGCAGCGAGCTCCTGGTGGAGGGAGACGAGGGGGGGGCGGAGATCGTGGGCCAAGTCTTCCTGCAGCTGGCCGCGCTCATGAAGGACGGCTACGCCGTCTCCGCGGGGGACGTGCGCCTGGCCGCCGAGCTCCTGACCCGGGACGGGGCCACCCGCCTGCGCGACTACTTGATGAAGGCGGCGGTGCGGGGCGGCAAGAAGGTGGTGGTGCCGCGAAGCCTGAACCAGCGGGTCTACCTCGAGCAGATCGACCAGCACGACATGGTCTTCGGCATCGGACCCGCGGGCACGGGCAAGACCTACCTGGCGGTGGCCCAGGCCGTCGCCAGCCTGCTCAACAAGTCGGTGGACCGCATCGTCCTCGCCCGGCCCGCGGTGGAGGCGGGGGAGAAGCTCGGCTTCCTCCCCGGCGACCTCCAGGAGAAGGTGGATCCCTACCTGAGGCCGCTCTACGACGCCCTCTACGACTTGCTGGACTACGAGCGGGTGTCGCGTCTGCTGGAACGCAACGCCATCGAAGTCGCCCCCATCGCCTTCATGCGCGGGCGCACGCTGAACGACGCCTTCGTCATCATCGACGAGGCCCAGAACACCACCAGCGAGCAGATGAAGATGGTGCTCACCCGCATCGGCTACGGATCCAAGGTCGTGGTCACGGGCGACATCACCCAGATCGACCTTCCGCCCGGGAAGGTCTCCGGCCTCATCGAGGCCATCTCCGTGCTCTCGGGCGTGAAGGGGATCGCGTTCTCCTACTTCGACGAGAAGGACGTCGTGCGCCACAAGCTGGTGCAGGCGATCATTAAGGCCTACGAGGCCTACGGGGCCGCCCAGGCCCCCTCCAAGTAGGGAAGGGCATGGCCCGCGGGGGGAGGTCGTCCCTGGGTATCGTTCTCATCGACCGTCAGCGGCGGCGCCGGGTGGACGGGGGGCGCCTGCGGCGCGTCCTCGCGGGGGCGGCGGGCGTCCTCCGCGTCTCCGGAGAGGTGACCCTGGTCCTGGCCGGGGACGGCACCCTGCGGAGGCTCAACCGCGAGTACCGCCGCCGCGACCGCCCCACGGACGTGCTCTCCTTCACGGGGGCGGGCGGAGGCGAGGGCCTGGGTGACATCGTGATCAGCGTGAAGACGGCGGAGCGCAACGCGCGCGGGGAGGGGCGGCCTCTGGCCCAGGAGCTCGAGATCCTCGCCCTGCACGGCTTCCTGCACCTGCTCGGCTACGACCACGAGACCGATGACGGAACCATGGACCGGCTGGAGGGGCGCTTGCGGCGCCGGCTGCTGGGCTCGGCATGATCGGGCTCGATTTCTTCCTGCTCGCGCTCCTGTCCCTGGCCTCCCTCGCCCTGGCCTCGGTGGAGGCCGCCTTCTACCTGCTCAAGCGGCGCCGCTTGGCCCACGTGGCCCTGCACAACGCACGGGCCGAGCTGGCCAACCAGTACCTGGACGACCCGCCTACCCTGCTCATGCCCATCCACATGGGGACCTACACCGCGCACGTGGGGATGACGGTGGTCATCACCTCCCTCTTCCTCGAGCACCTCGCCCACTGGGCGATGCTGGTGGCCTTCCTCGCCATGGTGGCCTACTTGCTCGTCTTCCGCCTGAGCGTCCCCTACGCCCTCGTCCGCCGCAACCCCGAGCGCTCCCTGCTCCTCCTCTTGCCCGCCTTCCATCTGTACGCCCAGGCGCTCTCCCCGGTGGTGGCCGCCCTCCGCAAGCGGGCCCTCCCCGACCCGGAGGGCGAGGCGGCCGGGGGGCCGGGGGTGCCCGAGGTCCCCCCCCCGCCCGTGCTCGACCCCGACGAAGGCCGGCTCGCCGACTCCCTGGCCCGCTTCTCGGAGACCCAGGTGCGCGACGTGATGACCCCCCGACCGGACATCGTGGCGGTGGCGGCGGGGGGGACGGTGGCCGACCTCCGGCGGGTCATGCGGGAGACCAAGTACAGCCGCATCCTCGTCTACGGCGAGAACCTGGACGACATCGTGGGGGTGGCGGAGGTCCGCGACCTCATGGACCACGAGGGGGATCCCGGGGAGTCCCTGCGGCCTTTGGCCCGCCCCGTCTTCCTCGTTCCCGAGACCAAAAAAATCGCGGAGCTGCTCAAGGAGATGCAGGCCCGGCGCACTACCTTCGCGGTGGTGATCGACGAGTACGGGGGCACGGCGGGGCTGGTCTCGGTGGAGGACATCGTGGAGGAGCTGGTGGGAGAGATCAAGGATCGGTTCGACGTGGAGACCGACCCCATCACGGTGGAGCCGGACGGCTCGGTGCTGGTGGCGGGGCGGGTGAGCCTGGGCCGGCTGGAGCAGGCGCTGGAGACGCCGCTGGCGGAGGAAGAGGACATCGGCACCGTGGGCGGCCTCGTGACCAACGTCTTCGGGCGCATCCCCCGCGCGGGTGAACAGGCGGAGTTCCGAGGTTTCGTGCTGGAGGTCGTGGACGCGGAGAAAACGCGGGTCAACCGCGTCCGCTTCCGGCGCCTGCCGGCGCCGGTCCCCGCGTGAGCGAAGCGGCTCCCCCCTCCTTCCGCTCGGGCTTCGTGACCGTGCTCGGGCGCCCCAACGTGGGCAAGTCCACCCTCGTGAACCGCCTGGTCGGTCAGAAGGTGGCCATCGTCTCCGACAAGCCCCAGACCACGCGCAACCGGATCCTGGCCGTGGTCAACCCGCCGGGCGGCCAGATCGTTCTCTTCGACACCCCCGGGATCCACAAGCCCATGCACCGCATGAACCAGCGCATGGTGAGCACGGCCGTGCGCAGCCTGGGTCAGGGGGACGTGGCCCTCTGGCTGGTGGAGGTGGGAGAGCCCTATGGTCCCGGGGACCGCTATGTGCGGGATCTGCTGAAGAAGGCCGGCCGCCCCGTGCTCCTCGGCATCAACAAGATCGACACCGTGGCCAAGGCGCGGATCCTGCCCGTCATCGAGGCCTACCGCGGCCTCCTGGACTTCGCGGAGGTGGTGCCGATCTCCGCGCGCACGGGCGACAACGTGGAGCGCCTCACCTCTCTGCTCCTCGCCCATCTCCCGGAAGGGGAGCGGCTGTACCCCGAGGACTTCCTCACCGACCAGCCGGAGCGCTTCTTCGTGGCGGAGATGATCCGGGAGCGGATCCTCCACCACACGCGGGAGGAGATCCCCTACTCCACGGGGGTGGTCCTGGAGTCCTTCCAGGAGGAGGAGGGGCTCGTGCGCATCCAGGCCGATATCCTCGTGGAACGCGAGGGCCAGAAGGGGATCCTCATCGGGCGCGGGGGGGCCATGCTGAAGACGGTGGGGACGGAGGCCCGCCACCAGATCGAGGAGTTCCTGGGAACCCGGGTGTTCCTGGGTCTGTTCGTGAAGGTGCGGGAGGGCTGGCGCGAGGACGCGGACACCCTCGAGAGGATGGGCCTGCTCGAGAAGGGCGGCGAGGACTAGGCGGTCGTCACTTCCGGCTGGAGAAGCCCAGGATGAGCTTGCCCACCACGGAGAAGCCGCCGAGGTCCTTCTCCCCGTATACCTTGGACACCCCCGCGATGCCCACCGTGTTGGGCACGATGGCGTAGCCGGCCTCCCCCGCCAAGCGGAGGTGGCCCTTCCCGAACTCGAGGCCGACCAGCACCTGGCCCCCCCCCTTGTTCGAGTCATCCGCGGTCGTCAGCCCCGCCACCGTGCTCTCCTCGTGGAAGAGAGTGACGCTGCCCCCCACCGCCACGTAGGGGACGATGGGGCCCCGCCCCCCGAAGCGGTAGCCGAGGTTGAAGAAGATGGGCACCAGCCGCATCGTCAATGGGAAGCCGAGCGGGAAGACGGGTCCGCTCGGGCTGGCCACGAAGACGCGCTGTCCGGTCTTGCTGAAGTAGCGGGCCCCCCCTTCCAGGTAGAAGCCGCTCTCGAAGGCGTAGGTCAGGCTGCCCCCGTAGGTGGCGCCGCCCGCGGAGCCGAAGACCGCGTCCGCGGACTTGCTGGCGCTGCTCAGGCTGTAGTACCCGACCTGCCCGTCCAACGCGAGCCCCTGGGCGCGGGCCGGCGCCGCGCTCGCGGAGAGGAGGCCGAAGGACGCCGCCACGGCCACGATCGCTCGCTCGAGTGTCATTGGTCTCCCGCTCCCGCCCTAGTTGGGGCCCTGGTTGAAGCCGAGACCCGCTAGGGCGGCGGCGGGCCGAATGAGACCGTTTCCATAGGAGTCGTTGCGGCCGCCCGGGCTCGCGCCCCCCAGCCGCTCCGCCGTCTGCTCGATGGCGGCCCGCACGGCCGAGGGTTGGGTGATTCCTTGCGAGATCAGGAGGGCGGCCAGGGCGGACACGTGGGGGGTGGCTTGGCTCGTCCCCGCCAGACCCAGGCTCAGGAACTGGTCGTAGTGGCCGAGGGCCACCGCGTCCGGATTCATCCCTTGCTGCCAGACGCAGTCCGCGCCGAAGGCGTTGCCGGAGTCGTTGCGGTCGCAGTCGCCGCCGGGGGCGACCACGCTGAGCTGGGGGCCGAAGTTGGAGTAGAAGGCCATCTGCTTGCGGGCGTCGAGCGCCCCCACCGCGATCACGTTGGGGAGGGCGGCCGGATAGTCGATGGAGCCCTTGCTCTCGTTGCCGGCCGCGGCCACGATCACGATCCCCTTGGCGAAGGCCGCATCTACCGACCGCTGGATGGTATCGCTGGGGTCGGGGCTGCCCAGGCTCATGTTGATGACCTTGACCGGATTCGTGCCGTTCTGGCTGAAGTTCGCCGCGTAGTCGATCCCGTTCGCCACCGAGAAGACGGTGCCGCTGCCGGTTTGGTCCAGCACCTTGACGGGCATGAGGGCGCAGCCAAAGGCGAGGCCGGTGAAGCTGAAGTTATTGTTGGTGGCCTCCGCGATCGTGGAGGCCACGTGGGTGCCGTGAGAGTCTTGGTCGTCGTCGTTGGCGTGGTCGTCGTCGTTGATGAAATCGTGGCCCTGCAGGAAGACCGTGTTGTGACACCCCGACGCGCCGCGGCAGTCCCAGTCGGGGGCCTTGCGGAATTGCTGGCCCGTGACGGGATCGTCGTAGTCCTCGAAGGCGATCCCGGTGTCGACGACCGCGACCGCGACGGAGGGGCTCCCCTGCTGGATGGCCCACATGCGCTCGGCCCCGATCATCTTGAAGTTCCATTGGATGGGGAAGCGCGTGTCGTTGGGGGTGAAGGTGGAGCCCTGGGCCTTGCGGATCACCGCGTTGCGCTCCACGTAGTCGACCTCCGCCCGCCCGCGCAGGGTGGTCATGGCTTGGGAGATGCTTTGGCTCGGATCCACGGTCACCAGGTAGCGCTGCCCCCGATAGGCCCGGCGGGCCCGCGCCCCCCCCGCCTCGCGCAGCGTTCGCTCTATCACCCCGTCGTCGGTGTCCTCGCGAAACTGCACGATGAGCTCGCCCGGAACAAAGGTCCCCGCGCGGTGGGCGGCCGCGTGGGGGGCGATGCTGCGGGTCCCCGCCTCCGTGGCCACCATCACCCGGCCGGGCTCCCCCGCCCGCAGCGGCCACAGGGCGGGCCAGCACCCGAGGCAGACGAGAAGAAGCACGCGCGCCGATCTCTTCATGGCGAGAGTCTAGGCGGGGGGACGGGTCGGAGTCAACGGAAAGCGGCTAATCAGGCGCACGGAGAGCGCGCCCCCCGCAAGGAGCACGGCCGCGCCCAGGAGCGGGCGCGGGTCGGGGAGCGCCTGCGCGGGGTCGTCCACGAAGGGAGCGGCGGTGAAGGTCAGGGCATTGACGGTGGCGTGGGCGAGGAGGCCAGGGACGAGCGAGCCCGTCCGCACGCGCAGGGCGCCCAGGGCGAGGCCCATCATGAAGGTGAAGGGCAGGCGGTAGGCATCCAGGTGCATGAGGCCGAAGATCAACGCGGAGGCCGCCACCGCGCCCCCATCCCCCAGGGGCCGGCGGAAGGAGGGGAGGATGATCCCGCGGTTCAACACCTCCTCGGCCACGGCGGGCGCCACCGCAATCGCCGCCATGGAGAAGGCCCAATCGAGGGGGCCCGCGGGCCGCAGGGCCTCGAACAGTCGCCGGAAGCGCTCGAGGTAGTCCGGGGAAGGAGGCCACACGGCGCTCTGGAGCTCGAGGAGGCCGTAGCTGGTCACCCAGAAGGCGCCCCCCGCGGCCACGGCCAGAAGCATCGTCCGGCGGTCCCAGGGTTGCAAGCGAAGGGCCCGAGCGATGGGCAAGTCGGCTATGGCCAGGGCCAGGAGCCCCGGCCCCAGGAGAAGGAGCTCGCCCAGGAAGAGCCCCAACCGGAGTTGTACGCCCAGACGTCCCGCAAGCACCATTCCCCCCAACATGGCAGCGGTGCCGACGATGGCTACGGCCAGGCCCCCGAGACCCGGAAGCGCGTCGGGGGAGCGATCGGACCCAGGTGCGCCCATGAGGCTGGCATTATCTCCGAACCGGCGGCCTCTGCTTGAATGGGGGAGATGGGCGGCCTAACATCGACGTTTTGGACCTTGGCGACGATGAGACACCGATGGGGGACGCTTTCCATGCTTCGGGGCAGGGAAGGACAGCGATGAGCGAACGGGTGGACGCGGAGTGGGTCCCGCGCCGGCTGAAGGACCTGCCCCCGGAAGAGCGTCCACGGGAGCGGCTCGCGCGCCATGGCGCCTCGGCCCTGTCGAGCCGGGAGCTCCTGGCTCTTCTCGTCGGCACCGGCTCCCGGGGGGCCTCCGCCCTCGACCTTGCGGAGGGGGTCTTGGGGGCGGGACTGCATGAGCTGGCCTCGCGTTCGCTGGGGGAGCTGGAGGGAGCGCGCGGCCTGGGCCGGGCCAAGGCCGCCCGCGTGCTCGCCGCCTTCGAGCTGGGGGCTCGCCTGGCCAGCGATGGTTGCTCGCCGGGGCCGGTGTTCCGCACGCCGGGGGAGTCGGCGCGCTACCTGCTGCCGCGCTACGGCGCCCGCCCCGTGGAGACGTTCGGGCTCCTGGCCCTGGACGTGCGCCACAAGCTGAAGCGGGAGGCGGTGATCTCGGTCGGCTGCCTCACCTCGAGCCTGGTCCACCCCCGCGAGGTCTTCCAGGAGGCGGTGGTGGCGCGGGCCGCGGCCCTCATCCTGTTCCACAACCATCCCTCGGGCGACCCCGACCCGTCGACCGAGGACGTGGCCCTGACCCGCCGCCTGAGCGCGGCGGGCGCGCTCATGGGAATAGAGATTCTCGACCACTTGGTCCTGGGCGCGGGCCGGTTCGTGAGCTTGAAGGAAAGAGGAGCGCTGTGAGGTCGACGGCGGCAAAGAGGCTGGGCCCGGGAGACGCGGCCGGCGGGCGGAGGCGCCGGACCTGATGAGCCGAATCGTCTACTTCGACTGTGCATCCGGGGCTTCCGGCGACATGTTGCTGGGAGCGCTCGTGGACCTGGGCCTGCCCCTGGAGCTGCTGCGCGCAGAGCTGGCCCGGGTCCCCTTCGCGGGCTATGGGGTCGAGGCGCACCGCGTCCACCGCGCCGGGCTGCACGCGACCAAGGTCGAGGTGCGGGTCGATGCGGGGGCGGGCGCCGGCCATCGCGGCCTAAGGGACATCCTGGGCCTCATCGAGCGGAGCGACCTGGAAGGGGCGGTGAAGGAGCGCGTGGCCGCGCTCTTCCGACGGCTGGCCACGGCGGAGGCGGCCGTCCACGGGACGGAGCCAGAGAAGGTCCACTTCCACGAGATGGGCGCCATCGACTCGATCGTGGACATCGTGGGCGGCGTCGTCGGCCTGGCCTGGTTGCGGGCCGACCGCTACCTCTCCTCGCCCCTGAACGTGGGCACGGGCACGGTCACCATGTCCCACGGCACCTTTCCCGTCCCGCCCCCCGCCACCGCCCACCTCGTGCGCGGCGCCCCCGTGTATGGGGCGGGAGAGGGGGAGCTGCTCACGCCCACCGGCGCGCTCCTCGTCACGGACTACGCGAGCGCCTACGGACCTCTGCCCCTCATGAGGCCCTCGGGGATCGGCCACGGCGCGGGCTCCCGCGAGACCCCCGGGCGACCCAATGTCCTCCGGCTCCTGGTGGGGGAGGAGGGAGGAGGGGCGAGCGGGGACTCTGTGCTGGTGCTGGAGACCGAGATCGACGACATGTCGCCCCAGCTGCTGGGGCCGCTCGGGGAGCGGCTCCTGGGAGGGGGGGCCCTGGACGTCTACTTCACGCCCATACAGATGAAGAAGGGCCGCCCGGGGGTCCTCGTGACCGTCCTCGCCGATCCCCAGCGGCGGGAGGCCGTGGAGGAGATCCTCTTCGCGGAGACGACTACTCTGGGCGTGCGGCGCCAGGCGTGGGAGCGGACCGTGCTCGACCGCGAGGTCGTGCCCGTGAGCACGCCCTACGGCGTGATCGGGGTGAAGGTGGGCCGTCGGGGGGGGAGGGTCTACAACGCCCAGCCCGAGTTCGAGGACTGCCTGCGGGCGGCCCAAAAGGGGGAGGTGCCCCTTAAGGAGGTCTGGGCGGCGGCCTTGGCCGCCTACCGGGGCGGGAGCCCGAGGTCTTCGTGAGCACGTACTACCTGACCACTCCGATCTACTACGTCAACGACGTGCCCCACGTGGGCCACGCTTATACCACGATCGCGGCCGACGCCTTGACCCGGGCCCGCCGCCTCCGCGGGCGCGACGCGTTCTTTCTCACCGGGACCGACGAGCACGGCCAGAACATCGAGCGCATCGCCCGCGAGAAGGGACTGCCCACCCAGGACTACTGCAACATCATCGCCGGGCGCTTCAAGGCCCTCTGGAAGCGGCTGGACATCGAATACGACGACTTCATCCGAACCACCGACTCCCTTCACACGCGGGGCTTCCTCAGGCTGTGGGCCGCGCTCCGGAAGGCTAAGGGGCCCGACGGGCGCGACGCCGTCTACAAGGGAAAGTACGCGGGCTGGTACTGCCCCCGCTGCGAGGACTTCAAGACCGAGGACGAGCTGAAGCAGCCGGGAAACACCTGTCCGATCCACGAGCTGCCCTGCGAATGGACGGAGGAGGATAACTGGTTCTTCCGGCTCTCCGCCTATGAAGGCTGGCTCCAGCAGATGATCGAAGGCGAGAGGCCGGGCCTGCGGATCGATCCCGCGGGCCGGCGCAACGAGGTGCTCTCCTTCATCCGGCAGGGACTCCAGGACGTCAGCATCAGCCGCGCCCGTGTGAAGTGGGGAATCCCGGTGCCCGACGAGCCGGGCCACGTCTTCTATGTCTGGATGGATGCCCTCGCCAACTACATCACGGCCCTGGGGTTCGGGGAGGAGGAGCCCGCCCGGCGGGAGAACTACGTGCGGTACTGGGAGGGCAAGGGCGAGCGCTTCCACCTGGTGGGGAAGGAGATCATCCGCTTCCACTGCCTGTACTGGCCGGCCCTGCTTCAGGCGGCCGGCCTCCCCACGCCCAACCGGATCTTCGCCCACGGCTTTCTCACCCAGAACGGGAGGAAGCTCAGCAAGACGACGGGCAACGTCATCGACCCCGAGGCCCTGGTGGATCAGAACGGCCCGGACCCGGTGCGCTATTTCCTGCTGCGCGAGGGCTCGTTCGGCCAGGATTGGGACTTCACGGACACGGCTTTCGTGGGCCGCTATAACGCGGATCTGGCCAACGACCTCGGCAACCTGGTCTCGCGGGCCCTAACCATGGTCGAGCGGTATTGCGGGGGCAAGGTGCCCGCGAGGCCCGTCAAGCGCCCCCCCCTGCCAGGGGAACCCATGGTCGCGGTCGCCCAGGGGATAGAGGAGCTCTTCGACCACGACCCTCCTCTCGACGGTGTTGTGCCCGGCCTCCGGAGCAGAGTCCTGGACGGCTACGAAGCGCTCGACTTCGCGGGGGCCCTCTCTGAGCTCTGGAGCTGGGTTTCCCAGCTCAACCAGCGCATCGTTCAGCAGTCTCCCTGGGAGATGGCGAAGGATCCCTCCCGCCGGGGCGAGCTCGACGCCTTCCTCTATCGCCTGCTGGAGGCCATCCGCGTGGTCGCGGTGTGCGCGTCTCCGGTGATCCCCCGCGCGGCGGGCCGCATCTTCCGCATGCTGGGGATCGAAGGGCAACCCGGGGCCGAGGACCTGGCCTGGGGTCGGCTCGTTCCCGGCTCCCCGCTCGGCCCCATCGAGCCCCTTTTCCCGCGCCTCGAGAAGAAGGCGAACAAGGAGGAGACCGTGTCCGTGACCCCGCCGCCCGACCCCGCTCCCGCCCCGCCGGGAGACAAGATCGACATCGCCGACTTCGCCAAGGTCGAGCTGCGCGCGGCCGAGGTCAAAGAAGCGGAGAGGATCGCGGGCTCGAAGAAGCTCGTCAGGCTCCAGGTCGATCTCGGGGGCGAAATCCGACAGGTGGTGGCGGGCATCGCCGAAAGCTACGCGCCGGAGGCGCTCGTGGGCAAGAAGGTGCTTCTGGTCACCAACTTGAAGCCGGCCCGGCTGATGGGCGTTGAGTCCAACGGCATGGTTTTGGCCGCCTCCCTGGATGGCCGGGCCGTACTCTGCACGTTCGACGCGGACGTGGCCCCCGGGACCAAGGTGAAGTGATCCGCCGCCCTCCCCGCGCGGCCCTGGCCGCGCCCCTCTTCGCCCTCCTCCTCGGCTGTCCCTCCGGCCCCAAACGGGTGGCCTACGATTTGGCCGAGCGCACGGCGGTGGCCGACCGCTGGTCGGCCCGGGAGGTGCTGCTCTTCGGAACCCCGGGGGCGGGACCCCAGGAGGCGGAGGGCTTTTACCGCGAGGCGGGAGGCACGGGGGACACGTTCCTCTGGGCCAAGGGCGAGGCAGAGATCGCTCTTCAATGGCGCGAGGTGTTCCCCCGGGTGGCCATTCTCGACCTCGCCCCCTACCGGGGACTGAAGGCGCAGAGCGCGGAGGTCCGGCTGAACGGAAAGCCGGTGGGGCGCTTGACCTTGAACGACGAGCGCTACCGCTATCGGGTCGCCCTGCCCGCGGAGGCCCAGCGCATCGGTGACAATCGGCTGGGATTCCTGTTCGCCGCCACCGGATCCCCCTCCGCCTCCGACCCCAAGAACGCCGATCGGCGGCAGCTCGCGGCTGCGTTCTACAGCCTGGCCGTGGGCCGGGCCGGCGACCCCACCCTTGACGACCTGCTGGGCCGTGACGCCCCCCGCCCCTTTTCCGTCACGTCCGCCCAAGGGGCGCCCTCCCTGACCCTCGTCGGCCCGAGCCTCGTCCGCTTCGCCATCCGCTTGCCCCCGGCCGCGGAACTGCGGTTCACCCCCGACCTGCACCCGGGGGCGCGCGCGGCCGCGGGGGCGGCCTCGTTCAAAGTCACCTTCGAGGACCAGGAACAAGGGGGGAGGGAGAGGGTGATCTGGAGCCGCGTGATCTCGGCCCGCGATCCCAAGGCCCGGGAGGTCGTGCTGGGTCTCCCCGGGGCGGGGGGGGACATCGTGCGCCTCGGGTTGCAGGTCGGACCCGCCCCCGGCGAGCGGTTCGCCTGGGGCGTCTGGGGCGCGCCGCGCGTGCTCGGCCGAGGCAACGTGGATCCGCTGCGGGCGAGGCCTCCCTCCCGCGAAGAGGAGGCCGGGGCCGACGCCCGGCGCCGGTCGCTGGCGAGCGGCAACGTCCTCCTCGTGATCCTGGATGCCGCGCGGGCCCGGGAGTTCGGGGCCTACGGCTACCCGCGGCCCACGACCCCCGAGATCGACCGCATCGCGTCCGAAGGGATCGTCTTCGAGAACGCCTTCACGCCCGCCGCCTACACGCTGGGCGCCATGGCTTCGGTCTGGACGTCACAATACCCGGACCGGCACCACAGCGAGGTGTCCTTCTCCGCGCGCTTGCCCAAGGATCGGCTGACCCTGGCCGAGCTGCTAAACGCCCAGGGGATCTTCAGCGCCGCCTTCGTGGCCAACGCCGTGGCGGGGGCCGGCTTCGGCTTCGATCGGGGCTTCTCCGAGTTCCACGAGGTGTTCCGGGACCTGGGCAGCGGCGCGGACGTGTTCCGGCGGGCCGTGCCGCCCTTCCTCGCCGCCCACCGCGGCTCCCGCTTCTTCGCCTATCTCCACATCCGGGAGCCCCATTTTCCATACGATCCCCCGCCGCCCTTCGACACCCGCTTCGGCCCCGAGGGCCCCATACCCCTTCAAGTTCGGCGGGACATCCGCTGGATCACGGACATCAATCAAGGCCGGCGCGCCTTCGCCCCCGGGGAGCGCGAGCACCTGATGCGGCTCTACGACGGAAACCTAGCCTTCGCGGACCAGGAGGTGGGGGCACTGCGGAAGGCGCTGGAGGCCGAAGGGCTCTGGGAGCGCACGGTGGTGATCGTGGCCGCGGACCACGGGGAGGGCCTCTTTGAGCACGGCTGGATCGGCCACAACGTCCAGGTATACGACGAGAGCGTCCATGTGCCCCTCATCGTGCGCTTTCCCGGAGGCGGCGGCCCCCGGGGGCGGCGCATACCTGCCTTCGTGGACCTCCTCGACCTCGCGCCCACCATCGCCGACCTCTTCGGTGTGCTCGGCCGGGGAGGATCGGAACAGGCCTTCCAGGGCCGGAGCCTGCTCCCGGTCCTGGAGGGAGCGCCCGGCAAGCCCCTCGTCCTCTCCCGCTCGGTCTGGGACCGCCCACGCTACGCTCTGCGCGATCCGCGGTTCGCCTTCCTCTACGACACCCGCACCGGGGAGGAGGCCCTCTACGAGCGGGGAGCCGATCCGGGAGAGACCCGCGACATCGGGGCAGAGCAGCCGGTGCGGGCCTCCTACTACCGCCAAGAGCTGCTCCATTGGATCGTCCGCCTCGGTCAGCGGCGCGGGGCGGAAGCGGAGGCGGTGAAGCCGACCCGGGAGGAGTGCCAGAACATGAAGGCCATCGGCTACCTGGCTGCGGAGTGCCCCTAGAGGGTTCCGGGGAGCCGACGGGGCGGGGCGTTCTCTTCGACGTCACTGAGCGGGGTCGAGGCGGCCCCAGACGCGGGGGCGCCGCTCGGCCCCGTCAAGAGGCCGGAACGCCCGAACGTCCCCGCCCCGGGGGTGTTCACGAGCGAAAGCGCCCCGGGCCAGAGAAGGTCTTTAGAACGGCACCCGCGCCGGAGGCCCCGCTGCCGAGGGGCGGGCGAACGGCCCCGGTCTAGGTCCTGCCCTCGGCCCCGCGCGCGGAGGGAGTCCCGAGCCGCCCGCGAGGATCCATCCAGCAATAGAGCGCGGGAAGTACCAGCAGCACGATCGGGCCGGAGAGCAGGAAGCCCCCGATGACTCCGATGGCCAGGGGCTGCTGCAGCTGGGAGCCTTGGCCCAGGGCGACCGCCAGGGGGGCAAGGGCGAAGCCCGTGGCCAGCACCGTCATGGCCACCGGTCGCGCTCGGTGCCGGGCGGCCGCCGCCCACGCCTCTCGCACAGTGTCTCCCCGCCGGAGGCCCTGGCGCGCCTCGTGTATGACGAAGATCGCGTTCTCGCCCACGATCCCCACCATCATGATGGCCCCCACGAAGCTGGAGATGTTCAGGGTCATGCCGGTGGCGATCAGGGCCCCGAACACGCCGGTGAGGACGGTGATGGACATCAGCGAAGTCAGGAGGGGCGCCCGCCAGTCTCCAAACTCGAAGAGCAGGATCACGGCCACCAGGAGAAGGCCCGCCACGAGCACGCCCAGGAGCCCCTTGAACGAAGACTGCTGCTGCTCGTACTGGCCCCCAAACTCGATCGACATGCCGGGGGGGAGGGGAACGCTGGCTTGGAGCTTGCGGCGAATCTCATCCACGGCGTCCCCCAGGCTGCGGCCCGAGAGGCGGGCGGTCACGCCCAGGTAGGTTCGGAGGCTGTCTCGGTTGATCTCGGCTTCGGGAGGGCCGGTCTCGAGAGAGGCGAGCGTCTCCAGGGGGAGCAGAGCGCCGGAGGGCGTGCGGATCCGCAGGCTTTGCAAACCCGACTCCGGACGCTGGAAGATCCGGATGTCGTAGACGCGCTCTCCGATCAGGATGTCTCCTGCCACCGTCCCCACCAGCGCGGGCTGGATGGCGTCGTGGAGGTCCTCCGTGGTGAGGCCGTGGCGGGCCAACTCCAACGGACGGGTGCGGGCCTCGAGGGCCGGTCCGGCAATCACGATCCCGTCGAACACATCCTCCACCCCGCGAACTCCCCGCACCACCTCGGCGACCTGCCGGGCCTTCTGCTGCAGAGTGGCGTGGTCCTCACCGAAGACCTTGATGTCGATCGGCTGGGGTACGCCGCCCGTCATATCTCCGATGTCGTCCTCCAGGAGCTGACCGAAGTCCGTGTGGATGGCGGGCTCGGCGGCGTGGATGCGCTGACGCAGGTCGTCGGTCACGGCGTCCACGTCCCGCCGGCCGGGGCGGGGCTTGAGGCGGATGACGTAGTCTCCGCGATTGGGTTCGGTGATGAAGAAGCCGAGCTGGGTCCCCGTGCGTCGGGAATACCCCTCCACGTCGGGGATGGAGAGGATGATTTTCTCCGCCTCGCCCAGCATGGCGTCGGTGTCCGTGAGCGAGGTACCGGGGGGTGTCCAGTAGTCAAGGATGATCGACCCCTCGTCCATGGCGGGCAGGAAATCGGTTCCCAACCGGTTGTAGAGGACGACGCCCCCCGCCAGCAGCAGGAGAACCACGACCGCGGCGATGGAGGCGTGCCGCACGAGGAACTGGACGAGGCGGCCGAAACGCGAGGGCGTCTCCGGGGCCGGCTCTCGCGGGACTTGACGCTCGAGGGCCCGGGCCGCAACCGGCACCACGAAGGCCGACAACAGGAAGGACACCAGCAGGGCCAGCGACATGGTCAGAGCGAGGGGCCGGAAGAAGGCGCCCGCCACGCCGGCCAGGAGGGCGAAGGGAAGGAAGACGACGATGGTAGAGAGGCTCGACCCGATGAGGGGGGGCAGAATCTCGGCCGTCCCCGATTGGGCGGGATCGGGAGAGGCGGCCGTCTCGCGATGGCGGTGGATGTTCTCGACCACGACGATGGCGTCGTCGGCCACGAGTCCGATGGCGGCCGCGATGCCGCCCAGGGTCATGAGGTTCACGGTCTGGCTGCACACCGCGAGCCCCAGCAGGACCAGCGCCACCGCGAGGGGGATGGTGGCCACGGCGACGAAGGTCGCCCGCAGGTCGCGCAGGAAGAGGAGGAGCACCAGGGCCGCCAGAGCCACCCCGATGAGGATGGCCTCGCGAACGCCGTGGACCGAGCTCTGGATGAACTCGGCCTGGTCGTAGAACGTGGTCCAGTGGACGTCGGAGGGCAAGAGCTCGGAGTGAGCCTTCAGCAGGTCGGCCACTCCCTGGGCGATGGTCAGCGTGTTCGCGGAGGGCTGCTGGATGATGTTGATGAGCACGGCCGGACGCCCGTTGGCCGTGGTGCGGATATAGGAGACCGCCTCCCCGGCCGCTATGGAGCCGAGGTCGCCGAGGTGGACGGGGACGCCGCCCCCGGGCACGGGGATGGCAATTTGGGAGAGCGTGGCCAGGCCCCGCGCGCGACCATCCACCAGGGACAGGTAGAGCTCATGGTTTCGCTCGATGAGTCCCGCGGACTGGACCTGGTTGTTCTTCCGGATGGCATCCACCACGTCCGCGGGGGACAGCTTCCGTCCGGCCAGGCCCTGGGCATCCAGGCGGACCTGGAACTCGCGCCGGCGCCCGCCCTGGATCTGAACCTGGGAAACGCCGGGGATCTGGATCAGCCGGGGCTTGAGACCGAACTCGGCCAGATCCCACAGGTCGGCCCCGGTCCGGGAGTCCGAGGTCAAGGCGTAGCCGAGAACCGGGAACACCGAGGTGTTCATCCACTCCACGTCGATTCGGGCGTCCGCGGGCAGGTCGGGGCGGATCCGCTGCACCTCGCCCTGCACCCGCTGCAGCGCCACCTGCATGTCGGTGCCCCAGAAGAACTCGGCCGCGATCTCGGTCGAGCCCCGCGAGGTGGTCGAGAGCACGCGCCGCACCCCCACCACGCGGTGGATCGCCTCCTCGAGGCGGCGCGTCACGGTGGGCATCATGCGGGCCGCGGGCTCCTCTCCCACATCCGCGATGACCTTGACGAGGGGGAAGGTGACGGAAGGAAAGATGGAGCAGGGGAGGTCCAGGGCTAGAAAAAGGCCGGCCGCGGCCAGGATCGCCACGAGCAGAAAGATGGCCGTGGCCCGCTGGTGGCTGCGCGCAAGAAGCGTCATGGCTGGACGTCGACGGGACTGCCCTCCGGGAGGCCGACCTGGCCGGAGACGATCACCCGCTCTTGCGCGGAGAGCTCGGGGGACAGGATCTCCACCCGCTCCCCGTCCACGAGGCCGGTCGTGACCGCGATCCAATGCACGCGTCCCTCCCCGTTCACGCTGGCGATCCGCGACAACCCCGTGACGTCGTCGCGCAGGACGGCGGCAGGGGGCACCACGGGCACGTTCCGCCGCTCGCCCACGATGATGCGGGCGGTCCCGAAGAGCCCCACGGGCAGGCGCGGGGGGAGCGGCACGAGGTCGATGCGCACGGGGACGGTGAGGTCGCTCGCGACCGCGGCCGCCAAGACGCCGTGGACTTGCCCGGCCAGGCTCCGCGGGCGCCCGGTGACCACGACTTCCGCCCCCTGGCCGGCGTGGATGAGGGGAAGGTCGGCCTGGGTGATGTCGGCCTGGAAGACCAGGGAGTCCGCGGCCGAAATGATGAGTATCTCCTGGTCCTCGGAGACCCGATCGCCAGCGCTGGCCGCGTGGGAGAGGACGACGCCCTCTGCCGCGCCCAAGAGAGGCGCGCGGACCAGCCTGGCCTCCGCCAGGGCCAGCGCGCGCTCGGCGTCCTCTTTCTCCATGGGCGTGCGGGCCTCCGCCTTCATCTGCCGGGCGCCGTTGAGGGCGGCCTCGCTCTCGCGGGAGACGATCCGGCCCACGACCTGGTCGCGGCGGACGGGGTCGCCGTCGGTCACGAGAAGCTCGAGGAGCGTCCCCGGGAAGGGGGCCCGCACCTTCTGCTGGACCAGAGCCACCGTACGCCCGGGTCCCGTGACGACGTGGGGCAACGTGGCGCGGGCGACCCCGACCGCGTGGACGGGCGTGGCCCCTGACTCCTCGGCGGCTGGCTTTTCGGCCTCCGGGGCGGGGGCGCGGTGACAAGTGGTCGTGAGGCCCAGCCAGACCAGAGGGAGGGCCCACCGCCTCATGGGGTACCCCAGCGGATGGACAGGGCCTCCGCCATCCGGTAGCGCAGCATGGCGTCCGAGAGACGCACCGCCGCGTCGACGGAGGCGGTGTGGGCCTCCAGCACCTCGAGCGAGGAGGCGGCCCCGCCGCGGTATCGGCTCTCCGCTTCCAAGTAGGAGTCGCGGGCATCGGGAAGGGCCCGGGTCAGGATCTGGATTTCCCGGTAAGTCCCGGCGATGGCGGCGCGGGCCTGCTCCCACTGGAGCCGCGCCTGGCGCCGCCGCATTTCCTCCTGTCCGCTGGCCTGGGTCAAGGCGAGCTCGGCCTGGGCGAGGCGGGCCCGGCGTCCGCCCAGATCCCACAGCGGCCAGGTGAAGGTCACGCTCAGGGAGTAGCCGGCATCCCGGCGGAGGCGGTCGCCGAAGCCGGCGTCGGGGGTGGCCGCCTTGAGATCGGGAGGAACCAGATGGGAGGTGTCCGACCCCCAGAGGCCGCCGTCGGCGCTGGCGAAGAGCACCGGCTTCCGCTCCGCGCGGGCGATGTGGAGATCGGACTCCGCCGACCGCCGGTTCGCCTCCGCCTCCAGGAGCTCCGGCGCCTTCTGCCAGGCCTCGGGCTCGGCCGCGGGTGGCGGCGCCGGGTCCGCAAGCGGGGCCAGCTCGAGCGCGGCCTGGGGGTCCCGCCCCATGAGGTCGTTCAACTCCAGCCGCGCTCCGTCACGACGACGTTCGGCCCCGGCCAGATCCGCTTCCTCGGAGGCCAGGCGGACTTCGGTCTTCAAGATGTCGGCCGCGACTCCCTGACCGGAGGCCTGGCGGCTGCGCAGCGAGGTGCGGTACCGCTGCAAGCGTTCGATCCCCTCCCGCCGCGCGGCGATCTCGCTCTCCGCCTGCGCACACTCGCTGAAGCGCCCCCGGACCTCGAGGTCCACGTCCTTCACCGCCATGCGGTGGCGGGCGCTGGCCGCGCTGGTCCCGGCCTGGGCGCGCAGGACCGCAGCCCGCCGGGCGCCCCCGTCGTAGAGGGGCTGCCGGCCGATGACCTGGAAGCGCTCCTCGCCCAGGTTCGTCACGGTGGCGTCATAGCTGGAGGGTGGTGAGTAGATCACGTCTCCTTCCAGCGACACCTTCAGCCACCGCTCGGCCCGGGCCTCACGCTCCTTCTGCCGGGAAACCTCGACCTCCCGGGCGGCGATCGGGAGCCGGGCGTTGGCGGCTTGGGCCTGGGCGAGCGCTTCTTCCAGCGTCAAGCCATCGGCCGCCCCCAACCTCCCCCCGAGGAGCCCGAGCGCGAGCACGCAGCACCACCAGACTCCCCGCCCTGACCCTGACCGCCGTTCCAGGCGGCACGCCCAGAAATCGCACACCTGCAGCTCCATCCTTGGCCCATCCCAGGCCCGGTCACGAAACCCCGCTTCTCCGGCACGACGTTCCCTCGATCGCATCACGCGCCCGCGAGAGCCGCGCCATCATAGCCGATAAGCTCGGCGGGAGAACATCGCGCCCGGAGCGAACACCAGGGCCTTGTAGGTTCGGCGCGGGCGGGCGGGGCCGGATTTTTTCTTGACACTGCCGCACCGCCTGTCGAGAATCGTATTCAACAAATCCATGAGCGGAGCGGGGGAGTTGAGGAGCGTGTGGCTCGTGTCGATGCCTTTTGGCCCCCTCTTCTCGCCGTCTCTTGCCCTCAGTCTTCTGAAAGCCAGCCTCGCCGCCCAGGGGCTGCCCGCGCGCGTCCGCTACTTCTCCCTCGACTTCGCAGAGCGGATCGGCCAGGCGTTCTATTCCGACATCGCAGCCGAGGGACGCCCGCCCCTGATCACGCTCGCCGGCGAGTGGATCTTCTCGAGCGCGCTCTTCCCCTCGCGGCGGGAGGATGAGGACCGCTACGTGGCGGAGGTCCTACGGCGTCCGGACCCCGTTACCTACCGGGGCTCCGCCCCGCCGGTCACCGCCGCGCGCGCCCGCCGTATCCGCCGCGTTCGAGAGGCGGTGGCGCCCTTCCTCGAGGCCTGCTTGGCCGAGATCGTGCGCGAGCGCCCGCCCCTGGTGGGCTTCACGAGCACGTTTCAGCAGCATCTGGCTTCATTGGCCCTGGCCCGGCGTATCAAGCAGGCCATCCCCGAGACGGTGGTGGTGATGGGCGGGGCCAACTGCGAAGGCGTCATGGGGGCGGAGGCCGTGCGGCAGTTCCCCTTCCTGGACGCGGTGGTCTCGGGGGAAGCGGAGCGCGTCTTGCCGGAGTTGGTGCGGCGCGCGCTGGCGTCCAGGCCCCTTTCCGGCCTGCCCGGGGTTCGGACCAGAGAGGGGGTCGAGGAGGAGTTCCGCAGGGGCACGTTCCCGAACGCGCCCACGACTCCTCGCCTGGACGACTTGCCCTATCCCGACTTCAGCGACTTCTTCGAGCAGTTCGGGGTGAGCCGCTACCCCCGCGAGTGGGAGGCGAGCCTCTTCTTCGAGACCTCCCGTGGTTGCTGGTGGGGCGAGAGGAGCCACTGCACCTTCTGCGGTCTGAACGGATCCAGCATGACGTACCGGAGCAAGTCGGCGCGCCGGGCCGTCGATGAGCTCGCGCAGCTGGCCCGGGAGCATCCGGGCTGTGACATCCAAGTGACGGACAACATCCTGGACATGGGCTACTTCAAGGACTTCCTCCCCGAGCTCGCCGAGCGGCGGCTGGGGGTGGATCTCTTCTACGAGACCAAGTCCAACCTAAAGAAAGAGCAGGTCCGGCTCCTGCGCCGGGCGGGCGTGCGCAGGATCCAGCCCGGTATCGAGAGCTTCTCGGACTCCGTCCTCCGGCTCATGCGCAAGGGCGTCACCGGTCTTCAGAACATCCAGCTCCTGAAGTGGTGCAAGGAGGTGGGGGTGGAGCCCCAGTGGAACTTCCTTTGGGGCTTCCCGGGAGAGGATCCCGCGGAGTATGCCCGCATGGCGCGCCTCGTCCCGCAGCTCATGCACTTGGCGCCGCCGGTCGGGTTCTCGGACATCCGTCTCGACCGCTTCAGCCCGAACTTCTTCGAGGCGGAGGCGCTGGGGTTCGAGAAAGTGGCGCCTCTCCCCTCGTACTCCTTCCTCTACCCCGCCCTGACCGGAGAAGCCCGCGCCAACCTCGCTTATTTCTTCGGCTTCACCTACCGAGAGCCTCGTGACGTGGACGGCTACGTGCAGCCGCTTCTAAAGGCGTTGCGCTCGTGGTCGAGGGCGGCCCGCCGCGGCGACGCCGACCTCTTTAGCGTGGACGCCGGGGGACGCCTCCTCGTGTGGGACCTGAGGCCCGCAGCCCGCGAGCCGCTTGCGGTTCTGGACGGTCTCGACCGGCTCCTTTACTTGGCTTGCGACGCCGCCGTCGACCTGCGAAGCCTGGTGGAATCGATCCCGGCGCGGGGTCTGGGGGGGGCGACGGTCGAGGAGATCGAGGACCGCCTGGGCCGGCTCGTAGACGCTGGCCTCGTGATCCAGGAGGGCACGCGCTATCTCGCCCTCGCCGTTCGCCTCGGGGAGTATGCCCCGGCCCGGACCGTGGTGGAGCGTTTTCACGCCGTGGTCCGCGCCCTGGGTCAGCCGCTGGCGGGGGGGCGGCGCCACCGCCGCCCATCAAGCTTGACCCCCTCGCACTTCGTGGTCAGCCGCGAAGGCGAGCTGCAAATCGGAGAGCTCGTGCGCATCCCGTACGTCGAGGGAAGGAGGGCCTGATGGCCAAGAAGAAGAAGAAGGTCGCCAAGAAAAAGAAGACTGCGAAGAAGCCGGCCCGGAAGAGGAAGAAGAAGACCGCCGGCTGTATCGGCCCCGGCTAGATCCAGCGTCGCAGCCGGGATGGAGCCGGACCGCTCCATCCCGGCTCCGTCTACTTGAGGCCCTCGACGAGGACGAGGTCCGAGAGCGTCCGGGAGTAGCTGTAGGCGAAGGTACGCCCGTCGGGCGTGACCTGAGCCGCAATCAGGTTCATGACCCCCGCGCGGTCGAAGGGTGCGAGCTCCGCCGTCAGCTCCTTTGATCCCCGCGCGAGGTCAAGGCGCCAGATCCGGGCGGGCAGGCTGCCCCGCCGGGATACATAGAGGGACCGCCCGTCCGCTCCCCAGCGGAGGGGGATGTCCGCGGGGTCGAGCCCCGGCACTGCTTCCGGGTCACCTCCCTCCACGGGGTAGAGCACGACGCGCCCCTCGGGGTCGAGGGCCGCGATTCGTTTTCCATCGGGTGCGATCGGCCGCGAGCCGTAGGGGAAGCGAAACCCCTCGCGGGAGATTGGCCGCAGGTGTCCCTGTCCCACCTCCTGAACATAAATCTTGACTCCGCGCCCCGGCTCGTCCCCCGCAACCAGGAGGCGCCGGCCGTCGGGGAACCATGCCACCGCTTCGAAATGGCCAAGGCCACCCGGCTCGACGGCCCGCAGTTCACCCGGCCCCGTGGGCAGCAAGACCAGCGTCGGCGGGCTCGTCAGCACCACGGAGGCGCAGGAGGTCCCGTCCGGGGAGAGCACGCCGATCCAGCCCTCGCCGAGCCGGACGGGCGGGGACCCGTCCGTCCGGCGCAGGTAGACGGAGCCCGACGGGGCGCCCGCCCCCGCCCCCTGCTCGCTGAACACGACGGCGCTGCCGTCGTCGGCGAGGTCGGTGAGGGTGCCACCGTCGAGCCAGGACAGGTCGCGCTCGGCCCCCCTTGCCTCGCGCAGCGCGAGTTGGAGGCGGAAGCGATCCTCGGTCAGGAGAATGTTGCTTCCCCGCGCGTCCGCCAGCTTGAGACGTCCGGGTGCCCGGGTGAGGAGTCGCCGCGCGCCCGCGAGATCGACGGCGTAGAGGGCGGAGCGGGGTCCGACCTCGGAGGCTGTGAACCAGACCTCCTTGCCATCGTCCCGCCAGGCGAGGCCGTTCGCGCTCGACCACCCCGCGGACAGGAGGCGTCGGCTGCGGCCCCCGCGGTCGGTCACCCAGACCTCGCCCCGATCGTCGCTACGGACGGGATGCTCGATGAAGGCGATGGCACGGCCGTCCGGCGAGAAGCGCACGTGACTGAGCCAGCCGGCGGTCTCGTAGAGAATCCGCCCGATCGGGAACTCGAGGCGGTAGCGGTCCTGGACGACGTGAATGACGGCCAGGTCAGTTCCATCGGGGGCCCAGTCCGCGGACTCCACGTCCGTCAGCATCTCCCGCGGCGCGGCCCCCGAGAGCGGCACCCGGGCCAGCGTGCCGCGCGTCTCGAGCCCCAGAGTGAAGTGCCGGCCGAGGGAGAGGGCCATCTCCCCGGAGCGCGAGACCGAGAGTACGTCGGAGTCCGGGAGGTCAAGGCGCGTTGATTCCGGGCTTCCCGGACGGGTGGTGAAGAGCCGAACCGGCTGCCCGTCCCAGGCCGCCCCGTAGACCACCGTCTGGCTGTCGGGGCCGAAGCGGGCGGAAATCACGAGCCCGCGGCGGAAGGTCAGGGGCTGGTAGGAAGGGATGGCATTCCGGCCCCCGCGTGCTCCGGCGTAGTAGGCGGCGGCGGCGGCGAGGACGAGGACGGTGGCCATGGTGGCGCGGGTGACCGCGGCCGGCGTCAGCCAGCGCCTGCTCCCCGGGGGCCGCGGGTGCCGGCCCGACATCGGGTCTTCCGCGAGGGAGGCAATGTGAAAGGCCAGGTCACGGGCCGACTGAAAGCGCGCGTCGGGCGACTTCTCGAGACAGTGGCGGAGCAGAGACTCCAGGCCCGGTTGCAGGGTTCCGGAGGCGTCGCCTAGGCCCAGGGGTTCTCGGTTCAGGATGGCGCTCAGCGTCTCGACCCCACTGGGTGCCTGGAAGGC